>ENA-OVGQ01001555-OVGQ01001555.1-human-gut-metagenome-genome-assembly--contig:-NODE-1555-length-24103-cov-3.739729_pt1 | contig 24103 bp, 25 predicted proteins | sample MGYA00237774_ERZ505427 | MGnify/ENA primary metagenome ERZ505427 (study PRJEB26158, sample SAMN06016404) | human gut metagenome | biome: human gut; feature: ankylosing spondylitis patient; material... | reverse complement strand
GGATCATGTAAATATTTCAGGAGGAGGGCTCTCCATGGGTGAAGAACAGGAACAGAAATTCCACCAGCTCACAGAAGAACCGGTGAGCCGGATGATCTCCCATCTGGCCGTTCCCTGCATCATCAGTATGCTGGTGACCGCTTTTTACAACATGGCGGACACCTTTTTTGTGGGGATGCTGCGCAGCAACGCTGCCACTGGCGCTGTGGGCGTGGTGTTTTCCATGATGGCGGTGATCCAGGCTGTGGGCTTTTTCTTCGGCCACGGCAGCGGCAACTTCATCTCCCGGGAGCTGGGGCGGCGCAATACGGATTCGGCCTCCAACATGGCGGCCACCGGCTTTTTCTCCGCCCTGTTCACCGGACTCCTCATCTGCGTTTTCGGCGAGATCTTCCTGACGCCCCTGGCCGCGTTCCTGGGCTCCTCCCCCACCATTCTGCCCTATGCCAAGGACTACCTGCGCGTGATCCTCATCGGCGCGCCGTGGATGACCGCCTCCCTGGTACTGAACAACCAGCTGCGCTTCCAGGGCAACGCCATCTACGGCACCATCGGCATCGCCAGCGGCGCCGTGCTGAACATCGGGCTGGATCCCCTGCTGATCTTCGTCTTTGACCTGGGAGTGGCGGGCGCCGCCTGGGCCACCATCATCAGCCAGTTCGCCGGGTTCTGTCTGCTGCTGGCGGGCTGCACCCGGGGCGCCACCCTTCACATCCACATCTCCCGCGTCCAGCTGAAATGGTCCTACTTCAAGCTCATCATCCAGGGCGGGCTGCCTTCCCTGGCCCGGCAGAGCTTGGCCAGCGTGGCCACCATCTGCCTCAACCACGCCGCCATGCCTTACGGAGACGCGGCCATCGCCGCCATGGGCGTGGTCCAGCGGATCACCACCTTCGGCGCCTCCGCCATGATCGGATTCGGCCAGGGCTTCCAGCCGGTGTGCGGCTTCAACTACGGTGCCCGGCTGTATCACCGGGTGAAGGAGGGCTTCTGGTTCTGCGTGAAGGTGGCCGCCGTCTTTCTGCTGGTGATCGGGGCACTGGGGTTCGCCTTTGCACCGCAGCTCATCGCCCTGTTCCGGGATGACCCGGGGGTCATCGCCATCGGCACGGTAGCCCTGCGGTTCCAGCGCGTGACTTTCTTCTTCCAGGCGTGGATCACCATGAGCAACATGATGCTCCAGACCATTGGGCGGACCGTTCCCGCCACCTTTGTCGCCATGGCCCGGCAGGGCATTTTCTTCATTCCCCTGGTGTGGCTTCTCTCCCTGTCCCCGTTGGGACTTCTGGGCGTCCAGATGGCCCAGTCCGTCTCCGATCTTCTCACTCTGGCGGCGGCTGTCCCCATTCAACTGTATGTACTGCGCCAGATGTCACAGATGCAGCCCGCCAAGATTTGAACCCGAAACAGGAAAAAGCACCCTGCGGCCGACGGCCGCGGGGTGCTTTCAGGTTGTCTTACGGTCCTCTCATGCGGGCAGCAGCGCCTCCACCGCGGCGGCCAGCGCCTCACCCTCCCGAATGGCATAACTCCAGTCCGGATCCTGATAGACGGCGAAGAGCCCGTCCTCCATGGAGAGTACCACGTGCAGGGCCTCCTCTCCGCCGACGACGTTCACCTCCACCATATCCCGGAAGGAATGCGCCGGGAGTCCGCCCCGGGAAATCAGACCGCGGGAGGCGCCCTCCAGCAGATCCAGCACCTCGTCCCCGTCCACCTGGGACGAGATCTCCTGTCCCCGGTAATAGAGCGAGGTGAGCCGGTACTCCACCTCCTCGTCCAACACGGGAGCCGACAGGGACAGCACCACCGCTCCGGCCGCCACTGCCAGCACCGCAACGATCAGCACCACAATGCTCTTTCGCATCCCATCACCTCCTGTTTTTTCCATTATATCCGGCTCCGCTCCCCGCTGTCAAGCAAGAAAGCGCCGCCAAAGGCAGCGCTTTTCTGTTCGGCTCCGCGGCGCGGACAAGCTGTTATTCCGCAGGTTCTGCCCGGCGCAGAGCCTCATCCGCCGCCGCCAGCTCCGGAAAGACGGGCGACCAGAGGCGGAAGCACCGCCCTTCGATCATGCGCCGGTAGGCAAAGGAATCCCGCACCCGCTCCGGCAGGAGGACGCCAGCCCGGCACTCGTCAGACCCTGCCAAGCGCAGATACTCCGGGTGGCGCTTCGCCAGCTCCAGGGCCCGGTCGTTATGGTTTTCATGGCGGGGATGGGCGTTGAGGATCTCCGTGCCGTGGACAGCATCTTCAAATACCGTGGTATTGCCGTCGCGGTAAGGGTGGGCGTGGACGATCAGTACTTGGTCGTGGAATTTCCGGTAGAACTCCCGGGCGCTCATGCAGCACAGATATGGGTTCGCCCGCAGCCACGTCTCGTCAATGCCATAGACCAGATAGTCGTTGTCGTTCTCCGGGAAGCGCAGCTCCGCCCCCAGGATCACATCCAGCCCCAGTTCGTCTCCCCGGGCCTTGGAGGCCCGGTAGCCGGCAAGATAGTGGTCGATCACATGGTCCCAGTTGTGGTCCGTGTCAATCCGGGACAAGTACTCCGGGTGGAGATGATCCGTCACCACCAGGCCGGAAAATCCGTGCCTAGCATAGCGATCCACCACCTCCGCCGCCGGCAGATGGCCGCATTTGCTGGTCTCCGCCGTGTGGGTGTGGGGGTCGTAGAGATACTCTTTCATAGCTGATCGCCTCTTCTTATCCGTCAAGCAGTGCGCCGCGCCGCAGAACGGCAGACGTCTCTCATGTCAACGCCCTGCAGGAGCTGCGCTTCACCAGACTGGGCATCAGGATCTGATGGACGTAGCCCTGGGTGCCCCGCTCGATCTTATCCAACAGAATCTCCACCGCCTGAAGGGCCATCTCCCGCTTGGATTGCTCCACCGTAGTCAGGTCGATCCGCGGCATGGCGGCAGATGCGATGTTGTCAAATCCCATCAGACTCAGCTGCTCCGGCACCCTGATCCCAAGCTCGTCCGCCGCCCGCAGAATCCCCAGGGCGTTGGAGTCCGTGGAGGCCAGGATGGCCGTATAGTCCAGGGGCTTGGTAAACAGCTCCCGGGCCAGCTCATAGCCGCCGGCCACTGAGGAGCGGGGAAAGCTGCTGTCCACAATCCGCGGTGTCAGCCCCATGTCCCGGCAGGCCCGCAGGTAACCCTCTGCCCGCAGCTGGTGGGTGACGGTGTGCCTGCGGCCGAAGTACAGGATCTCCCGGTGCCCCAGGCTCCGCAGGTATTCCATGGCCAGGTAGGTGGCCCCGGTATTGTCCGTGGTCACACAGCTGAGGGGTTCGTCCCGCAGATCCTCGCTGAGGAAGACCGTGGGCACCTGCTCCGTGTAGACCCGGAGCTCCTCACAGCTCCGGTGCTCCTGGGGGACGATCAGCATCCCGTCCACCTGGCGGCCCACCAGCAGCTTTACCACCGCCTTCTCCTGCCGCAGATCCGGCCCGGAGTTGCACAGCATGAGATTGTAGCCCCGCGCCCGGGCGCTCATCTCCGCGTGGTACGCCAGCTCTGCCATGAACTGATTGTCAATAGAAGGCACTACCAGACCGATCAGCTCCGTCCTCCGCATGACCATGGAGCGGGCCACATAGTTTTTGGTGTAGCCCATCTCGTCGCACAGGCGCAGGATCCGCTCCCGGGTCTCCCGCCCGATCTGTGGGCTGCCTGACAGAGAGCGAGAGACTGTGGAATAAGAGACGCCCGCCGCTCGGGCCACGTCCTTCAGCGTGACGTTCTTCATCTGACTCTGCCTTTCCCGCCGCCGGTGCGGCGCATTCTGCGCAAACGCTTTCCCCACCCGCCAAAGCCGGCCGGAGGCGTATGCCGTCCCATATAGAATAGCGAATTTGCCGGGGCTTGTCAATTACAGAACGATGCAGGGCCTTCCGCCGCAAGCCTTGCCGCCCGTAGGTGTTTCTGGAAAATCGAGGAAAACCTTGAAGTGCTGCTTTCCATGGTTTTCCTTTCTCTGGAGAGTCACTCCCCCCTGCGCCTGTGTACCTTCCTATCTACGGAAGTTATTCTTGTGAAAATTCAAACTCATATTGACTCCGTATAGGAGGATGGGGTAAAATATAGAAAATGTCAGGGTTGATTTTTGGTCAAAACCACCATATTTTTGTGCAGACATTGGGAAATCCGCCGATACACGCTTCTTCAGGTTCGCCCCACGGCACCACCGGCGGGACGAATTTTCAAAAACCTTTGATAACCCCCCTTTTCATGTTTTGGAATTTGTGGTATTCTGAAAGCGAAGTAATCGTTTTGCTTTTTCTGTTGGCGCACACACATTGCATTCTCACTTCTCAGCGACCTGTCCCCCTGTCGAACCTATGCGGCGCAGGTTTCCGCGCGGCGTGCAATTTAAGTGAAGGAAAGGAAGAAACACCCCATGAACGAAAAAAAGTGCAAAGTTCTGGCGGCTGAGATCCGGCTGGAAACGCTGAAGGTCATCCACTCCCGGGGCTTCGGCCACGTGGGCGGCTCCATGGACCTGGCGGACCTGATGGCCGTCCTGTACGGAGAGGTTATGAAGTTTGACCCGAAGAACCCCCGGTGGGAGGATCGGGATTGGCTGGTCCTGTCCAAGGGCCACGCGGGCCCCGTGGCTTACGCCACTTTTGGCCTGATGGGCTACTATCCCATGGAGGAAGCTTATACCCTCAACCATCCTCACACCAAGTTCCCCAGCCACACCGACCGGAAGCTGACCCCCGGCGTGGATCTGACCACCGGCTCTCTGGGCCAGGGCGCCTCCACCGCCACCGGCGCCGCTCTGGGCAACAAGATCGATGGCCGTGACAGCCACGTGTTCTGCGTCATCGGCGACGGCGAGGCCGACGAGGGCCAAGTCTGGGAGGCATTCCACTTCGCATACGCCCACAAGCTGGACAACATCATCTACTTCATCGACAACAACGGCTATCAGCTGGACGGCCCCACCGCCGACATCCTGGACCACGGCAACATTGCCAAGAAGGCGGAATCCTTCGGCCTGTATACCCAGGAGATCGACGGCCATGATGTGAAGGCTATCTACGACGCCATCCAGAACGCTTACGCCAAGAAGGGCGTGCCCAGCTGCATCGTGCTGGACACCTGCAAGGGCAAGGGCGCCACTTTCGCTGAGCCCAAGCACGACCACTCCTCCCAGCCCAATGAGGAGCAGTGGGCCGAGGCGCTGGCCGCCGCGGAAAAGGCTCTGGAAGACGCCAAGAACGCTTGAGGAGGGTGAGAGCAATGAACGTGAAACTGATCGGTAAGCATGAAAAGGACTCCCGGGCCTGCCGGGACGGTCTCGCCCTGACCCTGGACGAGATGATGGCGCAGGACAAGTCCATCTGCTATGTGGACTGCGACCTGATGGGCTGCATCAACACCAAGCGGCTGCGGGAGCACTATCCCGACCGGGCCTTTGAGGCCGGCATCGCCGAGGGCAACGCCGCCGGTGTGTCTGCGGGTCTCGCCGCCACCGGCAAGAAGGTTTTCTTCCACTCCTTCGGTACCTTCTCCTCCCGCCGGTGCTATGACCAGATCTATATGTCAGCTGCCTATGCCGGGCTGACGGTCCATGTTCTGGGTTCCGACGCCGGCGTCACCGCCGCGTTCAACGGCGGCACCCACATGCCGCTGGAGGATGCAGCCATGTACCTCTCCATCCCCGAAACCACAGTGCTGGACCCCGCCGACTATGACCAGCTTGCCAGTATCACCCGCCAACTGGTGAACATCGACAAGGGCGTCACCTACACCCGGTTCGTCCGCAAGGGCATCATCCAGGTGTACGGCGAGGGAAGCGAGTTCGAGATCGGCAAGGGTGTGGTGCTGCATGAGTCCGACAAGGATCAGGCCACCATCATCACCTCCGGCATCATGGTGGACGAGTCCCTGAAGGCCTATGAGGCTCTGCAGGCAGAGGGCATCTCTGTCCGGGTCATCGACATGTTCACCTGGAAGCCCCTGGACGAGGAGCTGGTGGTCAAGGCCGCCAAGGAGACCGGTGCCATCGTCACCGCCGAGAACCACAACGTCACCTGCGGCCTGGGTTCTGTTGTGGCCAACTGCCTGTCCAGGAACGCCCCCACCGTACAGGAATTTGTGGGCGTGCAGGACCAGTTCGGTCAGGTGGGTCCCCAGGACTTCCTGATGGACGAGTACGGCCTCCGCGCCGCCAACATCGTGGCCGCCGTCAAGAAGGCCATCGCCCGCAAATAAGTTCAGATACCCGGCGGGGTCCCTCAGGGGCCCTGCCTGTATCGCCATATATCATTTTGAAAAGGAGACACGACTCATGGATGCTTTTTCCGCTTCCCTGATGGCTGACAAGCGGGAGATTATTTTCGCTCCCACAGTGTACAAGTTCCAGACCTTCGCCCAGATGGCGGAGGAGTTCAAGCTGAACGAGCGGGACGTGGTGCTGACCAACGAGTTCATCTACACCCCCTTCATGAAGGATCTGGGCCTCAAGTGCCATTATGTGTTCCAGGAGAAGTTCGGCGCTGGCGAACCCAGCGAGGAAATGATCCAGGTCATGTACGACGCCATCCCCTACGACAGCTATGACCGCGTCATCGCCGTGGGCGGCGGCGCCATTATGGACCTGTGCAAGCTGCTGGGCTGCAAGCGCCCCGATACCGTCCACAACCTGTACTTCAAGCGATTCCCCGTGGTGCACGAGAAGGACGTCATCGCCATCCCCACCACCTGCGGCACCGGCTCTGAGTGCACCAACATCTCTGTGGCTATCGTCAAGGACGAGAAGGACGGTGTGCTCACCGGCGGCGAGACCAAGCTGGGCCTGGTGTCCGACGACATCATCCCCAACAAGGTGTGCCTGATCCCCGACCTGCTCAAGACCCTGCCCTACAAGCCCTTCGCCTGCTCCGCCATCGACGCGCTGGTCCACGCCACCGAGTCCTTCCTGAGCCCCCACCGCAAGACCATGACCTCCGAGCTCTTCAGCGAGAAGGCTATGGATGTGATTCTGAAAGGCTTCAAGCTGATCGACGAAAAGGGCCAGGACGCCCGGTTCGAGTATATGGATCAGTTCGTGACCGCCAGCTTCTACGCCGGCATTGCCTTCCTGAAGGCCGGCTGCGGCCCGGTCCACGGCATGAGCTTCCCCCTGGGCGGCACCTATCACGTGCCCCACGGCGAGAGCAACTATATGCTCTTCGGCGCCATCATGGACTACTATGACGAGCACAAGCCCGACGGTGAGATCATGAAGTTCAAGGAGCTGGTGTCCAGCATCCTGGGCTGCGAGGTCAAGGACGCCATCCCCGAGATGAACGCCCTGCTGCAGCGCATCCTGCCCCTGCGGCCCCTGCGGGACTGCGGCTTCACTGAGGCGGACTTCAAGGCCTTCCCCCTGTCCGTCGAGGCCAACCAGCAGCGCCTCATGACCAACGCCTACTACCCCTTCGACCTGGAGTCCGAAGAGGCCATCTACCGCAAGTGCTATTAAAATTTTTCCAGACAACGAAGGGAGAGACGGCGGCTGCCGTCTCTCCTTTTTTCCTTTCGCCACGCGGTTTCTTTCCTCTATACACCGCACCTTTCTTTGCGCTTTTGTACAGTACACACAAAAATATAATGAAATCAAAAATATTTTATAGGCGTTCTTTTTTGGATTGAGGATTGACTTTCCGAAAGAGAGCCGCTACAATTGGAAACAACATCAACGGGTTGTCTGTTTTGAAAGGAGTGGAACACCATGGCATTTTACACGACGTCTTCCCAGTCCATGATGATGAATGGTGCGTCCGCTCGCCAGGCGGCGTCTGCTTCCTGCGCCTATTCCACGGAGATGTCCCGTGCTTCCATGATGAATATTGCTCTGATTCTGGACGCCATTCTGCTGGCGTCCATTATTATTTGCGCCCTGATTCCCCTTGCCATTCTGGTATCCGTACTGGCAGTGGCCCTGTTTGTTCTGGTACTGGTATTGTTGGCAGCAGAGTATCATCATACGCCGAGATCGCGACGAGGTGCATAACTGTTTGATACAGTAAAGCGGCTCCGCATCTGGCGGGGCCGCTTTTTTGTATAATCTGAACCAAGAAAAGGAGATTGCAAGATGAAAAAGAAGTTCTTTGCCCTCATGATGGCCATGGTTATGGTCCTCAGCCTGGCCGCCTGCGGCGGCTCGGATGAAGCCGACTCCAACTCCGGCGATTCTGCCGGCGGGGAGAGCTCCGGCAGCAGCGCCTTCAAAGTCGGCGTCATTGGCCCCCTGACCGGCGGCGCCGCCATCTACGGCACCTGCGTGGCCAATTCCGCCCAGATCGCGGTGGACGAAATCAATGCCCTGGGCGGCGACATCCAGTTTGAGCTGATGACTGAGGACGACGTCAACGACGCTGAGACCTCCGTCAACGCCTACAACGCCCTGATGGACGACGGCATGCAGATCCTGGTGGGCACCGTCACCACCCAGCCGGCCCTTTCCGTGGTCCCGCTGGCCTATGAGGATCGGGTGTTCACCCTGACCCCCTCCGCCTCCGGCGACGACGTCATTTCCATCAACGACAATGACAACGTGTTCCAGATCTGCTTCACCGACTCCAACCAGGGCTCCCGTTCCGCCCAGTACATCGATGAGAACTTCGACAGTCCGAAGATCGCCATCATCTACAAAAACGATGACCAATACTCCATCGGTATCCGGGACAACTTCAAGGCAGAGGCCGATTCCCGCGGTATGGACATCGTCTATGAGGGCACCTTCACCGAGGCCAGCCAGACCGACTTCAACGTCCAGCTGGCTGGTGCCCAGTCCGCCGGCGCCGATCTGCTGTTCCTGCCGATCTACTATACCCCCGCCTCTGTCATTCTGACCCAGGCCAACGCCATCGGCTTCGCCCCCACCTTCTTCGGCGTGGACGGCATGGACGGCATCCTGACCGCCGAGAACTTCGATGCCTCTCTGGCTGAAGGCGTCTACCTGCTGACTCCCTTCTCCGCCGACTCTGAGGACGAGATGACCCAGAACTTCGTGGCGGAGTATCAGGACCGGTTCGGCGAGATCCCCAATCAGTTCGGTGCCGATGCGTATGACGCCATCTACACCCTGTATCAAGCCATCCAGGCCGCCGGCGCCACCGCCGACATGTCCAATGAGGAGATCTGCGATGCTCTGATCGAGGTCATGCCCACCCTGGCCGTCACCGGCCTGACCAGCGCCGGCTCCGAGATGACCTGGGACGAAAACGGTGCTGTGTCCAAGGACCCCACCGCAGTCATTATCGAAAACGGTACCTATGTCACTCCCTGACAGCGGAACACACACTCCACTGTAATAGAGGACAGGGATCGGCTGCCGGAACTCCGGCAGCCCTCCCTGGACTTCTATGGTGGAAACCGACGCGGGGAGCTGTCACCGCCCCGGTTTCTGCCATAGAAGGGGAAAGAGAGGAAAATACTTATGGAATTTCTATCCTACCTGATCACGGGCATCAGTCTGGGAAGCATCTACGCCATCATCGCCCTGGGCTATACCATGGTCTACGGCATTGCCAAGATGCTGAATTTCGCCCACGCCGACGTTATCATGGTTGGCGCCTGTCCTTTTACGTGACCATGTTTGCAGGCAGCAACCTGCTGGGAGAGGATCCCTCCGCACTGACCACCGGCGCTGTGGCTCTGGTGTCCGTGCTGCTGGCTATGGTGGTCTGCACGGTTCTGGGCGTGGTCATCGAGGGGCTGGCTTACCGCCCCCTGCGCCAGGCCGGCAGCCTGGCGGTGTTGATCACCGCCATCGGCGTCAGCTACTTCCTGCAGAACGCAGCGCAGCTGCTGTTCGGCGCGAATCCCAAGAACTTCACCCCCGTGGTCAGCGGCCAGCTGACGCTGTTTGACGGACAGCTTCGGATCTCCTATGTGGCGCTGCTGACCATCACGGCCTGCGTGGTCATCATGCTGGGGCTGACCGCTTTCACTGGAAAGAGCAAGATGGGCAAGGCCATGCGGGCCTGCTCGGAGGACCGGGGCGCAGCCCAGCTGATGGGCATCAACGTCAACGCCACCATCTCTATGACCTTTGCCATCGGTTCCGCCCTGGCGGCCATCGCCGGGGTATTGCTGTGCTCTTACTCTCCGGTGCTCCAGCCCACCACCGGCTCCATGCCCGGCATCAAAGCCTTCACCGCTGCGGTGTTCGGCGGTATCGGCTCCATCCCCGGCGCCTTCCTGGGCGGACTGCTGCTGGGCGTCATTGAGGCCATGGCGCAGGCCTATATCTCCACGCAGTTGTCCAACACGATCCTGTTCGCCGTGCTGATCGTGGTGCTGCTGGTCAAACCGTCCGGCCTGCTGGGCAAGTATGTGCCTGAGAAAGTGTGAGGTGGCGGTATGAAAGGCTATTTCAAAAACATGAAAACCATCACCAAGGTGGACTTCGCCACCTATCTGGGCGTGATCCTAGCCTTTATTGTGGTGTCGGTCTGCCAGGCCCAGGGACTGGTGAACCGTTCTCTGGGCGGTATGCTGGTTCCCATCTGCTGCTACGTGTGCATGTCCATCTCCCTGAACCTGACCGTCGGCATTCTGGGAGAGCTGTCTCTGGGCCATGCCGGCTTCATGAGCGTGGGCGCCTTCTCCGGCATCATTGCCGCCATGAGCCTGCAATCTGCTGTCCCAAATGATCTGGTGCGGATGATCGTCGCCCTGGTGGTGGGCGCCTTCTTTGCCGCCATCGTGGGCTTCATCGTCGGGATTCCGGTGCTGCGGCTCCGGGGGGACTACCTGGCCATTGTCACCCTGGCCTTCGGCGAGATCATCAAGGATCTGATCAACTGCCTTCTGGTGGGCTGGGATGAGAACGGCCTGCACATCGCCCTGAACGTGGACGGCACCAAGAGCATGTCCTCTCTCGGCCTCAGCGAAAACGGCATCGAAATCATCAAGGGCGCCCAGGGCGCCACGGGCAACGCCCGCATCGCCACCTTTGCTATGGGCTTTGCACTGGTGATGATTACCCTGGTGGTGGTGCTGAATCTGGTCCGCAGCCGGACCGGCCGGGCTATCATGGCCATCCGGGACAACCGGATCGCCGCCGAGAGCGTAGGCATCAACGTCACCAAGTACAAGCTGATTGCCTTCGTCACCTCTGCCTCCCTGGCAGGTGCCGCCGGTGCCCTGTTCGGCCTGAACTACTCCAATGTCACTGCCGTACAGTTCGACTTCAACACCTCCATTCTGGTGCTGGTGTATGTGGTGCTGGGCGGTCTGGGCAACATCTGGGGCTCCATCGTGGCAACAGTTGTCCTGTATGTGCTGCCGGAGGCCCTGCGGCAGTTCTCTGACTATCGGATGCTGGTGTACGCCATTGTGCTGATTCTGGTGATGCTGGCCACCAACAACCCGCAGGTGCGGACGCTGATTAGCCGGATCATTCCCAGAAGAAAGGGGGCAGCCCTCGATGAGTAAGAAATTTGAAAAGGGCAAGATGGTCCCTGTTCCCAGCCATGCCATCATTCCGGAGCGGGACATCGACAAATCCCCCATTCTGGAGTGCAGCCACCTGGGCATCGACTTCGGCGGCCTGCGGGCGGTGAATGACTTCAACCTCACCATCGGCCGGACGGAGATCGCCGGCCTCATCGGCCCCAACGGCGCCGGCAAAACCACCATCTTCAACCTGCTGACCAAGGTCTATCAGCCCACCCGGGGCACCATCCTGCTGGATGGACTGGATACCTCCGGCAAGACCACAGCTCAGATCAACCGCATGGGCATTGCCCGGACCTTCCAGAACATCCGCCTGTTCAACAACCTCTCCGTGGAGGACAATGTGAAGATCGGTCTCCACAATCAGGAGCGCTACTCCGCCATCACCGGCGTTCTGCGCCTGCCCTGGTACTGGAGCCGGGAAAAGGCCGCTCATGAGCGGGCACTGGAACTGCTGTCCCTCTTCGGGATGGCGGACTTGGCGGACCATCAGGCCGGTTCCCTTCCCTACGGCGCCCAGCGCCGGCTGGAGATTGTCCGGGCCCTGGCCACCAATCCCTCTCTTCTATTGCTGGATGAGCCCGCCGCGGGCATGAATCCCTCTGAGACGGCGGAGCTGATGGAGAATATCGTCAAGATCCGGGACACGTTCCAGATCGCCGTCATGCTGATCGAGCACGACATGAAGTTGGTCATGAGCATCTGCGAGGGCATCTGCGTCCTGAACTTCGGGCAGGTCATCGCCAAGGGCACCGCCGAAGAGATTCAATCCAACCCCGCCGTCATTGAGGCATATCTCGGTAAACAGAAGGAGGCGTGACCATGGAACCGATTCTGAAAGTCAGCGACATCAACGTCTACTACGGCGCCATACACGCCATCAAGGGCGTCTCTTTCGAGGTAAATCCCGGAGAGGTCGTCACCCTGATCGGCGCCAACGGCGCCGGCAAATCCACCACGCTGCAGACTGTCTCCGGCCTGCTCCACTCCCGCACCGGCTCCATCGAATTTCTGGGGGAGAACCTGATGGGCGTCCCAGCCCACAAGGTCGTGGCCAAGGGACTCGCCCAGGTGCCGGAGGGGCGGCGGGTCTTCCTGCAGATGACCGTAGAGGAGAATCTGGAAATGGGCGCCTATACCCGGTCCGGCGGCGACATCGACGCGGATCTGGAAAAGGTCTACGCCTATTTCCCCCGGCTGATGGAGCGGCGGCGGCAGATCGCTGGCACCCTCTCCGGCGGCGAACAGCAGATGCTGGCCATGGGCCGGGCGCTGATGAGCCGTCCCAAGCTGCTGATGCTGGATGAGCCCTCCATGGGCCTGGCACCCATTCTGGTTGAGCAGATCTTCAAGATCATCCAAACCCTCCATGAGGCGGGCACCACCATTCTGCTGGTGGAGCAGAATGCCCAGGCAGCCCTGAGTATCGCCGACCGTGGCTATGTGCTGGAGACCGGAAAAATCGTCACCTCCGGCACCGGAACGGAGCTGTTGGCCTCCCCGGAAATCAAAAAAGCCTATCTGGGCGGCTGAAGTCTCAGAAAAAGGAGAGCGTGTGCTCTCCTTTTTTCTTTGCAATCTGCCGGGCATGTGGTATACTGCTGTCATGACGGAAAGGAGGGATCCCATGCGCGCGGAAGAACGGCGGCAGGCCATTCGGGAGCTTCTGCAGCGGGCAAAGCAGCCTGTCAGCGCAACGGCCCTGGCGGCTCAATTCTCCGTCAGCCGACAGATCATCGTGGGGGATATTGCCCTGCTGCGGGCGGCTGGAGCAGACATCTCCGCTACGCCCCGGGGCTACGTGATCCTGCGAGAGACGGGAGGTCTGGTGCGGCAGGTGGCCGTCCAGCACGATGCCGCTGGTATGGGAGAGGAGCTAAACGCTATGGTGGACCAGGGCTGCACGGTACTGGATGTCATTGTGGACCACCCCATTTACGGGCAGCTGACCGGCCCTCTGCAGCTCTCCAACCGCTATGATGTGGGGCAGTTCCTCTCCCGCTGTGCGCAGTCCGACGCCCGCCCGCTGTCGGAACTGACGGAGGGGATCCATCTCCACACTCTCTCCTGTCCGGATGAGGCGGCATTCGGCCGGGTGTGCCGGGAGCTGCGGCGGCTGGGCGTCTTGCTGGAAGGTTGAACATGTAAAAAAGCAGTTGACAGGAACCGGGATTTTGTGTATGATACGGTTTACAGGTGTCAAGACACCTGTAAACCGTATTTTTTGATTCTACATAAAGCAGGTGTCTCCCATGGAACAGGTCAAAGGCTTTCTGAAGCGCAAAAACATTGTGATCTCCGCCAAGCGGTACGGCATTGACGCCCTGGGCGCCATGGCTCAGGGACTCTTCTGTTCCCTGCTGATCGGCACGATCCTCAACACCATCGGCACCCAGTTCCACATTGGCTTTCTCACCGCCCAGGTCATCACCATCAATGGCGTGGGGTATACCATCGGTGGACTGGCGTCGTTCATGAGCGGGTCCGCTATGGCGGTGGCCATCGGCTACGCTCTCCAGGCGCCGCCTATGGTGCTGTTCTCCCTGGTGACGGTGGGCTATGCCTGCAACGCCCTGGGCGGGGCGGGCGGACCGCTGGCCGTGCTGTTCGTGGCTATCATCGCCGCTGAGGTGGGCAAGGCCATCAGCAAGGAGACGAAGGTGGACATCCTGGTGACGCCCATCGTCACCATCCTTGTGGGCGTGGGAGCGGCCTGGATCATTGCGCCCCCCATCGGCGGAGCAGCCAGCGCCTTTGGCCAGCTGATTATGCGGACCACGGAGCTGCAGCCCTTCTTCATGGGCGTTCTGGTGTCCGTGCTGGTGGGCATCGCCCTGACGCTGCCCATCTCCTCCGCCGCCATCTGCTCCGTGCTGGGACTGACCGGACTGGCAGGCGGCGCCGCCGTAGCGGGCTGCTGCGCCAACATGGTGGGGTTCGCCGTCCTCTCCTTCCGGGAAAACCGCTGGGGCGGACTGGTGAGCCAGGGCATCGGCACCTCCATGCTGCAGATGCCCAACATCGTGAAGAACCCCCGCATCTGGCTCCCTGCCATCCTCACCTCCGCTGTCACCGGACCCCTGGCCACCTGCTTTTTCAAGCTGGAGATGAACGGAGACCCCATCAACTCCGGCATGGGCACCTGCGGCCTGTGCGGCCAGCTGGGGGTCTGGACCGGCTGGGTCAATCCCAGTGACGCGGCTCTGGCCAATGGGGCCGCCGCCATGGCCCCCACCGCCTTTGACTGGGTGGGACTGATCCTGATCTCCTTCGTCCTCCCCGCTGTCCTCACCTGGGCCTTCGGGCTGTTCTTCCGGAAGATCGGCTGGATCAAGCCGGGGGATCTGACCCTGCCGCAGTAGGTAAAATGCCCGGACCGCGATGCGGTCCGGGTAATTTTATTTGTTCAGGCCAAGGAACACGAGACAGCCAGTCAAGAACCACGGGCTGTATCGCATAAGTGTATAGTAGTTCATATTTTTGATCCAATCAACAAACCCAGGAATATTTGCTAAAAAAATGAATCTATGCCCAAAACAATAAATCACAAATATTAGATAATACCCAATGGCAACAGCGCCAAATATCAAAGCCATCATCCGAAGCCGCTTGGATGGCAGGCGGAGGTCGACAACCAATGCCGTACCGGACATCAAAAGGCCTCCAGCCGCCAGAGCAGCAGCTGACGGCACAGTCAAAGCGTACCATACCCACGGCATAAGGTCATATGTTTCCCAGCAAATCTGCTGCACAAAGGGCCTTAATACTGTTTCCAGCACGCAGAATATGAATAACACCGCTACACAGATGGCTGCCAAAGCTGCATACTTCCGTTGACCGCGTCGATAACTTTCCTCTCGCCCCGGGCCGTAGATCAGCTCCCGGACGTCGGCGTTCAGCGCCTCCGCCAAGGTGGTCAGGGTCTCGATATCCGGCTGGGTCTTTCCGGTCTCCCAGGAGGACACCGCCTGCCGGGTCACATGGAGCCGCTCCGCCAGGGCGTCCTGGGTCAGCTTCTCCCGCTGGCGCAGCTGCTTCAGATTTTTTCCCACCGCGTTCACAACCTCGCCTCCTGCTGCCAGCGTACCACAGTCCCGGCGCTTTGTCACGCAACAAAGTGTTGCGCGCCCTGCAAGGGCTTGCGGCGGACCGCGGGATATGGTATCGTTAGGATATCCGAGATCAAAAACAGGAGGAACTGTCATGGAATACCGGAAATTTGGGGACGCCTACATCGTCCGCCTGGACCGGGACGAGGAGATCCTGGCCCAGCTGAAGATCTTCGCAGAAAAGGAACAGGTCAAACTGGCCTCTGTCACCGGCCTGGGGGCTGTGAAGGACTTCACCGTAGGAGTGTTCGACTCCAGCGCCAAGGCTTACAAGTCCAACCGCTTCCAGGGGGTCTATGAGATCGTCTCTCTGGTGGGGACCATCAACACGATGAACGACGCGTTTTACTGCCATCTCCACATGTGCGCCGCCGACCAGGAGGGCCACGCTTTCGGCGGGCATCTGAACGAGGCCGTCATCAGCGCCACCTGCGAGCTGGTGGTCACCTGCCTGCCCGGAGAGACGAACCGGGTATTCAGCGACGAGGTGGGACTGAATCTGATCTCCTTCTGAAATCCGCGGAAAAGAGGCTGAGGAGTATTCCTCAGCCTCTTTTCCGCTTTTGGGGGACGCTGTCCTCACCCGAAGGCCCCTGCCGCGTGGTCCCGCAGAGGCAGCTCCTGGAAAATGGATGCCTCCACCGCCTCGTACTCCCCCGGCGTCCGAAGGCGGCGCATTTTCTTGTCATGGCGTTCGCCGCCCTCGAACAGGTGGATCAGGAAGAACCAGACCTCCTTCATCCGCTGGGCCGCCGGGCCCACCTGGCCATAGAAGTCCTGGTAGGACTGATACAGCGTCCGGGTGAAGGTCTGGAGCTCCTGCCGGGTGGCGGGGACGCCGCCCCGGAGCTTCCGCAGCAGGGCCGGGTCCGCGATGGCCCCTCGGCCGATCATCACCGCGTCGATGGCAGGAAAGTCCACCGCAAAGACTGTGCAGTCCTCCACAGTCACCAGATCCCCGTTGTAGCACAGGGGATTCCGGCTGCGCTCCGCCGCCCAGGCGAACCAGTCCCGGTGCACGGGCCCCTTGTAGAACTGCTTCTGCACCCGGGGGTGGATGGTGAGGCAGGCGATGGGATAACGGTTGTAAATGTCCAGCAGCCGCTCGAACTCCTCCGGCTCCTTCACCCCCAGCCGGGTCTTGACGGACACCGGCAGCTTCACGGCGGCGAATACCTCGTCAAAGAACCGCTCCAGCTCCTCCGGCTTTGCCAGAAAGCCCGCACCCTTGCCCTTGGCGGTGACGGTGCCAGAGGGACAGCCCAGGTTCAGATTCACCTCCGTATAGCCCATGTCTGCCACGATCTCCGCCGCCCACAGAAAGTCCGGTGCCCGGCAGGTCATCACCTGGGGCACCACAGGAAGCCCTGCGTTGGCCGCCGGGTCCAGCTCCCGTTGATCCCGCTTGGTCAGGATATGCTGATCCGTAGGGGAGAAAAACGGGATGAAATACCGGTCCGCCCCGCCGAACATCCGGTGGTACACCTGCCGGAACACCACCTTGGTGATACCATCCAGCGGGGCGAAGTCGTACCGCTGGATCATCCCAGTGCCGTCTCCCACTCCGCCTGGCGGAAGCCGGTGCGGACGAAGTCCTCCCCCACCAGAATGGGCCGCTTTACCAGCATCCCGTCGGTGGCCAGCAGGGCCAGCTGCTCCTCCTCGCTCATCTCCGGCAGCTTGTCCTTCAGGCCCAGAGCCTTGTACTGGAGGCCGCTGGTGTTGAAGAACTTCTTCAGGGGCATTCCGCTCTTCTCCCACCAGCCCCGCAGCTCCTCCGCCGTAGGATTTTCCAGCTTAATATCCCGGGCCTCGTAAGAGACGCCCCGCTCGTCCAGAAAGGCTTTCGCCTTCTGGCAGGTGGTGCACTTGGGGTACCACAAAAACAACATGATGCTCTCTCCTTCTTTTGATCTGTCTGCTCAGTAGCTGCTGATCTCCAGGCTCTCGTCGTCCCGGCCCTTCTCGATGGCCCGGATCTCCACCCAGTATTTCACCTCCGGACTCACCTCCACCTGGATCCGGTCTCCCACCTGACGGCCCAGCAGAGCCTTTCCCACAGGGGACTCCTTGCTGATGAGGCCCTTTAAGGCATCCTGCCGCAAGGTGGTGACGATCTGCAGCGTCATCTCCTGCTTCGCCAGCTCGTTGTAGATCGTGACCTTGTCGAACAATCCCGCTCGGTCACCCTGGTCCTTCACCTCGATGACCTTGGCAGTGCGGATCATCCGCTCCAGGTAGCGGATGCGGCTGTCGTTGCGGTTCTTGGCCTGCTTGGCGCACTTGTACTCGTAGTTCTCGCTGAGGTCGCCGAAGGCCCGGGCCGTCTGCACCTCCTCGATCAGCTGAGGACGCAGGACCCGGGTCCGGTAGTTGATCTCCTCCTGCATCTTTTTGATGTCCACTTCCGTCAGTTCGTCGTACATGACACAGCTCCTTTTCAGGCTGGGGTCGCGGTCCGGGTCCGTTTGCTTTGCAGGTCTCTCACAGGTGTGGGGAACCCGGCGCAGGTGAAATGCGAAATCGCCGCTCTGCGGCTATTCTACCACGTCCGGCAGGAAAGCACAACCCCGGCGGCTCCCTGCCCCGGCACCCTTTCCTCCGCCGGGAATAGAATGAAGTGTATCACGAGTCGAGGAGGCAATTGAAATGGAAAGCACTTCCAGCGCAGTCACCATGTGCGCCACCGTCCTGCGGGTCTGCCCCTGCGAACTGTGCGTCTGCGACCACGAGAACTGCCAGCAGGTCCTGGTCCATACAGACAACGCCTGCTGCTTCCGGGTGGGCCAGCAGGTCTGCATCGAGTTCAGCGGCGCCATGACCCGGAGCTGTCCGCCCCAGATCACCGCCGACTGTGTCCGGCCGGTGAACTGCTGCTGTTGAACATTTGAAAAAGCCGCCCGGGGGCGAATCCCCGGGCGGCTTCGGCTTATGGGTTGCATTGGCCGCAGGGCGTATAGCCCTGGGCGATCAGATCCTCCCGGCTGCCGGTATACTCCTGCCGGTTGAAATTTGTGGCTGTTGGTATTGAGGATGTACGTGGTCTCGCCGCTTTGCGGCTCCGCTCCCTCCTGCCAGCTCTCGCCGGTGGCGTAGTCGATGGTGATGCCGGGCTGGACGTTGTACACATAGACATTGAAGCAGACGCCTTCCCCCTCGTCCTCCACAGACCAAGCCTCCATCTGGACACCGCTGGCTACCAGGTTCTGACCCTCGAACACCGGGGTCACCCGGTAGAGGACGTGGTTGTCCGTCTCCTTTACATAGTCCGCCACCAGATTTTCAAAGGGCAGCATCCCGTCCACATTCATATAGCGGGTGCCGGTGATGAGATTTTCCTCGTTGGCGTTCTCTCCGGTGAGCTGAAAGCCGATCAGGTGACAGCGGTTGTACAGGTACTCCCCGTCGTACTCCCGGTTGATCCAGCCGGAGGGTGTGACGGAACTGATGCTCTCCCGGTCCTCTGTGGGCATCAGATCCTGTCCCACGTTGGCATAGGCTACGCCGCAGCGGCCCAGAGTGTCCAACTCACTGTACGTCTCAAAGGACACAGAGGTCATGTCCTCCTCCGGAAAATCCGGCTGGTTGCCATCGACGGCCACGTAGGGCTCCCCGGACCAGGCGGGAATATCCTCCAGAGAAAAGGAGGTGACGGTGCACTCCGCCGGGGGCATCATGCAGCGCCGCCGTCAGGGAAATGCGGGTTCGATTCATGGGATATAGACTTCCTTTGTAATGATCTCGTGGGAGAAGCCGGGGAACTCCTCCCGCCGGGCCAGAGTCCAGCCCTCCAGGGACAGGTCCCAGTAAAGGTCCGCCGGATAGGCCCGGTCCCAGCGGTACAGCACCACCCGCTCCACACGCCCGGCAAAGGGCGCCACAGAGCGGTCCTCCACAAAGCAGGGCTCCCCCGGCCCCGCCTTTTCCAAAAACGACTCGTCCACACAAAGTCGGCTCTGCTCCTCTGCCGGGAACTGGCGGGCCGTGGCCCCACTCACCCAGAGGCAGGCCTCCCCGACCTCTGCCAGCAGGTCCGCCCGCACCGCCCGGTCCCGGCTCTGCCGGCGGCAGTTGAAGGCCATGCCGTTCCGGCCGTCCACACAGGCCATCAGGATCATGCTGCATCCTCCCTTCGCGCTCTTTCTCTACGATACCCAAATTCCGCTCGAAACGCAAGGAAAATTTTTCGGCTTCCGCCGGGGGAAGCCGCCGTACCGGGCGGAAGCCCCTCCCGCCTGGGAGGGGCTTCCCTTTGGAAGATATCCTTACGCCTTGTCCGGACGCTTGTACTCCACATGGAGCAGCTGATGGGTGCGGCCCTTCATCGCTCCCTCCAGGAGCTTTGTAACGATGGGGTTCCGCTCAGACCGCTTGATGAGGGCGGTGCGGTCCGCCTCATAGAGGCCCTCTGCCCGCTGCTGCTTCACCGGGATCAGCCCGTAGGGCTGGCCAGCGCCGCCTACGCAGCCGGTCTTGCAGGTCATGACTTCCACCAGGTCGAAGTACTCCTGACCGCTCTCGATATCGTCCAGCAGCTTCTGTGCGTTCACCAGGCCGTGGACCACCGCGATCCGCAGCGCCCGGTCCCCCACCGGCAGCGTCACCGCCCGGATGGTCTCGCTGCCCCGGATGCCGGAGAACTGGATGGCCTGCAGGGTGTTCTTGGACTTGTCCTCCACTACCCGCCGGGCCACGGCCTCCGCCACGCCGCCGGTGGTGCCGAAGATGGTAGCCGCCCCGGTGCCCATGCCGAAGGGCAGGTCCGGGGACTCCCCCTCCAGCTCTGCGAAACGGATGCCGGACTCCTTGATCATCATGATGATCTCCTGCGTAGTCAGCACCAGATCCACATCCGGTTTTCCGTCATGCTGGAACTCCGGCCGCTTGGCCTCCATTTTCTTGGCGGTACAGGGCATGATGGCGATGTGGTAGGTGGTGCGGCCGTCCTCTTCGTCCTTCCTGGCGTACTGATCCTTCAGCACCGCCGCGAACATCTCCATGGGAGACTTGCAGGTGGAGATGTTCTTCAGGAAGTGGGGCCGCTCCTCCTCCACATACTTCACCCATGCCGGGCAGCAGCTGGTGAACATGGGGAAGGGGCCGCCTTTTTTCAGCCGCTCCAGGAACTCGTCCGCCTCCTCCATGACGGTCAGGTCTGCGCCAAAGGTGGTGTCGTACACCTCGTCGGCGCCCATCATCTTCAGGGCGGACACCAGCTTGTTGATGGCATTGACGCCGGGCTCCAGGCCGAAGGCCTCGCCCACCGCCACCCGGACCGCCGGGGCGATCTGGAACACCACCCGCTTCTTCGGGTCGTGGAGGGCCCGCCACCCCCGGCCGATCTCGTTAAAGATGGTGATGGCGCCGGTGGGGCAGGCGGCTGCGCACTGGCCGCAGCTGATGCAGTTGGTCTCTCCGAGCTTGCGGTCAAAGGCCGGGCACACCACCAGGTCGCTGCCCCGGTGGGCGAAGTTCAGGATACCCATGCCCTGCATCTCCTCGCACACCCGGATGCAGTCGCCGCAGAGGATGCACTTGTTGGGATCCCGGACGATGGCCGGAGAGGAGGTGTCGATCTCATAGTGGGGCCGGGTGTCCTTGAAGCGGACGTGCCGCACGCCGAAGCGCAGGGCCAGCTCCTGCAGGCGGCAGCTGCCATTCTTTTCGCAGGTGGTGCAGTCCCGGCAGTGAGAGGACAGCATCAGCTCCAGGATCATCCGCCGGTGCTTTAAGAGCCGGGCGGTATTGGTGCGGATCACCATGCCATCCCGGGGCTCCATGGAGCAGGAGGCGTCGATCTTGCCCCGCTCGTCCTCCACCACGCACATCCGGCAGGCGCCGTAAACAGACAGTTCCGAATAATAGCAGAAGGTGGGCATATCGATGCCGGCCTTCCGGATCACAGCCAGGACGTTTTTCTCCCCGTCGAAGGGCACCCGCTGGCCGTCAATGTACATAATTCCCTTTGCCATGGTACTCCCCTCCTCACTTACTGGCCGCGATGGCGCCGAAGGGACAATTGGTCACACAGGCGCCGCAGTTGATGCACTTCTCCGGATCGATGACGTGGACCTGCTTGGCCGCGCCGGTGATGGCCTCCATGGGGCAGTTCTTCCGGCACTTGCCGCAGCCCTTGCATTTCTCCGGGTCGATGGTGGGGTGGGGTTTTTCCTTGTTGCAGATGGGACAGTGGTGGTCCACTACATGGGCCAGATATTCATCCCGGAAATACTTCAGCGTGCTTTGGACGGGCTTGCAGGCGCTCTGCCCCAGGCCGCACAGGGCTGTCTTACTGATGGTGTCCGCCAGCTCCTCCAGCAGGTCCAGATCCTCCAGTGTGCCCTTGTTGTCGATGATCCGGTCCAGGATCTCCAGCATCCGCTTGGTGCCCTCCCGGCAGGGGACGCACTTGCCGCAGGACTCCTTCTGTGTAAACTCCATGAAGAACCGGGCCGTCTCCACCATGCAGGTGTCCTCGTCCATGACCACCAAGCCGCCGGAGCCGATCATGGCGCCGATGCTCTTCAGACTGTCGAAGTCCAGGGGCAGGTCCAGGTGCTCGCGGCTGGCGGTGGTGGCGCCGCCGGAGGGGCCGCCGATCTGCACGGCCTTGAACTTCTTGCCGCCCCGGATGCCGCCGCCGATGTCAAACACCACCTCCCGGATAGTGGTTCCCATGGGTACCTCAATGAGGCCGGTATTCACCACGTTGCCTGTCAGCGCGAAGGCCTTGGTGCCGGGGCTGGTCTTGGTGCCGATGGAGCGGTACCAGTCCACGCCCTTGCGGATGATGAGGGGCACGTTGGCAAAAGTCTCCACATTGTTCAGCACCGTGGGCTCGGCCCAGAGACCGTGCTCGATGGTCCGGGGCGGCTTGACCCGAGGCATGCCCCGGTTGCCCTCGATGGAAGCTGTCAGGGCACTGCCCTCGCCGCAGACGAAGGCGCCGGCGCCCATGTTTACATGGATCCGGAAGGAGAAGTCTGTGCCCATGACGTGATCGCCCAGAAGACCGTACTCCTCCGCCTTGGCGATGGCCGCTTTCAGCCGGCTCACGGCCAGCGGATACTCCGCCCGGACATAAATATACCCCTCGTCGCTGCCCACGGCGCGGCCGGCGATCATCATGCCCTCCAGCACGCTGTGGGGGTTACCCTCCATAATGGAGCGGTCCATGAACGCACCGGGATCGCCCTCGTCGCCGTTGCAGACGATGTATTTTTTCTCTGACTTCTGTTTCCGGGCACCGTCCCACTTCTGGCCCGCGGGGAAGCCTCCACCTCCGCGGCCCCGGAGGCCGGAGTCGATGATGGACCGGCAGATCTCCTCATCCGTCATCTCAAAGAGGGCCTTTTCAAAACCGGCGTAACCGCCCTTGGCGATGTACTCCTCAATGTCCTCGGCATCGCTGCTGCCGCAGTTCTCCAGCACCACCCGATGCTGCTTCTTGTAGAAGGGGATGTCCTCCTGCCGGGGGTAGGCTACGCCGTCCAGGTGATACACCAGCCGGTCGATGATCTCGCCGCCCAGCACGGTCTTCTCCAGAATCTCATGGCAGTCCTCCGGCTTCACATGGATGTACATGACGCCCATAGGCTCGATGTGGACCAGAGGCCCCATCTCGCAGAAGCCGTGGCAGCCGCTCATCTTTACATGGAGGCTCTTCTCCGCGTCCGTGTCGTGTTTGAGGCCCACGTAGACCGGCAGACCCCGTTTTTCACACTCCGTCTTCAAATTGTCATAGATCTTCATGGCGCCGCCGGCGATGCAGCCGGTGCCGGCGCAGATCAGGATAGAGGGCACCTGCTCGCTCTGCTTCAGGGCGTTGCGGGCGTTAGCCTGGAACACGTGGAAGCTGTCCCGCGTCATCTTTACCTGTCTCATGCGGTGGCCGCCTCCTTTCTGCGGATATCCTCCACCAGCGCCAGCGCATCTTCCGGCGTCATCTTGGCGTGGACCTCTCCGTCAATGGTCATGACCGGTGCCAGTCCGCAAGCGCCCAAGCAGGCCACGGTCTCCAGGGTAAACAGGCCGTCCGCGGAGGTCTTCCGCTTTCCGGTCAGACCCAAAGCGTCCCGCAGGCTGTCATAAATGGGTCCGGATTTGCGCACGTGGCAGGCCGTGCCGGTGCATACCTTGATGATGTGCCGGCCCTTGGCCTCCAACGAGAAATTCTCATAGAAAGTGGCCACGCTGTACACCTTTGCCGTGCTGATGCCCAGCTTTTCCGCGATCAGGGTCAGCGCTCCCTCGCTCAGGTACTTATACTCCCCTTGGATCTCCTGCATGATCGCGATCAGGTTCGACTGATCGCAGCCGTAGGCGTCGATGATCGCCTCCGCCCGGTCCAGATTCTGCTCCATAAATTCTCCCCTCATTGATTCGGATGATAAAAAACACGCGGGATCCGCACTTGCCGGCGGATCCCGCGCTTGTGTGCTCTGTTTCCGATATGTGCTTATGCGTCTGTATCAGAATACGCCCTGCTCCATCATGGCCTCAGCCACCCGCTTGAAGCCGGCGATG
>ENA-OVGQ01001543-OVGQ01001543.1-human-gut-metagenome-genome-assembly--contig:-NODE-1543-length-24237-cov-6.284385_pt1 | contig 24237 bp, 22 predicted proteins | sample MGYA00237774_ERZ505427 | MGnify/ENA primary metagenome ERZ505427 (study PRJEB26158, sample SAMN06016404) | human gut metagenome | biome: human gut; feature: ankylosing spondylitis patient; material... | reverse complement strand
GAATAGCAGCTCGTACAAACAAACGCGGGGGCAAAAGGTCAGAGAAAGACCTTTTACCCCCGTGTCCTTCGTGAGCCTATTTTGCAACAGGCCCTTTTCTTAATTTCTTAACCTTTAAACGTTTTTAACTTCAGCCCTGCTCCGAAGCATTCAACATTCGTTCAACGCACTCCAAAATCCGCCACACACATTTACCCTAAAGCAGCATTTTTTCGGGCCGCAGTCAGGAAATCTGCTTTGTTTGCATCCTGAAAGGCTTTGTTCCTCAATGCTCACATCTTGCTCTGCTCACATAGATTTGATTTTTGCGCCGCAGGCTTATACCTGCGGCGGTCTATTTTAGCAAGGCGAAAAAGCAGCGCCTCACTTCCTCTGAAGCGCGGCGCTGCTTTTATTTTTCAATTTGCCGAAGCCCACTTTGCCAAAAAACTGCGGCCCGCTGTCAAGACAGCTCCGCCTGACCGGTATAGAGCTGGTAATAGCGGCCATGCTGGGCAATCAGCTCGTCATGGCTGCCCCGCTCCATGATACGTCCCTGCTCCAGCACCATGATAGCCTGAGAATTGCGGACGGTGGAGAGCCGGTGGGCGATGACGAACACCGTGCGCCCCGCCATCAGGCGGTCCATGCCCTTTTCAATGAGCTTTTCCGTCCGGGTGTCGATGGAGCTGGTGGCCTCATCCAAAATCAGCACCGGGGGATTGGCACAGGCGGCACGGGCGATATTCAAAAGCTGCCGTTCGCCTTGACTGAGGCTCTCGCCCTCGCCGGTGAGCACGGTCTCGTAGCCGTGGGGCAGATGGCGGATGAAGGTATCCGCCCCCGCCAGACGGGCCGCGGCCTCCACCTCCTCATCCGTAGCCTCCAAGCGGCCATAGCGGATATTGTCCGCCACCGTGCCGGTAAAGAGGTGGGTGTCCTGCAGCACCGCGCCCAGGGACCGCCGCAAGGAATCCTTTTGAATGTCCCGAACGTCGATACCGTCATAGGTGATGGTGCCGGACTGAATTTCATAGAAGCGGTTGATGAGGCTGGTAATGGTGGTCTTGCCCGCGCCGGTGGAGCCTACGAAGGCGATTTTCTGGCCCGGCTTTGCGAACAGGGAAATATCGTGAAGGATGATCTTGCGGTCATCGTAGCCGAACACCACATGGTCAAACCGCACATCGCCCCGGAGGGGGACCAGCGTACCGTCCGGCTTTTTCCAAGCCCACGCGCCAGTATCGAAGGAGGCCTCGCTCAGCGTTCCGTCCCGGCTCTCCGTCACCCGTACCAGCGTTACGGTGCCGTTGTCGATTTCCGGGGTCTCCTCCAAAATCTCAAAGACGCGCTCCGCGCCGGCCACAGCGGAGAGGATGGTATTCACCTGCTGGGAGATCTGCGTGATAGGCTGGCTCACCTGCTTTGTGTAATTCAAAAACGCCGCGAGACCGCCTAAATCGCCGCTGCGGATGGCCAGCAGGCCGCCAATGCAGCAGGTGAGGGCATAGTTAATGTGACCGAGGTTCCCCATGGCGGGCATCATGGCACCGGCGTATGCCTGCGCCCGGGTAGCCGCATCCCGGTACGTTTCATTCAGCCCATTGAAGCCCGCCTTAGCGGCGTCCTCATGGTTGAAAACCTTAATGACCTTCTGGCCCTCGATCATCTCCTCGATATAGCCGTTGACATCGCCGATAGCCTTCTGCTGGGCGGCGAAGTACCGGCGGCTGCGGCTGCCGATGGTTTTGACCACCAGCAGCATCACCGCCAGCATCAAAAACGTTACAGCAGTGAGGATGGGGCTGAGGACGATCATCATTGCCACGGTGCCAAGGAACGTCAGCGAGCAGGAAATGAGGCTTGCAAAGCTGTTATTCAGCGCCTCGGACACTGTTTCAATATCGTTGGTATACCGACTCATCAGCTCGCCGTGGGTGTGGGTATCGAAAAACTTCAGGGGGAGGCGCTGCATTTTGTCAAACAGGTCCGCCCGGAGCTTTGCCACGGTATTCTGCGCCACATGGACCATGATGCGGGCGTAGCCATAGGAGCACAGGGCGCCCACAGCGTACACGCCGCCCATGACTGCCAGCATTTTCGCAAGCCCCGAAAAATCGCCGGGGAGAATATAATCGTTGATGAGGGGCTTAATGAGGTACGAGCCCGCCACGGAGCAGGCGGAGCTGATGAACAGCAGCACCACCACGATCATCAGCAGCGGCTTATACCGCCCCAGATAGCCCATGAGCTTTTTCAGCGTACCCCGCAGGTCCTTGGGCTTGCGGAAGCCGCCCCGAGGGCCGCTGCCGGGACCGCCGGGTCCCCGTCTTGTCTGTCCTTCAGCCACCGATGCTCACTCCTTCCTGCTGGGATTCGTAAACCTCACGGTAGATCTCGCAGGTCTTCATCAATTCCTCATGGGTACCCTGTGCCACCACGGCGCCGTCGTTCATCACTAAAATCAGATCTGCGTCCATGACAGAGGTCACCCGCTGGGCGATGATGAGCTTCGTGGTACCCGGTAGGTCCTGCCGGAACGCCTGCCGGATCTTCGCATCCGTGGCAGTATCCACAGCACTGGTGGAATCATCTAAGATCAGCACCTTCGGTCTTTTCAAAATAGCACGGGCAATGCACAGCCGCTGCTTCTGTCCGCCGGAGACGTTGACACCCCCCTGTCCCAGATCGGTGTCCAGACCGTCGGGCATTCGCTCCAGAAATTCGTCAGCACAGGCGGCGCGGCAGGCGGCCCAAAGCTGGTCCTCCGTGGCGTTGGGAGCGCCCCAGAGCAGATTTTCCCGGATGGTACCGGAAAACAAGGTATTCTTTTGCAGTACCACGCTGACGGACTCCCGCAAATGCTCCATGGTGTAGTCCGCTACCGGACGTCCGCCTACGGAGACGGTGCCCTCCTGCGCCTCATACAGCCGCGGAATCAGGCTCACAAGGCTGGTCTTGCCGCTGCCGGTGCCGCCTAAGATGCCTACGGTTGCCCCGCTGGGAATGTGCAGACTGACGTCCCGCAGCACCCACTCCGGGCTTTCCGCATTGTACTTGAAGGAAACGTGGTCAAAGTCGATACTGCCGTTTTCCACAACGGCGTCCGCCTTGGCGGTGTCATTGGTGATGGCGGGCTTTTCATCCAGCACCTCCGCGATACGCTTGGCGCAGGCAATGGAGCGGGTCATCATCATGAACATCATGGAAACCATCATCAAGGACATCAAAATCTGGGTAATATAGGTAAAGAAGGCGGTGAGGTCACCCACCGGCAGTGTCCCGGCGTAGACCATTTTGCCGCCGAACCACATGACGGCGATGATGGTGCTGTAAACAATGAGCATCATCACCGGCATATTGATGACCACCATGCCGAAGGCCCGCATGGAGCTATTTTTCAGGCCGTTGTTCTTCTCGGCAAACTTTTCCTCCTCATGGGCCTCCCGGACGAAGGACTTCACCACCCGGATGCCGGTGAGATTTTCCTGCACCACTAAGTTCAATGCATCCGTTCGCTCCTGAAGCGCCCGGAACAGCGGTCCCGCCTTGGTCAAGATCAGGGCGATGAACACCAGCAGCAGCGGAATGGCCGCTAAAAACACGTTGCTCAGCTGGCGGCTCAGCCGGATGGACAGCACCAGCGCCGCCACCAGCATCACCGGGGCCCGCACCAGCAGGCGCATTCCCATCATGAGGGTCATCTGCATATTGTTCACATCGTTGGTGAGCCGGGTCACAAGGGATGCGGTGGAGAATTTTTCGATGTTGGAAAAGGCGAAGTCCTGAATGTGCTCATACTCCGCCCGCCGCAGCTCCGCGCCGAAACCCTGTCCTGCGATGGAGGAAAATGCGGCGCTGCCGAGGCCGAAGCACAGCGAGACCAGCGCCATCCCCGCCATCAGCGCACCCTTTCGCAGAATATAATTCTGGTCGGCTGTTTCGATGCCGATGTTCACGATGTCCGCCATTACCAGCGGAATCAGCAGCTCAAAAATCGCCTCGGCGGCGCTGCACGCAACGCCCAGTACGATCCACTTGGAATAGGGCCTTGCGTATGGTCCAAGTTTTTTCAGCATGAAATACGATCCTCCTCTAAGTTTTGGATAATGCGGTTCAAAAGCCCCCGCAGCACTGCGGTCTCCTCCTCGCTGAGACCGTGGAGCGTCAGCGCCGCTCCTTCTTGAAAGGCGTTCTGTAGGCGCACGCGCAGTTCCCGGCCCTTTTCCGTCAGGCACACCCGCTTTTGCTGCAGGTCCTCCGGGTCCGCCCTGCGGCAGATCAGCTTCTTTTCCTCCAGACGGTCAAGAATACCGTTGGCCGTCGGCGGCTTGACCCGCAGATGCTCTACAACGTCCCGCTGGGGCGTCGGTCCCGACTGCTCTCCCAGATACAGCAGCACATGGGTCTGCGCCGGGGTCACATCGTACCGGGCCAGACGGACATCCATCCGCTCCCGGGCCAGATGGGCCGCATGGCCCAGCAGCGGCCCGATGGGCGCGTTTTCCCACGAGAGGTATTGGCAGTCCTTTTCCATGTCAGTCCCTCCATTCGTTAGTCCGCTAATTATTAGCGTGCTAAATATTAACATGATTTCCAGCGAATGTCAATCACCAAATCTCATGATATTTTTGAACGTTTTATGAACGAAAGCTGCGGTTCATCCCTGACTTGTGAACAATTTATGAAGGTTTTCTTTCACCTGTTGACTTTTGGATATTCCACTCGTATGATGAACTCACGAAGCAAGTTTAACCAATATCTATTTTCCCTCTCTTTTCTCTATCTTACACGGAAAGGCGAACGGCTGATGCCGTTCGCCTTTCTGCTTTTTCCCGCTGCGCGGGATTTTATTTTGTTCCCCGCCGCTTTCGGCGGGCGGAGGCGGTGCCGATGCCCAGCTCCATGCGGTACTTTGCCACTGTGCGGCGGGCCACGGAAATGCCCTCCCCGGTCAGCAGAGCGCAAAGGGCCTGATCGCTGAGGGGATGGGCCGGGTCCTCGTCCTTCAGCCGCAGCAGCAGGCGCTGCTTCACCGCCTGCCGGGACATATCCCGCTGCCCCACGGCGCGGTTAAAGAAATAGCGCAGAGGATACGTCCCCTGCCGGCATTGTAGGTACTTATCCCGCACGGCCCGGGAGACGGTAGAGGGGTGCAGTGACAGAGCCTCTGCCAGCGTGGTGAGCTTCATGGGGGCCAGCTCCGTAGTCTTTCCCTCGAAAAAAGCCCGCTGGGTCTCCAAAATTGCCTCCGCGCAGCGGCGCAGCGTGCTGCCCCGGCGCTCCATGCTCTCCAGCAGCCATTTTGTCTGCCGCAGCCTTTCCCTTAAATAGGTCCGGGCCTCCGCGTCATCGCCGTTGCGGGCCATATTTTCATAATAGGGGTTCACGGAGATTTTCGGCAGATAGTATTCGTTCAGCACCACCCGCAATTCTCCGTCCAGTTCCACCACGAATACGTCCGGCCGCACGTAGACTGTCGGCTCCGCCGGCTCAAAGGCCCGGCCGGGATGGGGGTCCAGCGCGGCAATGGCCTTCTCCGCCGCCTGAATTTCCGCCGTATCAGCCCCCAGTGCCTTTGCGATAGGGCCGTAGTGGCCCCGACCCAGCTCTGTCAGGAACCGGGCAGCGATGTCCATGGCATAGGGAACGGGCTGCTTCTGGCGGCTGAGCTGAAGCACCAGGCACTCCGATAGGTCCCGGGCGCCTACACCGGCAGGCTCCAGCGATTGCAGCGTATCCAGCGCCTGCTCCACCATATCTGCCGGTATCTTCAGCTCCGTCAGACCGTCCAGATCTTCCTGCGCCAGATAACCGTCCTCATCCACCAGCTCCGCCATATATTTGCACAGGGCCAGCATGGGCTTTGGCAGCCGCTTACGCTCCAACTGGTCGCAGAGGAACGCGCTGAGGCTCTCCAGCGCCCGGTCCACGGCTCCCGGCTCCGGCGGCCCATCCTCCTCATGGGCAAAGGAGCTGCCGAACGTCCCGGCGTCCAGCCAGCTTGCCCGCTGCCGCAGGCTCTCATAGGCGGAGCGGAGGTCGGCGGAATCGGACAGCTCCAGCGTTGGATTTTCCTCCGACAGCCGCCCCAGATAGTCCAGAAGCTCCTGCGAGTTCATCTGCAGGACCTCCATGGACTGCAAAAGCTGGGGCGTCAGCTTCAGCTCCTGCCGTAATTCTGTTTTTAAGGACAGCAGGCTCATGATGCGCTCCTTTCAGCCGTTGGTTTTCCGATTTTACGGCGTTTTCACGTATTTTGCGATTTTGCGGGCCGCGGTGGCCTGTGAGATTCCCAGCTCCTTAGCCACAGCCACGGTGGTGCCGCAGCGGCGGTAGGAGTCCCGAATGATCTGCCCCTCAAAGGCGTCCATCCGCTCCGCCAGCGTGCCGGTGGGAGCCGGGAGGGGCGTATCACCGCCGGTGAATTCCACCGGAAGGGCCGTAACATCCAGAATGGGGTCCTGTGCGGTGATGACCAGCCGCTCCATCAGGTTTTCCAACTGACGGACATTGCCCGGCCACGGGTACTGCTCCAAAAACGCCACGAACCGGGGACTGAGGGCCAACTGCTTGCCGTACTCCCCGCAAAAGCGCTCCAAAAACTGATGAGCCAGCGGCAGAATGTCCTCCGGCCGCTGCCGCAGGGGCGGGATGTGAATGCGGATGACATTCAGCCGGTAAAAGAGGTCGGAGCGGAACAGGCCCCGCTGCACCTCCTCCTCCAGATTGCGGTTCGTGGCTACCAGCAGCCGGAAATCCAGCTCAATGCGCCGGGTGCCGGACAGCCGCTCAATGGTCTTTTCCTGAATGAGCTGCAAAAGCTTAGACTGGATATGGTGCGGCAGCTCACCGATCTCGTCCAAAAACAGCGTGCCGTGGTTAGCCAGCTCGATCTTGCCGATCTTGCCGCCGGAGGCCGCGCCGGTGAACGCGCCCTTTTCGTAGCCGAACAGCTCGGATTCGATGAGGTTTTCATGGAGCACGGCGCAGTTGACCTCGATAAAGGGGCCGTTGGCCCGGCTGCTCATATTATGAATCGCTTTGGCGATAGCGCTCTTACCCACGCCGGTCTCGCCGGTGATGAGAATGTTGGCCTTTGTGTTGGCCGTGTTTTGAATTAGTGTCCACAGCCGCTGCATGGCGGCGCTTTTCACCACGATGGAGGTGGAGGTAGCCCGAATACGCAGCTCCGCGATCTCCTGCGTGTACTGCTGCAAGGAATTTTGCAGATTGCGGTAATTCTGCTGGATAACGTTGATCTGCTCCATGGACACTGTGTTGAAGCACACGGCGTATTTCAGCGCCCCCGCCTTGTCAAACAGCGGGATGCCCACAGTCATCACGTTTTTGTGAACACGGTTGATGGTCTGGGTTGTGGTGATCTTCTTTTTCTGCCGCAGCACCTCCGCTGTAATACAGGGATCGAACGTGCCGTCCTGCTCCAGGTCAAAGGCGGATTTTCCCACAATGGAGCCATGGGCGAAGCCGAAGTTCTTTTCATAATTCTCGCTGACCCAGAGAATGACGCCCTCTGCGTCGGAGAGCATCATGTCATCTGCCAGGACCAGGTTGTTTTCGGGGCTGAGGATCTCGAAAAGCCCCTTCAGATTGATGTCATCCTCAAACAGTTGGGGCAATTCCGGGGAATTGGTCATGAAGCCTACCTCCTGAAGCCGATATCTATTCATTTGTGATTATAGCATATTCATTTTTGAATAGAAAGGCCCTTTTCAAAAATTCAAAGGTGAATTTTGTTAAAAAATTGCGGCTTTCTTTTTGTAGTTCTGCCAAAAGGATAGGATTTCCATGGGTTCACTTGTCTATTCAAAAATGAATACCGCGTCGATTTTTGTGGCAAGTAAAGGAAATGCGAGCGAAATCCCGAAGGCCCCTCCCGTCAGCTCTCACAAATTACATGGAATTTTTCGCTCCATTTTGTCCAAAACAGCTTGTTAAAGTTGGCATATAATTTGCTATATATTTCAGCATATGACCATGCGGGAGCGTCGGGCTGCCCCAGTCCGGCATCTCCGGATATTGAATAAGGAGGAATTTTCCATGTATCAGACGATTCGTTACGAAAAGCAGGACAACATTGGGATTCTGACCATCAACCGCCCCGAGGCGCTGAATGCGCTGAACTCCGCTGTTGTCAGCGATTTGGAGCAGGCCATCTCCGAGGTGGAGAAGGACGCCGAGCTGGGCGCGCTCATCATCACCGGCGAGGGCCGTTCCTTCGTGGCCGGCGCCGACATCGGTGAGCAGTATGTTATGGATGTGGCCGCAGGCCGCAAGTGGGGCCAGCGCGGCAGCGCTCTGTTCCGCCGCATCGAGAAGCTGGAGATCCCCACCATCGCCGCTGTCAACGGCTTCGCTCTGGGCGGCGGCTGTGAGCTGGCTATGAGCTGCGACATCATTCTTGCCGCCGGTCCTAATGCCGAGGGCAAGGGCGGCGCCAAGTTCGGCCAGCCCGAGGTTGGCCTGGGCATCACCCCCGGCTTCTCCGGCACCCAGCGTCTCCCCCGCCGCGTGGGCATCGCCAAGGCCAAGGAGCTCATTTTCTCCGGCAAGATGATCGACGCACAGCAGGCTAAGGAAATCGGTCTGGTCAACGCCGTGTACGCCCCCGAGGAGCTGCTGAACGGCGCTGTTGCCATGGCAAAGTCCTTCACCGCCAACGCTCCCATCGCCGTGAAGTATGCCAAGGCCTGCATTGACCGCGGTATGCAGATGGACATTGATGATGGCATCGCTCTGGAGAACGAGCTGTTCGCCATGTGCTTCGCCACTGCCGACCAAAAGGAGGGCATGAGCGCATTTCTGGAAAAGCGCAAGGAAAAGCACTTCCAGAATAAGTAAATGCCTGCGCGCAGCGGCAGCTTTTCAAATATCCGGAAGAGAGGCTTCGGGCTATTAAAAAGGTACGTATTATCACCGCCGGGGAAGCAGCCCTGATGGTCAAGGACGGAGATACCGTTTCCACCGGCGGCTTCGTGAGCTGCGCCTGCCCCGAGGCGCTGACAAAGGCGCTGGAAAAGCGCTTTCTTGAAACGGGCCATCCCCGGGACCTGACGCTGTTTTTTGCAGCCGGTCAGGGGCTTCGGAACGGCACCGGCGGCGACCGCTTCGGCCACGAGGGGATGTGCCGGCGCGTGGTGGGCGGCCACTGGGGCCGCACCGCCAAGCTGGGTGAGCTGGCGCTGGCTAACAAGCTGGAGGCTTATAATCTGCCTCAGGGTGTCATCACCCACATGTACCGGGACATCGCCGCCCACAGCATCGGCACCATCACCCATGTGGGCCTGAACACGTTTGTGGACCCCCGGCTCGGAGGCGGCAAGCTGAACGCCCGCACCCATGAGGACCTTGTCAAGCTGGTGAACATTGACGGGCAGGAGCGCCTGCTCTATAAGCCCATTCCCATCAATGTATGCCTCGTCCGTGCCTCCTATGCTGATGAATACGGCAACTGCACCGTCCACCGCGAGATCGGTTCTCTGGACATTACCGCCCAGTGTCAGGCCGCCAAGAACTCCGGCGGCATCGTCATCGTGCAGGTGGAAAAGGTTGTGCAGGGCGGCACACTGGACCCCCGGCTGGTGAAGATTCCCGGCATCTACGTGGACGCCGTTGTGGTGGGCGCTCCCGAGGACAACAGCCAATGCCTCGGTATGCCCTATGACGGAGCTTTGGCCGGGGAGTTCCGTATTCCAACGGACCATATCCCCCCGCTCCCCATGGATGCCAAAAAGGTCATTGCCCGCCGGGCCGCCATGGAGCTGCCCCGGGACGCCATCGTGAACCTCGGCACCGGCGCACCCGAAAAAATCGCGGGTGTCTGCGCCGAGGAGGGCATCACCGACCGAATGACCCTGACCGTTGAATCCGGCCACATCGCCGGTATTCCCTGCGGCGACGCTCAGTTCGGCGGTGCGGCCAATTCCATGGCCATTCTGGATCAGAATGTCCAGTTTGACTTCTATCAGGGCGGCGGTCTGGACGCGGCGTTCCTCGGTCTTGCCGAGACCGCGCCCAACGGCGATGTGAACGTTTCCAAATTCGGCACCCGCCTTGCCGGAGCCGGCGGCTTTATCGACATCACCCAAAACGCCAAAAAGGTTGTTTACTGCGGCACGTTCACCGTCATGGGGCTTGAAACCCGGTGCCGGGACGGGCGGCTGGTCATTGAGCAAGAAGGCACAAGAAAAAAGTTCGTCCGGCAGGTGGAGCAGGTCACCTTCTCCGGTGACTACGCCAACCGGGTCCACCAGCCCGTTCTGTACATCACCGAGCGCGCCGTGTTCGAGCTGCGGCCCGCGGGCGTAACGCTCATTGAGGTCGCTCCCGGCATTGATCTCCAGACGCAAATTCTTGACCAGATGGAGTTCATGCCCAAAATCAGCGATGACCTCAAGCTCATGGACGAGCGCATCTTCCGCGAGGAATGCATGGGCCTTGCGGATACGTAAGCATATTTTTTCAAGCATTTCCGGGCGTCCCACCGCGCCTCGGTACGGCGGGACGCTCTGATTCTGCCCGCAGAGCGGGCATGGCCTGTCCCACAGGCACATTTTTCCGGTTTCCGGGCCGACTTGCCCCATCCGAAACAGCTCCGGAGCTACCATTTCATTCAACCCCAAAATTTTCAGGAGGATAAGAAAATATGGCACTGATGACACCTCAGGAGTATATTGACTCCCTGCGGAAGCTGAACACCCGCGTTTATATGTTCGGCGAGAAGATCGACAACTGGGTGGATCACCCCATGATCCGTCCCTCTATCAACTGCGTGGCCATGACCTACGCGCTGGCGCAGGACCCCCAGTACGCCGATCTCATGACCGTGAAGTCCAGCCTCACCGGCCACACCATCAACCGCTTCACCCATCTGCACCAGTCCACCGAGGACCTGATGAACAAGGTGAAAATGCAGCGCCTGCTGGGCCAGAAGACCGCTTCCTGCTTCCAGCGCTGCGTGGGCATGGACAGCTTCAACGCCGTGTTCTCCACCACGTTCGAGGTGGATGAGAAGTACGGCACCCACTATCACGAAAACTTCAAGAAGTTCCTGACCTACGTGCAGGACAATGACCTCACCGTGGACGGCGCCATGACCGACCCCAAGGGTGACCGCTCCAAGGCACCCCACGATCAAGCCGACCCCGATATGTTCGTTCATGTGGTGGAGCGCCGCCCCGACGGCATTGTGGTCTGCGGCGCCAAGTGCCACCAGACCGGCTCCATCAACTCCCACTGGCACATCTTCATGCCCACCATTTCCATGAGTGAGGCGGATAAGGATTGGGCGGTCAGCTTTGCCTGCCCCACTGACGCCGAGGGTATGTACATGATCTACGGCCGCCAGTCCTGCGACACCCGCAAGACCGAGGAGGGCGCCTCTATTGATGTGGGCAACGCCAAGTTCGGCGGTCAGGAGGCTCTGGTGGTGCTGGACCATGTGTTCATCCCCAATGAGTACATCTTCCTCAACGGCGAGTATGAGTTCGCCGGCATGATGGTGGAGCGCTTCGCCGGCTATCACCGCCAGTCCTACGGCGGCTGCAAGGTGGGCGTGGGCGATACCCTCATCGGCGCCGCTGCGCTGGTGGCCGAGTACAACGGCGTGGAGAAAGCCAGCGCAGTGAAAGACAAGCTCATCGAGATGACCCACCTGAACGAGACGCTGTTCTGCTGCGGCATCGCCTGCTCCGCGCAGGGCTTCAAGACCAAGGCCGGCAACTATCAGATCGACCTGCTGCTGGCAAACGTCTGCAAGCAGAACGTCACCCGCTTCCCCTATGAGATCGTGCGTCTGGCTGAGGACATCGCGGGCGGCCTGATGGTCACCATGCCCTCTCAGGTGGACTTCAACTCCGACACGGTGGTGGGCCGCAACGGCGAGACCATCGGCGAGATCTGCAATAAGTTCTTTGTGGGCCGCGAGGGCGTCAAGACCGAGGACCGTCAGCGCATTATGCGCTTCATTGAGAACCTGTGCCTGGGCGCTGCCGCCGTTGGCTACCGCACTGAGTCCATGCACGGCGCCGGTTCTCCCCAGGCCCAGCGCATCATGATCGCCCGTCAGGGCAACATTCAGGGCAAGAAGCAGCTTGCCAAGGATATTGCCGGCATCGTCGACTGAGTACCCTCTAAGGGGGATTGCATCCCCCTTAGACACTCCGCCGCGCCGTTGACGCGGCTCCGCTGAACCCCCTCACGTCCGCACAGCAGACGTGTCGCTCGGCGGGCAGTGGAGTTCTGACCGGGCAAAGCTCGGTCAGAACGAAATATAAACCGCGATATCTGTCCCTGCGACATATCAATATAGCCTTTTCAAGATTTGTATAAAAGGAGAAAGCATTATGGATTTCAATTTGAGCCCTGAGCATCTGTTGATCCGGAAGATGATGGCTGAGTTCACCGAGAACGAAGTCAAGCCCATCGCTGCCGAGGTTGACGCCAAGACTATGTATCCCCGTGAGAACATCGAAAAGCTATTCGATCTGGGTGTGATGGGTATGTGTGTCCCCAAGGAGTACGGCGGCTGCGGTGCCGACCCTCTTGCCAGCGCCATCTGCATTGAGGAGCTCTCCAAGCAGTGCGCCTCCACTGGCGACATCGTGGCCACGCACAACGGCCTGTGCTGCGATCCCATCCTGACTCACGGCACCGAGGCCCAGAAGGCCAAGTATCTGCCCATGCTGACCACCGGTCATCATGTGGGTGCCTTTGCCCTGACCGAACCCAACGCCGGTTCCGATGCCTCCAAGGGCCAGACCGAGGCCAAGCTGGTGGGCGACCACTATGTGATGAACGGCTCCAAGATCTTCATCACCAACGGCTATGTGGCCGATGTGTTCGTGGTCTTCGCCATGACCGATAAGTCCAAGGGCACCAAGGGCATTTCCGCCTTTATCGTGGAGTCCTCCTTCCCCGGCTTCTCCGTCGGCAAGCACGAGGAGAAGATGGGCCTGCACGGCTCTCCCACGGCTGAGATCGTCTTCACCGACATGATCGTCCCCAAGGAGAATATGCTGGGCCGCGAGGGCAAGGGCTTCAACATTGCCATGCAAACGCTGGATGGCGGCCGTATCGGCATCGCCGCACAGGCGCTGGGTATTTCCGAGGGTGCTCTGGAGGAGGCCAAAGCCTACACCAAGGGCCGTGTCCAGTTCGGCAAGCCCATCAGCAAGTTCCAGAACACCCAGTTCACCTTCGCCGACATGGAGCTGGGCTGCGAGGCCGGCCGCCTGCTGACCTATCAGGCCGCCATCAAGAAGGGCGCCGGCGAGCGCTACACCAAGGAGGCCGCCATGGCCAAGCTGTTCACCTCTGAGCACGCCATGAAAACCACCACCAAGGCGCTGCAGATGTTCGGCGGCTACGGCTACACCAAGGATTATCCCATGGAGCGCATGATGCGCGACGCCAAGATCACGGAGATCTACGAGGGTACCAGCGAGGTCCAGCGTATCGTCATCTCCGCCAACATGGGCCTGTAAGGAGGAGAAGTCGAAATGAAGATTTATGTTTGTGTCAAGCAGGTACCCGATACCTCCGGCAAGGTGGCCGTCAATCCCGACGGTACCCTGAACCGTGCTTCCATGCAGACCATCACCAACCCCGATGACATGAACGCCGTTGAGGCCGCCCTGAAGCTCAAGGACGCCACCGGCTGCAAGGTCACCGTTGTCACCATGGGCCCCCCTCCCGCCGCCGGTATGCTGCGTGAGGCGCTGGCTATGGGCGCTGACGAGGCTTATCTGGTTTCCGCCCGCGAGTTCGGCGGTTCCGATACTTACGCAACTTCTCAGATTCTGGCCGCTGCCATCAACAAGATCGGCGTGGAGAAGGACGATATCGTGCTGTGCGGCCGTCAGGCTATCGACGGTGATACCGCGCAGGTCGGCCCCCAGATCGCCGAGAAGCTGCATCTGCCTCAGGTCACCTATGCCGCCGACATCCAGAAAGATGGCGATACCATTACCGTCAAGCGTATGCTGGAGGACGGTTACATGACCATCAAGGTCCACACCCCCTGCCTGCTGACCTGCATCAAGGAGCTCAACGAGCCCCGTTACATGAGCGTCGGCGGCGTGTTTGAGGCTTATTCCAAGCCCTTGACCACGCTGGGCTATGAGGACCTGAAGGACGATCCCCTGATCGACGCTACCACCATCGGCCTGAAGGGCTCTCCCACCAACATCTTCAAGAGCTTCACGCCTCCCCAGAAGGGTGCCGGCATGATGCTGGAGGGTGCTGACAAGGCCACCTGCGAAAAGCTGGCCGGCATTCTGGCCGCTAAGCACATCATCTGAGAAAGGGGATAAAAGAATTATGTCTAACTTCAACAGTGCTGATATCGCTGCTTTCAAGGATGTATGGGTGTTCTGCGAGCAGCGCGAGGGCAAGCTGATGCCCACCGATTTCGAGCTGATCTCCAAGGGCCGCGACCTGGCCAACGAGCTGGGCGTGAACCTGTGCGGTCTGCTGCTGGGCGGCGAGGGCATTGAGTCCGCCGCTAAGGAGCTGGGCGGCTACGGCGCCGACAAGGTCATTGTCTGCGAGAGCCCCCTGCTGGCTACCTACACCACCGACGCCTACGCCAAGGTCATCTGCGACGTGATCGAGGACCTGAAGCCCGAGGCGTTCCTGATTGGCGCCACCAACATCGGCCGCGATCTGGGCCCCCGCTGCGCAGCCCGTCTGCACACCGGCCTGTGCGCTGACTGCACCCACTTGGACGTGGATGTGCCCAACTACATCCAGTTCCTGCGTGAGAGCTCCACGCTGGACGTGGACTCCATGAAGTGGGATATGGAGGACCGCAACCTGAAGATGACCCGTCCTGCTTTCGGCGGTCACCTGATGGCTACCATCATCTGCCCCCGCTTCCGTCCCTGCATGGCTACTGTCCGTCCCGGCGTTATGAAGAAGAACGCCTTTGACGAGGCCAAGGCCAACGCTGTGGAGATTGTGAAGCCCAGCTTCACTCTGACTGCTGAGGACATCCACACCGACGTTACCGAGGTGGTGAAGGCCGCCAAGAAGCTGGTGGACCTCATCGGCGCCGATTACATCGTGTCCGTTGGCCGCGGCATTTCCAAGGACGTTGAGGGCGGCATCAAGCTGGCTGAGGAGCTGGCTGAGGTCCTGGGCGGCGTTGTTGGCGGCTCCCGTGCCACCATTGACTCCGGCTGGCTCTCTGCCGACCATCAGGTGGGTCAGACCGGCAAGACCGTGCACCCCAAGGTGTATATCGCTCTGGGCATTTCCGGCGCTATCCAGCACAAGGCTGGTATGCAGGATTCCGAGTGCATCATCGCGGTGAACAAGAATGACACCGCTCCCATCTTCGAGATTGCCGATTACGGCATCTGCGGCGACCTGTTCAAGGTCACTCCGATGCTGATCGAGGCCATCAAGGCTGCCAAGGCCGCGAAGTAAGCTGAAATCTAATTAAAAGAGCGCCATCCTTTCGGATGGCGCTCCTTTTTTATTTTTGAAACGGGGAAACCGGCTTTACTTCCGGCTGATTGCCTTTTTGACCGCGGCCACGATATTGACGGATCGGAGCCCGTACTCATCCATCAAAAAGTCCTGCGGGCCGACCTGACCGAACCGGTCCTGCACACCGACAAATTCCTGAATGGTCGGCGCGTTTTTCGCAAGGCAGTTGGCAACCACACTGCCAAGACCGCAGGTGACATTGTGATTTTCGGCGGTGACGATGGCGCCGGTCTCCCCGGCGGCCTTGATGACCAACTCCTCATCCAGCGGCTTCCATGTAAACAGGTCGATGACCCGAACGGAGATTCCCTCTGCCTGAAGCGCCTCATAGGCTTTCAGAGCCTCGTCCACCATAATGCCGGAGGTGAGGATGGCGGCAGCATCGTGGTCGCTCTCGTGGAGGACAACGCCCTTGCCGATGGGGAACTCGGAACCGTCCTCATAGACCTTGATGATGCCCTTACGCACAAAGCGGGTGTAGGTCACGCCCTTGGTGATGCCGGGAAGCTGGCGGGTAATACTTGCAAGCTGGGCGTAGTCAGCGGGGTCCAGCACGGTGGTCTCCGGGATGCTGAGGTACATGGCGGCGTCCTCCAGCGGCATATGGGTGCCGCCGTTGAAGGCGGCGCAGACGCCGGCATCGGAGCCCAGAACGTGTACCGTCAGTCCGGAATAGGCAGCGGACATATAAATCTGGTCATAACAGCGGCGGGAGGAAAAGGATCCGAAGGAATGGAAGAATACCTTTTTTCCGGTGGCGGCCAGACCGGCGGCAACACCGGCGGCATTACCCTCGGCAATACCGGCCTCAAGGGCGCGGTCGGGATAGTTTTTGAGAAGCTGCTTCGTATTGATGCAGCCGGTCAGGTCACAGTCCACATAGCAAATGGACTTGTCCTCGGCCATCATTTCGTTCAGGGGCAGGGCCAGCGCGTCGCGGCAGGCGCGGGAGTCCTTTTCATGCTTTCCAATCAGTTTTACGCTCATCTCTCGCACCCTCCTCAAGCGTTTTCAATGGCCTTCAAAGCCTTTTCGGAAGCGGCAATGGCCTCAGCCCACTGCTCCTCGCTGGGCTGGGAGGAGTGGTCATGCTTCGGCTCGGCAAAGGTCGCGCCCTTGCCCTTGCAGGTGTCCAGCACGATACAGCTGGGAACACCCTTTTTCGCGTAGGCATTCTGAATGGCGTCATAGATGGCCTGCAGGTCATGTCCGTTGATCTCCTGCGTGTAGAGGCCAAAGGACGCGGCCTTTTTGGCGAGGTCGCCGTGGGCCAGAATGTCATCTGTGGGACCGTCCAACTGATAGCCGTTTTTGTCAATAAAATAGATGAGGTTGTCCAGCTTGTGAGCATAGGCAAAGTGGAAAGCCTCCCAGACCTCGCCCTCATCGGCCTCGCCATCGCCTACAACGCAGAAAACATGATTGGTACGGCCATCAATTTTGTTGCCGAGGGCGGCGCCGGCGGCAGAGGAGGCACCCTGTCCTAAGGAGCCGGTGGTCAGATCCACGCCGGGCGTCAGCTTCCGGTCCGTGTGGCTGGGAAATTTGGTGTGGGGCTGGTTCAGGGTGTAGGCCTCCTCTATGGGGTAAAAGCCCACAAGACCGAAGGTGGCGTAGGCCACGGGGCCGGCGTGGCCCTTACTGAGCACCAGCCAGTCGCGGTCCTCCCAGCGGGGGTTCTTGGGATCATAGCGCATGACCTCGCCATACAGCACGGCCATCAGGTCTGCCAGATCCATGGAGCCGCCCACATGGCCGAAGCCCCGGGAGTGGATGACCTTCAGGGTCTCCAGCCGGATTTTGGCCGCCAAGATACTGCACTTCTTTACATCCATGTAATATACGCATCCTTTCTGATAGATGAATGAGCTGCTTAAAGAGATTTGCGGGGCGTGAACAGGCGCGTAAGCATACCGCGATATACCGTAAGATGTGTGCCTCGGCAATAAACGGGTACAGTATGCGGAAAAATGCCTGTGTTTACATCTATTTTAAACCATAAATGCGCGAAACGTCAACAGATGTTCCGCTTTTGCCGTCTGAAATGCAAACAAAATAAAATGAAATCCAGACTGATTTTTATAAAGAACAGAGAAAAAAGAACATTCCGGCCGAAAACGGCCGGAATGTCCGTAAAATGTGCTGTTGTCAAAGCGTTAAAAGTGCCAGAGATTGCGCTGAATCACAGGGTCCATGGCCCGCTCCACCTGACCGTCCAGCACCCGGACGATCAACTCGCCGGTGACGCGAATCACGGCGCGGGTCAGGTGTCCGCTCACGGGGCGGTCATCCTGTTCGGCGGCATTGAGATGAAGATGGCAATAGAATTGCCCGTCCATGGTATCAATGGTTCCCAGCAGGGAGGTGATCTCATAGCAGCCCTCATAGTGGTGGGCCTTTAAATCAAAGGCGCTGAGGGCACCAATGCCCTGTACGGAAGCAAGCGAAATCTGTTCTGCCTCTGCAAAGCGGCGGAGCGACTCCATGACCTCCTCGCCCTGATCCAGACGGAGCACATAGGTATCGCCGAATTTCCTGTATTCCATGAAACGCACCTCACATTCCTTTTTACCAAGGATAGCACGGCTGCGGCGGAAAATCAAGGGAGCTTCAGGTCTCCGTCCTTGACCCAGCCGGCTCTGCGGCAGAACTGATTGATAAGGGGACAGAGAATAGCGGGCAGAATAAAGGAAATCAGCAGGAGGCCCGCCCAGTCAAAGGCAGTGGGGATAATGGCCGCGGCGCCGTTGGCTACGGCAGCCTCGCTGGGAGCCACCCAGCCTGTCCAGACACCCAGTTGGCCGCACAGGCCGCAGGTTCCCATGCCGGAGTTGATGGCCGCGCCATTCATTTCCAGATGGAACAGACAGGTGGCAATAGGACCGGTGATGGCGGAGGTGACAATGGGAGCGATCCAGACCCGGGGATTTTTCACGATGTTCGGCATTTGCAGCATGGAGGTGCCGAGGCCCTGGCTGATGAGACCGCCCCAGCCGTTTTCCCGGAAGCTCATCACGGCAAAACCCACCATCTGCGCGCAGCAGCCTGCCACGGCGGCGCCGCCGGCAAGCCCGGTCAGGCTCAGGACGGAGCAGATGGCGGCAGAGGAGATGGGCAGCGTCAGGGCGATTCCCACTAAAACGGATACGAGAATACCCATCAGGAAGGGCTGGAGCGCCGTGGCCTGCATGATGACCTGACCGAAGGCGCTGGCCGCCGCGCCGATGGGCGGCGCAATGAGGTAGGCCGCGCCGACGCCGATGAGGGTGGTGACAATGGGCGTGACCAGAATGTCAATCTTGGTTTCCTTGCTGACAGCCTTACCGCATTCGGCGGCGATGATGGCGACAAACAGCACTGCCAGCGGGCCACCCGCGCCGCCCAGCAGGTTGCAGGCATAGCCCACGGCGGCCAGAGAGAACAACACCAGCGGTGGGGCCTGCAAGGCGTATCCGATAGCGATGGCCATAGCGGGGCCGCTCATGAAGGAGGTCAGGCCGCCTACGGTATAGGGAACCTTTTCGGCGATCTGCGCGGTGAGAAAGTCGATGTGGAACTGGCTGCCGAGGGTATTGAGGATGGTGCCGATGAGCAGGGAGCAGAAAAGGCCCTGTGCCATGGCCCCCAGTGCGTCGATGCCGTAGCGCTTCGCGGAAAAGACGATGTTCTTGCGCTGCAAAAATTTCTTGATGCTTTCCATGGGTGTGTATCCTTTACAAAATGATAGAGTATACATGTGTCTTGACACCTGTATACTCTATCATACACATAGTTTCTCCGGCTGTCAACCGTGATTTGCGCGGTTTAGTCCTCCAGCAGAATATCCTCCTGCCGCAGAGCCTCCCGGACGCGCTGGAACGCGGCCTCATCGGGGCAGAGCAGCGTATGGAGGTGGATGCCGCCGGTGAGGGCGGAGAGGGGCTGTGTGGTTAGGCTGCGGGCCATGAACTGTTCGACCTCCGCACGGGTGGAAAGCTGAAGGGAGCCGGTGAGCTGTCCGTAGAGCGGGTGCTCCACGATCACATCTACCACGGTGCAGCCGTTATCCACCATGATGTTCAGCTCCGTTTCCATGCGGTGCGGCGTGTGCCGGACTGCTACCCGGCGCACAAGGCCGGGAGCGGCGCCCTGAATGCAATAGCCCCGGGGGGTAGCCAGAATATCCGCGCCGCCGGAGCGAAGCAGCGCAATATCGCCCACGATGACCTGACGGGTGACGGAAAAGCGCTCCGCCAGCGCCGAGGCGCTGATGGGGTGTGCGGATTGGTGCAGGAGCTTTAAAATTTCCTGTCGGCGTTCCTGTGCGTGCATCAAAAGACCTCCTTAAAATACGGGAAAATGGCCGAGAGCGGCCGATAGGTGATTATGTGAGAAACTGCGTTACGATGGCGATCATACCCACGATGCAGAATATGATACCGCCGAACCGGGTAGAGCAGCAATAGCTGGGGGAGGACTCACCGGGAGGTTCGGATTTCCAGCTCTCTGCCAGGTCGAAAAAATCGTCCGGGCGCAGCAGCATAAATAGCCCCAGCGCAATCATGAGAAGTCCGCCGATGAGATACACAGCGCTTACCCCCTTTTTGAATATGGTCTACAGGTGTCTTGACACCAGTATACCATGCGCTGTGCCGTTTGAAAAGCGGGAAAAAATCTCCCCGCTGGAAGCAACGGGGAGATTTTGATGATGGGCGGAAAAATCAGCCGCCCAGATATGCTTTTTTGATGGCGGGGGAGGCCAGCAGCTCCGCGCCGGTGCCGGTGGTGACGATCTTGCCGGTTTCCAGCACGTAGCCGCGGTCGGCCACGGAAAGGGCCGCCTGTGCATTCTGCTCCACGAGAAGGATCGTGGTGCCCGCTTTGTGCAGTTCCTTGATAATGTCAAAAATCTGTTCCACCAAAATCGGGGCAAGGCCCATGGAAGGCTCGTCCAGCATCAGCAGCTTGGGGTTGCTCATCAAAGCGCGGCCCATCGCCAGCATTTGCTGCTCGCCGCCGGAAAGCGTTCCGGCGATTTGGCGGCGGCGCTCCTTCAGGCGGGGGAACTGCTCAAACACGCGCTCCATGTCGCCCTCAATATCGCCGCCCTTGCGGGAGAACGCGCCCATGTCCAGATTTTCCTGAACGGTCATCTGCAGGAACACCCGGCGTCCCTCCGGGACCAGTGCAAGCCCCTTGGAGACGACCTTGTGGCTGGGAACGTGGTTCAAGGGCTGGCCCATGAAGTCGATATGGCCGGTCTTGCTCCGCAGCAGGCAGGCGATGGTGTTCAGCGTTGTGGACTTACCGGCACCGTTGGCGCCAATCAGAGTAACGATCTCGCCCTCGTTGACCTCAAAGGAGATACCCTTGATGGCGTGGATGCTGCCGTAATAGACGTTGATGTCATCAACCTTCAAAATGGTGCTCATGCTCACGCCTCCTTTTGCTTACCCAGATAGGCCTCAATGACCACCGGGTTGGATTGAATTTCCGCGGGGCTGCCCTTGGCGATGACCTTGCCGAAGTTCAGCACGCAGATGCCCTCGCAGATGTTCATGACCAGATTCATGTCATGCTCGATGAGGAGAATGGCAATCTGGAACGTATCACGAATTTTACGGATATTTTCCATCAGCTCTGCCGTTTCCGAGGGGTTCATACCGGCGGCAGGCTCGTCCAGCAGCAGCAGAGAGGGGTTGGTGGCCAGCGCCCGGACAATCTCCAAACGGCGCTGTGCACCGTAAGGCAGGGAACCTGCCTTTACGTTTGCCAGATCCTCCATGTGAAACAGGCTCAGCAGCTCCAGCGCCCGCTCGTGGGCAATCTTTTCTTCTTTCCAGAAGCCGGGGAGGCGGAGAATGCCGCTGACCATGCTGTACTTCATCTGGGAATCCATGGCGGCGGTGACATTTTCCTCTACGGTCAGGTTGTCAAACAGGCGAATATTCTGGAAGGTACGGGCGATACCCGCCCGATTCACCTGCGCGGTGGACATATCGTGGGTATCCCGGCCATCCAGCAGAATTGTGCCGTGAGTGGGCTGGTAAACCTTGGTCAGCAGATTGAAAACCGTGGTCTTACCAGCACCGTTGGGGCCGATGAGACCGGCAATCTCCGTGCGGCCGATCATGAGGTTGAAATCGTCCACGGCCTTCAGGCCGCCGAAGGTAACGCCCAGATTCACGCAGTTGAGGATGGGCCGCTTATCAATGTCCCGCTCCGGAATCATGGCGCCGGAGGGAACAGGAACCAGCTTTCCAAACATATCAGGCGGCCTCCTTTTCGTTTTTCTTGCCGGGCTTCAGCCGGAGGAAGAAATTCTTCAGCGTGGGATTGTTGGTAATGAGCATCACCAGAATCAGCACGATGGCGTACACCAGCATCCGGTAATCCGCAAACTGACGCAGCGCCTCGGGCAGAATGGTCAGCGCGGCAGCGGCAATGAGGCTGCCCCAGATGTTGCCGAGACCGCCCAGCACCACGAACACCAGCACCAGAATAGAGGTGTTGAAGTTGAACTTGGACGCCTGCAGGGAGGAGTAGTTCAGACCGTACAGCGCACCGGCGGCACCGGCCAACGCGGCGGAGGTGACAAAAGCCATAAGCTTGTACTTCGTGACGTTGATGCCGATGCTCTCCGTGGCAATGCGGTTATCCCGCATGGCCATGATGGCCCGGCCGGCACGGCTGTGCTTCAGGTTCAGGACGATGACCAGCGTGAGCATCACCAGAATAAAGCCGGCGGTAAAGGAGGCAATGGTTTTGACATTGGCCGTGCCCTGCGCGCCCTTGATGATGGCGGTGCCGGTCTCAGTCAGGTGCAGATCGTCTACCGTCTTATTGCCGGTGAGGTTAAAGAGAATGTGGAGACCGTTTTCATCATGGCCCACAATGAGGCAGGTCACCAGCTCCTTGATGATCTCACCAAAGGCCAGCGTCACAATGGCAAGATAGTCGCCCTGAAGCCGCAGCACAGGCGCGCCCACAATGAAGCCCGCGATGGTGGCAAAGACAGCGCCGACGATCATGGCGATGGCCAGACGCACACCGGCGGAGGGGATGGTGTCTATCAAGCTCTGGGAGGCAATCACACCGGCGAAGGCACCCACGCTCATAAAGCCGGCGTGGCCCAGACTCAGCTCACCGAGGATACCCACGGTGAGGTTCAGGGATACGGCCATGGACATATAGCAGCAGATGGGAACCAGCAGGCCGGTCATGGAGCGGTTCAGGACTCCGGCGCCGTTGAGCAGCGTGACGGCCACATAGAAGACCACAACACCGAGATAGGTGGAGAAATTCACGGCATTGGTCCGACTGAGTTTCTGAAGTTTCATTCCGGTCACCTTACACTTTCTCAGGCATGATCTTGCCCAGCAGGCCGGCGGGCTTCACCAGCAGCACCACGATCAAAACGGCGAACACGATGGAGTTTGCAAGCTGCGTGGAAATATAGGCCTTAGCCAGCGCCTCGATGATTCCCAGCAGCAGACCGCCGAGGAACGCGCCGGGAATGGAGCCGATGCCGCCGAACACGGCAGCGGTAAACGCCTTGATGCCGGGCATAGAGCCGGTGGTGGGCATCAGAGAGGTGTTGAAGGAGCACAGCAGCACACCGGCGATGGCAGCCAGCGCGGAGCCGATGGCAAACGTCACGGAAATGGTAGTGTTGACGTCGATACCCATGAGCTGCGCCGCGCCCTTATCCTCGGAGCAGGCACGCATGGCTTTACCCATTTTGCTCTTGCTGACGAAGGTGGTCAGGGCCAGCATGATGACGATGCAGGCAGCAATGGTCAAAAGGGAAATATAGGGGATGGTGAGCTGACCGTCAAAGAGCTTCACAGAGCCCTCCACAACAGGGGGATAGGTCTTGGCGGCGGCCTTCCAGATCAGCAGAGCGGAGTTCTGGAGGAAATAGCTGACGCCGATGGCGGTGATGAGCACGGCCAGAGAGGGCGCGGAGCGGAGGGGCTTGTAGGCCAGCCGCTCAATGATGATACCCAGCGCCGTGCAGGCAATGACTGCCAGCAGCGTCGCCACGATGGGGGGAAGATTCATATAGTACATGGCGCAGAAGGAAACATAGCCGCCGATCATGATGATGTCGCCGTGGGCGAAGTTCAGCATTTTGGCGATGCCGTACACCATGGTGTAGCCCAGAGCGATGATGGCGTAAATGCTGCCCAGGCTGATGCCGGTGATCAAATAGTTTAACATGGAGCACACCTCAAATCTTCTTTCCCGTTTCTTTTACTTTCTCTATCGTCTCAGTGACGCTTTAATTCTGTTTTCTTGCTCAATTCTTTTTTCTTTTTTGATAAAGTATCTGTAAAATATGTATTGAGTTCAAAGCGAAGAGCTTCATCAGAAATAGATGGAGCTATCTGCTGCAAATTGCGTATCATATCGCTTCTATTAATAAACGTGTCATCGCGGGTCAGCATCGCCTTTGGTGTCAGCAACACATAGTCTCCATTAAAATTGGGAAGATAATATGATTTAGATGCCCAGCTTGTCGTCTTCCAATTGAAATACACTTTTTGAACAGAAAATTCTGCGCATTGACTTTCTTTCAGGTAGGTCTTGGCGAAAGCTTCTGTATATTCAAGTAAATACTGCTTTGCAAAATTTGCTGTAAAATCGCTAATCTTGTCACGGCCAACTCTCGGACTGATGAGACACAGCTTCTCCATATGGAGTCCTTTAGTTACAGTCCGACATCCGAAGCCTTTGAATATTGAACCAAGTCCCGCATGTAGC
>ENA-OVGQ01001535-OVGQ01001535.1-human-gut-metagenome-genome-assembly--contig:-NODE-1535-length-24366-cov-35.488297_pt1 | contig 24366 bp, 20 predicted proteins | sample MGYA00237774_ERZ505427 | MGnify/ENA primary metagenome ERZ505427 (study PRJEB26158, sample SAMN06016404) | human gut metagenome | biome: human gut; feature: ankylosing spondylitis patient; material... | reverse complement strand
AGACGGCACAAAAACCATCACTTTCGATGAAATCGCCGCCAAAGATGCCCCAGAGGGCAATGGTTCGGATTTGGGTTGCTTCGCTCCACCAAAAAACCTCAACGTATGCAAGTACGCTGAGGTTTTTGTTTTGCGACAAGGCTAAACTCATCGGGCGGGTGGATTCGAACAGCTGCGGCACCGTTCAGCAGGACGATCTCCAGCAGTGCAAGAATCCGCAGAACAATAAGAACCGTAGTAGCCATTTGGTACTCTGTGCATTGATTTTTAAATTTTTCTTCAAAAAAATCATTGACAACGCTTTCTGTGCATGATAAAATCACATGTGATTTTGAGAGACAAAGCGTGTCAGCGTCTTTTCAAAGCAATTTACCATGGACCGCCCAGCGGGGCTAAGGCCATACGGACAGCCGGGTCCACTGCCGACCGGCGGTGCAAGCCGCCATTATTGATTGAGTTAGAAGCTCAAATTTTATAAGTTGGTTCCTTTACAACCATGAAATTGTGCAGCCAGTGCGCAGACTTGTGAAACGGTCAATGTGAAACGGTCAATAAAGAGCAGTAAAAGCAGAATTGCTATATAGACTCTCATCATCCCGTCTTTTTTGGATCATGCTGAAACGCGGCCCGTGGCTCCGGCACATCTTGTCCGGGGGCTTTCTCCGCGCAAAAAATGGCTTTTTTCCAAGCGCAGGTCTGCACTTTTTGGTGCGGCACCTGCGCTTTTTTGTTTGTCTTGGAACCAGGGACGGAGGAAAAAAAGATGAGTGAGAACCGTACACGGTTCCGGCTGGACCAGCGCCGCGCGCCCATTTACGAAGCGCTGGAGCGGTTCCGGCAGATGCGTGTGGTGCCCTTTGATGTGCCCGGCCACAAGCGGGGCCGGGGCAACCCGGAGCTGACGGCCTTTCTGGGCCAGCAGTGCGTGGGCGTGGACGTGAACAGCATGAAGCCGCTGGACAACCTCTGCCACCCGGTGTCGGTCATCCGGGAAGCAGAAGAACTGGCCGCCGACGCCTTTGGCGCGGCCCACGCCTTCCTGATGGTGGGCGGCACCACCAGCAGTGTGCAGAGCATGGTGCTCACCGCCTGCAAGCGGGGCGATGAGATCATCCTGCCCCGCAACGTGCACCGCAGCGTGCTGAACGCGCTGGTGCTGTGCGGCGCGGTGCCGGTGTATGTGAACCCGGAGGTGGACAAGCGCCTGGGCATCTCCCTGGGCATGAAGCGGGAGCAGGTGGAAAAGGCCATCAAGGAGCACCCCAACGCGGTGGCCGTGCTGGTGAACAACCCCACCTACTACGGCATCTGCTCGGACCTGCGGGCCATCGTCAAGATGGCTCACGACGCCGGGATGCTCTGCCTTGCCGACGAGGCCCACGGCACCCACTTCTACTTTGGCAACGGCCTGCCGGTGTCGGCCATGGCAGCGGGGGCGGACATGGCGTCCGTCTCCATGCACAAGAGCGGCGGCAGCCTGACCCAGTCCAGCCTGCTGCTCATCGGGCCCAACGTGCATCCGGGCTATGTGCGGCAGATCATCAACCTGACCCAGACCACCTCCGGCAGCTACCTGCTCATGTCCAGTCTGGATATCTCCCGCCGCAACCTTGCGCAGCGCGGGCGGCAGGTATTCCACCAAGTGGCCGACATGGCCGAGTATGCCCGCGAGGAGATCAACGCCGTGGGCGGCTACTACGCCTTTGGCAAGGAGCTGTGCAACGGCAACTCGGTGTTCGACTTTGACACCACCAAGCTCAGCGTCCACACGCTGGATATCGGCCTGGCCGGCATCGAGGTCTACGACATCCTCCGGGACGAGTACGATATCCAGATCGAGTTCGGCGACATCGGCAACATCCTGGCCTACCTGTCCATCGGCGACCGCCCGCAGGAGGTGGAACGGCTGGTGAGCGCCCTGGCCGAGATCAAGCGCCGCTACCGCACCGACGGGGCAGGCCTGCTGAGCCAGGAATACATCGACCCCGTGGTGGCCGCCAGCCCGCAGGAGGCTTTCTACGCTCCCAAAAAGAGCCTGCCCCTGCGCGAGACCGAGGGCATGGTGTGCAGCGAGTTCGTCATGTGCTACCCGCCGGGCATCCCCATCCTGGCCCCCGGCGAGCGCATCACCAAAGAGATCTTGAACTACATCGAGTACGCCAAGGCCAAGGGCTGCAGCATGACCGGCCCCGAGGACCCCGACATCTTACACCTGAACGTTCTGGCATAAGGAGGAGCGAATATGGAATTCTGGTTTTCCGAGTTTCACACCCCGGACGTGAAGCACAGCATCCGGGTGAGCAGACAGCTCTACTCCAAGCAGAGCGACTATCAGCGCATCGACATCTTTGAGACCCCGGAGTTTGGCCGGGTGCTGACCCTGGACGGCAACGTGATGCTGACCGAGCGCGACGAGTTCATCTACGACGAGATGATCGTGCATGTGCCCATGGCCGTGCACAAGGAGGCCAAGGACATCTTGGTCATCGGTGCCGGCGACGGGGGCGTGGTGCGGGAGCTGACCCGCTACGACCGGGTGGAGCGCATCGACCTGGTGGAGATGGACCCCCAGGTGGTGGAGGCCTGCCGCGCCTACCTGCCCGGCAACGCCTGCCGCATGGACGACCGCCGGGTGCACATCTACTTTGAGAACGCCCTCAAGTTCATCCGCCGCTGCGAGGAGGAATACGACCTGATCATCGTGGACTCCTCCGACCCCTTCGGCCCCTCCGAGGGCCTGTTCACCCGCGAGTTCTACGGCAGCTGCTTCAACGCCCTGAAAGAGGACGGCATCATGGTCAACCAGCAGGGCAGCCCCTTCTACGCCGAGGACGCCAGCGCCATGCAGCGCAGCCACAAGCGCATTGCGTCCACCTTCCCCATCAGCCGGGTGTATCAGGCCCACATCCCCACCTTTGCGGCGGGCTACTGGCTGTTCGGCTTTGCCAGCAAGAAATACCACCCCATCGACGATCTGGACGCCGCCGCCTGGAAGGCGCTGAACATGCGCACCCGCTACTACACCACCCGGCTGCACGTCGGGGCATTCTACCTGCCGGCATTCCTCGAAGAGATGCTGCGGGAAGTGGAGGAACACTGATGCGACCCAACATTGAAAACTTCATCGGCTGCGACAGCAGCTACCGTGCCGCCAGCATCGTGCTGTACGGTGCCCCCTACGATTCCACCACCAGCTACCGCCCCGGTGCCCGGTTCGGCCCGGCGGCCATCCGCCACGAGAGCTACGGCCTGGAGACCTACAGCCCCTACCAGAACGCCGACCTGACGGACTTTGACATCTTTGACAGCGGCGATCTGGAGCTGTGCTTTGGTTCCAGTGAGCTGGCCCTGGCGGACATCCGGGCCCGGGCCCAGGAAATTTTGAAGGACGGCAAGTTCCCCCTGCTGCTGGGGGGCGAGCACCTGGTGACCCTGGGTGCAGTGCAGGCCGCAGTGGAAAAGTACCCGGACCTGCACATCGTCCACTTTGACGCCCACGCCGACCTGCGGGACGACTATCTGGGCGCAACCTTGAGCCACGCCTGCGTGCTGCGCCGCTGCCACGAACTGGTGGGCGACGGTCATATCCACCAGTTCTGCATCCGCAGCGGTGACCGGGCGGAGTTCGAGTTTGCCGCCCAGCACACCGAGCTGCACAAGTTCGACTTCACCGGCCTTTCCGAGCTCACCGCGCAGCTGTGCGACAGCAAAGTGCCGGTGTACCTGACCATTGATCTGGACTGCCTGGACCCCTCCTGCTTCCCCGGCACCGGCACCCCGGAGGCCGGCGGCGTGAGCTTTCTGCAGCTGCTGGAGGCCATCCGCACCGTCACCAAGGCCAACATCATCGGTGCTGACCTGAACGAGCTGGCCCCCACCCTGGACCCCACCGGGGTGTCCACCGCCACGGCCTGCAAGGTCCTGCGCGAAACGCTGATCGCGCTGGACAAGGGCTGGCCCGGCTTTCAGGTATAACGACGAACCCACCGTTTTACAGATAAAGGAGTAACTGCTATGAGCAAAGTTCTGATCATCGGCTGCGGCGGCGTGGCCTCCGTTGCCATCCACAAGTGCTGCCAGGTGCCCGAAGTGTTCACCGAGATCTGCATCGCCAGCCGCACCAAGGCAAAGTGTGACAAGCTGGCCGCCGAGCTGGCCCCCAAGACCACCACCAAGATCACCACCGCCCAGGTGGATGCCGACAAGACCGAAGAGGTCATCGCCCTCATCAAGGCTTACCAGCCCGACCTGGTGATGAACATCGCCCTGCCCTATCAGGACCTGACCATCATGGACGCGTGCCTTGCCTGCGGCGTCAACTATATGGACACCGCCAACTACGAGCCGGAGAACACCGACGACCCCGAATGGCGCGCTGTCTACGAGAAGCGCTGCAAGGAAGCCGGTTTCTCTGCCTACTTTGATTACAGCTGGCAGTGGGCCTACGCCAAAAAGTTTGAGGAAGCCGGCCTGACCGCCCTGCTGGGCAGCGGCTTTGACCCGGGTGTCACCCAGGCTTACTGCGCCTACGCCAAGAAGCATGAGTTCGACACCATCGACACCATCGACATCCTGGACTGCAACGGCGGCGACCACGGCTATGCCTTTGCCACCAACTTCAACCCGGAGATCAACCTGCGCGAGGTGTCTGCCCCCGGCAGCTACTGGGAGAACGGCCACTGGGTGGAGATCCCGGCCATGAGCATCAAACGGGAGTACAACTTTGACCAGGTGGGCCAGAAGGATATGTACCTGCTGCACCACGAGGAGATCGAGTCTCTGGCCAAGAACATCCCGGAGGCCAAGCGCATCCGCTTCTTCATGACCTTTGGCCAGAGCTACCTCGACCACATGCGCTGTCTGGAGGACGTGGGCATGCTGTCCACCACCCCGGTCAACTTCAACGGCCAGGAGATCGTGCCCATCCAGTTCCTGAAGGCTCTGCTGCCGGACCCCGCCAGCCTGGGCCCCCGCACCAAGGGCAAGACCAACATCGGCTGCATCTTTACCGGCAAAAAGGACGGCAAGGAGAAGACCTATTACATCTACAATGTCTGCGACCACCAGGAGTGCTACCAGGAGGTGGGCAGCCAGGCCATCAGCTACACCACCGGCGTGCCTGCCATGTGCGGTGCCCTGATGCTGCTGACCGGCAAGTGGACCACCAAGGGCGTCCACACCGTAGAGGAGTTTGATCCGGATCCGTATCTGGCCGCCCTGGATCAGTACGGCCTGCCCCGCAGCGAGAGCCACAGCCCGGCTCTGGTGGACTGATGCGGCTGGAGGATCGCCGCCCGCCCTTTGCGGGGCTGGCAAACCTGACGGAACAGCAGCTGCAAAGCCTGCCCACCCCCTGCTACCTGCTGGACGAGGCCCAGCTGCGCCGGAACGGTCAGATCATGCTGGAGCTGCAGCAGCGTACCGGATGCCGGGCCCTGCTGGCCCAAAAGGCCTTTTCCAACTTTGATGTGTACCCGGTGCTGGCCCCCTACCTGGCAGGCACCGAGGCCAGCGGCCTGTACGAGAGCCGCCTGGGCCGGGAGCAGCTGCCGGAAAAGGAAAACCATGTGTTCTGCGCCGCCTACCGGGCAGACGAGTTCGCAGAGCTGTTGCAGTACGCGGACCACATCGTGTTCAACTCCCCCGGCCAGCTGGCCCAGTTTGGCCCGGCTGCCAAGGCCGCCGGCAAAAGCGTGGGCCTGCGGGTAAACCCCGAGTGCTCCACCCAGGAGGGCCATGCCATCTATGACCCCTGCGCCCCGGGCAGTCGTCTGGGCACCACCCGGGCCCAGTGGGACGCCGCTGTGACGGCCCACCCGGAGCTGCCGGAGCTGCTGGATGGCCTCCACTTCCACACCCTCTGCGAGCAGGACGCCGACGCCCTGGCTGTGACCCTGAAAGCGGTGGAGGCAACGTTCGGGGACCTGCTGCCCAAGATGAAGTGGGTGAACTTTGGAGGCGGCCACCACGTTACCCGGCCCGGCTATGACCTGGCTACCCTGGAGCAGTGCATCTGCCAGGTGCAGGCAAAATACGGTGTGCAGGTGTATCTGGAGCCGGGCGAAGCCTGGGCGCTGAACGCGGGCTACCTCGTCACCACGGTGCTGGACACCCTGCAGAATGGAGACACCCGCCTTGCCATCCTGGACACCTCTGCCGCCTGCCACACCCCGGATGTTATCGAGATGCCCTACCGCCCGCCCCTGCTGGACGCCGGAGAACCCGGCGAAAAGCCCTGCACCGTGCGGCTGGGCGGCCCCACCTGCCTGGCAGGAGATGTGATGGGAGACTACGGCTTCAAGGCCCCTCTGGCCCCGGGCCAGCGGCTGGTGTTTGGAGATATGGCCATCTACACCACCTGCAAAAACAACACCTTTAACGGGATGCCCTTGCCGGATATCTGGCTTTTGCGGTCCGACGGCAGCCTGGCCCGGCTGGCCCACTTTGGCTACCAGGATTTCCGCTGCCGTCTGGGAGGCCGGGGAGAGGGCACCTTGGACACAGCATCTGTCCAAATTTAAGGGCCCTGTCTCTGCCGGAAAAGCAGCCCCGGCCTCCGGGCCGGTGGCAGGAAATTCCAAGCGGCAAAGATTCTTTGCGAAGTTTGGTATGGCAGTTACAATAGCGCAACAAATATCACCTGTTTTCGTGACTTTTTCACGAATCAGCCTCTGATTTTTTAGGAAACTCCCCCATTGACAGCCCTGGCTTTTGTTCGATATAATTGAGACAAGGAAGGCGTCCCCCGGCCGGGGATGCAGCTTCGTGAATCACGAAACATATCCACAAAAACAACCAGACTGGAGGGAGATCCTATGAAAAACCTGAAGAAGTTCGCAGCCCTGTTACTGGCAGGTGCCATGGCTCTGCTGATGCTTACCGCCTGTGGTGGCGGCGGCGAGGTTGGTGAAAGAGTTCCTGAAGCAGAAAGTAATCTCTTTGATAGGTATGCAAACAGTAGCCAGGCAAGCAACATCAAAGAAAATAATAAGAGCTTGCAGGCTATTGCTGATGGACATCTGCAGAAGGATCTGAACACCGATATCAGCATCTTTGGCGGCCCGAGACTGGTCGCAGACGTCCATTTGGACGGCGTAGAAGACCGTTATCTCATCGTTACCGTAACGGCAAATTACATTGGCGGCCCGCTGGATGAGGCTGCACTGGCGTTTGTCGAGACATTGATTGGTAAGAAGCTCCCCGGCACAAACGTGGATGTCCATGGGAAGGGCACTTGGGTCGACATGGGTGTCGTTGTTCGTGAGCTCGGTACCCGTAAGTATGTGGCAGTGGCCATCAAGATCGAAAATCCTAACTATAAGTAAACAATAATTCCTCATCCTTTTCCCCGGAGTGTGGCTGCAAAGCTGCCCTCCGGGGCTTTTTTGTGCCGGTTGGCAGGGCGGTGGACGCGCTCACCAGATCCAGGCAACCCCAGCTGGTATAACCTCCGTTTCACTTCTCCCGCCGGGCCTGACCGCCCTGCGGTAATGAGCTGCCGGTAAAGCAAAAGCAGCCGTGTGCCTTCCAAAAGGTACGCGGCTGCTTTTTGTCTGCCTTGCCCATAGACACAGAAAACCGCCGGAGGTTTCCCTGCCGACGGTTCTCTGTATGATGATAGGAGGATCAAAAATGATCGTCACATAATTGCAGCTTAGTTCAGGATGGTCTGCTCGGTCTCGATGTCGAACAGGTGGACCTTGTGCGGGTCAAAGGCAACGCGGACGGTGTCTCCGTTGCGGGCCTTGGAGGTGGGAGCCACACGAGCGGTCATCTTGTTGCCCTTGTACTCCAGGTACAGGTAGATCTCGGCGCCCATCATCTCGGACACTTCGACCTGAGCATCCAGCTGGCAGTCGGTGTGCTTTGCCATGAACTCGGGCTCGTCGTCGATATCCTCGGGACGGATGCCCATCTTGACCTTCTTGCCAACGTAAGCATCCAGCTTGCCGTCGGCGGTCTTTTCCTTGGGCAGGGGGATCACGTCGCCGCCCAGGTCAATGCCGTACAGCTCGCCCTTCTTGATCAGGGTGCCGTCCAGGAAGTTCATCTGGGGGCTGCCGATGAAGCCTGCAACGAACATGTTGCACGGCATATCGTACAGGTTCTGCGGGGTATCGACCTGCTGGATGACGCCATCCTTCATGACGACGATGCGGTCGCCCATGGTCATAGCCTCGGTCTGGTCGTGGGTAACGTAGATGAAGGTGGTAGCCAGCTTCTTGTGCAGCTTGATGATCTCGGTGCGCATGCTGGTACGCAGCTTAGCATCCAGGTTGGACAGAGGCTCGTCCAGCAGGAAGACTGCCGGGTTACGAACCATTGCACGGCCCAGAGCAACACGCTGACGCTGACCACCGGACAGAGCCTTGGGCTTGCGGTCCAGCAGGTGCTCGATCTCCAGGATCTTAGCAGCCTCGTGCACGCGCTTGTCGATCTCGTCCTTCGGGGTCTTGCGCAGTTCCAGACCGAAAGCGATGTTCTTGTAAACGGTCATGTGGGGGTACAGAGCGTAGCTCTGGAACACCATGGCGATGTCGCGGTCCTTCGGGGGAACGTCGTTGATCAGACGACCGCCGATGTACATTTCGCCCTTGGAGATCTCCTCCAGGCCGGCGATCATGCGCAGGGTGGTGGACTTGCCGCAGCCGGAGGGGCCGACGAAGATGATGAATTCCTTATCCTGGATCTCCAGGTTGAAGTCGGTGACGGAAGGAGCGGTAGCGCCCGGGTAGATCTTATAGATGTGCTGGCAGCTAATCGAAGCCATAATCGTTTGCCTCCATAATCTTGTGTTTGCAGCGCCCTTGACGGCGCTTCGGTTCGTTGGTATTATAATAACAGATTATTTTGTGATATAAAATAGCATTTTATTGATTTGAGGTGTCGGATATTGCTGTTTGACTGGAATGCCGTGGCCGCGCCCGGGCAGGTGCAGGATGTGCAGCCCTGCGCGCCTCTCACCCTGACCGGCGACGGGCTGTGGGTCTGCCTTGTTTCCAGCGGGCGGTGCACCGCCAGTGTGCCCTCGGCCGGGCCCCTGCCCGCCGGGGCTGCGCTGCTGCTGCCGCCCCAGAGCGTCCCGGCCGGGCATCTGGTGCTGAGCCGCGCCCCGCTGGTGCTGGAGCCGGAGGGCAGCTGCCACCTGCTGTGCGTCCAGCTCACCGGGCAGGCCAGCGCCCAGTTTCTGGCCGGGTTGCACGAGCTGCCTTTTCTGGCCCGGGGCGAGACCTGCCCCGCCGCCGCCGAGCTGCTGGACCGCCTTGCCTCGGAGCAGGAATTGCCGGGCCGGGTGCGCAGCCAGCTGGCCTTTGCCCTGTTGTGTGAGCTGGCCGACGCCGACAGCGCCGCCCCCGCCCTGCCGCCGCTGGTGCAGGCCGCCATCGCGGACATCCGGGCCAACTACGCGGGCCTGTACGGCGTGGAGGAGCTCAGCGAGCGACTGGGGGTGTCCAAGAGCCATCTGGTGCGCACCTTCACCGCCGCGCTGGGCATCCCGCCAGGGCGCTATCTGACCCGGGTGCGGGTGGAAGCCGCCCAGCGGCTGCTGCTGCACCGGGAGTACACGCTGGACGTGGTGGCCAGCCTGTGCGGCTTTTCCGGGGCCAACTACCTGTGCCGGGTGTTTAAAAAAGAAACCGGCCAGTCCCCCGCACAATGGCGGACTCTGGCCGGTCACACCGCGCAGTCCGGGCTTTCGCCCGAAGAAGCTCTGCGCGAGCAGGAACTTTATATTTAAGGTTGCGGCTTGGGGCGCAGCAGCAAAAACAGGGTCAGCAGCGCCGTCAGCAGCTCCGATGCCGGGAAGGCCGCCCACACGCCGTTCATGCCAAAGAGGGCGCTCATCACCAGCGAGCAGACCACAATGGCCGCCACGCCGCGGCAGATGGAGGTGACCGAGGCTTCCACCGGGCGGTTGGTGGCGCTCAGGTAGCCCGCCGCCACGATGTTGAACCCGGCAAAGAAGTAGCCCACGAAGTACAGCCGCATGCCGTTGTGGGCAAACCGGGCCATCTGCACCGAGTTTTCACTGTTGAACCAGCCCACCAGCGTGTCGGTCATGCCGAACACCACCGCGTACAGCACGGCCGCCAATGCCAGCGCGGTGCAGCTGCCCAGAACGAGCAGCTTCCGGGCTCCGGCGCGGTCGCTGTGGCCGTAGCAGCGGCTCACCAGCGGCTGGGCACCCTGGGCCACACCGTTGAAAATGGCGGTGGCCACCAGCGCAAAGTTGGCCACGACGCCGTAGGCCGCCACGGCCACATTCCCGGCCAGACCCAGCAGCAGGAAGTTGAACACCGTCGTGGTCACGCCGGAGGACATCTCCCCCACAAAGCCGGAGATGCCCAGCTGGCAGCTCTGCCCCAGCAGCTTTGCCGAGGGCAGTTGCCGCACGAACTGCACCGTGTTGTCTTTTTGGAAGAAGTGGCGGCTGCAGATGGCGATGCTGAGCATCGGCGAAACGGCGGTGGCCAGTGCCGCACCGGCCAGCCCCAGCCCCATGGGGAACATGAAGATGTAGTCGAACACCACATTGAACAGGCTGCCGCTCAGCGTGGCCACCATGGCCAGCGAGGGCGCACCGTCGTTGCGGACAAAGGCCGACACGATGTAGTTGCACATAAAAAAGGGCGTGAACAGCAGAAAGATGCGCGCATAGGGGATGCCCAGCGCCACGATGCCGGCATCGCCGCCCATGAGCCGCAGCAGTGTACCGGGGCAGAAGATGCCCACCAGCACAAAGGGCACGGCCAGCAGGCAGGCGCAAAAGACGGCATTGGAGAAATACCGCTGTGCCGCCCGCTCCTCGCCCTGTGCGCGGAGGATGGCGTAGCGGGTGGCCGCACCCAGACCGATCATGGAACCGATGGCAAAAATGAAGTTGTAGATGGGCAGGCAGAGGTTGAGCAGGGTCACGCCGTCGGTGCCCGCCGCCTGCGAGATAAAATAGGTATCGGCCAGAATATAGCAGGACGTGCCCAGCAGACCGAAAATATTCTGCGATACATATTTAAAGAACTGCTTTGTCAGATTCATCTTGGTTTTCCCTTTTTCCCGGAAATTGTCATACACAAAGCGGTATTGTAGCACACCCCGCGCGTCAAGTCAATTCCAAAACTGCCCTGCAGCGCAGAAAAATGAGGAGGCATTTCATGAACATCACCGAATTTGCCCAGTATGCCGGTGTATCCAAGGCGGCGGTGAGCCGCTACTTCAACGGCGGCTACCTCAGTGCCGACAAGCGGGCACGCATCGAGGCCGCTGTGGAAGCCACCGGCTACCACCCCAGCATACAGGCCCAGATGCTGCGCACCCGCCGCACCCGGCAGGTGGGGGTCATCCTCAACCTGAGTCAGAAGCCCATGCGGGGGGGCACGCCGCACCCGGCAGGTGGGGGTCATCCTGCCCAAACTGTCCAGCGACAGCTGCCCCCGCATCGTGGAGGGCATCGGCAGCGTGCTGGAAGAATCCGGCTACCAGCTGCTGCTCATCAACACCGCCAACGACCCGCAGAAGGAACTCCGCGCCCTGGACACCCTGTGCCGCCACACGGTGGACGGCATCCTGCTCATTGCCACCGTGTACACCCCGGAGCACAAGGCCGTGCTGGAGCGGATGCATGTGCCGCTGGTGGTGCTGGGGCAGCAGTTTCCGGGCTGCTGCAGCGTGTACCACGACGACTTTGGCGCGGCACAGGCTGCAGCAGCCCACATGCTGGCCAAGGGCCGCCATGCCCCGGGCTACATCGGGGTCACCCTGCTGGACAAGGCCGCCGGGCAGCAGCGCCGGGCAGGTTTTGAAGCCGCCGTGAAGGACGCCGGGCTGCCGGTGCGGCCCCAGCGCATGGCGGTGGCAAAGTTCAGCACCGCGTCCGGCTACGAGCAGGCCGCCCGCCTGCTGGGCAGCGACCCCCGCATCGACTGCCTGTTCTGCGCCACCGACGCCATTGCTCTGGGTGCCATGCAGTACTGCCGGGAGGCAGGCATCCGCATCCCGGAGGATGTGATGATCGCCGCCGTAGGCGACAGCAGTGTGGGGCGCAATACCTTTGTGCCTCTGACCAGCGCCCACCTGCACTACAAGACCTCCGGCCGGGACGCCGCCGCCCTGCTGATGGACCTGCTCAACGACCCCCACACCGTGCCCCGCAGCCAGATGCTGGGGTATGAGCTGGTCTGCCGGGAGAGCACGGGGGACTGAGCGATATGAAACCATGTGAAATCAATAACAGAATGCATCCCAACTTTATGCCCTCTGCGAATGGAAATATTGCGCTGATTATCGTATAATCATGCCAGTGAAACCGATTACAACACAGTGGTCGGTCTTTGGAAGAGGAAGCATCAAGCAAAGGAGAAGTGCACTATGGATTACAAACACGCAGCACAACAGGTCCTGGACTGCATCGGCGGAAAGGACAACATCCTGTCGGCCGCACACTGCGCCACCCGCCTGCGTCTGGTCATCGCAGACAACGCAAAGGTCAACAAGCAGGAGCTGGAAAACGCCGAGGGCGCCAAGGGCGTTTTTGAGGCACAGGGCCAGTTGCAGATCATCTTCGGCACCGGCACGGTGAACAAGGTATACGACGAGTTCATCCAGCTGGCCGGCATCGAGGGCGGCACCAAAGAGGACGTGAAGCAGGCGGCCGCCGCCAAGGCACCCTGGTATCAGCGAGCCATCAAGACCCTGGGCGACATCTTTGTGCCCATCATCCCCGCCATCGTGGCTTCCGGCTTCCTGATGGGCATCATGGAAGCGCTGAACTTCATGGTGAACAACGGTTTCCTGAACATCGACACCACCGGCTCGGTGTATGTGTTCGCCAAGCTGTTCTCTAATACGGCCTACACCTTCCTGCCCATCCTCATCGCCTACTCTGCCGCCAAGGTGTTCGGCGGCAACCCCTATCTGGGCGCAGTCATCGGCATGATCATGATCCACCCCGACCTGCAGAACGCCTGGACCGTTTCCAACGGCGTCAACGTGATGCAGCCGGTGTTCGGCGGCCTGTACTCGGTGCCGCTGGTGGGCTATCAGGGCCACGTCATCCCGGTCATCATCGCCGTGTGGCTCATGTGCCAGATCGAAAAGCGGCTGCACAAGGTGGTGCCCGCCATGTTTGACCTGTTCGTCACCCCGCTGGTGTCCGTGTTCGTCACCGGTTACCTGACCCTGGCCGCCATCGGCCCCGTGTTCACCAAGTTGGAAAACGGCATCATCACCGGCGTGCAGACCCTCATCACCCTGCCCTACGGCATCGGCTCCTTCATCATGGGCGGCCTGTACGCGGTCACCGTCGTGGCCGGCATCCACCACATGTACACCCTGATCGACCTGGGCCAGCTGGCCCGCTACGGCTATACCTACTGGCTGCCGCTGGCCAGCGCCGCCAACGTGGCACAGGGCGGTGCCGCTCTGGCCGTGGCCCTCAAGAGCAAGGACACCAAGGTCAAGTCCATGGCCCTGCCCTCTGCCCTGTCCGCCTGCATGGGCATCACCGAGCCTGCCATCTTCGGCGTGAACCTGCGTTACTTCAAGCCCTTCATCGGCGGCCTGCTGGGCGGTGCCTGCGGCGCATGGTACGCCAGCATCGTGGGGCTGGGTGCCACCGGCACCGGCGTCACCGGCATCTTCGGCATCCTGCTGCACCTGCATATGCCCCTGCAGTACATCATCATGATGGCCATCTCCTTCGGCGTGTCCTTCGCCGCGACCTGGGTCATCTGGAGCCCTGAGGAGGTCAAGGCATGAACGCACTCCAGCGCGATCTGAAAAAGCTGGTGCCTCTGGTGGAGTCGCTGGGCAAGGAAACCATTGCCGCCGACCCCCACCGCCAGCGGTTCCACCTGCAGCCCCCGGTGGGCTGGCTGAACGACCCCAACGGCCTGTGCGTCTACGGCGGGCAGTACCACGCATTCTTCCAGTACGGCCCCTTCGACGTGAACGGCGGGGTCAAGCACTGGGGCCACGCCGTGAGCACCGACCTGCTCCACTGGGAGCAATTGCCGGTGATGCTCTATCCGGACGAGCCTTTTGACTGCCACGGTGCCTACTCCGGCTCCGCCCTGGTGGAGGATGGCACCATGTACCTCTACTACACCGGCAACGTCAAGCACCCCGGCAATTTCGATTACATCAAAGAGGGCCGCGGGCACAACGTCTGCCTGGCCGTCAGCAAGGACGGCGTGACCCTCGACAGCAAGCAGTGCCTGCTGACTAACCGCGACTACCCCGCCGGGCTCACCTGCCATGTGCGGGACCCCAAGGTGTTCGCCTACGAAGGCCGGTACTACATGGTGCTGGGTGCCCGCACGCTGGAGGACAAGGGCGAAGTGCTGGTGCTGGAAAGCACCGATAAGCTCCGCTGGACCCACATCAACACCCTGACCACCCCGGAACCCTTCGGCTACATGTGGGAGTGCCCGGACCTGTTCTGTCTGGACGGGCAGTGGTATCTGGCGGTGTCCCCCCAGGGCATCGACTGCCAGAACGTCTACGGCTGCGGCTGGTTTGCCATCCACGGTGACTGGCGCGGGGACTGCACCCTGAGCGAATTCCACGAGCTGGACGCAGGCTTTGATGATTACGCCCCCCAGAGCTTTGTGGACGGCAACGGCCGCCGCATCCAGATTGGCTGGATGGGCATGCCGGACGCCGACTACGGCAACACGCCCACCGTGGCTTACGGCTGGCAGCACTGCTTCACCGTGCCCCGCGTGCTGACGGCCGGCCCAGACGGTACCCTGCTGCAGAATCCGGTGCCGGAGCTGGACGCGCAGCGCAGCGCCGCCGCCCTGCACGCCGCCAGCGGCGAGGAAGTGTTCCTTGCCCCGCGCTTTGACCTGACCGCCGCACCCGCCGGAGACTTCTGCCTGACGGTTGCGCAGGGGGTGCAGCTGGTGTATACTGAACAGGACTGCACCTGCACCCTGCGCTTCACCGACCCCGCTCTGGCCGACGGCCGCACCGTGCGCCGCGCCCGGCTGGCAGCCCCCTGCCGCAGCCTGCGGGTGGTGGGCGACAATTCCTCGCTGGAAATTTTCCTGAACGGGGGAGCCACGGTGTTCAGCACCCGGTACTACCCTGCCCCCGGCGACGTGAGCGTAAAGCTGACCGGGGCAGCCTGTGAACTCTGCAATTTGTGATCTGGAGGTTTTCTATGCCCGGCAATACTCTGTTTTCCATCGGCGAAGCGCTGATCGACATGATCCCGTCCCGCGTGGGATGCACCTTTGACGAGGTGCCGTCCTTCAGCCCGCGCACCGGCGGCGCACCGGCCAATGTCTGCGCTGCCTTTGCCCGTCTGGGCGGTGCCAGCAGCTTTCTCACCCAGCTGGGCGATGACCCCTTCGGCCACAAAATCGCACGGGAGCTGGAAGCCTGCGGCATCGACCTGAGCCATCTGGTGTTCACCGACAAGGCCAACACCGCCCTTGCCTTCGTGAGCCTGGAGGAGGACGGCAACCGCACCTTCAGCTTTTACCGCAAGCCCTCGGCCGACCTGCTGTATGCCCCGGAGCAGATCGACCTGGCCTGGTTCCGCGACGCTTTTGCCCTGCACTTCTGCAGCGTCTCGCTGGTGGACAGCCCCATGCGCCACGCCCATCTGGCCGCCATCGGAGCCGCCCGAGAGGCCGGTGTGATCGTGAGCTTTGACCCGAACCTCCGCTTCCCCCTCTGGCCCGACCGGGAGATGCTGCGCCAGACCGTGCTGCAGTTCCTGCCGCTGTCCAACATCCTGAAGGTCTCGGACGAGGAATTGGAGTTCCTCACCGGCACCGCCGACATCAAAGCCGCCCTGCCCCAGCTGTTTGCCGGGGATGTGCAGCTGGTGCTGTACACCTGCGGCAGCAAAGGGGCCTACGCCTACACCCGCGCCGCCCATGCCTTTGCCCCCTGCCAGAAGGTCAGAGCCGTGGACACCACCGGTGCGGGCGACGGCTTCATCGGCTCCTTCCTGTGGCAGCTGAGCCGGGACGGCGTGACGGTGGACAAGCTGGAAAAGCTGTCCTGCAAAAAGCTGGAGGATTACCTGGACTTTTCCAACCGGTTCTGCGCCCTGAGCGTACAGAAGCACGGTGCCATCGACAGCTACCCCACCCTGGCCGAGATGGGCCTCTGATCCTCTCGCATTCTGCGCCCGTTCCGGCCTTTGCCGTCGGAACGGGCGTTTTTGCTTTCCGCATTGTAATATTACATTCAAATATAACAGATGTAACCTATTTCTGCACTCCTGTTTTTTGCCTGCCGGGTTGTGGTGGGCCGGAAGATATGTTACCATAGAACCAACAGACAGGAGGTTCTTTATGCCGTTTGAATTCGCATTTCTGGACTGGCTGCAGCAGTTCCACAACCCGGTGCTGGATGCGCTGGCCGTCTTTCTCAACTACGCCGGTGAGCACGGTGAGATCTGGATCGCGTTCACGCTGCTTTTGCTGCTGTTCCGCCGCACCCGCAAGGCCGGGTGCGCCATGGCCACGGCGCTAGTACTGTATCTGGTGGCCGGGGACTGCATCCTCAAGCCGCTGTTCGCCCGGCCCCGCCCCTGCGACGTGAACACGGCGATCACCATTCTGGTCAAGCGTCCCCACGGGCACTCCTTCCCCTCCGGGCACACGGCCTCGGCTTTTGCGGCAGCCTTTGCGCTCTGGCTGCAAAACCGGAAGTTGGGCGTCCCCGCGCTGGTGCTGGCGGCTTTCATCGCCTTTACCCGGCTGTACCTGTATGTGCACTTCCCCACCGATGTGCTGGGCGGCCTGGCGCTGGGCCTTGCACTGGGTGCCCTCGCCTCGTGGATCGTTGACAAGCTGGCAAACAAGTCTAAGAAAAAACAAAGCGTATAATGTAAAACACCCTCCGCTGGAGCAGAACGGCTCCAATGGAAGGTGTTTTTATTTGCTTTGTCGGCCACACTTTACGGTACCGGCCCACCACAGCACTTCCCTGTGAGGGCCGAAAAAAGAAGAACCGCCGCGTCGTTCTCTTGTGTGATGCAGCGGCTCTTCTTTTGCAGATGGGATCTTGCTTTTCTTCCTGTTGCAGGGGCTTATTTCTTAGCTTCGGCGCGCTTGCCCAGTGCGTAGGTTGCAACGAATCCCAGGACCACAGCCACAATCATCACGATGACCGAGACGATAAGGTTGTAACTGGAACCGGTGGGGTCAATGTAGGCAGGCAGGCTGATGAAGCCCGGCGTGGAGATGACGTACTGGGTCATGCCCAGGATACCGGCCAACAGACCACCGATGCCGCCACCGATCATAGCGCCGATCAGCGGGTAGGTCTTGGGGAACAGCACACCGTAGACGCCCGGCTCGGTGATGCCGCACAGAGCGGTGATACCGGCGGAGACGCTGACGGACTTTTCTTCCACATTCTTGGACAGCAGGGATGCGGCCAAGCAGGCACCACCAACGGCCACGTTTGCGGGAGCCATGCCAGTGCAGATCAGCGGGTCAGAGTTGACAGCTGCCATCAGGGCAAAGACCACAGGGTAGGTGGCGTTGTTCATGCCAAAGAAAACCATCAGCGGGGTGGTGATGCCGATGACCATGACGGCCAGCGCGGGAACTGCCTGGTACAGAGCGTAAACACCGTTTGCCAGCCAGGTGCCCACGGTGTTGCCGATGGGGCCGAGAACGATCAGGGTGACAGGCACCGTGATCAGCATGGTCAGCAGCGGGACGACGATGGTCTTGAGAAAGACCGGGATATGCTTTTGCAGGAACTTGTAGACCACGCTCATGAACAGCACGCCCAGAATGACCGGGAACACGGTGCTGTTATAGCTGATAGCCTGCACCGGGATGCCGAAGAAGTCCAGACCTTCGGCACCGTTGATGCTGGAGTACAGCAGGATCGCGCCCAGAAATGCGCCCAGGAAACCATTGGATTTCAGGCGGGCAGCGGCTGCAAAGCCGATGAAGATGGGCAGGAAGTAGAAGGTCGCCTGGTTGATGGCGTAGAAGATGGTGTAGGTGCCAGACTCCGCCGAGACGCCGAACACGTTGGTCAGCAGGGACAGCACCGCACCAGTCAGGCCGCCTGCCACCAGCACCGGGATCACCGGGCTGAACGTGCCGCCGATGAAGGAGAGGATCGCGTTGCCGATGTTGCCGTGATCCTGTGCCAGATCCTTGGCTGCGGCCTCATCGTCCTGCACGCTGCCGCCGGCCTGGATGCCGTCGATCTTGACGACCTCTTCATACAGGTCAGGGACATCCTGGCCGATGACCACCTGATATTCGCCGTTCTGGATGATGACGTTCAGCACGCCGGGCACCTGCTTGACGGCATCGGTGTCAAACTTGGATCTATCCCGCAGTACAAGGCGCAGACGGGTCATGCAATGGGTCGTGCTGACAATGTTGTCCGCTCCGCCGGCCTGCTTGATGATGCCGGCCGCCATGGCCTTATAATCTTTCTTTGCCATTATTTCAGCATCTCCTTTCCCCAGTCCTGACCGTTGGAACGGATCAGCTTGGAGTACCAGTAGAAGGAATCCTTCCGGATACGTTTCATGGACAACTCTTCCACGCTCTTGGCCGCGTTCTGCTCCTCATCGGTGGTGTCGATGTACACCAGACCGTAACGCTTTGCCATGCCATTGCCGGTGGACAGCAGATCGGTGAAGGACCAGGGGTTGTATGCGATGACCTCGCAGCCGTCCTCGATGGCCATGCCCAGCTGATAAATGTGCTCCCGCAAGTAGTCGATGCGGCCCTGATCGTGCACCTGGCCGTCGGCGTCCTTCGTCTCATGGGCGCCGTAACCGTTCTCGGTGATCATCATGGGCAGGTGATAGTGATCCCACAGGTAACGCATCTCATAGCGCAGGCAGGAGGGGTCGATCTCCCAATCCCAGTCGGTGTACTCGACATAGGGATTGCGGGTCAGAGCGTAGCGGCCCGGCTCCACGGGGAACACCATCTGGCCCTTGACGCCGTTCTTATTCAGCAGATAATCCTGCTGTTTTGCGTCATGCGGCGCATACTTTGCAACGTTGCTGCGGTAGCAGTTGACGGCGATGAAATCGATTTTGGCGCTCTTCATCAGTTCTGCATCGCCGGGCTGCATTTCGATGTCGATGTCGTTCTCTTTCCAGTAGTGCTTGATAAAGTTGCTGTACTCGCCGTAAACATAGGTATCGATCCAGAACTTCTCGGTGAACTCCTCGGCGTTCATAGCAGCGATCTGATCCTCGGGGCGGCAGGTCTCCGGGTAGATGGGCACGCAGCCGGGCACAGGGCCGATCTTGCCGCCCGCCACCATCTCATGGCAGGCGTTGACAGCCTTGGCATGGCACAGGTTCATGATATGGTTGATCTTCCACTGATCCTTGAACCAGTCGTCACAGCCCTTGCTGACGCCCAGCCAGTTGCCATAGCAGATCTGCATATTCTGCTCGTTCAGCGACAGCCAGTATTTGACCCGGTCGCCGAAGTTCTCAAAGCAGACGCGGCAGTAGTGCTCGAATCTTTCCACGGTGTCGCGGCTTTTCCAGCCGCCCAGCTCATCCACCCAGACCGGCAGGTCGTAGTGATACAGGGTAACGATGGGGGTGATGTTGTGGGCCACCAGCTCATTGATCAGATTATTGTAGAACGCGATGCCTTCGGGGTTCACCTTGCCGTCTGCATGAGGGATGATGCGGGACCAGCTGAGCGAGAAACGATAGCTGGAGAAACCGCACTCTGCCATCAGGGCCACATCTTCCTTGTAGTGATGATAGTGATCCGCCGCATAGGTGTTATCCGCAAACGGCTTCTTGGTCTTGGAGTTCAGGTCGATGATGGCCGGCGTGCGTCCGCCATCGGCGACTCCGCCTTCCACCTGCCAGGCAGCGCTGGAAGCGCCCCACATGAAGTTGTCCGGGAATTTGGGGTTGTGTCCGTAATACATAGTGTGATCCTTTCCATCTTTGTCAGTCTGTTCTGCCGTCGCAGAAGCCCCCGCGGGTCCAATTCTTTGCAGGACTATCGTAACACATCTCCGACAAAAAATGGGGTTCGCGATGCGAACCCCGTTTGGATGGTTGAACAATTTATTCTTTTGTTTTTGAGCAGTTCCACGGTTTCACCCGTCATTCTGCACATCTTTGCACCCGCATTTTTTGAGAATTCGACAAAGGCAGTTCAGAAATTGGACCCTGCAACAGGTCAGTCTCCCGGTATTTATTCACATAGTAGCTGTACAGGATATCAAAGAAATAGGTCATACCATACTGGGAGTACACCGTGCGGGCACCGCTGTTGTCCTTTTCGCTCAGGTAGATCACCTGATCGTAGCTTTTCCACATTTTTATGGCGTGGTTGACCGTCACCAGCACCTTATAGGCTGCAGCCTTCTGCACCATTGGCTCCATCAGGGTGGCAAAGTTGCCGGTGGCTGAAACTGTAATGAGCAGGTCCTCCGGTGTCAGCACTTTCAGATAATCCAGCGTATAGTGGGCATCGGACACGATCTGCACCAGCTTGCCCATGACCACCATAGACTGCTGGAAGCTGCGAGCCGCCATGCCGGAAAAATCCGAGGTGAAGAGCACCACATGTCGGCTGGCATGAATGCTTTCGGCCAGCTTATCCAGTACAGCGGGAGTGGCAATGCGGTTGATCTCCTCCATCATCTCCCCGATGCTGCCGGAAAGGTATTCCTTGTAGTCCGGACGCACGCTGTAGCCGATGAAGTAGTTGCACTGGCGCTTCCATTCATCGGCCTCAGCCTTCAGGTCGGAAAAGTTGTCAAAGCCGATGGACTGGCAGAACCGCCGGATGCCGCTGCGGGACACATAGCAGGCATCCGCCACGTCGTAGATGTTCAGATCCCGCAGCTGGTCGAAGTGATACAAAAAATACTGCGCCAGCACATAGTACGGGTCTTTCGGTTCACTTTCGTTCATCACTGCCAGCAATGCCGTCATCAGGCTGAAAGCCGTATTTTTCATGGTTTTCTCCTTCCCTGTTTTTGCAGGAATCACACCCCAAAGAATTCCTTGGCGATGTCGGCGCTGCGCTTGGCGTCCTTGGCGTACCAGTCTGCGCCGATCTTTTCGGCGTATTCCGGGGTGAGCACGGCACCGCCCACCATGATCTTGCAGTCCAGTTTGGCTGCATGCAGGGCGGCAATGGTCTCCTCCATGCTCTTGAGGGTGGTGGTCATCAGGGCCGAAAGGCCCACCAGATGCACATCCTTTTCCCGCACGGTGTTCACCACGGTCTCCACCGGCACATCGCGGCCCAGGTCGATGACCTCAAAGCCGTAGTTCTCCAGAATGACCTTGACGATGTTCTTGCCGATGTCGTGCACGTCGCCCTTCACGGTGGCCAACACGATGCGGCCCTTGCTGGCGCTGCCCTCGCCCTTCTGGGCAATGGCGGTCTTGATCTCCTCAAAGGCGCTCTGGGCAGCGCTGGCAGCCTGCAGCAGCTGCGGCAGGAAGAGAGTGCCCTTCTCATACTTGGCACCCACGATGTCCAGCGCCGGGATCAGGGCTTCGTCCACCACTTCCAGCGGCTGCTTTTCGGCCAGCAGGGCGCGGGTCTGGGCGGCGGCGTCGCCCTTCAGGCCCTTTTCCACCGCCTTGATCAGCGCCGCATAGGGGCCGGAAATTTCAGCGCTCCCGTCGGAAGCTGCCGCCGCAGGCGCTGCCTGGGCTGCCTGCTTCAGGGCCATGGAGGCAGGCACCCGGTTTGCGTAGCGCTCGATGTACTGCATGCTCTGCGCGTCCCGGTTGGTCAGCACGTTGTAGGCATATACGGCGGCCATCATCTCTTCACTGGAGGGGTTCATGATGGCCAGATCCAGCCCGGCATACATGGCCATGGTGAGGAAGGTGGTGTTCAGGTAGGGGCGGCAGGGCAGGCCGAAGCTGATGTTGGACACGCCCAGGATGGTGCGCACGCCCAGCTCCTTCTTGCAGGCTTCCAGCGCCTGCACCGTGGCCAGCACATCCTTCTGCTGAGCGCTGGCGGTCAGGGTCAGGCAGTCGATGTAGATGTCCTCGCGGGGGATTCCGGCTTCCAGTGCCGCCTCGGTGATGCGGCGGGCAATGGCCACGCGGTCCTCTGCGGCGGGCAAGATGCCCCGCTCGTCGATGGCAAGGCCCACGATGGCCGCGCCGTACTTTTTGCACAGGGGCAGGATGGCCTTGAGCTTTTCCGGCTCGCCGTTGGTGGAGTTGACGATGGGCTTGCCGTTGTACACCCGCAGGCCGTTTTCCAGTGCCTGCACGTTGGAGGAATCCAGCTGCAGCGGCAGGCTGACCACGCTCTGCAGGGCCTTGACCACCTGCGGCATCAGGGCCGGTTCATCCACGCCGGGGGCACCCACGTTCACGTCCAGCACCTGCGCCCCGGCTTCCACCTGGCTCACGGCTTGTTCCAGAACGTAGTTCATATCATTCTCCCGCAGTGCCTGCTGGAAGCGCTTTTTGCCAGTGGGGTTGATGCGCTCGCCCACCACGGTGATGCCGTCCACGTTGACATAATTCATGGGGGTGCACAGCACCGAGGGCATGGCGTGGGCCGGGCGGCCCGGCACACAGCCCTTGAACACCCCGTTCAGCAGCCGGATGAACTCCGGCGTGGTGCCGCAGCAGCCGCCAGCGGCAAACAGATTCAGCTCCCGGTAGGGCTTCATTTCCAGTGCAAACAGCTGCGGGGTAATGTCGTAGCCGCTGCCGTCGGCCCGGGGCAGGCCCGCGTTGGGCTTGACGAACACCGGGAAGTTGCCGGGCACGGCCTCGGTCAGGCGCTTTGCCATGGGGAAGATCTCCTTGGGGCCCAGCGAGCAGTTGATGCCCACGGCGCTGGCCCCCAGCCCCCGGGCGGTGACGCCGAAGCTCTCCACCGTGCAGCCGGTAAAGGTGCGGCCGCCGGCTTCAAAACTCATGCTGGCCAGGATGGGCAGGCTGGAGTTTTCCCGGGCGGCCAGCAGCGCGGCCTTGAGCTCGTACAGGTCGGTGAAGGTCTCAAAAAAGATCAGGTCGGCCCCGGCCGCCGCACCGGCCCGCACGATGCGGGCGTATTCCTCCACGGCATCCTCAAAGGCCAGGGTGCCGTTGGGTTCCAGCAGCTCGCCCAGCGGGCCGACATCCAGCGCGGCAAGCGCACCATAGGGCGCACAGGCCCGCTTGCAGTTGGCAATGCCCGCCGCAATGATCTCTTCCAGACTGTAGGTGCTGCCCGCCAGCTTGTGGGCCGACGCACCAAAGGTGTTGGCGTTGATGATGCGGCTGCCCGCTGCGGCATACTGAGCATGGATGCCCTCGATGAGCTGCGGGTCGGTGATGTTCAGTTCCTCCGGCCGGGCGCCCAGCTTCAGGCCGGCCGCCTGCAGCATGGTGCCCATGCCGCCGTCCAGCAGGATGGTATTGCTCTGCTTGAAAAGTTCACTCACTTGCACAGGTCTTTCCCCTCTTTCTGTATTCGCAGCGGGTGCGCAGCACACAATGGCCGCACCCGGCCAGTTGTCCTTTTACCGGGTGGTCGCTGACCCCCAGCAGGGCAGTCACGCTCTTGCGCGGGGTCATCAGGTTGGTGTCGGTGACGCACAGCCCGGCCTTGCGCACCGTGTCCAGCGCCGCCGCCACCAGCGGCTGCACCGCGATGTCCCAATCGCCGTAGCCGGGCGAAAAGCGCCCGGTCAGATACTTTCCCTCGGTCGCCGCCCACTGGCGCAGCTGCGCCTCGGCGGCATCGGCGGCCTGCTCGGCCAGTGCGCTGCCCAAGGCATCGGAGGCTACCCCGGCGGCGATATCGCCAACACCTGCCCGGCGGATCTGGGCATCCACCCCGGGGCCCAGCGTCACCGCCAGCAGAATGGCCTGCCCGCAGCCTGCCAGATGTTTGTGCACATCCTCGCCGGGCAGAAGTCCGGCCTCGGTCAGGGCGGGAGTGTCTGCCAACAGCCACACCGCCCGGGGCATCGCCGCCGCCAGCAGCGGCACCGCGCACTTTTGCAGCAGTGCCAGCGTGGCGGCGTCCGGCTCGCCGTGCGCGCCGAAATACCGCGCCGCCTGCGCCAAATCGACACTCTGCGGCTTTTCCAAGGCCAGTGGGCGTGGTACACCGATCGCCATGGACTGCACCTCCTTACTTCGCTCGAATAAAGTACTATTCAGTATACCGCACTTGTGGGCTTTTATCAATCCCGCAAAAGGGGAGGAAATAGAAAAAGGCTGCTCTGTTTTTGGAAAGCTGCCTTACAGTGTGCGCAGTTTTTGCACACATTCGGATTTTTCCCGTCAAGTTTACCGGCAAAATAAAAACGCACGTTGACTCTTATCGAATCAACGTGCGTTTGCAGTATCGGAGTGGCGAGACTCGAACTCGCGGCCTCCTGCTCCCAAAGCAGGCGCGCTAC
>ENA-OVGQ01001506-OVGQ01001506.1-human-gut-metagenome-genome-assembly--contig:-NODE-1506-length-24761-cov-6.328625_pt1 | contig 24761 bp, 20 predicted proteins | sample MGYA00237774_ERZ505427 | MGnify/ENA primary metagenome ERZ505427 (study PRJEB26158, sample SAMN06016404) | human gut metagenome | biome: human gut; feature: ankylosing spondylitis patient; material... | reverse complement strand
CAGCTAAATATTAAATCACTTGTTTTCTTATTTCTGATTTGAATTGTTTCTCCTGCTCTAGCATCTTTCAAAAATTGAATATTATTTTTCACTTGATACCAAGTATCTGCAACAAAACTATATGTAAAATTAGTTGCCCCTGTATCTTTATGATGTGTTAAAGTTACAACAATATCCCCTTTCTTGTTCTTATTAGATATAACAATAATATTATCATCTGGATTAACAGGTATTATTTGCAACCATATATCATCATAAATAGCCACTTTTCCTTTTACTTTCATGGAGCATTGAATAGGTTGTGGTAGTGGCTCTGGTACAATAAAAAATTTACTTTTATCAGCATTTTTAGTAACAATATCCTGGTATGGATCAGGTATATCGCCAAGCATTTTAACCAAATCGCAACATTTTATCTCAATGGGTTTTTGAGAAATAACTGCCCTTTGCAAAAATTCATTAAAAGCATATCCCTTTGTATCAATTTGGAACTTTCCCTGATAATGCATTGGATATTTTTCTCTTGCTTCTGGAATCTCTTCTTTACTGTAAAAAACCGCTTTCCCATTTTCCAGTTTTACTCCTGTCGAATAATATGGACCTAAATCATGCTTTTGCCCAACCACACTTGCAATACCATCCATCACAGCTTCACGTTTTTTTTTATCATCAATACTGTTTATACCCACTACTGGATCAGCATAATTATTTATGGTTGTAACATCCTGATTCACAGTATTTCCATCACCATTTATACTAAGTTTATTTTTCTTTTTTACCGCTTGATTATCATTACTATTGTTTGATTCCATTATTTTAGCAACTATATTTCCAATAATCCATAAAGCCAGCAATATCCAAAAGACTTTTGATTTTAATAATACATTCCAATGAAATTTTCCCTCTTTGTACAATTCATTTGCCAATACACTTTGAAATATTGGAATTAAAAATGTTGCAATCAACCACATAATATTAAAAATTTTTTTCATTATTCTACCCCTAAAGCCTTAAAGATAGTGTCAAAAAACTACCCATTTTTTTACTCTAAAAACCTTATTTTCGGAGGTTTGCAAATCAAAAGAGCATTGACCTCCTTTTTTTGATATAATGTCCTTGACCAAAATTCCAAAATACCGAAAGTAGTCAATGCTCATGGACATTATACTTTATTTATTAAATTACATCAACTGCCAACGCAAAATTATCGGTCAATTATTAAATTTTATCTGCAGATACATCCCACTTAAACAGTGGGCTTTTGATGATTCCCATTCACTTAAATATCAAAAGTTCAAAGTGGATAAACTCCCTAAAATCATTTCCTGCCAACAGGACTGGACTTGGAAAGACTTAATCCCTTACTATCAAAAACGCTACGGAAAAACTATCAAACCTGTTTTTCGCCGTGTGGCTTGTGATATTCCATCTGATTGCACACGTCCTATGTGCAAAGCTCCTGTTGACTACCTTACATGGAACAATGGAAAAACTAAAACTCAAATACTTTGCAAAGTGTGTCAGACCAAATTTTCCACAGGCAATAATAACCGCTTTTCACAAACTTATAAGCTCAAGTGCCCTTACTGCTCACACTCTTTAGTCCCTAAGAAAAACAGAAAACACTTTATTGTTCACAAATGTGTCAATCCTAAATGTTCCTACTATCTATGCAACCTTCGCAAAGTTGATAAAGAAGATTCAGAAGAAGACTACGGTAAAAATAAATACAAACTCCACTATATCTACCGCGAATTTACGATAGATTTCTTTAAGATGGATTTATCTTCACTTCCTAAAAACGCATCTTCCTTAAAGTTTAAACAACATGATTCTTACATTATGTCATTATGCTTAACCTATCGTGTAAACTTAGGTCTGTCATTACGCAAAACTGCACAGGCACTCAAAGATATACATGGAATTAAGATTTCCCATCAGCAGGTAGCGAATTACTGTACCACTGCCGCCATATGTGTAAAACCTTTTACCGACAGCTACGATTACAAAGCTGGCAATGTTTTAACTGCCGATGAAACCTACATAAAAATCCGTGGTGTAAAAGGCTACATCTGGTTCATAATGGATGCTGCAAAACGCTCCATACTTGGCTATCAAATCTCTGACAATCGAGGTGTTGGTCCATGCATACTTTCAATGCGAATGGCTTTTAAACACTTTAAAGATAAACTTCCGGAACACTTTAAATTTATTGCTGACGGATACAGTGCATACCCATTAGCGGCACAGCAATTCTTACTCCAATTTGGTGAAAAATTTAAGTTTGATATTACCCAGGTAATTGGTCTTAAAAATGATGATGAAGTATCTGCCAAACACCGACCATACAAACAAATGATTGAACGGCTTAACAGAACCTATAAGGAATCCTATCGCCCTACCAACGGCTTCGATAACATCGAAGGTGCCAACTACGATTTATACTATATATGGAAGGAGTTGATTTACATTGAGATTCAGAAGCCGAACCGCTTCAAAGATTTGTTACATAAGATTCATTCTAAAGTGGAAGATATATTGTTTTCCATTTTACAACACACACCAGATAAATTTATTCCAAAATCCCTTATGCGTTGGTTTGAAAAATACACCAACAAACGACTTGCACAACTGAAAAGTGATGTGATCCGCAAACGCTGGCAGACAATAGAATTAGAAAAGGCTGTTGATAATATCCACAATTGGCAGCAGCCATAAAAAAAAGAGGTTTCTCTTCTATATTATATAGTAGATTTACCTCTTTTTATTTGAACATCCGTTTCCTTTATGTTATACTGTTATTGTGTAATTGAAATGAAAGTAGGATGTGATTTCCGAGTTATGCCCTCTAGTATTACGAAAGAGGGATGATGCCAATGAACACAATGGAAGTTCTTACACTTTTATTAGTTGTTTTTGCGGCTCTATCTTACATAGATAACCATAACAACAAAAAGAAATAGCATCCCACCGTCCAAAGTGAATGCTATTTCATAGTTGCAACTGAGGGCAATCGGATAACACATCCGATTCGCTTTCTAAGTAGATTATACACTAGGGCATTTGAGAAATCAAGTGCCCTTTTTAATTGTTCTGTGATTCTGCTTGCTTCTTTGCGTTCCTTGCCTTTGTTGCTTCCGACTTCTTCTGTGCAGCCTTTTCCATAATGTGCGATTTGAAAATGTATCATATACATAAAACCCCTCTGTTTTTATAGGTGCAATATTCATATATTTTATGGCTTCCCTTACAGTATTGTATTGTAAAGCCTGTTTAATATCTGTTGTCTTCCTGTGTTTGCCTTTATTATTTAAGTATATATAGTATATTCCATTTGTCAGTACAATAGCCATTATAATTCCCTTCTTTCTACTAAGGATGCGAATTTTTTTCGTATCCTAACTATATGATTTTTTATCTCTCGTCAGAAAAACATATTGTAGTAGCTGTATCTCCTGGAATTTGTGAAATATTATTTGTGATAATATAAATTTTGCCTTTTGAAGTCTGATAAGCACCTAAGAGATATAAATTGTCAGAATGTTTCAGTGCCTCATTGTTTACTTGTTTATCTGATTCATCCAAAAAACCCCAATCTTTAACTGCATATCTGTGTAATGCGACTGTCACTTCAACAGCAAATCTATATTCTGCTGCCATATAGTAATTAACTGACTTTGTGGCTACCAATTTTCCTATATTAAAGAATTTTGATTTAACCATTTCTTTTTATCATTTGCGTTGGTGTAAGTGCATCATATGGAGTTTTAAGGTTTCTATCTATAATCTGATTTCCGTCTGCTGTTGTGATGATTCTAAAATTAAACATATTGTTTTCCGTCCTTTCTATGCTTCCATTACCTCTGTAACAATTCGCTTTACCTTGTCAAACTGTTTATATACTCATTTCTGTTTAATTCCGTGATTATCCGCTATTTCCTTTAATGAATAGCCTTCTACCTTGTCAGAAAATATTTTCTTTTGTTCCTCTGTCAATCCGTTTTCAATCTGTTTTACCATTTCCCTATATTCCATATTAGAGGCTGTTTCCATTGTGGAATGATTAGAAATATTCATATCCATTGAATCTAAACTAATATCTGATCCGGCTTCTGTGCTTCTTTTTTGTGCTTTCTGTTTTCTAAAGTAAACAAATACTGCCCTTGCCTGTCTTGCAATCTCTGTATCTGTATAACCCTGTATCCTCATAGCAAGAACAATTTCAAGAAGTTCAGGCTCTGCATATCTGCCAACATTTGCAAACAAGTCACATCCTGTTTAAGTAATCTCATTGTGTCACCCCTCCTTCCTTATACTCTGACTGTATATCCTTGACTTTTCAAATAAGCAACTGCATCTCTTACCAATTCTCCATTATCAACAGTATTTGCCATCGTTGCATCCCATACATACGGTGTATTAGTTGCTAAATTCTTTCCACCATGCAGACCTTTATTCGCCCATGTTGCGACCTGTTGACCAGTTACACCATAGTAATTACTCATATAACCCACATCAATATAAACCGATGCTACCGCCTTACCTCTGACAATTCTTGCATTAACCTTAAAACCTGACCTCAAAAAATCATATTGTCTGCGATAGAAAATCGGATTATATGAATCGTAATATCCCTGTAGAAAGAAATTCAATGTCTTATATACGCTATCCGCCATATTGTCAACCATTTTCTTTATTACTGGCTGCAATGCAATAGCCAAATCGTCCATATTATTTATTTCTTTTGCCATGCTGTATGTCCCTCCTTGTAATTCTTCCAATGAAATGCGTATTTCTTATTTTGGTCATATAAAGGCTCTGTGACGCTCTCTATGGCTCATACAGGCACTTTATGACCATTAGTAGGTATTTGTGTGTCTTTCGATTTTAAGGCACTAAAATAAGTCCACATACTCATAATAAATACAAGTATATGGACTTATTTAGATGTCCTAATATTAAATTCTAAATCGTGAATAAACTCTTAGTTGTTATAAATTTTGGTGTCAAACTGGTGTCAAAACACTATTTTTTTCAATCTTGAAATCACTAAAATCCTTTATTTATAGGCATTACAACGATTTTTACTTATCCAAGCTCTTCATCGTTGGGACCCTTTTTGTGGTTCTTTCATACTCGACCAAGCTGGTGTTAATACTATGAAATTCTCCATATTCCAATTATCCCCCATACTTCATATTTTTGCTCTACTTTGAGTCACTTTGCGGGCAAATGATGTAAAATATGATGTAAATGATGTAGGGCGATAGTAGTATATGCAAGAGCATATTCATATACAAGAAATTATAACTTCTCTTATTTACAATGTCAATCCACATCAAAGTAACGCTGCCTTATCTTTTCCTGCTTCAAAACAAGAAAAAAGAACACACAACACTCTGTATGTTCTCTTTCTGTATGTGAAGTCCAATATTATACTTTGAAGTAGCTATCCAATCCTTTGAACTCTTCCGCTTTCATTTCTTTTGTAACATCAGCATAGATGTTCAGTGTAGTTGAAATATCTGAATGTCCGAGTGCGTCTTGAATGACCTTTATATTTACTCCAGCTTCACACATTCTTGTTGTAAATGTATGTCTAAGCGAGTGGCAGCTAAAATGAGGAAGTAACACATCAGGTTCATCACTGTGCAAAAACTGCTCATCATTGCAATCACGGATAATTCTTCGGATTGCTTTGTTGAGTGTGGCTTGGTGCTGTGCCTGACCAAAACGATTGATGAAAATAAAATCTGTATATCCGTCAATCGTGACCTCGCAATGAAGTCCTAAATCTTCCTGCTTCTGTTTCTCATGTTCAAATGCTTCTTTCACAAAACCGAGCATTGGAACCTGCCTCATACTCGCCGGAGTCTTCGTTGTATTTACATTGAAATAACAGCCACTTTTACTCCCCTCAGTTCTGTGGTCATAATATACAAGAGTATGATTAACATCAATCATTCCACTTTCCATATCAATATCACACCATCTCAATCCAGTTACTTCCCCCACACGAAGTCCAGTTCCTATCATTACTGCAAAGACCGGATACCAGTGTTCATATACAGGGTGGGTTTTCATGAAATTCAGAAATAGCTCCTGCTCAAGTTTCGTCAACGCTCTACGCTTTTCCGACTGAAAACAATGTGCTTTTTTCAATTCTCTCAACACATTATCTGACGGGTTATTTCTGATGAAGTCATCATCGACAGCAATCTGTAAAACCTGATGAAGAACCGTATGTATATTATCAATCGTTGAAGGCTTCAAATTTCTTTCATCAACAAGATAAGGGTGAGGAGCATTGCACCGCTGCCTTTGCCGTCAAATTCATAGGCAGTAGTCCCATCAAAATCCCATTTGCCGGCAAGCGCATCTGTTCTGCCGGAGCAGCCTTTACAAATCAGCACAATAATCAGAACAACAAAAAGGAGTGCTAATAACGAAACAATCACAGCTCTTTGCCTTTTTCTTCGCTTTATTGCGGTTTTGCGTGTAGGGGAGAGATACCTGCCTTTGCTTGACTGAGCTTGTCTTTTGTATTCTGTTTGATTTGATGTGCGGGCAATCCGTTCGGTGTCAGTTGGTTTTTGGGAAATTTGCCGAGGCTGCTTATTGTTTTGCTATGCTTGATTTTGAACACTATTCTCTGACGAAGGCGAAGGTGCTTTGTCAAATGTTCTGAGTATTTCTTCAATTTCTTTTTCTTGTTCGTCCATTTGATTTCTCCTTGTTCGATTTCTTTCCGAAAATCGGCAAAGCGCTTTTTTTGCCGCCTTTCGGAAAGGGACTTCCGAAGAAATCCTTTTCGTAAGGAAAAGGCGGCAGCGGAAGCTCCGCTACCGCCATCCTTAAATGGTTAGCTATCTGTTATTTCACAGATTTTCTTTTTTAGTATAAACAGTAGTTGTCACAACTCCGAAGCCGCTGACGAACAGCAGAGCGATCCACAGCCACTCATACTGTTGTCGCCGGTCTGCGGATTCTGAACATCATCCGAAGGCTTGGTGGTATCGTCAGACTTGGTAGGAGCGGCAGGTTTGGTTGCCTTCTGACCTTCTTCGATAGTCTGAGTCGTTACTGCAGAGCCACCGGCAGAATCAAAGGTTACGGTATAGTTTTTATTTCTTTGTTGTAACAGTCTTAGCTTTTGACCAGCCTGAATAAATCCTTATGGATTTGCCGTTAATCTTAACTGTCTTATAGGTGCGAACTCTTACATAATACTTTTTCTTGCCCGAAAGCTTTGAAATTTTCTTTGATACTGTTGTATTCTTGCCTACTGTTACGGTCTTAGCCTTGCTGAATTTACTTGAGGCACTGTACTGTACCTGATAGCCTGTTGTCTGTGTAGCCTGCTTCTTCCACTTTACTGTAAACTTCTTTGAACCTGCTGTAAGTGAGGAAATACTTGTTGCCTTTGGCTTGATTGTGAAATAAAGCGTCTTTGTTCCGCTGTATTTACCCTTAAAGGTAATCTTTACTGCGTACTTGCCAACATACTTTCTGCCTTTTGCATAAGACACAGTATAGTCAGTATTCTTAACAAGTGTCTTTCCTGTTCTGTCCTTAACAATAACCTTAGGTGTTCTAACCTTTCCGTTATATGTTAATGATGTTGCTTTAAGCTTTATGCTTGATGCATTTGGAATTACTGTTGTTGAAAGAGTTTTCTTACATACCGAACAGTAATTTACTATCGTGCCGTTTGCTGTTGGGGTTGCCTTTGTTACGGTTTGCTTTGTGGTGTGGGCAATCTTAGCAATATTGCCCCAAGATGCAAGGTCGGTTATTTCCTTTGTACCGAGTACATCTTCATAGAACTTGCCACAACCTTCGCACTTGTAGTATGCTTCCTTACCGCCCTCTGTGCAGGTGGCAGCTTTCGCAGCAACCAAAGTCAGATTGTGAGTGTGCGGTACAGTTTTGTAATATCCGCAGGTGTCGCAAACATTGTCAGAACCGTAATCGTGAGCCGCTTCGTCCTTTTTGTCGTGGCAACGAGAACATTCATGCCAGTGGTTAGTATCATCAGACTTCCATTCTGTGCCTGCGGTATGTCCGGGAGCCGGAATCTTCACACTGGTTTTATCGGTAATTTCTACCGATCCTGTTGCATCTGCGAACCACTTGTCACAGCCATCGCAGGTGTAGTATGCGGAATTGCCCGCAGTAGTGCAGGTGGCAGCTTTCGCAGCAACCAAAGTCAGATTGTGAGTGTGTTCTTCGTTTTTATTTTTGTAATAATATGTAACAACCGTTCCGTCCGAAACAATAGGCTTATTCAAGCCGTCAACCTTTATAAATTCATAATCATAAAGTGTTTTTGCCGGTGTTAAATCAAGCTTTGTGCCGTATGGCACGGTAAATGTTCCGCCGGCAGTGTTTGGAATTTCAGAGCCGTCCTCAAATTTATACTGAATTGAAACGGTTGTGTAGCGCTGTGTTTCCGTATTGTCGTCTGCAAGCACATTTCCGTTTTCATCGAGCACCTGAAATGCCACGGTATCGCCGCTCTTAAGCTGTGCATCAGACGGAATTTGATAAATAAGCGAGCAACTCTTTAAGCCTGAATTAAAGTCGCTTTTGATGTGATCCAAAGCACCGAGCGGCCAGAAATTTGCCTTATCATTCCAAACAGGAATGTCAAAGGTTTGTACTGTTTGAAGCGGATTCCCCGATGAATCGGTCGCAACGCTTCCGTCGGAGTGCTTAATCCACATTTTGAATTTTAATTGTCGTGCATTTTTATCTGAAATGTTTTGAATAACAGTTCTAAGCTCGATTTTTTTACCGTTCATATTAGTATTAAATCTGCTTTTGCTGTTGCCGCTCAAAAGTCGGTCATTGCGATTATATGTGTAATTATAATATGAACTTGTTTCAAGGTCGGTAAAATCAGACGGCTTTGAATAAGCGCCCGTATATTCCTTAACCTCGGGAGTTGCAACATAAAGGTCTACATCCTTAACAAGCTGAGACATTCGCTTGAAGCCCTGCAAACGGCAAACCTCACAGAATTGATAGTTTGTGTCTCTCATTATGCACTCATAACTTGAAACAAGCATTTTTGAGCCGTAAGCATTGCGGCAGGTATATGTGTTTCTAAAACCTAAAAGCTGTCGCCATTTTATCTTTTCCGGGTCTTCAACCGAGGAAAGATTGAGTGATTTAAGTTCCTTATCGTCAAGCAAATATCCGTTACTGTATTCATCACCGAGACCGAGCAAACCGTGTCCAAACTCGTGTGCAAAAGTTTTTGACGCACGATAACTGTCTGATGGCGAAATGAAATAATGGAAGCCGTATTCACGGTTATTATAAGCACCGCCGAAATCTGATTTTGTGTTTACAACCATAGCGAACTGAGCAATATAATCGTGAACATAATAATAAGGCTCATATTCCGAACCGGACGGAATTGTGTTTGGATCACACTTTTTTTTGATATGAGCATCGTGAATTTTCTCGATAAATTCAGGACCGATACATCTCTCAAAAATATGATTTTTCCACTGACTTCCGTGGAGATTATTAGAAATAACAGGCGAATTATATTTGTCGACTATAACATCAAAGAAGGTGCTTCCACCATTGTCAAAAGTCGATTCGGAAGCTGTGCAAAGAGCGTAAACATTGAATCTGTCGGCATAACTGCGATACGGTTCATATTTCATAGCGTCCTGCCAAAGTCGTTTGACATCATTGATGAATTTGCCCTGCTGACTTTTTGTGTATCCCTCGCCGCAAACGACAACAACCATATTTTCCGTGTCGCTGCGTGTTTTTTGGATGGTATAAACAGGGATGGTAGGATTAGAATATTTTCCGTCATTTGAATACCACGGGCCGAGGGTGAGCTGAATGCTTTGCTCGGTGCTGACATTCCAATCGGGATTTGCGTCCTCGGCAGGTTCCGAAATTGTATAATCATCCTCTTGCTTATTTGGAGCAGAGCCGATATAAGGACTGCTTTGTGAGCCGCTGCCGGAAGTTGTAACAAAATATTCGGAATCGAGATAAAATGCAGGTCTTACGCCCAAATCGGAATACCACGGAGCATAACGACCGACCTGACCCGATGAACTGATATAACGCATATCGTGATTGCAATCGGTAACAGGAGTGCGAAGCCAATAAGGCCAAGCCATACCGTCATTATTATACGCAACATAATAACCTTTGAGATTTTTCCACACGGCATTAGCCTGCTTTACATCAAGAAGAAAAACCTTTTCGGTTGTAGTTTCAAAATATGAACTGTCGTAGTTTGCCACCGCTTCCGAAATATCGGTGTAGTATAACAAATCCGAATTTGCGTCTCCATCAACTATGCCCTTGTTGTATTCGGGATGAGAAACGAGAGAACGCTGGGTAACGGTTTTCATTGCCGCAATTTCAGATTTTGAAAAAGCGTTGAGAAAACCCGCTTTTTCGTTGTACGCTCCCACACCGCTTACATATCCGTCTTTCGGAGGGTTGCCACAAAGCCAATCGACTTTGCCTTCAGCTGCGGTCGAATTTAACCAAGAACGCATATTGCTGTCTTTCCAATAGTTAGAACCGTAATCATCACGCTTATAGCTTCTGCTGTGTGATTTTGAATTGCTGTTGTCATTTGTTTTGGCATCATATGCAAGGGTGTCAACAATTTTGTCTGCAAGCATAAGCGGTCCGTTATTGTCAATGCTTACACATCGCCAAAGAATTGAGGCATTGTTATACGCGCCCATTTTAACATAGTCGCCAACTTTAATATCGGGCTTTGATGCCGCCTGAATGGTCATCGGCAAAACGGGAATTGCCATGCACAATGCCAAGAATATTGCGGTTATTTTTTTCGTCATTAAGGAACCTCCTTTATAAGCTATATATTTGCTTTTATTATATTGTAAGGTGTTATATGGTTCAATGAAAATCCAATTAAATTTTTGTTAATTTTACAGCCGACACATTTAATATTACACGAAGAAGAAAATCTTATTAAATATGCAAAAAGGCTTCTGCCCAAAACAGGGCAAAAGCCTTAAAAATTATGCGATTTTTAGGTTTAGTTGCAAGCCAAGGGGGACTATTTCATCTGCCCGAAAACACGTTTTTGAAAAAAAGTGTTGCAAAAGTGTTGCAAAAACGGTTGCCCGAAAAGTACCAAGTCCCGAAAGGCGCATAAATACTGGGCTTTTCGGCACATCTAAACCAAGGGGAACTACTCCCACTCAACTGTTCCGGGTGGTTTGGATGTAATATCATAAACCACGCGGTTTACATGATCAACTTCGTTTGTGATACGATTTGAAACTTTAGCAAGAATATCATATGGGATTTTTGCCCAATCAGCTGTCATAAAATCATCGGTAGTTACTGCTCTTATAGCAACAAGGTGATCATAAGTTCTGTGATCGCCCATTACACCGACCGTTTTCACGCAAGGAAGCACGCAGAAAAACTGTGCAAGATTTTTTTCATAACCGTTCTTTGCCATTTCATCACGAAGTACCCAATCGGCATCTTGGAGCACCTTGATTTTATCTGCCGTAATTTCACCTATAATCCTAACGCCAAGGCCCGGACCCGGGAACGGCTGGCGCCAAACAAGTTCTTTGGGAATACCTAATTTTTCACCGACTTTACGAACTTCATCTTTAAATAAATCCGCAAGCGGCTCAATAATACCGAGGAATTCAACATCATCCGGAGTGTTAACTCTGTTATGATGAGTTTTAATTACATCGGCGTCACCCTTACCTGATTCAATACAGTCAGGATAAATAGTTCCCTGTGCAAAGTAACCGAGTTCATCCTGCTTTCTGATTTCATTCCAGAAAACATTGAAAAATTCTGTACCGATAATCTTTCTCTTCTGTTCAGGGTCAACAACACCTTTAAGTTTTTCAAGGAAAATATCACCGCAGTTAACTCTTACAAAATTCATATCAAAAAGGCTTGTAAATGTTTGCTCAACAAAATCGCCCTCATTTTTACGCATTAAGCCCTGGTCAACAAACACACATGTAAGTTGCTTACCTACCGCACGAGATAAAAGACCTGCTGCAACAGATGAATCAACACCGCCTGAAAGGCCGAGAATAACTTTTTTATCACCGATTTGCTCTCTGAGCTTTGCTACTGTGTTTTCAATAAAGTTATCCATAACCCAATCGCCCTTACAGCCGCAAACTTCATAAAGGAAGTTATAAAGCATTTGAGAACCAAACTGTGAATGTGTAACTTCAGGATGAAATTGAACAGCATAAATATTTTTATCTGTATTTTGCATTGCTGCGCAAGGGCATGCATCAGTAGTACCGATAATTTCAAAACCATTTGGAACTTGCGAAATATAGTCTGTATGACTCATCCATACAATCGATTTTTCATCAACATCTTTAAAAAGCTTTGAATCTTTTTTAGTGAATTCGATTTTACCGTATTCACTTTGAGGTGCAGTTTTGACTTCACCGTTGCCCATCCACGCAATAAGCTGGCAGCCATAGCAAATACCTAAAATAGGCACGCCGATATTAAGTATATCTTTTGTATAATGAGGGGATGCCATATCATATACGGAATTTGGACCGCCTGTAAAAATAATACCTTTATAATTATTTTGCTTAATAATTTCAATATCGGTAGTATAAGGCAAAATCTCTGCATAAACATGATGGTCACGCACACGCCTTGCGATAAGCTGATTATACTGCCCGCCGAAATCAAGAACAAGTATTTTCTCCATATTTTCCTCCGTAAAAATTACTTACAGTTTATTATATATTATAGAAAGAGCATTTGCAAGTAATATTGAAAATAATGCTTAATAATCAATTATCCGTCAGTTGTTCAACTATACTGTTTGTTGAAATCACACTCAACTGACGGTTGAGTAATAAAAAGAGCAGGAACGAGCCTGCTCTTAGATAAGATTTTTAGTTAAGACCTTTTTCGTCAAAATTAAGGATAGTTGAAATAATTACATCAAATCCGGTTTTGATAGCCTCAGGAACAAGGCGCTCGGCTGTATCACGGCGGTTATGATAATAATCCGCAGGTTTAGGGTCCATAGCTGCAAGGCAAGTTGCGGTAATGCCTGCCTGTGAAAAGGCTGCTGCATCAGATGAGCCGAAATAAACGCTTGAGAATTCAAGGTCATTATGACCTGAGTCTTTAGCTGAATCCATAACAAGTTGACTGAACTGCTGACTATTTTTAACTGTGCCTGTCATATCCTTATTATAAACACGAAGATATTCCAGGTCTGCAAGCGTATCAACACACAAAACAGCTGTTTCAACACCACTGTTTACATATTCATCATAATGGTCTTTAGCCCACTGCTTGCAACCGCGAAGTCCTGCTTCTTCACCATCGGTAATCATAGCGCAAACTTCTGTATTTTCAAAATCTATTCCTGCCATATCAAGCATACGCAAAGCGCAAACTGCCGCATAAGTACCTGTAAGGTTATCATTCGCGCCCGGTGAAATAGTATTAAAATCGACAAACAATAATAAAGTAACCATGCCAAGTGCTGTAACATAATGGAAAATATAGCTGTAATTTACCATAAAGTCACCAAATGCGCCCATATCAACAAAATTTGCAACAATAGCAATAACGCTTAAAATAAATGAAATTATTGCACTGCCGATAGTCCAGCTCATAAATATGCTGAAAAGCGGTACTTTTTTGCCATAATAAAGATGACGCCATTCATAAGCTGAATCAATATGACCGCTTATAACAATTCTCTTTTTAACTTCGCCCCTCGGTTTTCTTACACCGACAAGATTGTGTGCTTCAACTTTCTTGTAAAGTGGGTCCATAAATTTCTTATAAAGCAAAAATTCCATAAGAGTAATAAAAAGGCCTACAAAAACAACACCGCAAACAATGCATTGAGCCAAAAGCGGAGTAATAATGCTTGTATACATCAAAATCGCACAAACTACTACTGCAAGAAAAATTGCCACTGACACAAGCTTTGTAAAATGAAGAAATGCTTTAGGTGCCATTTTGTAGCTTTCAAAATTAGTACCGTCACAAAAAGTATCCATTTCTTTTTTTATATGCTTTTGAGCCGAGAAACAATTTTCACTGCCGGATTCACGAGGCCCATATTTTTTGATTACATTAGTAATTTCCTTAACAGCATAATCAACATTTTCTTTGATTACTGCTTGAGGAAAATCTGAAAACTTCATTTATTTTTCTCCTTGATCCATATATTTTTTATTAAGTTTAACTTCAAGATGAGTATCACCGAAACTAAACTCTTTTTTTATCTTTAATTTTAATAACCATTTTTTAGGCATTGCCACGCTGTTAACTGCATAACTCATACCAAGATATTCAAAATATGGCTTGAAATTTTCCAATCTCGCCATAAAAGAATCAAAACTTCTTTTGTCTTCCGGTGACCAAGCAACTTCTGCAAGGGCCTGAGTTCGCGGATACATAAACACTTCAAGCTTTTCAGGGCAATCTGTCCATTCAGTCCAGTTTTCCGCTTCAACACCAAGAATATTCTTTTCACTTTCAGGCTTAATTTTGAAAGATTTATAGCTATAATCATATGTATTTTTAAGCGAATATTTAGCGTAAGGCATATCAAAATAAAATGATTGATGATTAGATAAAATCACACTATTGCCGTTATTTGCCCAATCCCTTGCTCTGCTGTCTTTTTGAGGGGTCCAATACTGGCAAACAGTTGATTTATCAAGGCTTTGAGCCTTTAAAATTTCATTCCAACCGATAAGCCTTTTACCCTTTGCGCTAACTGTTTCAAGCACTTGGTTATTAAACCAACCCTGCAAATCTTCTTCGTCCTTAAGGTTGTTATCCTCAATTCTCTTCTGACAGCAAGGGCATTTTTTCCATTCAACTTTAGGTGCTTCATCACCGCCGATATGGAAATACGGTGCAGGAAAAAGGTCACACACTTCGTTTATTACATCTTTAACAAACTCAACCGTTCTGTCCTTACCCGGGCAAATAGGCCTGTTCCAATCATATTGCTTAAGCTTTCTTTGAGGAATAGCACCGCCGAAGTAGCCCGGCACATCCCTGTTAAGCTCACGGCAGGCAAGCCACGGATAAGCGGCAATTGCAGCGGCACAATGAGCCGGAAAATCAATCTCAGGCACAACCATAATGCCACGCTCATCTGCATAAGCAATTATTTCTTTGATTTCCTCCTGCGTATAATAGCCCTCATAAGGTTCATTGATAATATCTGTACTGCCCCAACCGTTAATTTGGGTATAAGCCCTTTTAGAGCCGATTTCGGTTAAAAGCGGATATTTTTTAATTTCAATTCTCCAGCCGGTATCGTCCGTCAAATGCCAATGAAAAACATTAAGTTTCATCATAAACATCATATCAAGCATTTTTTTGACATATTCTTTGCCAAAGAAATGGCGACTTTCATCAAGCTGAAGCCCTCGCCAAGAAAATCTCGGTTTATCGTTTATCACACAGCAAGGAATTTCCTTGCCGCCAAGTTCAAACCTGCCAAGCTGGCGAAGTGTTTGAAGTGCATAATATGCACCTTTTTCACTTGAAGCGGATATATTGATTTCATTATTTGTTACTTCAAGTTTGTATTCTTCATCATCAAGTGAAGAATCTTTTTTTATTTTGAGCTTTCCGTCTTGACTTCTTTCAAGATTTAAAAGCTTCAATTCAAAATCGGAATTAACCTTGAGATGTGCATCTATCGCAAATACTCCGCTTCTTTCCTGAGCGTAGTATGGAAGCGGTATTAACTGCAACATAAAATTACCTCACAATATAGAATTTATTTTACCACAATATGCTAATTGTATCATATTATAATTCAAAACTCAACTGTTTAAGCATTTTGTAAATGATTAGTAACTATTATAAATCTAAAAATGTTTCAATTTGGCATAATTTGTCAAGTACGGGGGCATTTGTTGTTTCAAGCACATCTTTACTTTGATGCCCACAAGATACAAGTATACAGTCACATCCTATTTGATTTGAAACCTCAAAATCATGCGTTGTGTCCCCGATAAAAAGAACTTCACTTTTTGAAATACTGTTTTTATCAAACCAATTTTTTGCTATACCCGCCTTTCCTACCGCCAAATCATCATCAATACCGAGAATATCATCAAAATAATTTTGAATACCAAAATGTTTGACTTGGTTTAAAAGTCTGTTTTTTTCACATGCGGATACAATAATTTGCTTTATATTTTGGCTTTTTATACGGCGAAGTACATTTTCAGCCTCGCTGTTAATCTTTGCGGTAAACTGCAAAGCGGTGTACACTTCAACATATATTTTTGCCAAATCATCAAACCTGTCTTTTGAAAAGTCGAAGCCTGCTTTTTGATAATAATCACTTACGGGAAAAGTAAAAATATTTTTATATAATTCGCTGTTAATTCTGTTTTTGTATCCTGTTTTTTCATTCATTATATTCATAGTATCAACGCTGATTTTAACATCATCAAAAAGTGTTCCGTTCCAATCCCATATTATATATTTATACTTCATTTTATTCTTTATTATTGTTTGCACCGAAAATATCGGCAACTTCTGTTATTGATATGTACGCCTTTGGATCTATTGAATGAACTATCTCTCTCATTTTACCGATTTGAAATCTGTTAAGAACAAAATATATAACCGTTTTATCTTCATTTGAATAATAACCTTTTGCGTCATAAAAGGTTATACCGTTTTCAAACTTTTCTGAAAGAGATTTACATATTTCCTTTTGCTTGGTAGTAATAATTAACGCTGATTTTGAACGGTCAAAGCCTTCAATAATATAGTCAACGGTTTTAAGTGCCACAATGTAAGCCACTATTGAATAAAGCGGCAAAATCCAGCTTTGAAAAACAATGCCGCATATTATATAGAGTATTACATTATATATCATTACAAATGTTCCTACCGTCAGCGACAGTTTTTTTGCAAATACAACCGCCAAAACTTCAACACCGTCCATTGCACCGCCAAAACGAATTGCAAGCCCACTGCCTATTCCCGAAATAAGTCCGCCGAAAATTGCACAAAGAAACAAATCATCTTTAGCAAGCGGCGAAAAGCTTACAACATCAATCGGCAAAACATCGGTTATAAGCCAAGCCGATAAAGAGTATACAGCTACCACGAAAACAGAATAAATCGTAAATTCAATTCCCTGCCTTTTTGCGCCGAAAATGAAAATAGGAATATTAAGCACAATAAGAAAAACCGAAAGTGAAAGCCAATGAGGTGTAATTTGAGATAAAAACATTGATGTACCCGATATTCCGCTGTCATAAAGCCTTACTGGCTGAATAAATACCGTTACCCCCACCGCGTTAATTATTCCGGCAAAAAAGAGAATTATAAAATTTTTGATTTTCAGTTTTTTTGCAAATTTCATATACCCTCCGAATACTATCTGTTTTATGAAAACAAGGGACTGTCGTTATTAGGCAGTCCCTCATATTTAATGATTATAATCAGTTACCTGAATTATTATTTGTTGTGGTGCTTTCGCCCTTTGATTCCATAAGCTTACACTCAACATTTTTAATTTTGATTTCGTTATTTTCAATTCTGGCAATAGTAAGCTTAACAGTATCACCCGGCTTTGAATCTGCCAAAACAGAAGTCAGCACATCAGTTGAAGTCATAGTTTTACCGTTAACTGCAACAATCATATCGTACTGCTTAACATCTTTGCTTGCAAGATCTGATGAACCGTCAATTGAGTTAATAACCATTGTACCCTCTGCATCCTTGTAACCTTTTTCTTCAAGTGCAGAAAGAATTGCAGAATAGTTGCTGTATTTCGTAAGCTGAACATATGTGATACCAAGCTTTGCTCTGCCCTCAACATAGCCTGATTTAATAAGGCTGTTAGCAGTTGAAATAGCTGTATCCGACGGAACAGCAAAGCCCATTCCTTCATATTCGGTAGCAGCGATTTTTGAAGAATTTACACCGATAACCTGGCCCTGCATATTAAATAAAGCACCGCCGCTGTTACCCGGATTTATAGCTGCATCAACCTGAATACATTTATTATCATAGCCGATATTTGATGAAATAGGCCTATCAAGTGCCGAAATATAACCGCTTGTAAGTGAATTCATAAATTCAAGGCCGCCCGGGCAACCGATTGCAACAACCTGCTCGCCTACTGCAAGATTATCACTGTTTGCAAATTCGGCAACCTGAAGTCCCGTTGCGTTGATAGAAAGAACACCAATATCAGTCTGGCTGTCATATGCAACCATTGTGGCATCATATTCTTTTTTGTTATTAAGAGTTACAGTGAATTTTGTGCCGCCACTGATAACATGTGCGCATGTAAGAATGTATGTTTTTCCGTTACTTTCAGACATTATTACACCTGAACCCTCGCCTGATTTTTGAGGGTCTGAACTGCCGGAACTATTGCTGTTATCACCATAATTATAGAAGTAGTTATATGCTTCCTGCTGCTGACTGTAAACAGTGATACCGACGCAAGAATCCATAACCTTTTGCGCAACACCTGCTACGGTGAGGTTACCGCTGCTGTCTTTAGTTTCAACACTGTTACTGTCATTAGTTTTAACATCACTTGATGAATCCTGAGATTGAGAAGTCGAATTGTTATTTACGGAATTTTTATTACTGTCTATTACACCGGTAGCACCTAAAACAATACCGACAACTGCTACAAAAGCACAAATAACAAGAATAATTGCAACTATTTTACCGGCCTTATTTTTCTTTGGCGGCTTTGGTGAATTTCCGTTTTGTGAATTATTGTCATTTTGCGGTGACTTGTAATAATTAGAGCCTGCCTGTTGATTATTATTAGCGTATGAATAATGATAAGTTGTATTACTATCCTGCGCTTGCTCATTTTGTGGTGGGTTATAATATGTTCCACCTGCATTTTGATTTGGCTGATAATAATCAGGTCTTGCTTGACCGTCTTTCTTTTCGCTATCAAAATCGCTCATTATTGTTTATCTCCTTTTTTGTAGATGGGGCTGTATTGCTTCGGCAATTTAAACACAAATTCGGCTGTATTTTCGCTTTCACTCTGCGCCCATATAGTACCGCTGTGCATTTCAACCATCATCTTTACTATATAAAGTCCCAATCCTGCACCTTTAGCATCAAGGCCTCGTGATTTATCAACTTTATAAAATCTTTGGAAAACCTTTGAAAGCTCTTCCTTTTGAATTCCTATACCGCTATTTTTGATGTGCACTTCAACGAACCTGTCATCTTCATTCATAGTGACATTGATAAAGCCACCCTCGTTAGTGAATTTAACAGCGTTGTCAAAAATATTATAGATAACTTGATAAATCATATCCCTATCCGCTGTGATATAGGTAGGATTTAAATTTTCAAGACCTTCAATTTCAATATGCTTTTCCTCGATTTTTTGTTCAAAGGTTAAAAGTATATGAATAATTTGGTCTGAAATATCATAATTTTGCGGTTTCATTTCAAAACTGCCCGATTCAATTTTGCTCATATTAAGCATAGTAACTACAAGTCGGGTAAGTCGTTTAATTTCGCCGCTTACTATTTCAAGATAATAATCTGCTTTTTCTTTTGGAATTGTACCGTCAAGAATACCGTCTATAAATCCGCCGATAGAAGTCATAGGCGTTCTGAGTTCGTGCGATACATTAGATACAAAACTGCGCCTTGATGATTCAAGCACATCAAGTGAATCCGCCATATCGTTAAACGCTTTGCCGAGTTCTGCAAGTTCATCACAGCCCTTAACCTTAACTCTGTATGAAAAATCGCCGATTGCAAATTGCTTTGCGGCATTACTCATATCACGAAGAGGTTTTACAAAACTGCGTGTAAGATGCCAAATGCAAACGAATGATAAAAGCAAACACAAAATTGCACAGCAAAGGAAAATTTTAAATACAGCGTGAACAAGCTCGGCTGTGGTTGCCCTGCTTGTAGCAAATACAGAACCTATAATTTGATTTGAACTGTAAATAGGACAGCCGACAATGTATGAGCGTTGGCCGCTTATTACCCCATTGCCTACATAGCTGCTTTCATAAACCTGGCGCAAAATAGTATCGCTTATATTATAATCGGTGTGATACGAACAGTTACCGAATTTACCGAAAAACGGAAGCGAATCCGCCCTTTCTTTGCAAAGAATTATATTTCCCTCTGTATCACAAACAAAAATATCAGCGTCAACAGAGTTTGAAATAATCTTAAGTGCGCGGCATATCATTTCTTTTTCATCAGAATAGTTGTCATTCATATCTGCTACAAGAAGATTTGAACTTACACTGTTTGCAATTGACTCAACATTTTCCATAAGCAAATCGGTAGTTTGCCTTTGCGTATACGCACCGACCAATACAGTAAGCGTTGTACCCAAAATGGTAAGCACGACAAGCATTATGGTTGAAAACAATAAAAAGTATTTAGCAAAAATATTATCCTTCAAAGTTTTTTTTGGAGGTAAGTCTATTTTTGTCATTGTTTAATCCCTTAATTACTCTTTGGTTTCGAACTTGTATCCTACACCCCAAACGGTTTTAAGTGACCATTTGTCAGATACACCCTCAAGCTTTTCACGAAGTCTTTTAACATGAACATCAACAGTTCTTGAATCACCGTAATAATCAAATCCCCATACTTCATCTAAAAGCTGATCACGGGTATAAACTCTGTTAGGGTTTGAAGCAAAATGATATATAAGTTCAAGCTCTTTAGGCGGAGTATCAACTACAACACCTTTAACTTTAAGCTCATAATTAACTATATTGATTTCAAGGTTATCATATGTAACAACCTTTTTAGAATTTTCGTCAGCTTCATTATTCCCGCTTGTTCTTCTTAAAACAGCCTTAACTCTCGCCATAACTTCTTTAGCATCAAAAGGCTTTGTAACATAGTCATCCGCACCAAGTTCAAGGCCGAGTACTTTATCAAAAGTTTCGCCCTTTGCCGTAAGCATAATAATAGGTGCATTAGAAACTTTTCTGATTTCACGGCAAACCTGCCAGCCATCCATTTTAGGAAGCATAATATCAAGAAGTACAAGTTCAGGTGATTTAGCCTGGAACATTTCTACTGCCTGCTGCCCGTCATTAGCAACGAAAACAGAATAGCCTTCATTTTCCAAGTAAAGTTTTAAAAGTTCGCAAATGTTGCGGTCGTCATCAACAACCAAAATTTTTGTTCCCATAGCGTTTCTCCTTTTCTGTTATAATGCCATTTTATCACTGCATAGTGATGATTTTTTGTTGTTTTGGTTAACATTTTATAAAATTTATAAATAATTTTTGAATTAAATTTTGTGGTTATATTAAGTTTACCATTCTTTTCCTCTTTTTATACATCCTTCAACATGGTCAATAAACTGCTTTGCGCCCCTCGGTGAGCGTCCGCCCCTTCTTGTAGCCCACTGGTCAGCTTTGAAAAGAAGCTTATCCATATCAACACCGTGATTTTCAAAGTGCCTGTCATTCGCAAGTTTTTCAACAATATCAAGGTATTCTTTTTTATCAGGATTTAAGAATGTAATTGTAAGCCCGAATCTGTCGGAAAGTGAAAGTTGCTCTTGCATTGTGTCGCCCTTATTAACATCATTTTCCCTGTCGGAAAAATTCTCTTTAATCAAATGGCGTCTGTTTGAAGTAGCGTAAATAATAGTATTTGGCTGCTTACCGGAAAGCGAACCCTCAAGTGCCGCCTTAAGTTCACTAAACGAAGTATCATTAGAATCAAAGCTTAAATCATCAATATAGATAATAAACTTCATTGGCGAATCGGCAATCTGCTCTCTTATAAGTGAAAGGTCGGCAACTGCACTTTTAGGAATTTCAATCATACGAAGTCCCTTTTGCCAATATTCATTAAGAATAGCGTGAACGGTTGAGCTTTTGCCTGTTCCCCTATCACCGTAAAGCAAAACATTATTTGCCGGGTGCCCTGCAATAAAGCTTTCGGTATTATCAATAACCTTATTTCTTTGAAGCTCATAATTTTTCAAATCAGTCAAACGAATAGTATCAATTGAATTGACAGGTGTGATTTCCTCATCTCTCCAAGTAAACGCAATATTTTTAGCGTAAATACCGTATCCGTTTTCTCTATGATATTTTACAAGCTCATCTATTTGCTTATCCCAATTTTTATCAAGCGGTGCAAGTGCTTTGCCAACTTCCCAGCCCGGCAAAGTTAAAAGAATTTCTTTTATTTCATCATCGTCAACACCGGCGATAATATCCTGTGCTGTAAGCGATGCAATTTCTTCAAGTTTTGCAAGATCGCTTTTAACAGCATTCATAACTGCAATTGAAAGTTCGCCCACTTTACCGGCACAAGCCGCTTTTGTAAAAATGTTATCATTAGTTAAAATCAATCTTGAAATATGCTTTTTCAAAGATTCGCTTTTGGCAAGTTCTTTAAAAAAGTAACTTTGAAGAGCTACCGTATCCTCCTCGTCATCACAAAGCAAATCATAAAGAGCCGAAAAAACATCATCATCCTCAAAATCATAAATGCAAAGTGATTCAATATAATATTTAAGTCTGGTTACCTTATTCATTACAACACCTCCAAGACTTACAAGTTTAGGTATTAAATATTATTATACCTATAATATATAGCATTTGTTCACAATTTACAAGTGATTAGAATAAAATTGTTATTATGAACAAATATTGAGTTTAAAAATACATTTTAGTTGTAAGATGTCTGACAACATATTGACTTTGACATATGACTTGTGTTATCATATAACATAAGAGGTGTTTATATGAGCAATACATCAAGACTTGCGGACAGCACCGCAAGTGAAATATTAAAAATGATAGAAGAACAGGAGCGTTTCAAAATCGGTGATAAATTGCCTAATGAAAACGATTTTGCTTCTGAACTCGGTGTCAGCCGTTCCACATTGAGAGAAGCGGTTAAAATACTTACAACCTACGGTATCCTTGAAATAAAAAGGGGCAAAGGCACATTCGTCACATCAAATACAATTATAGATTCAAACGACTTGAGCGATATCACATCCGGACTTGACGATTTGTTTGAAATGAGGCTTATGTTTGAGCCTGATTGCGCCTATTATGCCGCTTTAAGAGCCACAGACGAGGAAATCAAAATCATCTGTGAATGTGGCGAAGCTGTCGAAAAAAAGATACTTTCAGGTGAAGACAGAACAGTTGAAGAACAGAAATTTCACGAAAGTATTGCAAATGCAACACACAACGCATTCGTAAAGCAATTTATACCTATAATTTTCAACGCGATAAAAAAAGGCGTGGTTGTTTTAATGAAAGACAGCGATGTAAGTAAAGACAATATGAGCGATGACAGATTGATTATGGATTTTATTAAAAAAAGAAATCCTGACGGGGCAAGAACAGCAATGCGCCTGCATATTATACATGCAATGGAAGCCTTGCAAAAAAATTAAAATTAACTATTGACATTAGACAACAGACAAGTTATAATGACAATTGTAAAAGATATTTAGCGAGTGGTCGGACAACCGAGCAACGCAAATATTCAATTAAATATTATTAAATATTATATTTTTGGAGGAAACAAAAATGGCAGAAGCTAGACTTTTTTACGAATCAGATTGTAATCTTGATGTACTTTCAGGTAAGACAGTTGCTATCGTAGGCTTTGGTTCACAGGGCCACGCACATGCACTTAACCTTCATGAAAGCGGTGTTAATGTAATCGTTGGCCTCTACAAAGGTTCAAAGTCATGGAAAAAGGTTGAAGACCTTGGATTAAAAGTAATGGAAACAGCAGATGCAGTTAAGGCTGCTGATGTAGTTATGATTCTTGCTCCGGATGAGAAGCAGGCATCAATTTATAAGAAAGATATTGAACCAAACCTTTCAGAAGGTATGGCACTTGCATTTGCTCACGGTTTCAACATTCACTTCAAGCAAATCGTACCACCTGCAAATGTAGATGTATTTATGATTGCTCCTAAGGCTCCTGGCCACACAGTTCGTTCTGAATACAAAGAAGGTAAGGGTACACCTTGTCTTGTAGCTGTTTATCAGGATGCAACAGGTCACGCTTGGGATATTGCTCTTGCATACGGCGCAGGTATCGGTGGTGCTCGTGCAGCTATCCTTGAAACAACATTCAAGTGTGAAACTGAAACTGACCTCTTCGGTGAGCAGGCAGTTCTTTGCGGCGGCGTTACAGCTCTTATGAAAGCAGGTTTTGAAACACTTGTAGAAGCAGGCTATGACCCAAGAAACGCTTACTTTGAATGTATCCACGAAATGAAGCTTATCGTTGACCTTATCTATGCAGGCGGCTTCAAAGAAATGAGATATTCAATTTCTAACACAGCTGAATTCGGTGATTACGAAACAGGCAAGAGACTTGTTACTGACGAAACAAAGAAGGAAATGAAGAAAGTTCTCGAAGAAATTCAGGACGGTACATTTGCTTCAAAGTTCATCACAGAAGCTAACAACGGTTGGGCTCACTTCAAAGCAAAGAGAGAATTGGAAGCTAACCATCAGCTTGAACAAGTTGGCGAAAAGATTCGTTCAATGTATAGCTGGTATGGCGAAAACAAGTACGCTGAAAAGTAATTTGTATATAATATATCTAAAAAGGACTGCTCACGCAGTCCTTTTTGACTGTCGATAAAGTGGCTAAAGCACGCCGAATAAATTTTGCCTCCCTTGTAAAGGGAGGTGGGTGCAACTTGTTGCACTCGGAGGGATTGAAAAATAGCTTGGACATCGAGT
>ENA-OVGQ01001462-OVGQ01001462.1-human-gut-metagenome-genome-assembly--contig:-NODE-1462-length-25420-cov-4.258269_pt1 | contig 25420 bp, 17 predicted proteins | sample MGYA00237774_ERZ505427 | MGnify/ENA primary metagenome ERZ505427 (study PRJEB26158, sample SAMN06016404) | human gut metagenome | biome: human gut; feature: ankylosing spondylitis patient; material... | reverse complement strand
TTGATCCCTTCCCGGTTCATAAGACAAAAAACGCTCCGTGCAGACGCACGGAGCGTTTTTTTGAGTATCGCCTCAGCTGACAAGGGCTGGTCAGCGGCTGTTACACTTCCGCCCCCTTCCGCGACTATATGGGTGTCAGCTGACAATACGAAACATGGAGGAACCTGTATGGACGAACAACAGCTGCTTTCCCACCTGCGGCGCGGAGACGAGCAGGCGTTTGCGGCAGTGATCGCGCGCTTCAGCGCCTATGTCGTGACGGTCATTCACAACCGGAGCCGCGGGCTTCTTTCTCCGGAGGACGAGGACGAGCTTGCTTCAAGCACATTTTTCGCGCTCTGGCAGTCCTGCCGGACAGTCAAGGCCGGGAGCATCCGCGCGTGGCTTGGAAGCGTGGCGCGGAACAAGACCGTCGATCGGCTGCGAAGGGCGCGTATGGATATGCCGCTGGACGAAGAGCTGGCCGGGACGGACGATTTTCTTCTCGAGGAGACTGTCAAAAAGGAACAGGCGCGGCAGCTGCGCGAGGCGGTCGCGCTGCTGTCAGAGGTCGACCGCGAGATCATCCGGCGGTTTTACGACCTGTGCCAGACCGCGCCGGAAATCGCCGCCGTGCTGGGGCTGACCCCTTCCGCGGTGCGTATGCGGCTGGTACGCAGCCGGGAAGCCATCAAAAACGAGTTATGCCGGGGAGGGTTTGTATATGAATAACATTGATATGATTCTGCAGTCTGCCGATCTGCCGGAGTCTCCGGTCGATGCAATTTCGGACGAGCGGCAGGCCAAAATCCTGAGCGGTGCATTGCAGCTTGCGCGGCAGGATGCGAAAAAGCGCAGCCGCAGGCGCGTGGTGCGCATCGCGGCAGCTGCCGCAGCGGCGGTCGCAGTCCTGTGCGGTGCAGCCGCGATTCTGCACTACGCATCTGTTTCCAATGAGGAAGGCACCTATCACGCCGAGGGCGTGGTCATCCGTTTAGACGGTACGCCGAATCCGTATTCCTATGATTTTTCCCATGACGCGATCATCCGCGTCGACACGGAGGGCCGGACGACAGGCACCTACTGCGGTATGAAGTTTGATTGGCTGCCGGTCCTGCCGCCTCCGGACAACACCTCGACGCTTTATGGCTCTGTTTCCTACCGGAATCCGGAGCAGCTGGAGGGGATCTCCGACAGCCAGAAGCAGCAGATGGACGACTGCATCTATGATACATGGAGCAAAAGCACCGGCACATCTTTTTCGGCTACGTGCCTGTCCGCAAATGAGATCGCAGGCTGTGATCTGCTGGTTCTCGGGAACGATCCGCAAATCACGAAGGAGGGGATGATCAACGGGCTGTACGCAAGCTGGATCGAGGCCTCGCACGAAACCAACGCCGATGTTACGTATCACTATCTCCTACTCTATGACCCCGAAAAGCTTTGTGTGGTATTTCTGAATGGCGATTGGGAGCTTACAGAAAAAATCGCGGAGAACATGACCATCGTGCAGACAGACATCCCCACACCGGAACCGAGCCAGAATTACACATACGTTGGCGCACTCGGTTGACATAAGTGAAAAAACGGCCTCCTCTTACCGCACAGAGCGCAGCAGGAGGAGGCTTTTTTATATTATTCCGGGTCAATCTCCACGGCCTTCCCCGCGGAGAAGAAATAAAGGATGCATTTCCTGACAGAAAGCCCATAAATGAGCGAAAGCGCCCGCGCATAGGCCTGCAGCTGCGGCGCGTAGCGCGCGGCCTTCAGCTGTAAATCGCCGTCAATGTAGTCAGTTTTGAAATCAAGGATGACGATCCCGTCTGCCTCCTGCCAGAAGCAGTCGACGACGCCCTGCAGCATGACCTGTTCCCCGGCAGCCGCCGGGTCATACGCGCCGGCGTCGGTCAGAATGGAGAATTTGAACTCGCGGCGCAGGTTCTTCGCGTTCAAAATCCGCTTTCCAAGCTCCGAGGAAAACAGCGCCAGAATTTTCTCCGCGTCTACCGCCTCGGCCTGCCGGGCCGTCAGAAATTTTTCCGTTTGCAGCCGCGCAAGCTCCTGCTGGATGCCATCGCGCGTCGTGCAGGCCTCGTAGTGGACGAACTGCATGAAAAGGTGCGTCGCGTTTCCTTTCTCGCGGCCTGTCAGCGGCCTGTCCTGCAAAAACTGCGGCGTGCGCCATGGCTTTCTGGCAGACTCCGGCTGTGCGGGCGTTTCCTCCGCCGCTTCCAGATCAAGTCCGCGCCCCTTCAGCTGCGTGGCCGTCAGCTTGGACGGCAGCCGTGTCGCCGCCTCGTGCGCGTACCGGAAGCCCACGCTTTCCAGAACCTGCTCCCGGTCGAGCGGCTGTGCTGCGCGCGGCGCTTCCGCCTGTGCCCCGCGTGCAGCGGGAGCGGCAGGGGAGACGTCCTGCAGCGTGACCAGCCACGGGTACTGGCGTACCCGGCTGTATGCGCACGGGCCGCATTCGGCGAACAGCGCGCCGGACTCCGTGCGGCACAGCGCTGCTAGCAAGATCCATTCGTCCGGCTGACGCACCGCCGCGCTCACCCACGGCCCCAGCGGGTCGGACAGCCGCAAAAGCAGCTTTTTCAGGCGCGAGCCGTAATGTGCCGCGCAGCTCGTCATGATCAGCTGCTCCTTCGCGCGGGTCATGGCGACATAGAGAACACGCAGCTCCTCAGAGACGGTCTGTGCCGTCTTGCGGTCGATGATGGCTCTGCGCGCAAGCCCATGGTAATACGACCGGCTTGCAAGGTCGACGACATTGCCGCCGATCAGAAGCTCCTCGTCCGTCAGAACAGCGGCAGCATTGTCCTGCATGTTCATCTTCCGCGCCAGATCGGCCAGAATGACGATAGGGAATTCCAGTCCCTTGGATTTGTGGATGGACATGATGCGCACGGCGTCCGACCGGGCGGGCGCGTCCTGCGCGGGCAGTCTTGTGCCGCGCTGCTGCATTTGAAGCAGCAGCTGCACAAGCTCGGACAGGCTGCGAAGCTCTGTCTGTGCGCCAGCCGTCACGAACGACGCAAATGCAGCCAGACTGCCGCGCCGCCGTTCGCCGTCCGGCAGAGCGGCAAAGACCATTTCCAGCCCGGAGGACTGCACGACGGTGTTCAGCAGTTCCGGCAGCGGCGTCCTGCGGCTTTCCTCGCGCATACGGGAAAGCCAGGACAAAAACGCGCACAGCTTTTCAGACGGCTCCCGGCAGGCGCACAGGCAGTCGTAAAGGTCTGCCTTTTGCGCCTGCGCGCGAAGCAGCGCCAGCTCCTCTGGCGTAAAGCCGAAGACGGGGCTTGCCATGGCCGCAGCCAGCGGAATATCCCGGTGCGGGTTATCGATAATTTGTAGAAGCTGGAATAAAATCCCAATTTCCGCTGTCTGCATCAGATCGCCGTCCCCGCCCACGTCGCAGGCGATGCCGCGCCGTTGCAGCGCCGCCTGATACACCCCGGCGATCATGCCGGGCGAGCGCATCAGGATCACGATATCAGACGGCTTCGCCGGGCGCAGCGCGCCGTTTTCCGTGACGAAGGCCTCGCGCAGGAGCCGCTCAATACGCGCAGCGACGAATTCCGCCTCCGCGCCCGTCTTGTCACCGCTTTCTTCTTCCAATGCGAGATAATTCAGGCAGTGCAGCTGGACCTTCGGGCCGGGCGAGTCCGGGAACTGCGCGCCGGGGACGAGTGCTTCGTCCTGCGTGTAGTCCAGCTCCCCGGCCTCTTTTTTCATCACAAGCGAAAACACGTCGTTGGCCGCTTCCAGAATTTCGGCGCGGGAACGGAAATTCTGAGACAGCAGCAGCTTGCGCGGCTCGCCGGGGGCCTGTGTGCCGAGCGGCGGATAGGCGTCGTATTTGGAAAGGAAGATCGTCGGATCGGCCAGCCGGAACCGGTAGATCGACTGCTTGACGTCGCCGACCATGAACAGATTTTTTCCGTCGCGGCTGACAGCCTGAAAAATGCGCTCCTGCACGGCGTTGGAATCCTGATATTCGTCGATCAGAATCTCGCGGTAGCTCTGCGCAAGGCTTTTCGCGGCCTCTGTCGGCCTGCCGGAGCCCTTTTTCGTCAGAAGCCCGATCATGCAGTGCTCCAGATCGGAAAAATCGAGCAGATGACGACGGCGCTTTTCCTGCGTGAACCGTTCGTCAAAGCGCCGCAGCAGCGTCAGAAGCCCCCGCAGCGCCGGGAGGGTCCTGCGAAGGTCGTCTACGACCCGTTCCGACGGCGCGTAAAAATAGCTCTGCACGGTCTTGAGCAGCTGCTTTGCCTCGTCGCGCAGTGTCTTGACCTGCTCCGCGTTTTCCGCGTCCTTCGGCATCCGCATCACGCCGAAGGAGGGGAGCCCCGCCTCCACACAGCCGTCCCAAGTCGTCTCCGCCATGAGCGCATGGACGGTTTCGCGGTTTTTTTGCAGCAGCGGCAGGCATTTTTGCTCCAGAGCCGCGTCCGCGCGGCAGAGCGCTTCTGCCTGCGCAAGCATGGCGTCCGCGCTTTCGAGCGCGTCCCTGCGCGCCTTGAGATAATACGCGCCCCAGAGCGTCTGCTCCGCCGGAGTCCCCTCCGGCAGCGCATACGCGCGCAGGCAGTCCGCCATCCACGCCTCGGGGTCGACCTTGCAGCGCATGACTTCATAGCTGCGCTCGGCCAGCTCCAACAGCCGCCGGTCGTCACGTCCATAGCCGAGCGTGTCGATCATGGCGGCGAAATCCGGCTCGTCGTCAAGCTTCGCATACAGCTCGGAGAGCACGTCCCGAAGCGTCTGCGCACGCAGAGCCGCCGCCTGCTGCTCGTCCGCCACGCGGAAATCGGCAGGCAGATTCGCCTCTGCCGCATACTGCCGCAGGACGGCCTGACAGAAGCTGTGCACCGTCGAGATCTGCGCGAGATACACGCGCGTCAGCTGCCGCTGCAAATGCCGGTCGTTCGGCGTGCCGGCAAGCGCCTCGGCGATGCGCGCGGCGATCTTGCCGCGCAGCTCAGACGCGGCGGCTCTTGTGTATGTAATGATCAGAAATTCATCGAGGTCGGCGGGGTCTGTGGGGTCGGTCAGATAGCCCATCAACCGGTCGACCAGAACCTTCGTCTTTCCGGAGCCTGCTGCCGCCGCAACGAGCAGCGCGCCGCCCCGGTCCTCCGCCGCAGCCCGCTGCTGCGGCGTTGCGCGGATCTCAGCCATGCTCCAGCCTCCTTTCAAGCGCCTGCCAGAATTCCTCCGGCGTAACGGAGGCGAACCGCCGTGCGTTCACGCCGCAGACGTCCTTGTGGCAGGCCGATGAAAAATCACAGTATTTACATTCGGAATCCGACGGGCCGCGGTCAATGGGGTTCGGCGCGGTCGCGCCGGAGAGAATTTCGTCGATCATCGCCTCGACCTGTCCGTTCACAAAGCGCTCCAGCTCCGCCAGCTGGGCAGGGGAGGCGAGATCGCCAATCAGCCCGTCCGGGCCGGGCGCGAAGGGCAGGTACTGCGGCTTTTTCTCATACGCTTCCATCGCGTGCAGGACCGCTTCGTCGTTCAGAAGCAGCCCCTTGCGGCGCAGATCCTTCTGCCGTTCGGCATCGGCCTGCGCAGGGTCCTCACCCGGCTTGAGCTTGACCATGTCGCACCGGCCCGGAACATAGAGCACTCCGGCCGGCTGCATGGGCGTTCCCGCCCGCCTCTGATACGATTCCAGCGCGAACAGATACAGAAGCATCTGCAGGTTCTTCCCGTACAGCAGCTCTGCATAATCAAAATCCTTATGGCCGGTCTTGTAATCGATGATACGGAAATAGCGCCGTCCGTCCGCCTCATAGGTGTCCACGCGGTCGATCTGCCCGGTTAGAAGCCCGGAGCCGGTCTTTGCGCGGTACTCGATCGGCGGCAGCGGTCCGCCGGGCGCGAACCGAAGCTCCTCCGCCGCAGGCGCGAACTGCGACAGCCGAAGCTCCCGCGCCACGTCCATCACGACGGCGGCAGCCTCCTGCCGGTTGCGTGCGGAAAGATAGCTCTCGCGGCTCGCGGCGGCCTGCCCCTGCGGGAGATAGGTCTTCATGCAGTTATCCATGCAGCGCTCTGTCAGCGCGGAAATTTCTCCGTCCGTCATGGCGGCGAAGCCGCCCTGCTCCTGCGCCTCGCGGACGACGTGCTCCAATACATCGTGCACGAACGAGCCGAACAGCGGCGCGTCGAATTCTGCCTGCTTCCATGGCGCGGCGCGCAGGCCGTATTGCAGGAAAAACGCGTACCGGCAGCCCGCGAACCGGTCGATCTTCGACGCGGAAAGCGGGATCGTCCTGCCGTAGAGCGCACGCACCGCCTCTGGCCGCATGGAGGCGAAGGAATACGCGCAGCGCTGCGATAGCGTCCGCGCCTCCTTTTGAACCGCCTCCGGCAGCCAGTCGGGCAGCGCGCTCTGCTGCAGGGCCGCGCCCGCAGCTGCGGCGCAGTCCGGCAGGAAGGGAAAATCCTCTGCCGAAACTGGCTGCAAAGCCGGGAACAGCGATGCTGTGCGGCTGTATAAAAACGACGGCTGCGCCGCATCGGTCACAAGGCATACCCGCTGCTCCGCCGCGCTCAGCGCCGCGCAGACCCAGCTCATTTCGCGGTCAGAGGACGCGCTGCGCCCCGGACTGAGTTCCACGCCGAGACTGCGGAGCTTCTGCCGCTCCGGGTCGGCAAGCAGCCCGCCGGGATCGGAAAACGCAGGCAGCAGTCCGTCATTCGCGCCGAGCACCAGCAGAACGCGGGTGCGGCGGTGACGGAGCATGGGCAGCGTCGTAAGCTGGACGGCATCGCAGACGGAGGGAATGGAACCGACCGAAGTATTTTGCAGCAGCATGGAAAACAGCTGCACAAACAGCTCCGTTTCAAGGCTTGCCGCGCCCAGAACCTGATCCATCTGCTCAAGCGCGGAAATGAGCGCCTCGTAGAGCTGGCCGCATTCCTGCGCGCGCTGGGCCTGCCCGGCCTGTTCGAGCGCATCCTGCTGCGTCTGAAGCCTTCCGGCAGCGTCGAGCGTTTCCAGCAGTGCAGCGATGGCGCGCACCTGCTCGTCTACCGTCCGTGCCTTTGCCAATGCCAGCCGGAGCGTGCGCAGCGGGGCCACAGCCTGCTCGCGCAGGGCGTTCAGCGCCTGCAGCGCGGCCTCATCCTCCGGCTCCATGGGCTGACCAAGTCCGCACGGGTGCAGCTGCCACGGCTTTTCCCACGCGGAGCCGCGAATGCCCCAGTAATAGGCATAGTGCTCCAGCGTATCGCAGTCCGCCTCGCAGAGCGGCGAGAACTCCGACTTTAAAAACGCCAGTACAGGACCCGGCTCATACCGCAGAACAGCCTGCATCGCGGACAGCAGCGCCGCGATCAGCGGGTTCTGCGCGACAGGCGCACTGGACGCGCAGTAGACCGGAATTCCTGCGCGCGAGAAGAGCGTCTGCATGGGAAGCCGGTACGCGGCCTCGTCCGTCATGCAGACGGTAAAATCGCGGTAACGAAGACCCGACAGCACGCCGCTGCGCACCGTGCGCGCGGCATAGGCGCAGGCCGCCTGCTGTGAGCCTGCATGGACGAGACTGACGTTCTGCGGCGCTTCTCCTGAGCCGCTGCCGCCGAAAAACAGGCCGTTCAGCCAAAGCTGCACATCCGGCACGCGGTGCTCGCGCGCCGGGATGCTCCGACGGACAGTCTCGATACCCTGCCGGGCCGCCAGCTGCCGGAGCTGCTTTTCCGTTTCATTTCCGGTCTGACAGGCGGTGTACTGCCCGCCGGAGGTGAGGAGTGCGACGCGCACATTTTTCGCGTGCGCAAGAATTGCGCTGATGATCTGCATCTGTAAGGCGGTAAAATCGGAGAAGCCGTCGAGGAAAACCTCCCGCCCGTCCAGAAACTCCGTCTCGTCCAGCAGCTCGCACAGGCGCATCTGCCGCGTCACAGGATCGCCGCGCCCTGTTTTGCAGACGGACAGGTAGCTTTCGTAGAGCAGCGCCAGCTCCGTGATCTTCTGTGCCAGGCGCCCCTCAAGCCGTGCGGCGGCTGTATGCAGCGCATCCGGCGTGACGCAGGAGGTCAGAAGCTCCTCCATGAGCGCGCCGAGCTGCTTCAAAAAATCCGGCCTTGTCATCACGGCGGCATAAAATTTCAGCTGCTCGCGCACCTGCTGCGCGGCGAGATAGAGCGTCAGAATGCGCCCGTTCTCGTCCAGATATTCTTCGCACACGCCGCCGCAGACGGAAAAGACCCGCGATGCCAGCCGCGTAAAGCTCAGAACCTCGGCATACCGGCTGATCGTATCGCCGCCGCGCTCGCACAGCGCACGCTCCGTTTCATGCGAATACTGCTCCGGAACGATCAGAATCTGCCCGGCAACGCCGTGCGCCGCGTTCTCACAGATCCGGGCCAGCAGCTCCATGGAATTCGCCGTCCTGTCCGGCCCGTGCAAAAGCTCCAGCATATGCCCGCCTCCCTTTCTGTTTTTTCTCATTTTATCATGCCGTGCGCCCAAAAGAAAGCCGCAGGCACGAAAAAACCGCCGGAACGCGTCCGGCGGTTTTGGAGAAGTTGGTTATTTCTGTTCCTGAATGTAGAGGCTGACGCGGCTCTGGATGAGCTTGGAGGCCTCCTCAACGGTCTTGCTGCCGGCAAAATAGCCTGCGGCTTCGTCGGAGATGATGGACAGAACATTCTGATCGTAATCCACAAAGCTGGTCGTAGAATCAATAAGCGCCATTACAGCATCGTACTGTTCCTGCGTGACGGCATAGAGTTCGATCATCGGCTCGTCGCCGTAGCTCATGCCGCCGGTGGAGATGGGGATGGGGTTGCCGTCATCGTCAAGGATCTGGTTGCCGTCGGCATCCGTCTCGTATTCCTGCGTCATGGCCTCCTGCGCCTTTGCCTCAAAGACCGATTTCACAATGGGGTAATTCCAAATACTTTCCTGATAGTCGTCGGAGAGCGTCGAGCGGATAAAGGCCCACGCGCCGGACTTGTCCTTGCAGGTCGTGGAGATTGAGAGCGTGCAGCTGGCGTTGAACGCGTTGCCGCTGGAGCCGTCCTCACGCGGGAAGCCGACAAAGCGGATGTCGTTGTTCAGGGCCGCAAATGTATAATACAGATCGCTGAACCCGGAAAGCGACGTCGGATAGAGCAGCTGCTTGCCGTTTTTCAGGCGCGTATAATCGCTTTCATAGTCGTCCGAATCCGACTGCCAGTCGTATTCCGCCGGGAAGGGCTTGACGAACTCCAGCAGCGCGCGGAATTCATCGGTATCAAAGCTGCACGTGCCATCCTGCCAGTTCATAAAGCTCCCCGCGTTCATCGCGATGCAGTACTGCAGCATTTCCGCCTGCGTGTAATACTTGTTGAAGACCGTCGCGCCCTCGGGGAGCTTGGAAAGCGCGTCATTGACGTCGGCCAGCGTCCATGTCGTATACTCGCCCACGACCTTGCCGAGGCCAACTGCGGTCGTGACGCCGAAATCGATGGGCAGGCGGTAGAGCTTGCCGTCGGTCTGGGCCGCGTTCAGCGGCTGCGTCATGAGCTTGTCGCGCGAATATTCGGGGTCCGCGTCGAGATACGGCCACAGGTCCTCCAGCAGTCCTTTGGCGGCATACTGACCGATGGGAAGCTCCGTGCCGTTGACGAGGATATCAGGCACATTGCCGGAAATGATCTCCGTGTTGAGCTTGGTCAGACCGGCGTTATAATCGTCGTCAGTCGCATACTCGGAATAGTCCTTGACGACAATGCGGTAGTCCGGGTTGCTCTTGTTGAATTTTACGATCTGGCTGCGGAGATTGTAGTCCAGATACAGGCAGGCCAGCGTCAGCTCGGTCTTCGTCGTGACAGCGGCCGCGTCCACGCGGTTGAGGACCAGAACCTGCTGCCTGCTGGGGTCGTTATCGGAATATTCATAGGTCACAGCGACGATCCGCCCGTCGGACAGGAAGCCGAAGCGGTCGGAATTGATGCTGTTGCTGTCCACGTCGCAGGCTATCCAGTCGACGACCTTCTCGACCTCGCCGTTGTCCCTGCGTTCGCCAAAGATATTGCCGTTATCCATAAAGAAATAGGCATAGACATCATTGCCGGGGAGGATGTTCCACGCGCGGGAGGAAACGGGCGTTTCCTTGCCCCAGTCCTTCGTCTCCGGGTCAAGCTGCTTGAAGACCATCTTGCCGTCTGCGGAGGAGGTCGTCATGCCGACCTCGCTGGCGGACAGCTGGCAGATCTGACCATTCAGCTCGTCGCCGGACTTGCTGAACACAAAGCTTCCGTCCGGACCGTAGACGTTGACGGTCTGATAATCATAGGTATAGACATAGCCCTTGTCGTCGGAGAGGATGGAATCGATGTAGGTATAGCGCCAGCTGTCCGTGTCGTCCGTTTCTTCATCGGAAACGGGCGTGATGGTGCGCAGCAGCGTGCCGTGCGCGTCAAGCTGGATAAGCTCGGAGATGGAATCGCCCTCCGTGCCGTCGTCCGCGTAGCGGCTCGTCTGCCGGAAGAGCCAGAGCGTGCCGTCCGCACCGGCCGCCATAGTCTGGATGCTGGTGCTGCTGTTGAAGGTCTGCATGCTGCCGTCGGGATTCATGGTCACGCCATCCGGCATGTCCGGGTTTTCCACGACCGGCTCGGCCACATAATTGTCGAGCTGCACACATTCGCCGGTGTCGAGGTCAAAACGGAAGATGACCTCGGAATAGGTATCATAGGAGATCTCTTCGCCGTTTTCATCGGTATATGTCTCCTTGCCGCCATCCGGGACACTTGCGGTAAAGTAGAGCGTGTCGCCGGTAACGCAGCTCGTGCCGATCCACTGAATATCCTCCGGCAGATCAAAATACTGCGCCTGATACGCGAACTGCGTCGAGGTCTTGTCCTCGGTATCGCTCTGTTCTGTCTTCTTCGTATCGTCCGCCGTCTGTGCCTCATTTTTGCTGCACCCGGCAAGAACGCCGAACAGCAGAACGAGCGCAAGGCAGACGCAAAGCAAACGTTTTGTCATAAACGTGACTCCTTTCTGGTTCCGATATGGTTTGCTCCATGCTGCCACATGGTAACAGAAATATACCCAAAAAGAAACCCCTTTGGGACAGATTTAAGAAAGAATTAAGTAAATCGAATGGTTTTCATACGTCTTGGAATTCATCAAGATCCGTGTTATACTGTAGAAAAACCGCAACAGGAGGCGCTTTATGCCCGCGCATATCATTTCCAGCGAGGAGCAGCGCGGCCGGATGCTGCACACGCCGATCCCGAAGCTGATCGTGTCGCTGTCTATCCCGACGCTGGCGTCGCAGCTCATTTCCGTGTTTTATAATACCGCCGATACCTATTTCGTCTCCAAGCTCTCCACAAGCGCCTCGGCGGCGGTCGGCGTCGTCTTTTCGCTCATGTCGATCATTCAGGCCTTCGGCTTCGGCATCGGCATGGGCTGCGGGTCGATCATCAGCCGCAGTCTCGGCAGCCGCGACAACGAGCGGGCCGACCGCACCGCAAGCAGCGCGTTCTTTTTTGCCGCCGCCGTGGGGCTTCTCATCTGTATTGCGGGGCTCTGCACGCTCCGGCCGCTCATGCGCCTGCTCGGCTCAACGGAAACGATCCTCCCGTACTCGGAAAGCTACGCGCGTATCATCCTGCTGGCTGCGCCTATCATGTGCGCCTCGTTCGTCCTGAACAACACGCTGCGCTCCGAGGGCGAGGCGATGCTTTCCATGTACGGCATCTGCGCGGGCGGACTTCTGAACGTCGCGCTCGACCCGCTGTTCATCTTTGTCTTCGACATGGGCATCGCGGGCGCGGCGCTGGCCACGGCGCTCAGCCAGCTGGTCAGCTTCTGCATCCTCGCGTGGCTGTTCCTCCACGGGCGGAGCATCGTCCGCGTCCACGTCCGCTGCATCAGCAAACGGCCCGGACTTTACAGCGAAATTCTGCTCGTCGGCTTCCCGACGATCTGCCGGCAGGGCTTCGCAAGCCTGTCCTCGGCGCTTTTAAATAACGCGGCAGCTGTCTATTCCGACGCGGCGGTCGCCGCCGTGACGATCTCCAACAAGGTCTATCTGCTCGTCCGGTCGATCGTGATCGGCATCGGGTAGGGGTTCCAGCCTGTAGCGGGCTACAATTTCGGCGCGGGCGATAAAAAGCGCACGCGGCAGGCGTTCTGGTTTTCCGTGCTGCTCGGAACAGCGGTGTGCATCGTCTGTGCGGCTGTGATCTCGCTCTTTCCCGACGAGATCATGCACTTCTTCCGCGACGATGCGGAGGTCACGCGCATCGGCCGTCAGGCACTGCTCTATGCCTGCGCCGTCATGCCGCTGATGGGATATTCAACTTATGTAAACCAACTATACCAGTGCCTCGGCTTCCATCAGGCCGCGACGCTTCTGGCCAGCTGCCGCAACGGACTGCTGTACGTGCCGCTCATCCTCATCCTGCCGCGTATGCTGGGCCTGCCCGGCGTAGAAATGAGCCAGCCCGGCGCAGACCTTTTGACCTTCGTTGTTTCGCTCCCGTTCCAGATCTGGTTCTTCCGGCATAAGCTCCGCTGATATGACGCTGCGTATACACGAAGGCTCCCCTATCGTTAGCAGGGGAGCCTTCAAATATGGAAATTTATAATCAATTTACGATCTGAAACTCTGAAATATTATAGGCAGCGCCGGTGAGTAATTTTCCAAAGCTCAGCCCTTCGCAGCTCCAGTCTCCGAACCGGAGTCCGCCGGTTCATTTGCGGCCGTGGAAACCCGGATCTGCTCAATATGATGGTTCGCGATCCGCGTGATCTGTACGTGCAGCGTTTCAAAATCGAATGACGCACCGGTCTCGGGGAGCCGGCCAAACTGCTCCATGACCCAGCCGCTGACGGAGGCCATGTCCGAGTCGGATCTCAGCCCGAAATAGTCCGCAAAATCGTCAAAGCTCATTTCCGCGTCGACCAGGTACGTGCCGTCAGCCCCCTTGCTGATCGGCGTTTCCTCTTCATCGTGCTCATCCCAGATCTCGCCGACGAGTTCTTCCAGAATGTCCTCCATCGTCACAATGCCGCAGGTGCCGCCGTATTCGTCGACCACGACGGCGACGTGCGTTTTGGCCTGCTGGAGCTTTTTGAGCAGCAGACTGATGGACTCCATCTCCAGCGCGTAGACCGGCGGCAGAATAATATCCCGCAGCGGCTTGTCCGTCACGCCGCAGCCGACATAAAAGTCCTTCTGGTGGATGGTGCCGAGAATATTGTCGATCGAATCCTGATAGATCAGGAGCCTTGAATATTTCGTCTCCGTGAACAGCGCGGCGACCTCCTCCTTCGTCGCCGTGATCGGAAGCGCAGCCAAGTCAGTGCGGTGGATCAGAATATCCTCCGCGCGCTGCTCGGAAAAATCGATTGCGTTCTTGAGCAGCTCGCCCTCGTTTTTATCAATGCTGCCGTCCTGCTGCACTTCGTCGACAAGCATCAGAAGCTCCTCCTGCGACATTTTGTTGTCGGAGCTGAGGCGGAAGACCTTCGCCAGCAGCTTTTTCCAGAACGAAAAAATTGCGTTCAGCGGCGTAAAAATCCAAATAAGGACCTGAAGCATCGGCGCGGACAGCATGGCCCACTGCTCTGCGCAGTCCTTTGCAATGCTCTTCGGAGAGATCTCACCGAAAATCAGCACCACGACCGTGACGACGACGGTGGAGATCGTGGCGCCTGCGTCGCCGTAATGCCTGACGAACAGCACGGTGCCGATGGAGGCCGTGGCGATATTCACGATATTGTTTCCGATCAGGATCGTGGACAACAGCCGGTCATAGCGTTCGAGCAGCTTACAGACCAGTGCCGCCCGTTTGTTTCCTTTCTCTGCAAGGGTCTTGAGCCGCGTTGTGTTCGCAGAGGAAAAAGCCGTTTCCGTCGCCGAAAAATAGCCGGAGAGGATCAGGCAGACAGTCATTATAACAATGAAAGTAGTGGTTGACAATGTACGGTAACTCCTTTTCTGTTATCTGAAATCGTGTGTGAAGACGCAAAAAAGCACGTCCGCCCTGCATCTAGCAGCGCAGATATGCTTCCCAAAACAGATGACAGATCAGATATGTACTATGACAATCGCTGTCGTCAGAATCCATGTGTTTCATTCCTTTCGCATAAAATCAAATTTATTATAACAAAAAACACAAATTCGGCGTAAGACTTGGGCGTGTCCGGTTCACGCAGAGAGCAGCAAAGGACCGAATAGAGTTGGTAGGGGCAAGAGCCAAGCCCCTGCCAACTGCGGTCGAATTTCGTTGGTTTTACAGAGCAGGGGAAATCATCGCTCCGCTTGATAGACGATCTCGCCGTTTACGATGGTCATGTACGCCTCGCCGCCGATGGTGGTCAGCGGGTCTGCCGTCCAGAGAACAAGATCGGCGTCCTTGCCCGGTTCCAGACTGCCGACGCGGTCAGAAATGCCGAGACTCTGCGCCGGGTTGATGGTAATGGCGCGCCACGCTTCTTCCATCGGCAGTCCTGCCGCAGCCGCAAGTCCAGCCGCCAGCGGCAGATGCTGCAGCGGAATGACCGGTGCGTCGGTGATGATGCTGACCGTCAGTCCTGCGCGGTACAGAACGCCCGCTGTCGTAAAGCTCTTGTTCCGCAGCTCGACCTTGCTCTTGCCGCCGAGCGACGGGCCAACAAAGACCGGATAGCCCTCCTCAGCCAGCTCGTCCGCGATGATCTCACCGTCGGTGCAGTGGTCGAGCGTCAGCTTGAGGTCAAACTCCCGCGCGATGCGCACGGCGGTCAGAATATCGTCCGCGCGGTGCGCGTGGCACTTGATCGGAATTTCTCTGTTCACGACCGGCAGCATCGCTTCCAGCTTCACGTCCAGCGGCGGATTTTTTCCTGCCGCCTTGTCGTCGCGGTAGCGGATGGTGCGCATCAGCAGCTCGCGCAGAAGTCCGGCCACGGCCATACGCGTCATGGGACTCTGCTTTTTGCCCTGTCCGTAGCAGCCCTTCGGGTTTTCGCCGAACGCGCATTTCATCGCCGCAGGCGACCGCAGTACCATCTTGTCAACACGCTTGCCTGCCAGCTTGAGAATGGCGAACGTGCCGCCGACAACGTTCGCGCTGCCGGGGCCGGTGCAGGCGGTCGTCACGCCGCCGCGCAGCGCCAGACCGAACGCCTCATCCTGCGGATTGATCGAGTCGATCGCACGCAGCTGCGGCGTCAGCGGGTCAACGATCTCATTGTAATCCATACCCTCCCAACGCATGGCCTGATTGTCAAGGCCGATGTGGCAGTGCGCCTCCACGCAGCCTGGCGTGAGCAGCCGCCCCTGCGCATCAATGACCTTTGCGCCCACGGGCGCGTCGATTTCCGGCGCGATAGCAGCGATTTTTCCGTCCTCGATCAGCAGGCATCCATTTGGAATGTCCGCTCCGGCCATCGTTTTGATGTGTGCGTTCTGAATCAGCAGCATATTGTATCTCCTTTCACAGCGCCAATTCGCTGTTTCCTCCAGTATAACGCGAGCCGTCGCCAAAAAGCAAGCGCTGTTTTTCCCCAGTCCGCTAGACAAAAAAGGCAGATGCTGTTATGATAGAGACAGAAAATCCAAAAACGACGATCAAGGAGATTGCTATGAAACAGTATTATCTTGGAATTGAGTTCGGTTCCACGCGCGTCAAGGCCGTCCTGATCGACGGCGAGCACCGCATCGTCAAGAGCGGTGACTACACATGGAAAAGCAGTCTGGAAAACGGCGTCTGGACGTATCATATGGAGGATGTGCAGACCGGCCTGCGCACCGCCATCCGCAACCTCGGCGAGCTGCCGGGAGCTGTTTCGGCCATGGGCATTTCCGGCATGATGCACGGCTATCTGGCCTTCGACAAGGACTGGAACCTGCTGGCACCGTTCCGCACCTGGCAGAACACCATGACCGGCGAGGCCGCCGAGCAGCTCACGGCAGAATTCGGCTTCAACATCCCACAGCGCTGGTCCATTGCGCATCTGTATCAGGCCGTTCTGAACGGCGAAGCGCACGTCAAAAATATCGCGCACATCACGACGCTTGCCGGCTATGTCCACTATCTGCTCACGGGCGAAAACGTCCTCGGCGTGGGCGAAGCCTCCGGTATGTTCCCCATTGACAGTGAAACGCTGGACTATGACGCGGCGATGCTCGAAAAATTCGACGCGCTGCTGGCCAAATACGGCTTCGCGTGGACGGCCCGCAGCGTCCTGCCCAAGGTCCTGATGGCCGGACAGGCAGCGGGCGCTCTGACGCAGGCCGGGAGAACGTTCCTTGAAGGGCTTCTGCCCGCCGGCATCCCGTTCTGCCCGCCCGAAGGCGATGCAGGCACCGGCATGACGGCGACGAACGCCGTCGCGCCCAGAACCGGCAACGTCTCGGCAGGCACGTCCATCTTCGCTATGGTCGTACTGGAAAAGCCCCTGTCGAAGGTCTATCAGGAGATCGATATGGTCACCACGCCCAGCGGCAAGCCCGTCGCCATGGTGCACTGCAACAACTGCACGAACGACATGAACGCATGGGTGGGCCTTCTCGGCGAGACGGCGAAGCTCTTCGGCGCGGACGTTTCGACTGGCGAGCTGTTCACGAAGCTCTACCAGAAGAGCCTTGAGGGTGATGCCGACTGCTCTGGCGTCCTGACCTATAACTATATGGCAGGCGAGGGTGTTACGCATCTGGACGAGGGCCGTCCGATGGTCGTCCGCAAGCCCGAAAGCCAGTTCACGCTTGCCAATTTCCTGCGCTCCCAGCTTTACGCGACCATGTCGACGCTCAAGCTCGGCATGGATATCCTTGCGGAGGAGCACGTTGCGATCGATTCCCTGACCGGTCATGGCGGCCTGTTTAAAACGCCGGTCGTCGGCCAGAAATACATGGCCGCCGCCTGCCGTGCACCGGTCACGTGCATGGAATCGGCAGGCGAGGGCGGGCCTTACGGCATGGCTCTGCTTGCGTCCTATCTGGTGCAGAAAAAGGATGGCCAGACGCTTGAGCAGTATCTGGAAACAGAGGTTTTCGCGGATGTCAAGCGCACGACGCTTGCTCCCGATCCCGAGGATGCCGCCGGCTTCGACCGCTATCTCGGCTGGTATCGCAGCGCCCTCGCAGCGGAAACCGCCGCAGTAAACGCATTCTGATCGATCCTTTCGAAAACATGGAAAAGGCTTCCCGTCTCCGGGAAGCCTTTTCCGCTTACATGGCCGAGGAGATCGCGTCCACAGCCTTTTCCGCCTCGTTTTGAATAGCCTTGGCGACCTGTTTTGTCATGCGGTACGCGTCGCTGTTTTTCGGCAGCATCATCGCGCCCAACGCGCCGACTGCGACGCCTGCGCCCATGGTCAGAAAGAAGCCCCGTACTGTCATATGCGCACCTCGTTACCGCATCGCCGTGCCGGACGTGCTGCCGGTCACGGTTCTGCCGCTTGCCGTGCCGCTCTGGCTGTAGCCCGCGCCGTTGTAGCCGGGGTTGTAGTTCGTGCCGTTATACATACCGCCATAGCCGTTTGTGCCGTTGACATAGCCGTTCCGGGTCGTGGAGACGTTGGAATAGCCGTCGTAATACGGCTGCGTCGCCGCACAGGCGGTCAGAGACACCGCAAGCATCAGCGCGGCCAGCACCAGGATCAAGCCTTTTTTCATGAGAAATTCCTCCTTTTTTGCGAATCGTATCGCTGAGGCTAGTTTCTGCATGCATTGCGCGCGGTATGCTGTGAGTTTTTTACAGAGCAGGAATCGATAAAAATCGATACAAGCATATTGAAAGTTTTCGTTTATGCTGTATAATAAACAACAGATAAAAATGAGAAGGAGAACGCTCATGAAAAAGCTGTCCATCAAAAAAGGCGTGCAGTGCATGGCCTGTCTGGAGTGCGTCCGCGCCTGCTCCAACGCATACTATAAGGAATTCCACCCCGATAAGGCCGCTCTGAAGATCGTCCAGCGCGGCGAGAACGTCCGTCCCATGGTCTGTGTCCAGTGCGGCAAGTGCGCCGAGGTCTGTCCCTCCGGCGCGATCACCCAGAACCCCAAGGGCGTCTGGATGATCAGCCGCAAGCTCTGCACCGGCTGCGGAAAATGCGTTGAAGCGTGTCCCTTTGGCCTCATCGTCAAGGACGAGGCCGTCCCGTATTCCAGCAAATGCACCGCCTGCGGCATCTGCGTCAAGGCATGTCCCATGGAGCTGCTGGAGATCGTCGAAAAATAAAAACCAAGCGGCGGACCTGCGTGTCCGCCGCTTTCGTTTGTCCATATATAGATTTCTGCGAACTTGCAGGCTGGGGATGCCTCCGGCGGCCCCTTCTTTTCCGCCTTGCCGGAAAAGAAGGGGGAGAAAAGGGGCGCTGATTACGTTCGGTGCATCCTGCAGGTACAATTCAGGCCGGCACCTGTTTTGTAGCCGCTGCGAACACACATAATCACCTTACGGGCGCTGCGGTACGCGCCGCCTGTCACGATACGACCAGATTTGATAGCGGCTGCGTTTGAATGGCGGCGGTAAAAACGCTTTGCAGCCAAGATTTGCAAAGCAGTTCGGATTCGCCGAAAATTTGCATAAAATCGGGCTCTACAAGGGCTGCAGCAACATATCAGAAAGGAGCGTGGACCTATGGACCTGTTTTCCCCCGTGACCGATCTGCGCGGCGTAGGGCCGGCGCGGGCGGCGGCTTTGCAGAGGCTTGGGATTTTCACGCTCTATGATCTGCTGGCCTATTTTCCGCGCGATTATGAGGACCGGACGAATCCGGTCGAGATCGCGCAGCTGCAGCCGGGGGTCCCGGCGTGCTTTGAGGCGCTGGTCGTCTCGCAGCCGGTCCTGCGGCGCATCGGAAAAGGCCGCGACGTGACGAACCTCACTGTCGCGGACGAGACAGGCAAGCTGACGCTGCACTATTTTAACCAGCCCTACATCAAGACCCAGCTGCATTACGGCGAGCGCTATTATTTCTACGGCGCGCTGCTGGAGCGCGGGATGCAGATGGCGAATCCTGCCTTTGAGGAGGCGGGCAGGCCCGGCACCGTTACGAACCGGCTGCTGCCTGTGTACCCGCTGACGGCAGGGCTGTCCAACCGGACGCTCTGCGCCTGCATCCGGCAGGCGTTTTCGGCGGCGGGCGCGCTGCCGGAGCTTCTGCCGGAGACGGTGCGGGAGCAGTACGGCCTGTGCGGCGTGACGGAGGCATATACCGCCGTCCACGCGCCGGAGAGCTGGGAAGCGCTGCAAAGCGCGCGGAAGCGGCTCGTCTTTGAGGAATTTTTCATTTTCTCGGCGGGTCTGGCCGTCCTGCGCGCGTCGAGAACGGAGCTGCATACCATCCCGTATGACACCGCCTGCATGGACGCGTTTTTCCGCGCGCTGCCCTTCCGGCTGACGGGTGCGCAGAGCGGCGCAATTGACCAGATCCTGCGCGATCTGTCCTCCGGCCATGTGATGAACCGGCTCGTGCAGGGCGATGTCGGCAGCGGCAAGACGATGGTCGCGGCGGCGGCCTGCTTCTGCGCGGTCAAAAACGGGAAGCAGGCGGCGTTCATGGCGCCGACGGAAATTCTGGCCGAGCAGCATGAAAAGACGCTGTCCGCGCTGCTGGGGCCGCTTGGCGTCCATGTCCTGCTGCTGACAGGCGCAAAGACCCCGGCGCAGAAGCGTGCTGCGCGGGAGAAAATCGCCTCCGGCGAGGCGCAGCTGATTGTCGGCACGCACGCGCTGATCAGTACCGGCGTGGAGTTCCACGCGCTCGGCCTCGTTGTGGCCGACGAGCAGCACCGCTTCGGCGTCGCGCAGCGCACGAGACTCACGGAAAAGGGCGATGCGCCGCATCTGCTCGTCATGTCCGCCACGCCCATCCCGCGCACGCTGGCCCTCATCGCCTACGGCGATCTGGACGTGTCCGTGATCGCCGAGCTGCCGCCGGGCAGGCGGCCGGTCGAGACATTTCTGGTCAGCGAGGCTCTGCGTGAGCGCCTGAACGGCTTTATCCGGAAGCAGTGCGCCGGGGGCCATCAGGTCTATGTCGTCTGCCCGGCTGTGGAGGACGGCGAGGAGAACGCCATGAAATCCGCCGAGGGCTGGGCGCAGACGCTGCGGGACGAGACGTTCCCGGAGCTTCGCGTCGGATTGGTGCACGGACGGATGAAAAGCGCGGAAAAGGACGCGGCGCTGAGCGCGTTCCGCGCGGGAGACTACGATATTCTCGTCGCCACAACGGTCGTGGAGGTCGGCGTGGATGTGCCGAACGCGACGCTGATGGTCATTGAGAATGCCGAGCGCTTCGGCCTCAGTCAGCTGCATCAGCTGCGCGGACGCGTCGGGCGCGGCAGCGCGCAGTCCTACTGCGTGCTGGTCAGCGGGACGAAAAACGAGGAGACAAAAAAGCGCTTGCAGGCGCTCTGCAAGACGACGGACGGCTTTAAGATCGCCGAGCAGGATCTGGCCCTGCGCGGGCCGGGCGATTTCTTCGGCAGCCGCCAGCACGGGCTTCCGCTCTTAAAGGTCGCAAGCCTGCAGATGGATCTGGAAACGCTGCGCGACGCCCAGCAGGCCGCAGCTGCCGTCATTCAGACTGCGGACAGCCTGAACGCCCCGGAGCTTGCCCCACTCAAGGCAAGAGTCGAGGCTCTGTTCACCCGTCAGGAGGTCAGTCTGAACTGAGCGGTTCCGGTCAAAAAAGAAAACGGCGGCTTGAATGTAAAACAGTTCAAGACCGCCGTTTTGCGCTGCGGGGCGAAAAAGGGGAACGCATACGCCGCGTGAGCCGCTGTTATTTGAGAAGCTGCTTCAGATCTGCCTCCGGCGTGGTGATGGGCGCAATACCGAAGTTGTCTACAAGATAGTTCAGTACGTTGGGCGAAAGGAACGCCGGGAGCGTGGGGCCGAGACGAATGTTCCGGATGCCCAGATGCAGCAGCGTCAGCAGGATGCAGACCGCCTTCTGCTCATACCACGAAAGCACCATGGAAAGCGGCAGCTCGTTCACGCCGCAGCCGAACGCGTTCGCAAGCGCAAGCGCGATCTGAATGGCACTGTAGGCGTCGTTGCACTGGCCGACGTCCATCAGGCGCGGCAGTCCGCCGATCGTGCCGAGATCGAGGTCGTTGAAGCGGTACTTGCCGCAGGCAAGCGTCAGAACGACGGTATCGGCAGGCGTCTGCTTGACAAATTCCGTATAGTAGTTACGGCCGGGGCGTGCTCCGTCGCAGCCTGCGACAAGGAAGAAATGCCGGATGGCCCCGGACTTGACGGCCTCGATGACCGTGTCTGCCGCACTGAGCACCGCGCCGCGTGCAAAGCCAGTCATGACCGTGCTGCCGCCGTTGATGCCGGTGAAGGGCCTGTCCACGGCGTAGCCGCCCAGCTCCAGCGCCTTTTCAATGACAGGCGTGAAGTCCTTTTCTTCGCCAATGTGGACGAGTTCCGGGTAAGATACGACTGACGTGGTAAATACGCGGTCCGCGTAGCTGGCCTTCGGCGGCATCAGACAGTTGGTGGTGAAGAGCACCGGCGCAGGAAGCGCCGCGAATTCCTTCTGCTGGTTCTGCCATGCCGTGCCGAAATTGCCCTTGAGGTGGGCATACTTTTTAAGTGCCGGATAGCCGTGCGCGGGGAGCATTTCACCGTGGGTGTAGATGTTGACGCCCCTGCCCTCGGTCTGCTCCAGCAGCAGCTTCAGATCGTGCAGATCGTGGCCGGAGATGACGATGAACGGACCTTTTTCCACGGTCAGCGGAACCGTGACCGGCGTGGGCGTGCCGTAGCTTTCGGTGTTGGCCCTGTCCAGAAGCGCCATGCACCGGAGGGTCTTCTCGCCGACCTCCATCACAATGGGCAGCAGCTGCTCCATGTCCCAATCCTCGCCCACGGCAAAGAGCGCCTTGGCAAAGAACCGGTTTACCGTCTCATCGGCATAGCCCAGCACCAAGGCGTGGTGCGCATACGCGGCCATGCCGCGCACGCCGAAGAGAATGAGCGATTTGAGACTGCGGATATCCTCCTGCGCGTCCCAGAGCTGCGCCATGTCATAATCGCCGGTTCGTCCGCACGCGGCAGCGCAGGCCGCGCAGCCCGGCACGAGCCGCGATTTTTCCGCGTGCACGCGGCTGATCATCGCGCGGATGGTCTCATCGTGAAAGCTCACGTTCGTAACGGTCGTGAACAGACCCTCGATGAGAAGCTGCCATGTGCCTGCATTCACGCCGGGCGCATGGTCCGTCGCGCGGGCAAGGCCAATGAGCGCGCCCGTCAGCTCGTCCTGCAGCTTCGCCGTACCGGCGCTCTTGCCGCACGCGCCCGCCTTTCCCGTGCAGCCGGTGCAGCCCGCCGTCTGTTCGCACTGAAAACAAAACATCGTGTGTTCCATTTTGAGATCCTCACTTTCATGATTCGGGTTCTTGCGTTTGTAGCTATATTATAATAGAATAAAATCAACAGGTCGGTTGAATTTTCAACGAAAGAGGAAAATATGCAGGAATTTTTATCCGTGATCCGGTCTTCCACGCTCTTCTCCGGTATTTCCGAACAGGAGCTTACGGCCATGCTCGCCTGTCTTGGCACGAAAGCATCGCGTTTCCCGAAGGATGCGCTGCTGCTGCGTGCCGGCGATACGGCGGAATCGATCGGTCTGGTGCTGTCCGGGAGCGTTCTGGTCGAGCAGGAGGACGTCTGGGGCAACCGCAATATTCTGTCCAAGGCAGGGCCGGGACAGACCTTCGCCGCCGCCTATGCCTGCGCACCCGGTTCGGTGCTGAAGGTGAGCGTCGCGGCGGAAACACCCGCGACTGTGCTGTTTCTGAACGTCAAACGCGTGCTGACCATGTGCCCGTCCGCCTGCGCCCGGCACAGCCGCATCATCCGCAATCTTCTCGGCGAGCTTGCCGAAAAGAACCTGCGGTTCGGTGAAAAGCTCACACACATGGGCCAGCGCACCACGCGCGCAAAGATCATGTCCTACCTTTCCGCAGAGGCGCAGCGGCTTGGGACCTGCGAATTTGACATTCCGTTTTCAAGACAGCAGCTTGCGGATTATCTTGGCGTCGAGCGCAGCGGCCTGTCGCTGGAGCTTGGACGGATGAAAAAGGACGGCGTCCTCGAGTATCGCAAGAGCCACTTTCTCCTGCGGATATGACGGAGAAGCGCGGACTCTGGAGCCGGAGAAAAAATAATTGCAGCACTTCTTGCTTTTTTGACTGGACCGTCGTATTATTTTCAGTAAGAAATGGCCTGACACCCGGAGTGTCCATGGATGAGGCTGAAAGGAAAAGAGGCACTGCATATGTATCAGATCGGCATTGACATCGGCGGAACCAACGTCAAGATCGGCCTGCTGGACGAGGCGCTGGAGCTGACCGCCGAGACGTCTGTCCCGTTCCCGCACACGACGGCGGCGGATCTGGCGAAAAAGATCCGCGCGGCAGTCCTTGCGCTGCTGGAAGAGAAGAACGCGGCGCTTTGCGACGTCGGCTCGCTCGGCGCGGTCGTCCCCGGCAGCATCGACGCGAGCGGCGAGACGGTTCTTGACGCGCACAATCTGGATTTCCACAATGTACCCCTGCGGAAGCTGCTGCAGGAGCAGTTCCCCGGCATTCCCGTCTATATTGCGAACGACGCAAACGGCGCGGCGCTGGCCGAGCTTTATAAGGGCGCGTTCACCGGCTGCAAAACGGGCGTTCTGCTGACGCTCGGCACGGGGCTTGGCGGCGGCATCATTCTGAACGGCAAAATGTTCAACGGCGGTATGAACCACGGCGTTGAGCTGGGCCACGCGTATCTGGTCGACGGCGGCGAGCCGTGTACCTGCGGCAATCACGGCTGCATGGAGGCCTACTGCGCCGCGTCCGCGCTCACGCGGGAGGGCCGCCGAGCCATGCAGGCCCATCCGGAGAGTATGCTGGCCGAGAAGACCGGCAGCGACCCGGCGAAGATCACGCCCAAGCTCGTCACCGACTGCGCCAAGGCAGGCGACCCCGCCGCGACCGCCGTTTTCGACGACTATATCGAGCACCTGAGCTCCGCCTGCGCGTCGATCTATAATATTCTCGACCCGGAGGTACTTGCCCTCGGCGGGGGCCTCAGCGCGGCGGGCCCGTTCCTGTTTGACCCCCTGCAGGACAAGGTCAGCAAAAAGTGCTTCTATTCCACGCGCGGCAAGCTCGTCCCCGCTGTGCTCGGCAACGAGGCCGGAATGATCGGCGCGGCGCTTCTCGCGCGCGACGCGGAAGCTTAACGCCGCGCATCGGTTTTTGTTATTTTCTCATCATAAAAGGAGCGATCAATATGGTAAGCATCAATTTTGAAGGCGCAAAGCAGTTTTATGCCAGCCAGCCGGACAAGGCCGCGGCACAGGCTGCGTTTGACACACTGGTAAACGGCACCGGCGCAGGCAATGACTTCATCGGCTGGGTCGACCTGCCGGTAAATTACGACAGGGAAGAGTTCGTCCGCATTCAGGCTGCGGCAAAGAAGATCCAGTCTGACTCCAAGGCGCTCGTCGTCATTGGCATCGGCGGCAGCTATCTCGGCGCGCGCGCCGTGGTCGAGCTTCTGAAAAGCCCGAACTACAACGCTCTGCCCAAGAACACCCCGGACATTTATTTCGCCGGCAACGGCATTTCCTCCGACGCTGTGACGGAGATCCTCGCCATGATCGGCGACCGCGATTTTTCCGTGAACGTCATTTCCAAATCCGGCACGACGACCGAGCCTGCCATCGCGTTCCGCATCTTCAAGGCGGCCCTTGAGAAGAAATACGGCGTGGACGGTGCAAAGAGCCGCATTTACGCCACGACAGACAAGGCGCGCGGCGCGCTGAAAACGCTTGCGTCCCGTGAGGGCTATGAAAGCTTTGTTGTGCCCGATAATGTCGGCGGCCGCTATTCCGTTCTGACGGCTGTGGGCCTGCTTCCCATCGCCTGCTGCGGCATCGACATTGAAGCGCTCATGCACGGTGCACAGGCCGAGCGTGAGGATACGCTGAAGCGCGGTGTGGAAAGCGCCGCCGTGCAGTACGCCATGAGCCGTCAGGCTCTGTACGCGGACGGTAAGAATATTGAAATCCTGGCTGCCTACGAGCCCGCGTTCCGCTTCATGGCCGAATGGTGGAAGCAGCTTTACGGCGAGTCCGAGGGCAAGGACGGCAAGGGTATTTTCCCGGCCTCCGTTGATCTGACCCCCGATCTGCACTCCATGGGCCAGTATATCCAGGATGGCATCCGCATGCTGCAGGAAACGGTTGTCTTCTTCGACAACTCCAGAACATCTGTTACTGTTCCGTCCGACGAAGAAAATCTGGACGGCCTGAACTATCTGGCGGGCCGCGAGATGAGTTATATCAACGAAAAGGCCATGCAGGCGACCAAGGCCGCGCACATTTCCGGCGGCGTGCCCGTCACCGAGATCCGCCTGCCGGAGATCGGCGAGGAAGCGCTGGGTGCGCTCATCTACTTCTTCGAGTTTGCCTGCGGCG
>ENA-OVGQ01001458-OVGQ01001458.1-human-gut-metagenome-genome-assembly--contig:-NODE-1458-length-25483-cov-32.629621_pt1 | contig 25483 bp, 20 predicted proteins | sample MGYA00237774_ERZ505427 | MGnify/ENA primary metagenome ERZ505427 (study PRJEB26158, sample SAMN06016404) | human gut metagenome | biome: human gut; feature: ankylosing spondylitis patient; material... | reverse complement strand
AATGGTTGTTTTTATTCCATGTGCTGATATTTCCGATGATGGTGTATAGGATCATGCCCAAAACCACAAGGAACAGGATGGGAAACAGAATGCTGAACAGCATATCAAATCCAGCGTAAAACATTTCACTCCTCCAAAATTTCTTCCAGCAGGTCCTTTACATCGTCCAAAAAAGCTTCTTCTCCGAGCGTGTTCATCTTAAAAAACACGGCCTGACTGCCTCCTGCGGTGATGGCGGACAGCCGGATGGGGCTGTCACCGTTCTGGAACATGGTCAGCGTCAGACTCAGGCGGTTGCCGCCGACCATGCTGTACCGCTCAAACACGCGGACACTGCACCGTGCTTCGCCCTCCTCGAAATCGCTGCCCGCTTCCAGGTCGGCAGACCAGCTGCTGTCCGGGATCTCTTGTTCCAATTTGCGGAGAAGCGTGTTGAATTTCTGATCGCGGATGGTCTTTTCAAAAATCGCCATAGAGGGCCCTCCATTCTGCCAACGAAATTCGGTCTGTTTGCCTTAAATACGGACAGGCGGCAATAAAAATTGCAGAAAAACACCCGGAAAGTAAAATTTTCCGGAGCCGCGCACGAAAAAAGGACTGCTGCACAATTTTCAGTGCAGCAGTCCTTTTGCGTATCGGGAAAAACAGGTGCTCAGCCCTCGGAGGCAAAGAACTCCTTGGTCAGCTTGACCACGGTGCCGGAGAGCAGCAGCAATGCGATAAGGTTGGGGATGCTCATCAGGCCGTTGAAGGTGTCGGCGATGCTCCACAGCAGGCCCAGGTCCACGGTCGCGCCCAGAATGGACACGAAGGAGTACACCACAAAGAAGGGCTTTGCCACCTTGTCGCTGTGGCAGAGGAACACCAGGAAGCGGGAGCCGTACAGACCCCAGCCGATGATGGTGGAAAAGGCAAAGCAGCAAAGCGCCACGGCGGTAAAGATGGAAGCCCAGCCGCCGTAGGTGGTGGTAAAGCCGGAGATGGTCAGCTCTGCACCGGCTGCGGTGCCATAGTTCACGGGGGTGCCGCTGCACAGGATGACCATGGCGGTCAGGGTGCAGATGATGATGGTGTCGGCAAACACCTCAAAGATGCCGAACATGCCCTGCTTTACCGGCTTTTTGGTGTCGGCGCAGGCATGGGCGATGGAGCCGGTGCCAAGGCCGGCCTCATTGGAAAAGATGCCGCGGGAGACGCCCTTCTGCATGCTGATGAACAGGCTGCCGATGGTGCCGCCGGTGAAGGCAGCGGGGTTGAAGGCACCGGCCACGATGGACTCCAGCACATAGGGCAGGCGGGGCAGGTTGAGCCCTACTACGCCCACAGCCAGCACGATGTAGAACAGCGCCATGAAGGGCACCAGCTTTTCGCTCACGCTGCCGATGCGCTTGATGCCGCCCAGCAGCACCATGGCCACCAGCATGGCCACGATGATGCCCGCGATGAGGTTCAGCGTGCTCAGGAAACCGCTGCCCACCACACCGTATTCCAGCAGGGCGGTGTCCACGGCGGCCACGATGGTGTTGACCTGGGTGGCATTGCCGGTGCCGAACACGGTCAGCACGCCGAACAGCGAGTACAGAAATGCCAGGAACTGCCAGCGCTTGCCCAGACCGTTCTTGATGTAATACATGGGGCCGCCCACCCACTCGCCGGTCTCACTGCGCTCACGGAAATGCACGGCCAGGGTCACCTCGGCAAACTTGGTGCACATGCCCAGCAGCGCGGAGCACCACATCCAGAACACGGCACCCGGGCCGCCGATGGCAATGGCGCCTGCCACACCGGCGATGTTGCCGGTGCCCACGGTGCCGGCCAGTGCGGTGCACACCGCCTGGAAGGGGGTCATGGCACCGTCCGAAGCGTCCTTTTTGCGGAACATGCGTCCGATGGTGGTTTTGATGGTGTACGGGAATTTGCGGATCTGCAAAAAGCCGGTGCGCACGCTCAGAAGCAAACCCACACCAATGATGCACACCATGGCGGGCACGCCCCAGATAAAGTTGTTGACCGCCGTATTGACGGCCGTGATCGTCTCGATCATAATTCGTCCCACATCCTCTGTAAAGTCTTGCGTTCTGACACATTTTGTCAGCGCAACATAAAAACTATTCTACCGTATTTCTGCGCAGCTGTCAAATGAAATCCCTGCATTTATGCGCCCCGCAGGGCGACGGGAATGCAACAAAAAAGCAGGCCGCCGGGGTCGGGCAGCCTGCTGCAAAAGGGGCCGGAAAGGTTCAGTGCCGGGCCGCCGCGCGGTGGTACACCGGGTAGGCCACCAGTGCGGTGAGCACCTCGGTGATCCAGAAGGCGTGCCACACACCGTCCGGGCCAAGGCGGCCGCACAGCACTGCGGCCAGCGGCATGATGAATACCACATAGCGGCACAACGAGATCACCAGCGACGGCACGCCCTTGCCAAGGCCCTCCAGTGCGCCGGACGAGGTGGTGGACACTGCCGACACCACAAAGCCGATGCAGATGATGCGCAGGGCCTTGGCACCGGCGGCGATGGTATCGGGGTTGGAGGTGAACAGCCCGATGAGCTGCCCGGAGGCCAGCAGGCAGATGACCGTGCCCAGCGCCATGATGACGATGCTCATGAACAGGGTGAGCTCGTACAGCTTCTTCACGCGGGCGTGCTCCCTGGCACCGTAGTTGTAGCCGATGAGCGGGCGCATGCCCTGCACGATGCCGTTGGCGGGCAGGTACAAGAAGGTCTGCAGCTTGTAGTAAATGCCCAGAATGACCACATAGCTCTGGGAGAACCCGGCAAGCAGGCTGTTGAGGAAGGTGACCAGCAGGGAGGGCAGAGCCAGGTTCAGGATGGCCGGCACGCCGATGGCGTACAGCTTGCCGTCCAGTGCAACGTCCGGGTGCAGGCCGCTGCGGCTCAGCCGCACCGGCAGTTCGGTGCGCAGGTAGACGAACAGGTACACGCACAGGTTCAGCAGCTGGCCGATGCCGGTGGCCAACGCTGCACCGGCAATGCCCATGGCGGGCACCGGGCCCAGGCCGAAGATCAGGACGGGGTCCAGCAGGATGTTGCACACGCAGCCGAACACCAGCGCCACCATGGTCACCTTCATGCGGCCCACAGCCTGGAACATCTTTTCAAAGGCCAGCGCGGCCATATTGATGGTGGCAAACAGGAACACGATGGTGGAGTAGGTGATGCCGGAGGCCACAAGGCTCTCGTCGGTGGTGAACCGGCGCAAAAAGCCCGGCATGATGGCAATGCTCACCACCGTGATGACCACGCCGTGCAGCAGGCTGAGCACCATGCCGTGGGTGGCGGCGATCTCGGCCTTTTTGCGGTCGCCCGCACCCAGGTACAGGGCAATCATGGCGTTGATGCCGATACCAAAGCCGATGGCGATGGCGTTGGCAAAGTTCTGGATGGGGTATACCAGCGAGAGGGCGGTCATGGCGTCCTCGCTGATCTGCGCCACAAACAGGCTGTCCACGATGTTGTACAGGGAGTTGACCAGCATGGAGATCACGTTGGGCAGCGCCATGGACAACAGCAGCGGCAGCACGGGGCGTTCTTTCATAAAGGTATCGTTCATTGATTTCTCGCTCCTGACAGATCGAAAATGGAAAAAGACCGCAAAAAAGCCACACAATGGCTTTTTTGAAGTCATTGTGTGGCGAAAAGTAGCATAGTGCTGTAAAAATCCACACGGTTTTTATTAACTGAAGGATACCACATCCCCGGGGCATTGTCAAGGAGACTTGGTACAAAAGTATGACTTTTATAGGCTTGACCATTTTTTGTGCAGGGGTTACAATAAAATTGTAGCTTTTATAAAAAGGAGAAACCCGCATGAAATGGATGATCGCGTCCGACCTGCACGGGTCGTATTTCTATGCCAGCCAGATGCAGCAGGCGTTTGAACGGGAACAGGCCGACCGGCTGCTGCTGTTGGGGGACCTGCTCTACCACGGCCCCCGCAACGACCTGCCGGAGGGCTATGCGCCCAAGCAGGTCATGCCTTTGCTCAACGGCATGAAGGACCGCCTGCTCTGCGTGCGCGGCAACTGTGACGCCGAGGTGGACCAGATGGTGCTGGAATTCCCGGTGCTGGCAGACTATGCCGTGCTGCCGGTGGGCAGACAGCTGGTGTACGCCACCCACGGCCATGTCTACAACACCAAGACCCCGCCGCCGCTGGCCCCCGGCGACATCCTGCTGCACGGGCACACCCACATCCCGGCGTGGGAGCCCTTCGGGCAGGGCAGCTTCTACCTGAACCCCGGCTCGGTGAGCCTGCCGAAGGAGGGCAGCGCCCACAGCTATATGACGTTGGAAAACGGCTGCTTCCGGTGGAAAACCATGGACGGCCGGACCTACCACGAACTGACCCTGAGCGAAACCTGAACAACACAGCGCCCGCCTGCTTCCGGAGTGGTTCCGGTGCAGGCGGGCGCTGTGCTTATCCAAAAAAGAAGAAAGAAGAAGAGAGCAGAGTGGGGTTACTCGGCAGCGTAGGCGGAAGCGTTGCTGCCGGCGATGCGGCCGAACACCACGAAGTCGCACACGGCATTGCCGCCGATGCGGTTGCCGCCGTGCACACCGCCGGTGGTCTCACCGGCTGCGTACAGGCCGGGGATGATGCTGCCGTCGGTGTCCAGCACCTGTGCGTCGGTGTTGATCTTCAGGCCGCCCATGGTGTGGTGGATGCCCGGTGCGATCTTGATGGCGTAGTAGGGAGCGGTGGACAGGTCGCCGTCCATGCCGTTGCTGCGGCCGAACTCGGCGTCCTCACCGGCTGCCACAGAGGCGTTCCAGGTGTTCATGGTCTCCACAAAGTTGGCGGCAGCGTCGCCGGTCAGGCCCATCTCCTTGGCCAGACCCTCATAGCTGTCGGAAGAGACGGTCAGGCCGTTGCTGATGTACTTCTGGCAGGACTTCAGGTCGTCCACGATGCGCTGGTCAAAGATGATGTAGGCGTAAGCACCCGGCTGCTCCAGCTCGGCGTTGGAAACCGCGTCACGGGTGGACATGTCGTTGCAGAAGCGCTTGCCCTCGGCGTTGACCAGGATGCCGCCCATGCTGCGCACGCTCTCGGACACCAGCATGCCGGTCTCCTGATACACGGTGGGGTGCAGCTGGATCTGGTTCATGTCCACGGTGTCGGCACCAATGGCCTCAGCCATCAGGATGCCGTCGCCGGTGGCACCGGCGTGGTTGGTGGTCACGGCGTTGGCCAGGGCCGGGTTGAAGCTGGCCATCAGCTCAAAGTTGGCACCAAAGCCGCCGGCGGCAATGATCACGCTCTTGGCGTTGATGGTGTAGTCGTGCTCGGTGCTCTCGGCCTTGATGCCGCAGGCAGCGCCGTCGTTGGTCAGGATCTCGGTGGCCTTGGTGTTCAGCAGGATCTGCACGCCCAGTTTTTCGGCCTGAGCTACCGGGTGCTGCGCCGGGACCGGATGTACGCCGTGTTCGGCAAGGGACACCCGCTGGAGCAGGCTGCCGCCCGGGAGGGCAGCTTTGCCTGGGAGTGGCTGGAGGGGCAGACCTTGCTGCTGCAGAACCAGACCCAGCGGCAGGGCCAGTATATTTTGCAGGAGCTGCGGAGCCGCCGCCTGCATCCGGCCGAAATTCTGGAAAGCAGCAACATCCGGGCGGCCGCGGCGCTGGCCGCCAACGGGTACGGCATCGGCTTCCTGAGCGGCGAGCTGCTGGAACATCTGAACAACGCGGTGCCGTTCAACGCGTTTCCGCTCCGGGACTGCACCCTCCCGCTGGAGTCGGTGGCAGCCTGGCGGGCCGGGAACTATCTGCCCCGGTACGCGTTGGCGTTCATCGAGCGGATGGAACAGCTGGAAAACCAGAAATGCAACAATAGCACAACAAAAGCGCACTGAAGCCGGCGTAAAACAAACAAAAATAAACCGGCCCTTCTCCTTTGGCAGCACAGCGCTGCCGGGGAGAGGGGCCGGTGTTTTTGTAGGTGGAAAAAGGCTCACAGCTCCACTTTTTCCTGCGCGCGGTACTGCAGGGCTTCCAGCAGGGAGTCCTCGTCCAGCAGGCTCTTGCCGGCCAGGTCGGCCACCGTGCGGGCCACCCGCAAAATGCGGTCGTGGGCGCGGGCTGAAAGCCCCAGTGCATCGTAGGAGGCGCGGAGCAGGCGCTCGGCACCGGGGGTCATGCGGCAGATGCGCCGCACCTGCCCGGCGTTGAGCTGGGCGTTGCAGTGCACCCCCTCGTAGCCGGGGGCCGCATAGCGTTTTGCCTGGATGGCCCGCGCCGCCAGCACCTGTTTGCGCAGGTCGGCACTGCTCTCGGCGGGGGCGGCGGTGTGCAGCTCGTCAAAGGCGATGGGGTCCATCTCCACGCACAGGTCGATGCGGTCCAGCAGCGGGCCGGACACCCGGCTGCGGTACTGCCGCACCGCGCTGGGCGAGCAGGTGCACTGCCGGGTGGGGTGGCCGTAGTAGCCGCATTTGCAGGGGTTCATGGCGGCCACCAGCTGGAAATGGCTGGGGTAGGTGGCGCTGCCTGCGGCCCGGCTCACGGTGATCTGGCCGTCCTCCAGCGGCTGGCGCAGCACCTCCAGGCTCTCGCGGGAGAACTCCGGCAGTTCGTCCAGGAACAGCACGCCGCAGTTGGCCAGACTGCACTCGCCGGGGCGGAACTGTGCGCCGCCGCCCGCCAGCGAGACGGCACTGGCCGAGTGGTGCGGGCTGCGGAAAGGCCGTGCCGTGATCAGGCCCCGGCCCTGGGGCAGCTGCCCGGCGATGGAATAGATCTTGGTGGTCTCCACGGCTTCCTCCCGGGTGAGAGGCGGCAGGATGCCCGGCAGGCGCTTGGCCAGCATGGATTTGCCGGTACCCGGGGCACCCATCAGCAGCACGTTGTGGCCTCCGGCCGCAGCGATGACCATGGCCCGGCGGGCCAGTGCCTGCCCCATCACGTCGGCAAAATCCGGCACCTGTGCCCAGGCCTCGGCGGGGTCAAAGGGAACGGCTGCCGCAGCGGTCAGCGGTCGGATGCCGCGCAGGGCGTCCACCACCTCCCGGGCGGTGTGGGCCGGGTAGACGGCCATGCTGTCGGCACAGGCCTCGGCAGCCTCGGCGGCGTTTTCGGCGGGTACATACAGGGCGCGGATGCCGTTTTCGGCGGCGGCCAGCGCCATGGGCAGCACGCCGGATACCGGGCGCAGGGTGCCGTCCAGCGCCAGCTCACCCAGAAAGGCGGCGTCCTCCGGCACATCCTCCAGCTGGCCGCTGGCCGTGAGCACGGCCAGCAGCAGGGGCAAATCGTACACCGGGCCGGTCTTGCGCACATCGGCGGGGGCCAGGTTGACCGTGATGCGCCGGTCCGGGAACTTGAAGCCCAAGTTCTTGATGGCGGCACGCACGCGGTCCGCACTTTCCCGCACGGCGGAATCCGGCAGGCCTACGATGGAAAAGGCGGGCAGCCCGCCCGAAACGTCGGCCTCCACGGCCACGGCAAAGCCGCGCAGGCCGTTCAGGCCAAAGCTCTTTGTTACCGAATACATGGGTGCACCTCGCTTGCATTTTCTGCGCGAAAACGGTCGAAAATTGGGTGGAAAAATTTGGGAGGAACCGTCAGCCTTCGACAGCATCTCCCGGTCGATTTCATTATAGTAAAGGGCAGGAAAGATGTCAATGCAGCGGAAAGGAGAGCGACAAACGATGACAGGCAAGGAATACTGCCGGTACATCCGTACTTATTCAGAGCTGGAGGGGCTGCAGCGGGCCCACACGGTGGTGTACTGCGCCCAGACCGTGCCCGGGGGCGTGCTGGCCCAGCTGCGGTGGGAGCAGGCGGGCCGGGTACAGTGCAGTACGGCGCTGGCTCCGCAGGGCAGTTTTGCCCGGATGATGCAGATCATGCGCTATCTGTGCGAGAACAGCATCGGCCCGGAACAGTGGCTGGAGGTGCTGGAGGACGTGCACCAGCCCTACCGGCTGCTGCCGGAAGCACAGCAGCCCGCCGACATCCACCCGGAAAGCGGCTGTTTTTGTGGCATTTGCTGATTTTGTACCGGTAAGATTGTGGCAGAATATGCAATTGACATGATGGACACAAGCGTTTATAGTATAATTAGGTTTGAATAAACTGTCTCCTTTTTTGGGAAAAAATAACAAAGGTAAGGTGTGCAACATGTATCTGGATGAATATAAGCGCTGGCTGGCAGCGGAGCTGGACGATGCGGATCTGAAGCCCGAACTGGCAAAGATCGAGGGCAACGACGACGAGATCAAGGATCGCTTTGCTGTGGCCCTGAAGTTTGGCACCGCAGGCCTGCGCGGCGTCCTGGGCGCGGGTACTAACCGCATGAACATCTACGTTGTGCGTCAGGCTACCCAGGGCCTGGCCAACTGGGTCAAGACCCAGGGCGGCAGCCAGACCGTCGCCATCAGCTACGACAGCCGCCTCAAGAGCGACGTCTTTGCCAAGACAGCTGCCGGTGTTCTGGCAGCCAATGGCATCAAGGTGCGCATCTATGATGCCCTGATGCCGGTGCCGGCCCTGAGCTTTGCTACCCGCTACTATCAGTGCAATGCAGGCATCATGGTCACCGCCTCCCACAATCCGGCCAAGTACAACGGCTACAAGGCCTACGGCCCGGACGGCTGCCAGATGACCGATGACGCCGCCGCCATCGTGTACGACGAGATCCAGAAGACCGATGTGCTCACCGGTGCCAAGTACATCTCCTTTGCCGAGGGCGTGGAAAACGGCCTGATCCGCTTTGTGGGCGATGACTGCAAGAAGGCCCTGTACGACGCCATCGAGGCCCGTCAGGTGCGCCCCGGCCTGTGCAAGACCGCCGGCCTGAAGCTGGTGTACAGCCCCCTGAACGGTTCCGGTCTGGTGCCGGTCACCCATGTGCTGAACGACATGGGCATCACCGATATCACCATCGTGCCCGAGCAGGAGTACCCCAACGGCTACTTCACCACCTGCTCCTACCCCAACCCTGAGATCTTCGACGCCCTGAAGCTGGGCCTGGATCTGGCCACCAAGACCGGTGCCGACCTGATGCTGGCCACCGACCCCGACGCCGACCGCGTGGGCATCGCCATGAAGTGCCCGGATGGCAGCTATGAGCTGGTGTCCGGCAACGAGATGGGCGCTCTGCTGCTGGATTACATCTGCGCAGGCCGCATCGAGAAGGGCACCATGCCCAAAAACCCCGTGGCCGTCAAGTCCATCGTGTCCACCCCGCTGGCCGATGCCATTGCCGCCCACTACGGCGTGGAGATGCGCAGCGTGCTGACCGGCTTCAAGTGGATCGGCGACCAGATCGCAAATCTGGAAGCTGCCGGTGAAGTGGACCGCTTCATCTTCGGCTTCGAGGAGAGCTACGGCTATCTGGCAGGCCCCTATGTCCGCGATAAGGACGCCGTCATCGGCTCCATGCTGATCTGCGAGATGGCTGCCTACTACCGCAGCATCGGTTCTTCCATCAAGCAGCGTCTGGAAGAGATCTACGCCCAGTACGGCCGCTACCTGAACAAGGTGGACAGCTTCGAGTTCCCCGGCCTGACCGGCATGGAGAAGATGGCGTCCATCATGCAGAAGCTGCGCGACAACCCGCCCACCGAGCTGGCCGGCCACAAGGTGGTCAAGGTCACCGACTACAAGAAGCCCGAGGAGACCGGCCTGCCGGCTGCCAACGTGCTGATCTACGCACTGGAGAACGGTGCGACTGTGGTGGTCCGTCCCTCCGGCACCGAGCCGAAGATCAAGACCTACTTCACCACCCTGGGCAAGGATCTGGCCGAGGCCCAGGCCCAGAAGGATGCCCTGGCTGCTGCCATTGAGCCCATCCTGGCATAAACCGCACTGAAATAAGGTCCCAAAGCCCTTTTGCACCCGCCTGCCCGGCGGTGCAAAAGGGCTTTTTTGCTGGGCGGAACCGGTTGCAGTTTGCGGGCCGATACGCTATAATAAAAGATGACTTATTATAGCCAGCCGCAGCCGGAAACACCGGCGCGGCGGCAGCAGGGGCAGGTGTGCAGATTGCAAAAAACGATTTCGGCCGTGCTGGTGGCGGCAGGTTCTTCCACCCGGATGGGGTTCGACAAGCTCAGTTTTGACCTGGGCGGCGAAACGGTGCTGCACCGCAGCATCCGCGCTTTTGACCAGTGCCCGCAGATCGGCGAGATCGTGCTGGTGGCGGGCAAAAACCGTGCTTTCGTGGAGCAGCAGGCCGTCGGCTGCACCAAGCCGGTGCAGATCGTGGCCGGTGGTGCCACCCGCGCCGAGAGCGCCAAGAATGGCGTGCTGGCAGCCCACGGTGAGCTGGTGGCTGTGCACGACGCAGCCCGGCCCTTTGTGAGCCCGGCCGTCATCGCGGCGGTGCTGGAAGCCGCTGCCCGCTGCGGAGCTGCCGCCCCGGCAGTGCCGGTCAAGGACACCATCAAGCAGGCCGTGCCCGGTGACGGCAAAACGGTGCCGGAAGCCTGCCTTGTGCGCAGCACCCCGGACCGCAGTACCCTGTATGCGGTGCAGACGCCCCAGTGCTTTGACCGGGCGCAGTATCTGGCCGCCCTGCAGGAGCTGGACGCCGAAAAAGCCCGGCTGGTCACCGATGACTGCAGCCTGTTCGAGCTCACTGGCCGCTCGGTGCAGCTCACCCAAGGCGACTACGCCAACCTGAAGATCACCACGCGGGAGGACCTGCCCCGCCCGGTACAGAAAGAGGAAACGAGAATGCGCATTGGACATGGTTATGACGTGCACCGCCTGGTGGAAGGCCGCAAGCTGATCCTGGGCGGCGTGGAGATCCCCTTTGAAAAGGGCCTGCTGGGCCACTCGGACGCCGATGTGCTGGCCCACGCGGTGATGGACGCCGTGCTGGGTGCGGCGGCGCTGGGGGATATCGGCCAGCATTTCCCGGACAATGACCCCGCCTATGCCGGGGCCGACAGTCTGGAGCTGGCCCGCCATGTGGCCCGCATCCTGTCGGAGCACGGTTACCGGGTGGAAAACATCGACGCCACCATCCTCTGCCAGCGGCCTAAGCTGGCACCGCACATCCCGGCCATGCGGGCCAATCTGGCGGCGGCCTTCGGCCTGCCGGTGGACGCCGTGAGCGTCAAGGCTACCACGGAAGAGCATCTGGGCTTTACCGGCGAGGGACTGGGCATTGCCGCCCACGCCGTCGCCCTGATCGAAACACGGTAACAGGAGTGTGCGTCCATGACACTGAATGCGATCATTGCCAATTTTCAGACCTTCAAGCTCGTTGACCTGCTGGATATCATCATCATTGCGTTCCTGATCTACCAGCTGCTGGGCATCGTCAACCGTACCCGCGCCGGGCAGCTGTTCAAGGGCGCGCTGCTGGTCATGGCGGTTTATCTGGTGGCCGAAACGCTGAACATGCGCACGGTCACCTGGCTGCTCAACTCGCTGCTGCAGGTGGGCCTGCTCACCCTGGTGGTGCTGTTCCAGCCGGAGATCCGCCGTGCTCTGGAGCGCATGGGCCAGACCGACCAGTGGGCCGCAAAGCTGTTCAATGTGAAAGGCCGCTACAACGACCCCAGCCTGAAAGGGGCCTGGCGCAGCGCCATCATTGCCATCTGCGACGCGGCAGAGCGCTTTTCGGAGACCAAGACCGGTGCGCTCATCGTGCTGGAACGCCACACCAACCTGTCTGAGATCGTGCGCACCGGCACCCCGGTGAACAGCGCGGTGAATCTGGAAGTGCTGGGCACCATCTTCTACGAGGGCACCCCCCTGCACGACGGTGCCGCCATCATTGAGAACGGCCGCATCAAGGCCGCAGGCTGCGTGCTGCCGCTTTCCAATAATCTGGATCTGGGCAAGGACATGGGCACCCGCCACCGCGCCTGCCTGGGCATTGCCGAAAACTCGGACGCCATCGCCATCGTGGTCAGCGAGGAGACGGGCATCATCTCCATGGCAAAAAATGGCGTGCTGATCCGTCATTTTGACCGCCAGACCCTGTACACCCGCCTGATCGACGAGATGATCCCCAAGGAGCCTGTGGTGGAAAAGAGCACGGCCGACACCTGGAAGGACCGCGCAAAGAGCCTGATGAAGTGGGTCAGCCAGAAAGGGGAGGACGAGCAGCAATGAACAGCAAACCGAACAAGCCGAACGGCACAAAGCCTGCGGTGGACAGCCACAGCCGGAACATTCTGGACGACCGCCGCATCCGGCTGGCACTGTCCATTCTGGGTGCCATTGTGGCCTGGATGATCGTGACCATCATCGTGCAGCCCGGCACCACCAACACCATCTACAATGTGCCGGTGGACTATACCTACGATTCCTCCGTTTATACCTCCCGTGGACTGAGCATCGTCAGCGCCGAGGACAAGACGGTGAACCTGAAGATCTCCGGCGACGGCTACACCATCGGCAGCTTGACGGCCTCCGATTTTGTGGTCTACCCGGACTGGTCCAGCGTGCGGGACAGCGGCCAAAAGACCCTGCGCCTGCTGGTGCGGGGGGCCAACGGCATGCTCAATGGCGTCACCGTGACCATCGACGGCTCCGACAACATGGTGGACGTGATGTTCGATGTGGTGGAGGAAAAGACCCTTCCCGTCACCGTGACCACCAATTACCTGACCATCTCGGACGGGTATATCCTCTACAGCACCGAGGTGTCCAAGGATATGGTCACTCTGTCCGGCCCCAGCAGTGAGCTGGACAAGGTGGCCACCTGCACCGCCGAGGTGACCTACTCCGGCGAGCTGGACAGCTCGGTCACCCTGGCAACGCCGCTGCGGTTCTACACCTCCGGCGGCACGGAAGTGAACTTTGAGTACACCGAGCTGGAAGAAAGCAGCGTGGACGTGACCTTGCAGGTGTACAAGATGGCCACCCTGCCGGTGAACGTGAGCTTCATCAACGCGCCCCGCGACTTTGACGAGTCGGTGCTGGTGTATGAGCTCAGCCGCAAGCAGCTCAAGGTGGCCGGCCCGGCGGAAAAAATCGACGCGTTGTCCACCCTGTCCATCGGCACCATCGACCTGTCCACCTTCACACTGAACAAGGTCTATGAGCTGCCCATTGAGCTGCCCAGCGACATCTACCTGCTGGACAACATTTCCACCATCACCCTCAGCTTTGACTGCTCCGGTCTGGAGACCAAGACCATGAACCTGCCTTCCAGCTGTGTGCAGGTGGTGAATCTGCCGTCCACCTATCAGCTCACGGTGGAGACCGAACGGCTGATGAACGTGACCCTCTGCGGCCCGAAGGCTGCATTGGAGACCCTGACCCCGGAACAGGTGGTCGTGGAGATCGACGCGGAGGACTTCTCGGTGGCCACCGGCCAGCAGAACATCGCCTGCCGCCTGTATGTGCCCTCCAATGGCAAGATCTTTGCACTGGGCAGCTATGTGCTGCAGTGCCGCATTGAAAGCAACTGATAAAAAGGAACACACTGTACTATGATTCTCGTTCGCAACATCCGTCTGCCGCTCTCCGCCGGGGAACCGCAGGCATTTGAAAAGGCCCTGCGGGAGGCACGCATCCCCCGCGCAAAGGTGCAGCATCTGGGCGTGGCAAAGCTGTCGGTGGACGCCCGCCGCGGCCAGCCCAAGCTGGTGTACACCGTGGCTGTCACCCTGAAAAACGAAGCCGAAGAACCCGCCTTCGCCGGGGCATCGGCCAACGTGTCCCTGCACAGCAGGACCGACTTCCGGGTGCAACGGGGCACGCAGAAGCTGCCCCACCGCCCGGTGGTGTGCGGCCTGGGGCCTGCCGGTCTGTTTGCGGCGCTGCTGCTGGCCCGGCAGGGCTACCGGCCCATCGTGCTGGAGCGCGGCCCGGCGCTGGACGAGCGGGTGCAGGCGGTGGAACACTTTTCCGCCACCGGCGAGCTGGACCCCAACGCGAACATCCAGTTCGGTGAGGGCGGCGCAGGCACCTTCTCGGACGGCAAGCTGACCACCCGCATCGGTGACGAGCTGTGCGGCCTTGTCACGGAAGTGTTTTTGCAGCACGGTGCCCCGGCGGAGATCGCCTGGAAGCAGAAGCCCCATGTGGGCACCGACCTGCTGCGGGGGGTCATCACCTCCATCCGCAAAGAGATCGAATCCCTGGGCGGTGAGGTGCATTTCAACACGGCCCTCACCGGTCTGGAACAGAAAAACGGACACATTACCGGAATTTTCACAACGGATGGTTCCTTTGCCTGCGAAGCACTGGTGTTTGCGGTGGGCCACTCGGCCCGCGATACCTTTGCCATGCTCATGGACAGCGGCCTTGTGCTGGAGTGCAAGCCCTTCAGCGTGGGCTTCCGCGCAGAGCATCTGCAGAGCGAGATCGAAAAGAGCCTGTATCACGAGGCGGCAGGCCACCCGGCCCTGCCCCGCGGCGAATACCAGCTGTCCCAGCATGTGGGGGAGCGGTGCGTGTATACCTTCTGCATGTGCCCCGGCGGGCAGGTGGTGGCCTCGGCCAGTGAGGAAGGCCGTGTGGTGACCAACGGCATGAGCTACCATGCCCGCAGCGGCAAAAATGCAAACGCCGCCGTGGTGGTGAGCGTGAACGGCACCGACTTTGCAAACGACCCCCGGCAGGCCATCGCGTTCCAGCGGGAGCTGGAAGCAAAGGCCTACGCGGCAGGCCGTGCGGCCGGGCCTTACGCCGCCCCGGCCGAGAACATCCGGAGCTTTCTGGAAGGGCAGGGCCAGCTGCACATCGGCAGCGTGGAACCGACCTACGACCGCGGCGTGACCGCCGCCGACCTGGGCAGCCTGCTGCCTGCGGAGCTGGCCGACACCCTGCGGGCCGGTCTGCGTGCCTATGAGCACAAGATCGCGGGCTACACCGCACCGGATGCCATCCTCACCGGCCTGGAGACCCGCACCAGCAGCCCGGTGCGGCTGAAGCGGGAAGAGAACTTCGAGTGCACCCAGCTGGCAGGGCTTTACCCCTGCGGCGAGGGCGCGGGATATGCGGGCGGCATCATGAGCGCCGCCGTGGATGGCCTGCGGGTGGCCCGCGCCATCATCAGCCGGTATGCACCGGCAGAAGGGTGAGAAGATTTTGATGAACGATCGTGAAAACGACAACCGGATCAAGGACGAGGGCCGTCAGGTGCAGCAGGAGCTGGAGGACCAGCTGCGCGCCTTTGGCGACACCATGGCCGACGCCTTTGCCCATGGCTTTGAGGGCCGGGGCATGGACATCGGTGACCGGGCCTGGGATGTGGGAAAAGCAGCCGTCCATGCGGCCAACTTCGGCATCTCGGAAGCGGGAAAAGCCCTCCGGAACGAATACTACAAAGCCCAGCAGGAGGCACAGAAAACCGGGCCCCGGAACGCGGGCGGGATGCCCCAGTGGGCCAGACAGATCTTTGGCCTGAAAGGGGAGCAGACCCCCGTAGACCTGCTGCGTGCAGACGGCAAAAAGCGCCAGAACGGTGGTGCAGCCCTGCTGGCCGTGGGCATCACCTTCATGGTGATCTTTGGGCTGGGGATGCTGGGCTGCCTCATCGGGCTGGGCATTATTTCGCCGGCTGCTTTGGGCGACGTTGTGGTGTCGACTGCTGAGGACGGCGGCATCCTGATGACGGGCACGGGCTACGTTATGAACACCGCCTACAACGTGCTGGGCATCGTCAGCGGCGTGTTGGGCCTTGCCACGGCGGGCTTTGGCTGGATGACGGCCTGTGGTTCCGCCTGGGTGAAAGCTGGAAAGCAGCTGGGGCAGTTCGCCGATCTTGCGGATACCACCGACTACCACCAGGGCCTTTCGGTTCGGATGCTGGCCGACCTCGTCCACCAGAACCGGAAAAAAATGCTGAAGAAGCTGCAAAAGTACATCCGCAAAGGCTGGCTGAACGGCTGGCTGGATGAAAAAACGGAAACACTCTATCTGACGGCGGAGGATTACCGCGCCGCCCAGGAAACGGCGGCTGCACCCCAGGCACAGCCGCAGCCGGAACCGGCTCCGGAGCAGCGCGAGGAAACGCCTCTCAATCTGGAAACGGCCCGCCGCTTTGCCGCTGTGCTGGAGCAGGAAAAGCGGCTCATGCAGGACGCGCAGGGCGTGGAGGAGCTGGCCCACATGCAGAAGACCACTGAGGCCATCTGCGACTGGCTGGAAGCTCACCCGGAGAGCCTGCCCAAGGCCCGCCGCTTTGCGGAATACTATATCCCCACCACCCTCAAGTTGCTGCACACCTACAACGACGTGCAGGGCCAGCAGGGAGCCAACGCCGAGAGTATCCGGCGGGACATTGCAGGCATCCTGCACACGCTGAACCAGGCCTTTGACAACCTCTACGACAATCTGCTGTCGGACATGGCCATGGATGTTTCCAGCGAGATCGCAGCCCTGCAGGGAATGCTGGCCAACGACGGCCTGACCGGGAGGGATTTCCAATGACCTACCGTGCCTGGGACCTGAAAACGCTGGACCGCGCCGCCGTCCGGGAGCTGACCCATGCCATCGCGGAGCAGCGTACCGAAGAACTGGAATACAGCGCCATGGACGAGGAGCCCTGGAGCGAACAGAAATATGCCGCCACGCTGGCCGCCCAGCAGAAGGAGACGGCCTTGCTGGCCGGCATTCTGGCGGCCCGCGGCATCACCGACCCGGCCGACGCGCTCACCCTGCTGGCAGGGGAAGAGGAACTGAGCGACCCCGCCCTGCTCACCGATATGGAAAAAGCCTGCCAGCGCATCTGGCAGGCCATCGACAATGGCGAGACCATCGTGGTGTTCGGCGACTACGATGTGGACGGCGTGACTGCCACGGCATTGCTGTATCAGCACCTCAAGGGCATGGGCGCCGCCGTCAAGTGCATGCTGCCCAGCCGCGAGGGCGATGGCTACGGCCTGTCGCGCAACGCCATCCAGTCCATCCACGACAAGGGCTATCGGCTCATCGTGACGGTGGACAACGGCATCTCCGCTGTAGCCGAGGCCGACTTTGCCGCAGAGCTGGGCATCGACCTTATCATCACCGACCACCATCTTCCGCCCGAGACCCTGCCCAAGGCAGTGGCCGTGGTAGACCCCCGCCGGGAGGACGATACCAGCCCCTTCAAAGGGCTGTGCGGCGCAGGCGTGGCCTTTAAGCTGTGCGCCGCGCTGGACGACTGCACCCCGGAGGAAATGCTGGATTACTGCGGCGACCTGGCCGCTGTGGGCACCGTGGCGGACGTGATGCCCCTGACCGGAGAGAACCGCACCCTGGTCAAGGCCGGCCTGCGGCAGCTGCAGCAGACCGACCGCCCCGGCATGGAAGCCTTGCTGGAAGAAGTGGGCCTTGCCGGAAAACCCGTCACAGCGGAGAATATCAGCTACGCCATTGCGCCCCGCATCAACGCGGCCGGCCGCATGGACAGCGCGGTGACGGCCCTGCAGCTGGTGCTGTGTGAGGACCCGGACCGCGCCGAGGAGCTGGCCCATAAACTCAACGAGATCAACGCGAAACGGCAGGAGACCGAACTGCAGATCTTCAAGGCCGCTGAGGAATTGCTGGAGCAGCAGCCGGAGCGGCTGGAGGATCGTGTGATCCTGCTGTGGGGCCGGGACTGGCACCCCGGCGTCATCGGCATCGTGGCGTCCCGGCTGGTGGAGCGCACCGGCCGCCCGGTCATCGTGGTCACGGTGGACGAGCACGGCGAGTGCAAGGGCAGCGGCCGCAGCGTGCAGGGTTTCAACCTGCACGCCTGCATCGGGGCCTGCGCCGACCTGCTCATCCGCTACGGTGGCCACGCCATGGCGGCGGGCCTCTCGGTGCGGGAAGAAAATCTGGAAGCCCTGCGCCGCCGCCTGAACGAGTGGGCGGCAAGGGAGTGCCCCGTGCTGCAGATCCCGCCGCTGACCTGCGATCTGTCCATCCATCTGGACCGGGTCACGGTGGACGCCGTGCGCCGTCTGGATCAGCTGGCCCCCTTCGGGGCTGAGAACCCCACCCCGGTGTTCCTGCTGCAGAATGCCGTGCTGGACGGGGTATACCCGGTGTCGGACGGCAAACACAGCCGCCTGCGTCTGCGGCAGGGCAATGCCAGCCTGTACGCCGTGTGGTTCGGCATGCGGCCGGAGCAGCTGCCCTATGCCACGGGCGACGTGGTAGACACTGCCCTGAATCTTTCGGTCTACGATGCGCCCCGTGGCGCGCAGCTTTCGGGCCGCATCATCGACCTGCACCCGGCGGGTCTTGGCAGTGCCATGCCGCAGCAGGCAGCGCTGGTGCAGGCACTGCGCCGCGGCACCCCGCTGACAACCGAACAGAAAAATCTCATCACCCCGGCCCGCAGCGACATCATCGCGGTATACCGGGAGCTGCAGGCCCGCCGCTGGCACGCGGAGGATCTGCAGCCCCTGTGCGCGAAGCTGGGAGAAGAAAATACCGGCAAAACGCTGGTGGCGGTCACGGCACTGGAACAGGTGGGGCTGATTGCTGCCGCAGAAAAGGGCGGGGCCAAAGTGTGGGAGCTGGTGCCCACGGCCGGCAAGAAAAACCTTGCCGACGCCCCGATCCTGAAATGTTTGGAGGGAATGTAAATGCCTGAGGGAAAGAAACTGCCTGCCCCCGCCCCGGTGCGGGAGGAGGATTCGTATTCGGCCAAGACCCACCTGCACCAGCCGGTGCAGGAGACGGCCACCGTGGCTGCCACAGCACAGCCGGCAGATGCCCCGGAGGGTGCACTGCCCTCGGAGGTGCGCCCGGAGATCGTCACCTGGGAGAAACTCTGCGAGGCCATCAAGGCCAGCGGCAGAGCCTACGACATGGACATGATCGGAAAGGCCTATAACCTTGCCAATGACGCCCACAAGGGCGTGTGCCGCCGCAGCGGCGAACCCTATATCTGCCACCCGCTGGCCGTGGCCCGTCTGGTGCTGGATCTGGGTATGGACTCCGAGAGCATCGCTGCTGCCCTGCTGCACGATGTGGTGGAGGACACCCCCACCACCCTGGACGACCTGACCGCACAGTTCGGCTCCGAGGTGGCCCAGATGGTGGACGGCGTGACCAAGCTGACCAAGATCCAGTTCTCCAACATCGAGGAGCTGCAGGCCGAGAACCTGCGTAAAATGCTGCTGGCCATGAGCCGCGACGTGCGCGTGATGATCATCAAGCTGTGCGACCGGCTGCACAATATGCGCACCGGTGACGCCTGGCCGGAGCAGAAGCGCCGCGACAAGGCCCGCGAGACCATGGAGGTGTATGCCCCCATCGCCAACCGGCTGGGCATCCTGAACGTGAAGGAAGAGCTGGAGGACCGCAGCCTGCATTACCTCGACCCCGTGGGTTACGAGGACATCAGCAAGATGCTGAGCGAGCGCGCCGGGGAGGAGTTTCTGGCCAAGGTGTCCGGCGTCATCGAGCGCCGCCTGATCGAGAGCGGCATCGAGGGTGCCACCATCAAGCGCCGGGTCAAGAGCATCTACGGCATCTACCGCAAGACCATCATGCAGAACAAGTCCTTCGATGAGATCTACGATATTTACGCCGTTCGTGTGATTCTGGACAGTCTGGCCGAGTGCTACAGCACCCTGGGCCTCATCCACGATATGTACCACCCGCTGCCCAACCGCTTCAAGGACTATATCTCCACCCCCAAGCCCAACGGCTACCAGAGCCTGCACACCACCGTCATCGGCCACGAGGGCATCCCCTTCGAGGTGCAGATCCGCACCCGTGCCATGGACGAGCAGGCCGAGTACGGCGTTGCCGCACACTGGAAGTACAAGGAGGGCCTGGGCGGCCACGACAAGCTGGACGAGCGTCTGGCCTGGGTGAGCCAGCTGCTGGAAAACCAGCGCGTCAGCGAGGATTCCGGCAACCTGCTGCATGACCTCAAGAGCGACCTGCTGCCGGAGGAAGTGTTTGCCTTTACCCCCAAGGGCGATGTGATCAACCTGCCCACCGGTGCCACCTGCATCGACTTTGCCTACGCCATCCATTCGGCGGTGGGCAACCGCATGGTGGGCTGCAAGGTGAACAACCGCATGGTGCCCATCGACCACATCGTTTCCACCGGCGAGATCATCGAAGTGATCCTTGGCCCGGCGGACAAAGGCCCCAGCCGCGACTGGCTCAAGATCGTGCGCACCAGCGAGGCCAAGAGCAAGATCCGCAACTGGTTCAAGAAGATGCGCCGGGAGGAGAACATCCAGCAGGGCCGCGATGCGCTGGCCCGTGAACTGCGGCGCGAGATGATCATCATTCCGGACGACCAGCTGGACGAGTTCATCAACAGCTGCTGCCGCCGCCTGCGCCAGAACAACGCCGAGGAGCTGTATGCCGCCATCGGTTATGGCGGCATGACCATTGCCAACTGCCTGCCCAAACTCAAGGAGGAGTGGACCAAGCTGAAGGCCACAGAGGAGCGGTCTGAGGAGGACCTGCCCAAGGTGGACCTGAGCAAGGTGCACGCCACCGACGGTGTGGTGGTGGAGGGCTTTGACAACACCCCCATCAAGTTTGCCAAATGCTGCAGTCCGCTGCCCGGGGACCCCATCGTGGGCTTCATCACCCGCGGCTTTGGCGTGTCCATCCACAAGCAGAGCTGTGCCAACGCCATTTCCAGCATGAAGGACCCCACCAACGCGCCCCGCTGGGTCAAGGCCTACTGGGCCGACAGCGTCAAGGACAGCTACAAGGCCGGCCTTGAAATTATCGCCCTGAACCGCAACGAACTGCTGCAGGATGTGCTGGCCGCCCTGGCGGACATCCGGGTGCCCATCTACGCCCTGAACGCCCGTCAGGTGGAAAACAACTGCGCCGTGGTCAGCCTGACCATCGGCATCAACAACACCGAGCACCTCAACCGCGTGGTGGCGCGGCTTTCCAAGGTGAAGGATGTGCTCAAGGTGACAAGGAGTTAACGCGATGCGAGCAGTCATTCAGGCCGTTTCGTCGGCCAGTGTACGGGTAAACGGCGGCGATCCCCGGGCCATCGGGCCGGGGCTGATGATCCTGCTGGGGGTGAAGGACACCGACAGCCTGGACATCGTGCCCAAACTGGCGGATAAGTGCGCGGGCCTGCGCATTTTTCCGGACGCGGAGGGCAAACTGAACCTCAGCGCGCGGGACCTTGGGTATTCGGCGCTGGTGGTGAGCCAGTTCACCCTTTACGGCGACACGAAAAAAGGCTACCGCCCCAGCTTTATCAAGGCCGCAAAACCGCCCCTCTCGGTGGATGCCTACGAGCTGTTTTTGGCCGAGATGAACAAACAGGGCCTCAAAGACGTGCAGCACGGCGAGTTCGGGGCCGACATGCAGGTGTCGCTGGTGAACGAGGGCCCCTGTACCATCATCATTGACACCGACGAGTGGAAAAAGAAGGAGTGATCCCATGCAGGCATTTCACATCCCGGCACCCCCGCCGTACTACACCAATACCTTTTTGCTGATCTCGGACGCCGGCCATGCGGTCATCATTGACCCGGCGGCGGACGTGCAGAACTACGAGCAGATTTTGCAGGAGCACAACGCCGTGCTCACCACTCTTCTGTGCACCCACGGCCACTTTGACCATGTGGGCAGCGCCGAGGCCCTGCGCCGGAAGTACCACGCCGTGCTCTACTGCGAAGCGGATGATCTGGCCGGGGATAAGATGTACCCGCTTTCCGAGGCCGACCACGGCTATGCGGAAGGCCAGACCGTGACAGTGGATGAGCTGCAGTTTACGGCATGGCATACGCCGGGCCACACCCCCGGCAGCGTGGTGCTGCTGTGCGGAGAGTATCTTTTCTGCGGTGACACTCTGTTTGCAGGCAGCATCGGCCGCACCGACCTGGAGGGCGGCAGCAGCGACGCCATGAACGCGAGCCTGCGCAAGCTGGCAAAGCTGCCCATCCCGCGGGAGACCCAGGTGCTGCCCGGCCACGGCGAGTTTTCCACCTTCGGGGAGGAACTGGACAACAATTACTTCATCCGCAGCGCGCTGCGCGGCGGAGAACTGTAACACGAACCCTCTCCGTCACGGCGTGCGCCGTGCCACCTCTCCCGATGGGAGAGGTGTTGTGAATCAGGCGAAAACGCTGACTGAAAGCTCTCCCTTTCGGGAGAGCTGGCGAGCGTCAGCGAGCCTGAGAGGGTTGGATTTTTCAATAAAAGAGAGAACGACATGAAGATTTATATCACGGGGCTGCCCTCCGGGTACGAGGTGGAACATCTGGTCCGCCTGTTCTACCCTATGGCACCCCTTACCCTCACCCCGCCCGAAGCGGGCGAGGACTGCGTGTGGGCCGAGAAAAAGCCGGACGGCCTGTGGGCCATGGTGCGGCAGGGCGGCAAATGCGCCGAGCGCTCTGCACCGCTGCCCGCTCCGGCGGAGGTCGGCGGCGAGACGCCAGAGTTTGCCTTGGCCAGCCTGACCTATGACCTGCTGCGGCAGTGGACCGGTATCCGCCCGCCCTGGGGCAAGATGACCGGCGTGCGCCCGGTGCGCCTCATCCACGACAAGCGTGCCGCCGGATGGAGCGAAACGGACATCGACCACTTTTTCCTGGAGCGCTTCGACTGCTCGGAGCAGAAATACCAGATGGCCAAGGCCATCGCCGACCTGCAGGAGCCGATTTTGAAGGTGGGCAGTGCGCCCAAGACCTACAGCCTGTACATCGGCATCCCGTTCTGCCCGTCCCGGTGCAGCTACTGCAGCTTCGTGAGCTGCAACCTTGACCGTGACCGCAAGATGGTGCAGCCCTATGTGGACTGCCTGTGCAACGAGGTGGAAGAGATCCGCAGACAGGCCGACAAGGCCGGGCTGACCCTGTGCAGCATCTACATCGGCGGCGGCACCCCCACCAGCCTTTCGGCCGACCAGCTGCGGCAGCTCATGGGCACCGTGCGGCAGAATTTTGACCTGTCCAAAGTCGTAGAATATACGGTGGAAGCAGGCCGCCCGGACTGCACCGACGCCGAAAAGCTGGCTGTCATCAAGGAGTACGGGGCCACCCGGATCTCCATCAACCCCCAGACCTTCTCGGACGAGGTACTGGCCGGCATCGGCCGCAAGCACTCGGCCCAGGACATCCTGGACTGCTACGCCGAGGCCCGCAAGGCAGGTCACGATGACATCAACATGGACCTCATCGCCGGTCTGCCCGGCGACACGGTGGAGAGCTTTGAGCACAGCCTGCAGCAGGCCATTGCCCTCGACCCGGAGAACATCACCGTGCACACCCTGACCCTCAAGCGGGCCTCCCGGATCGTCATCGAGGACCAGCGGGAAAACGACTACGCCGACGTGGCCGCCATGCTGGAAAAGTGTCACCTGCTGGCCGAGGCGGGCTACCGGCCCTATTACCTCTACCGCCAGAAGAACACCCTGCAGAACCTGGAAAACGTGGGCTGGTGCAAACCGGGCCACGAGGGATATTACAACATCTACATCATGGAGGAAGTTCAGACCATCCTTTCCGCCGGTGCGGGCGGCAGCACCAAGCTGGTGGCCGACGGCGGCAAACGGATGCAGCGCATCTTCAATTTCAAGTATCCGAACGAGTATATCCAGCGCTTTGCGGAGGTACTGGAACGGAAAAAAGGAGTGGCTGATTTTTATGATCACGATCTGGGTCCCGAAGCGTCTGGTTGAGATCGACCTTTACAATGTGGCGGCCTGCAGCCCGCAGCAGCTGGCACAGCTGAGCGAGCACAGCTATGCCCAGCGGGTGAATTATGCCGCCGAGAAGATCCGCATGTCCGGCGCAAAGATCGTAATGCTCACCGGCCCGTCGGCCAGCGGCAAGACCACCAGCGCCCACTGCATCGCCCGGGCACTGCAGCAGCAGGGCACCCCGGCGCAGGTCATCAGTCTGGACAATTTCTTCAAGGGGGCGGAGTTCTACCCCCGCCTGCCGGACGGCACGCTGGACTATGAGAACCCCGACACGCTGGATCTGCCGCTCATCAAGCAGTGCCTGCGGGAGCTGAGCGAGACCGGCAAGACCACTCTGCCCGTCTACGACTTCTCGGCCGAGAAGCGCTCGGATGAAGCAGAACCCATCGACCTGCAGGGCGGCGTGTGCCTGGTGGAGGGCATCCATGCCCTGAACCCGGAGCTCACCGGCCTTGTGAAGGGCGATGACATCTACCGCATCTATGCTGGCCTGCGGGAGGAATACTGCATCGACGGCCGCCGGGTGATCAATACCCAGGATATCCGCCTGTGCCGCCGCACCCTGCGGGATGCCGCCACCCGCGGCCGCAGCCCGGCCAAGACCCTGACCATGTGGGACCATGTGCTGGACGGCGAGACCCGGTATATCAAGGGCTTCAAGACCACGGCAGACTTTCTGCTGGACACCTCTTTTACCTACGAGCTGGGCCTGATCTCCAACCTGCTGGGCGTGGTGCGCCGCCAGTTTACGTTGGAAGGCCACAATGCCGAGTTGTGGGACGAGACGGCCCGCCGCTTTGAGCATGTGGCACCGCTGAGCCTGGACCTGCTGCCGCCCGACAGCATGCTGCGGGAGTTCTATGGCGGCAAGGTCTGACCGACCCCAAGATATGGGGAAAATGCGAAAAATTTGTTTCCAAACCTGCACCAAACTGTAAAAAATGCAGGACATGCGTTGCAATTGCACAGGCGGCGCGCTATAATGGGCATGACCCCACAACCCGTGGTCCGGCGCAGGCCGGGCCGTGTATGGAGGAAGAGAGAGGTGTCTTTTATGGATTTCGATTTCAATAAGATCAAGGAAATGGGCTTGGAATACGCAGAAAAAGGCAAGAACGCCGCCAAAGACCTGGCCGAGAAGGGCAAGACCCAGGCACTGATCGTCAATGAGCAGGGCAAGCTGCTCAAGGCACAGCGTCAGCTGGGCGCACTGGTGTACAGTCTGGCCAAGGGCAAGGAAGAAAACCAGCCGCTGGTGGATAAATACATCGAGATGATCGACAGCATCGAGGGCGAGATCGCCCGCCTGAAAGCCTCTCTGACCCCGGCGGAAACCGCTGAGGTGGAATTTACCGAAGCCGAAGAGCCGGCTGCTGAAGAAGCTCCCGCTGCCGAGGCAGCGCCTGCCGAAGAGCCCCGCAAGACCTGCCCGCAGTGCGGTGCACCCGTCTCGGACGATGCACTGTTCTGCAATAAGTGCGGCGCACAGCTGTAACGTAAACAGCGCCCCAGCAAAAACCGGAAAACGGGCGGTGTCCCCTTTGGCAGGATACCGCCCTGTTTTTGCGAAAAAAGAGAAATCTCCGTAAAAATACCGGGAAATGCCCTGATACCCTTGCAAAACCGCAGAGGATGCGGTACAATTTGTAGTATCTTTTGGAAGGGAGGGCCTGCCATGCTGGACTGGGTACCGAGCGCACCCTATACCGCGGAACAGCTGCTGGAAGTGCTGCGCATCCTGCGCGACCCGGAAAACGGCTGCCCCTGGGATAAAGTGCAGACCCATGCTTCCATCCGGAAAAATTTTCTGGAGGAGACCTGTGAGGTGCTGGAGGCCATCGACGCCGATGACCCGGCCATGCTCCGGGAGGAGCTGGGCGATGTGCTGATGCAGGTGGCGTTCCATGCGGTGATCGAAGAAGAGC
>ENA-OVGQ01001457-OVGQ01001457.1-human-gut-metagenome-genome-assembly--contig:-NODE-1457-length-25494-cov-4.436377_pt1 | contig 25494 bp, 26 predicted proteins | sample MGYA00237774_ERZ505427 | MGnify/ENA primary metagenome ERZ505427 (study PRJEB26158, sample SAMN06016404) | human gut metagenome | biome: human gut; feature: ankylosing spondylitis patient; material... | reverse complement strand
ACAGCAATATAACCAGAACTGATTGACTTTGGATATAATGGCACGCACTATTTGCAACATAATAAATATTATGTTGTACTTTTCGCAAAACATTTTCTATTCACAACTTTTTTAATTATATAATCGCTTTTTATAACCATCTTCATACTGTCCAGCAGCTTTCTATGTTCTTCCCCTGATGATTTCACATATATACGGGTTGTCTCAATATTGCTGTGACCAAGCACATCCGCAAGACGGGCTATGTCCTTTTTAATATTGTAGAAGCTTCGGGCAAACAGATGTCTCATATTATGCGGAAATACTTTTGATGGGTCTATTCCTGCTGCCACACTTAACTGCTTCATCATTTTCCAGATGTTGCACCTGTTTAAAGGGCTTCCGGTTCTTGTAATGAATATGCTGCCCCGCACTATTCCATGTCTGTCTGCATATCTTATGAGTGCATTTCTTAATTCTGACGGATATAATATTCTTCTTAATTTTCCTTTGTTATGAATATCTGCTACGCCCCTGATTACAGATTCCAAAGTTACTGATTTAAGTTCACTTATTCTTATTCCTGTACTCCCCAGAGTCTGTATAATAAGTGCAAGCTGTTCATTTCCCATAGAAACAGCTGTATCAATAAGACATTCATATTCACCTTTCGTAAGTTCGCGTTCCTCTGTGGCAAACATATTTTTCTGTACCTTTATCATCTTCACTTTCATATCTGCACAATCCATAACTTCAAGATAATGATTAACAGATGCCAGAAATGAATTGATACTTGATATTTTATAATCACCTGTGTTTTCAAGATAATACTTATAGTCAATAACCAACTACTTATACATTTCCCCGCAGCATATTCATAGAATTTTTTCATATCTCTTACATACTTCTCAACAGTAAGCCTGCCCTTTTCTTCCCTTACAAGTATTTTCCTGTATTCTTCTATGCTTCTCTCTGTAATAAACATTTTCTTCATTTTATTCTCCTCATTTATCCTTATTATGTGTATCTATGAAAAAAGCCCGCTGGTTAATCTCTTAACCAACGGGCTGTTACTGTTCTTTCATTATTATATTGTTCTTATCTTTTATTCCTTGTCTTTTCCATTACATCAAGAGTATGCATCTTACCATATGCATCTCTCTTATGCTTTGGAACTTCTCCTGCTTCAGAATTAAATATACCGACATTCTGACCTTTGTTATGCTTTGCTGCACATGCCGGACAATATCTTCCGTATCTTATCTCTGCTCCACAGTCCTCACATTTGATATAGCTGTCCGAACCGTCAGGAATCTCTATTCTTCCTTCTCGCAGATATCTGTTAATTGTTGATACAGGAACCCCTGTTCCATCTGATATATTAGCTGCATTAGAAGGGCCATGGTCTTCTATATATTTTCTCACCTTGCCAAAAGATGTCAGTTCCTCTGCTCCACAGTTGTCACACTTAAACACTTCTCCAAATGCATAACGCATAAGTTCCCCACACTTTGGACATATCTTGGCACGGTCATATTTAATCAACGTATCAATCTGGCGCTTTTCCTTTTTCTGCTTTTCTCTTTCCTCAATCTGCCTTAAAGTAGGTTTCATAATCATACCTTCTTTCTTTCAAGTGTATCTCTGAATATATCTCTTCGTTCAGTTTTACCAACTTTATTAATATCTCTTTCTTTATATGTTCCGTCATTCTTGATCTGCTTTTTCTTATAATTCTTATCATCCGGTTCTTGTTCCTGTGCTGTCCTGTCTGCCCTGCCCGGTTCCTTAAGAGCTTTCTCCAGTATCTCCTTATTCTGAAATGCAGAATTGCCATGGTTCATTGATAACATCTGTCTCTGCTTCTGGCTTATATACTGTTCAAGGTTAGCATTACGCACGCCTAACCTGCATCCGTATACTATCTTGTTCTCACCGATAACAACCTTTCTCACAATAATCCCCATAAGACTGTAATTCTGATTAAAGTCAGCAAATACAAGTCTTACCGGCATATTAATGACATTGTCCATATCCTCCATGCCAACAAAAGAGAATCCACTCTCACTCACATCTTTAACAATAACATCAACTGCCTTACGGTTAGTCCCTAACTGTGCAACTCCCGAGATACCTATAAACAGCCTGAAAGCCCCTCGTCTGTTAACTTCAAAGCCTTCTCCATTAGCTGTAATCTTATAAAATGTTCCATTATCTTCTCTTATTGAATTAACCGCAACGCCCTTCCATAACATTGGTGGCTTACTGTCTCTTATCATATATACACTTACCGTAATACCGCCACCTGAAGAATTGAAACTTAATATCTTTCCATTAATTCTTATTGGCTCAACCAATACGCTTTGGTTAACTTTTCTTATAACCTTAGATGGAAACTCATATTTCTGTCTATTCATGCTTAATTCAATTATCAGGTTATTATCCTCGGTCATCTCCTGTAAAAGCATAGTTTTTCTCCATTACACGCAATTAATGATATAATGATAACACATTTACAGCAATAAAAAAAGACTCTCATACCAAACTCGCATGAGAATCTTCTTTCATAATTAATTATTCTTCATCTTCTTCTGGTTCATTCCAGTTATGATATACATTCTGAACATCATCATCTTCATCTAAAAGTCCTAAGATTCTGTTCATCTTCTTAATATCATCCTCAGATGTAAGGTCTACAGTTGTCTGTGGAATCATAGTAACCTCTGCTGAAGCAAATGTTACTCCGGCATCAGCTAATGCCTGATTAACAGCATCAAACTCCTCTGGTGAAGTAAGGATTTCATAACAATCCTCTTCTTCATTGAAATCATCTGCACCAGCGTCAAGAGCTAACATCATAAGCTCATCAGCATCTCCGGTATATTCTTCCTTGTCTACAATCATCTGTCCCTTGTTATCAAACATGAATGATACACAGCCTGGAGTACCAACATTACCGCCACCCTTAGTGAACGCACTACGGATATTAGAAGCTGCTCTGTTTCTGTTATCAGTAAGAGCCTCTACGATAATAGCTGTTCCGTTAGGACCATATCCTTCATATGTAACTGATTCGTAGTTAGACATATCATTACTTGCAGCCTTCTTAATAGCTCTGTCAATTGTATCATTAGGCATATTAGCTGCTTTACACTTAGCAACAACCTGTCTTAACTTACTGTTATTATTAACATCCGGACCGCCTTCTTTAACAGCTATCATAAGCTCCTTACCAAGTCTTGTAAAGATTTTACCCTTAGCTGCATCATTGGCTGCCTTCTTATGCGCGATATTCGCAAATTTTGAATGTCCTGACATAAAAATACCTCATTTCAAATTATTGTTGTAACTATTCAGAGCCAGCCTCCAAAATGCTTCGCATTTTGGAGGTGTGGCGTATCCGCCAGATAGAATTTCAAAATCAGATATAGAAATGCAAGCATTTCTAATCTGATTTATGAAATTCTGCCTGGCTCTGAACAGTTACATATTAGCTTTAATCTTCTCAATCATCTCTGTATATTCAGCATCTGTAAGATACTTCTTATCTGGGTTCATAAGGAATACGCCACCCCATTCGAACTCGTCCTTATACTTAGGACAGAGATGGAAATGAAGGTGATGACCTGTATCACCATATGCACCATAGTTAACCTTATCTGGGTGGAAAGCAGCCATGATAGCTCTTGCTACTCTTGCAACATCCTCAAAGTAAGCAGCTCTCTCTTCTGCAGTTAACTCGTTCATATCACCAACATGCTTCTTATGTGCTACGATACATCTTCCAGGATGACTCTGCTCCTTGAACAGATATACCTTTGATGTCTCAAGCTCACATATCTTAATACCAAACTTAGCTACGAGGTCACCCTCTACACAATATGCACAATTCTGATCTACCATAATCGTATCCTCTTTTCTATAACCAAATATAACTCATGCTTCTATATTGCCGGGTTTGAGCAGATACAATCTGTTCAAACCCGTATGTAACCGGCATGTTCTCATGCCAATTACATTATTACATTGCATCCTTAATAGAGAAGCTGATTCTTCCCATCTTATCCTTACCCATACACTTGCACTTTACATGATCGCCAAGTGTAAGAACATCTTCAACATGGTTGATTCTCTCATTAGAAATCTTAGAAATGTGAACCATTCCTTCCTTGCCAGGAGCAAACTCTACGAATGCACCGAATTCCTTAATGCTTACAACCTTACCTTCATATATCTTGCCTTCTTCGAAGTCTTCTACAATAGTCTTGATATACTTCATAGCCTTATCCATTCCTGCCTGCTCAACACCACATACAGAAACGAATCCATCATCAGTAATATCAATCTTGACACCGCACTCATCAATGATTGCGTTGATTGTCTTACCACGCTGTCCAACTACTTCGCCAATCTTAGCAGGGTCAATAGATGTCTGGATAATCTTAGGCGCATACTCACCAACAGTCTTTCTAGGCTCAGCAATAGCAGGCTTCATACATGTATCCATAATGAAAAGTCTTGCTTCTCTTGTTCTTCTTATAGCCTCTTCAACGATTGGTCTTGTAAGACCGTGAATCTTAATATCCATCTGGATAGCTGTAATACCTTCTGTTGTACCTGTTACCTTGAAATCCATATCTCCAAAGAAATCTTCAAGTCCCTGGATATCAGTAAGTACAATATAATCATCATCTGTCTCGCCTGTAACAAGACCACATGAAATACCGGCTACCATTCTCTTAATAGGAACACCTGCTGCCATAAGTGACATACAAGATGCACATGTTGAAGCCATTGATGTAGAACCATTAGATTCAAATGTCTCAGAAACGGCACGGATTGCATATGGGAACTCTTCCTCTGATGGAAGAACAGGAACAAGTGCCTTCTCAGCTAATGCTCCATGTCCGATTTCACGACGTCCTGGTCCTCTTGATGGCTTAGTCTCACCTACAGAGTATGAAGGGAAATTATAGTGATGTATGTATCTCTTAGTAGTTACATTCTCATCAAGACCATCAACCTTCTGTGCCTCTGATAAAGGTGCAAGAGTAACAACATCACAGATCTGTGTCTGTCCTCTTGTAAACATTGCAGAACCATGAACTCTAGGAATAATATCAACCTCAGCTGCAAGTGGTCTGATCTGGTTAATAGCTCTTCCGTCCGGTCTCTTGTGATCCTTTAAGATCATCTTACGAACAGTCTTCTTCTGGTACTGGTAAACAGCTTCACCAAGAACTGCAAGCCATTCCTCATTATCTGCAAATGCTTCCTTCATCTTCTCAGTTACAGCATCAATATTCTTCTCTCTTGTCTGCTTGTCATCTGTGAATACAGCAACTTCCATCTCTTCTGGAGATACAACCTGCTTCATAGCCTCAAACATCTCTGCAGGAACAGCACAGCTTACATAAGAATGCTTTTCCTTGCCAACCTCAGCAACAATCTTATCAATAAATGCAATGATTGTCTGGTTGATATCATGAGCCTTATATATAGCCTCAATCATCTTGTCTTCTGGAATCTCATTAGCTCCTGCTTCAATCATAATAACCTTCTGCTTAGTTGAAGCAACTGTAAGCTGAAGATCTCCATCCTGCCACTGTGCCTGAGATGGGTTAACGATAAATTCTCCATCAATCATACCAATCTGTGTTGTAGCACATGGACCGTCAAATGGAATATCAGAAATAGATGTTGCAATAGCAGAACCAATCATAGCAAGTAATTCTGGTCTGCAATTCTCATCAACTGACATAACCATGTTATTAAGAGTAACATCATTACGATAGTCCTTAGGGAATAATGGTCTCATAGGTCTGTCGATAACTCTTGATGTAAGGATAGCATTCTCAGATGCCTTACCTTCTCTCTTGTTAAATCCACCAGGAATCTTTCCTGCTGCATACATCTTCTCTTCATATTCAACGCTTAATGGGAAGAAATCAATTCCCTCTCTTGGTTCTTTAGATGCTGTTGCTGTTGAAAGAACAACAGTATCACCATAATGCATTAATGCAGCACCGTTAGCCTGTGCACACACTCTGCCGATATCAACTCTTAAAGTTCTTCCGGCGAGTTCCATTTCATACTGTTTAAACATATGAACTCCTTCCATAAAAAATATATATTTAACAGAAGGTCCGAAACAACTGAAAAACACACCATAAACTACCTCCATGGTATACATTTCAGTGGTCTCGGGGTATCCCTTCTGCCATTAACAACGCAATAGGGCGGAGTTATACACTCCGCCCTGATTAATTACTTTCTTAAGCCTAAACGCTCAATAAGATTTCTGTAAGATTCAATATCTGTATCCTTAAGATATGCAAGTAAAGCTCTTCTCTTACCAACCATCTTAAGAAGACCTCTTCTTGAGTGGTGATCCTTCTGGTTAACCTTAAGATGTTCTGTTAACTCAGCGATTCTTTCTGTTAAGATAGCTACCTGAACTTCTGGAGAACCTGTGTCTCCTGGCTTTCTTCCATAAGTAGCAATGATTTCTGCTTTCTTTTCCTTAGATATCATGTCTAAATCCTCCTAAATATTAATCTCCTGCCACTAAGCTTCAGGTCGGAGTGTCCTATAGCTGGGTGGCGGCTCACACTTGATTATTGTAACACAGGCATTAAACCTTTGCAAGTATTAATTATCCAATAAGAAACATATTTCTTGCAAAATCCGAATCTGCCGCAATCTGTCTCTTCAACCCTTCTACATCTTCAAACTTCATCTCTGGTCTTATAAAATGTATGAATTCAACATCAACCTTCTTGCCATACACATCCTTGTCAAAATCAAAAAGAAATGTCTCAACACTTATCTCCGGTGCATCACTTACTGTAGGCTTAGTTCCTAAGTTAGTAACCCCGTAAAATTTTTCACCATCAATAGTCGTCTGGGTAGCATATACTCCATTAGGTGGCAGGAGCTTATACTCCGTCGGATATATGTTAATAGTAGGGAAATCAAGCTTCCGTCCAAGCTGGTTTCCTATCGAAACCACACCTGTAACATTAAACGGTCTGTTAAGAAGAACATTTACCGTTTCCATATGGCCAACCTTTAATTCTTCTCTTATATATGTACTACTGATTTCCTTATCCTGATATTTTTCCTTTTCAACAATAATAGTTGTAAATCCAAGTTCTTCTCCTACTTCCACAAGCATTGCTGCATCACCTGCCCTGTCTTTTCCAAAACGGTAATCAGTACCTACAACAACATACTTTGCATGCAGCTTATCAATAAGAATCCTGCATATAAAATCTTCAGGCTCCATATTCATGAATTCTTCCGTAAACGGATATTCAATCTCAACATCTATGCCAAAATTCTCACACAGTCTGCGTCTTTCACTGCTTGTAGATATAAAATGCTGATGCTTCTGTGGACATATTGAAAGCGGCAGACTGTCAAAAGTAAACAAAACCGCAAGCAGATTCTCCTCATCTGCTTTCTGCCTTACAATCTCAATAAGCTTCTGATGTCCTGTATGAATTCCATCGAATTTTCCTAATGTAACTGCACTTTTCTTATTTAATTGAAAATCATCTGTTCCATGAATATATTCCAAAGATGATCACGCCCCTTTACTTGTTGTCTTCGTAAAATATCTTAACCGGATAAAGCACTTCATCTTGAAATTCATATACACCGATAAAGCATTTATCAGAATCGTACACTCTGTATTTCTCATTATCACTGATTGCAGCATCTGCAGGTATCTGTTCTCTTGACAGCTTATTGCCATTGTGAAGATACCGGCTGTATTCTTCTGCAAATGTTATCTCCTGATAATCACTGAATATCTTATCTATGCCAGTTATCCTGTCTTCTATTTCACCCTTTAACACAAGAGCCGATATCTGGTTAAGTGTAAGTGTATCATCAAGCATGAATTCACCTACCCGCGTTCTTGTAAGTTTCATCATACATGCGCCACACCCAAGCTTCTTACCTATATCATCACATAATGACCTGATATAAGTTCCCTTTGAGCAGTCAACAGTAATAGTAACTGTTTTCTGTTTATCTGAAAGATTGATATCATTCACCCTTAATGTATTAATATGGACAGTTCTTGGTTTTCTTTCAATCTCAATACCTTTTCTTGCAAGCTCATAAAGCTTCTGTCCATTATGCTTTAAAGCTGAATACATAGGCGGTATCTGTTCATACTCACCTATGAATTCATTACATGCTTTAAGGACATCCACTTCACTCACATTAACCTCTGACTGGGCAACAATTTTCCCTGATATATCAAGAGTATCTGTCGTTGTGCCAAGAAGCATTACAGCCTCATAAGTCTTTCCCCAGTCAGTTATAAGGTCACACAGCTTTGTAGCCTTACCGATACACACAGGAAGCACCCCGACCGCATCAGGGTCAAGTGTGCCTGTATGACCAATTTTTTTAGTTTTAAGTATTCCCCGAAGCTTTGCAACTACATCATGAGATGTAAATCCCTGCTCCTTATATACATTTAAAACACCATTCATGCATTATCCTCATTATACTGCTGCTCAATCATTTCGCCAATCTTATTAACAATACTGTGGACATTGCCCTTAGCAGAGAATCCTGCTGCCCTCACATGTCCTCCACCGCCAAATGCTGTGGCGATTCTTGCAACATCAATCATTTTCTTTGAACGAAGACTTACTTTGTATTCGTCCTTATCTGTTTCATAAAGGAATATAGCCACTTCAACTCCGTCTGTTAAGCGTAACTGCTCAATAATTCCACCAAGTTCTTTGCCAGTGACACCATAGAAATTCATTTCTTCAATAGATACACTTGAAAATATACATCTGCCATCATAAAACAACACACTTTCAAGCAAAGCTCTTCCAAGAATCTGGTTCTGGATATAACTCTTCTTATAAAAGCTGTTATCGATAATGTCAGAATAATCAATTCCCATCTCCATCATCTTTCCAGCTATATCCATTGTCCTTCTTGATGTACAGCTGTACTTAAACACACCTGTATCATGGATTATTCCTGTATATATGCACTCTGCAACATTTTTATCGACCTTATCCTCGTCAAATGTTGTATAGAGAACTTCACATGCCGAACTTGACTGTGGCTCTACATAATTAACATCAGCAAATGAATTATTGCTTATATGATGATCTATGCAGATAGTCTTATCAGCATTTTCAAAGCAGCTCATAAATGGTTCAATTCTATCCATTGAACTGCAGTCAAGTACTACGAATAAATCAAAATGCTTATCCTCGGCCTCATGCTTAATATCATTAACACCAGATAAATAATTAAATTCATCTGACGGCTTTTCAAGATAAACAGTAACCTCGCACTCAGGAAGATTCTTCCTGATATAATTATATAAACCTAATGTTGAACCAACACAGTCACCATCAGGACGGATATGTCCTGTGATACCTATAACCTTTGCATGTCCGATTTCTTCAATAATATTCATGACTAACCTCTTTATTCTGTCTCGTCTTCAACCTCAACGTGCATCTTATTATCATGTTCTGTAACTTCATCAATAAGCTTAGACATATTAATACCATACTCAATTGACTGATCAAGAATGAATCTTATTTCAGGAGTATTTCTTAAATTAACAGTTCTTGCAAGCTGTCTTCTTATATATCCTTCTGCACTCTTAAGACCTGTAATCGTATCCTTCTGTGACTTTTCATCACCAAGAACACTTATATATGCCTTACATGTCTTAAGGTCAGGAGCGACCTCAACCGCTACAACCGAAGTCATAGGGTTGATTCTAGGGTCTTTAATCTCACTTCTGATTATATTACTTAATTCTTTCAATACCTCGCCGTTAATACGGGTATTCTTCACACTATTTTTACGCATATATTCTCCAAATAAAAACTAAATCCTATCTTGGCACTTCAACCATGATATGTGCTTCAATCATATCCTCTGGCTGGATATCATTGAACTTTTCAAATACCATACCACACTCAGTACCTGCCTTGATTTCCTTAACCTCATCCTTGAAGTGCTTAAGAGATGCAATAGGTCCTTCATAAACCTTCTCACTTCCTCTTGTTATACGGACAACAGAATCTCTTGTAATTCTTCCCTCTTCAACGATACAGCCGGCAATATTACCAACTCCTGAAGCCTTGAATATCTGCATGATTCTTGCATGACCGATAATCTTTTCTTCATAGATAGGCTCAAGCATACCCTTAAGGGCTGCCTCAACATCTTCAATAGCATTGTAGATAACGCTGTAAAGTCTTAAATCTACCTTTTCTCTCTCTGCAACAATTCTTGCCTGATTATCAGGCTTAACGTTAAATGCAATGATGATAGCATTAGAAGCTGATGCAAGTACTACATCGGATTCATTAACATTACCAACACCACCATGAATTACCTTAACAACAACCTCATCATTAGAAAGTCTTACAAGACTTGACTTAACAGCCTCAACAGAACCCTGTACATCAGCCTTGATGATAATATTAAGTTCCTTCATATTACCAGCCTGAATCTGTTCAAAGAGTGCATCAAGAGATACCTTATGCTTAGTATCATCAAGAAGCTTCTTTCTTCCCTCGCTGATAAATGTCTCTGCTGTACTTCTTGCTTCCTTCTCTGAATCAGCAGCCATAATGATTTCACCTGCATTAGGAACATCATTAAGACCAAGAATCTCAACCGGAGTAGATGGTCCGGCAACCTTTACTCTGTTACCCTTATCATCAATCATGGCTCTTATCTTACCATAGCAAGAACCTGCTGATACAGCATCTCCCACATGAAGAGTACCCTTCTGTACAAGGATAGATGCTACAGGACCACGTCCCTTATCAAGCTCAGCCTCAATAACAATACCTCTTGCCTTTCTGTCAGGGTTAGCCTTAAGTTCATTAACCTCTGCTGTAAGAAGAATCATATCAAGAAGCTCATCAATACCCTGCTTAGTATGTGCTGATACTGGAACAAATGTAGTAGAACCACCCCAGTCTTCTGCAATAAGACCATACTCAGTAAGCTCCTGCTTAACCTTCTCGATATTAGCATTAGGCTTATCAATCTTATTGACAGCAACAATAATCTCAACACCTGCTGCTTTTGCATGGTTAATAGCCTCAATTGTCTGTGGCATTACACCATCATCTGCAGCTACAACAAGAATAGCAATATCTGTAGCCTGAGCACCACGCATTCTCATAGCTGTAAATGCTTCATGACCCGGAGTATCAAGGAATGTAATAAGATTACCATTTACATTTACCTGGTAAGCACCTATCTTCTGTGTGATTCCGCCTGACTCCTTAGCTGTCACATGAGTTTCTCTGATTGCATCAAGTAATGAAGTCTTACCATGATCAACGTGTCCCATAACGCAGACAACTGGTGGTCTTGGAACAAGCTTATCCTCTGGTTCTTCATCTTCCTTAAGAAGTTCTGCAATAACATCAACCTTCTCTTCATGCTCACATATGCAGTTGAACTCGAGAGCAATCTCTTCTGCTGCATCGTAATCTATCTCTTCGTTAATAGTAACAACCTTACCCTGTAAGAACAGCTTCTTAACAAGTGCTGCAGGAGCTACCTTCATCTTATCTGCAAGTTCCTTGATAGTAAGAGTATCTGGAAGAACAAGCTGCTTGATTGTCTCTTCTTCCTTTTCCTTCTTCTCAGGCTTTGTCATAGGCTTCTTATCAAATCTGCTGTTAGCGAACTTAAGATTTTCCTTAGCCTCATTATCTCTCTTTCTGTCATTCTTCTTGCTGTCTATTCTTGAATCATGTCTTCTTGAATCTGGCTTAGCTGAAAAATCAAATTCTTCCTTAGGTGCAGAATCTCTTCTGTCATTATTTCTTCTCTGACCTCCGTTAAATCCTCCACGGTTCTGGTCATTATCCTTTCTGAAACCGCCATTTCCAGACTGTCCGTTTCTGTCATTTCTGAAACCGCCGTTATTGTTGCGGTCATTGTTTCTATAACCGCCATTATTATCACGATTACCATAACCACCATTGTTGTTACGGTCATTATTTCTGTAACCGCCATTATTATCACGGTTGCCATAACCGCCATTGTTGTTGCGGTCATTGTTTCTATAGCCGCCATTGTTACGGTCATTATTTCTGTAACCATTATTATCACGGTTACCGTAGCCGCCATTGTTATTACGGTCGTTATTCCTGTAGCCGCCGTTGTTATCACGGTTGCCATAACCACCGTTATTATTACGGTCATTATTTCTGTAACCGTTATTACCTCGGTCGTTGTTTCTATAACCGCCATTATTACGGTCATTATTTCTGTAGCCGCCGTTGTTATCACGGTTCTGGTTATCTCTGTTATTATCTCTTCTAGGATTCTTATCCCTTGAACTGTTCTGTGGGAAATATACCTGTGAGATATGCTTCTTATCATCAGCATTACCAGACTTATTCTGTGCTCCCTGCTGTGACTGCTTTGGAGCCTGATTCTGCTGTCTGTTGTCCCTGTTATCATTCTTTACAGGCTGTGACTGCTTTGCTGGCTGTGCTGCCGGCTTATTCTCAGCCTTAGGTGCAGGCGCAAACTTCTTTCTCACACTTGTAATTTCTGCATCTGTAAGCCCGCTTACAGGCTTATAAGTCTTCTCGCTGTTGCTAAGCATATCAGTAATATCCTTAGATGTTATATTTAATTCTTTTGCCAATTCATGTACTCTCATATTTGCCATTTAACCTCTTTTCCAAATAACAGCACTGCTGTTATTCTAAACCCTGTTCAAAATATTTTTCTATGGTCTTTGCAAATCCTTCATCAAGGACTGCCAGTGATGCGCGGAATTCCTTTCCTATCGCGTGGCCAACACTCACCTTGTCACTAAAAAAATGTATCGGAACCTTGTAATAAGTACACATATTTGTAAACATTTTCTTAGTATTATCTGAAGAATCATCTGCAACAATAACTGTGTATGCCTTTCCGGTTTTAACAGCCTTCTCTGTTGAAAACTCTCCGCTTGCAACCTTTCCGGCTTTCTGCGCAAGTCCAATCATATTAAGGATTTTCTGTTTATTTTCCAATATTATTCAGCTCCTTTGCTAACTCATCATAGACAGCAGAATCTACTGCCATCTTAAATGACCTTTCAAGTCCCTTATTCTTAAATGCTTTAGACAGGCAGTCTTCATTCGCACATATATAAGCCCCTCTGCCATTCTTCCTGCCTGTAGCATCTATAACAATTGATTCATCCTGTGTCTTCAGAATACGGATTAAGTCCTTCTTATCCTTCATCTGACCGCAGCCAATACACTGTCTTTGTGGAATCTTCTTTACTGTAGCCACTATGCATCACTCCTAATAATTATTCTTCATCAAGGCTTAATTCAGATGGTTCAACATACTCTTCTTCTAAGTTCTCTTCTTCTGTATGTTCTTCAGGTTCAGCCTCGCTCTTAATATCAATTCCATATCCTGTAAGCTTTGCAGCAAGTCTTACATTCTGTCCCTGCTTACCAATTGCTAAAGAAAGCTGCTGCTCAGAAACAACAATCTTAGCCTTCTTCTCTTCATCATCAGCTACTGCTGAAACAACCTTTGCAGGGCTTAATGCGTTAACGATAAGCTGTGCTGAATTGCTGTCCCACTCAATGATATCTATCTGCTCATTGCCAAGTTCATTAACAATAGCTTTAACTCTTGCACCGTTAATACCGACACATGCACCTACAGGATCTACATTTGCAACATTGGCTCTTACTGCCATCTTAGTTCTTGAGCCGGCTTCTCTTGCAATACCCATGATTTCAACAACGCCATCTTTAATCTCTGTAACTTCTTCTTCAAAAAGTTTCTTAACAAGCTCCTGTGACTTTCTTGAAACTCTTACAACAGGACCACCCTTTTCTCTGTTAATTACATCAACAACATATAACTTAATTCTATCGCCTGGCACAAACTTCTTATCCTTGAACTTGTCATCAGCCTTAAGAACTGTCTGGAGTCTTCCAAGATCAATTGTAAGATCACCATTGTCAGCAACTCTCTGCACAATACCTGTAATAAGTTCCTTCTCCTTAGAATGATACTCATTATAAAGAGCATTCTTTTCCTGCTCTCTGATAGTCTGCACAATAGTATTCTTAGCATTCTTGGCAGCCTTTCTTGAGAACTCCTCAGACTTTACTTCAACAGTAATAACATCACCAAGCTGGCAGTCAGGCTTAATCTTTCTGGCATCTTCTAATGCAATATCAGTACCTGATACATATTTTTCTTTCTTATTCTCTCTGTTCTCTGGAACAATAACTTCCTCAACAACAGTTCTGTCAGAATAAATGTGGAAATCACCTGTTCTTCTGTCTAACTCAACACGACCGTTATCAGCCTTATCAAACTCAGCCTTGTACTCATCCATAAGAGATTTCTCGATAGCTGCAAACATAATCTCTTTATCGATTCCATTCTCCTTCTCAAGAGCATCAAGTGCCATAATTAATTCCTTATTCATTGCTTTTAATTTCCTCCAAAAATATATTATACTTCATCTACAAATGCCCATCTGATCATAGCCAGATTACTTCTGTCAAATGTTTTAGTTACATCATCAATACTGATTGTTACCGTATCTTTATCATATTCCTTAAGAACCCCGGAATATTCCTTAGATTTATCAACAGGACTGAATAATTTAATCTCAATCATTCTGCCAATACTCTTTTCATAATCCTTCTCTTTCTTAAGAGGTCTTGTAAGACCCGGAGAACTTACCTCAAATATATACTGGTCATCAATGTAATTCTCCCTGTCCAGTATCTCATTGAAAGCTCTGCTCACATTCTGACAGTCATCAATAGTAACTCCGCCTTCTTTGTCAATGTAGACACGCAGATACCAGTCGCTGCCTTCTTTTACGTAGTCAACATCAAAAAGTTCCACGCCGTTAGCTTCAACAACCGGCTGTATAAGTTCTGTTGTCTTAGCTTCATAGCTTTCTCTTTTTCCCATGCAGTACTCACCCTTTCTAAAAGTATTCAGTTTTCTTATATATGAACGAAAGAGTGGACATCTCTGCCCACTCTTTCCGTATCACATATAGTAGCTTGTAGGGGAATCGAACCCCTGATTCCGCCGTGAGAGGGCGGCGTCTTAGCCTCTTGACCAACAAGCCATAGCTTTTGTTGTCTTGCAGTTGTGTACCGCAGCAACAATGATATCTTAACTCAATTATCGGAATCCGTCAAGCACTTTTTTGAATTTTTTTAAAAAAATTTCAAAAAATATTTCAAAGCCTTCAAAAAAGCGCTTAAATACTGGATTTTAAGTCAATTAATAATCTTATGCAAAACTAAAGATTGCTGTAAATACTCCCGCACTTGCGATTCCCATAATCACTCCTGCAAGCAAAACTCCTAACAAAACTGCTATTACACTCTTCTTAAATCCCATATCAAGAAAACTTGCTGCAAGTGTTCCCGTCCATGCACCTGTTCCCGGAAGCGGAATTCCAACAAAAAGTAATAATGCTACAAAAAGACCTCTTCCAGCCTTCTCCTTAAGCTTCTCTCCACCCTTGTGTCCTTTTTCAATACAGAAAGTAAAGAACTTTCCAATATATTTCTTATCCTTTCCCCACTCAAGAACCTTTCTTGCAAAAAGGTAAATAACCGGTACAGGAAGCATATTACCTATTACGCACACAATATATGACTGTAACAATGGTAACTGGAATCCCTGCGATACAGGAATTGCACCTCTAAGCTCAATAAGTGGAACCATAGAAATAAGAAAAATATACAAATACTTTTTTAACATACTATCTCCTATTTAATTTAATAATAAACAGAATTGATAATACATAATATTTGTTAAAAAATCAAGTGTATTATATATTCTCAATCTGCCAGTCAATCGGTTCTACCCCATTAGCCTTTAAAAATTCATTGCACTGGCTGAAATGTCTGCATCCAAAAAAGCCTCTGTACGCAGATAACGGACTCGGATGTGGTGCTTTAAGAATAAGATGTTTCGGATTATTAAGCATTGATGCCTTTCTCTGTGCAGGCGAACCCCACAGCATATACACAATAGGTCTGTCCTGCATATTGACAGCATTAATAACTGCATCCGTAAACTGCTCCCAGCCGTGTCCCTGATGTGAATTAGCCTGATGTGCTCTTACAGTGAGTACTGTGTTAAGCAGAAGCACTCCCTGGTCGGCCCATTTCTTAAGATATCCGTTATTAGGAATATAACATCCACAGTCATCATGCAGTTCTTTATATATATTCTTAAGTGAAGGCGGTGCTTCCTCTCCAGGAAGTACTGAAAAAGACAGTCCATGTGCCTGATGTACATTATGATAAGGATCCTGACCAAGTATCAGTACCTTAACCTTACTAAGTGGTGTAAAATGAAACGCATTAAATATATCATCTGCCGGGGGATATACAACATATTTGCTGTATTCATCCTTAACAAACGTAAATAATTCCTTGTAATATGGCTTGGAATATTCCTCCTTAATAGCAGGAAGCCAGTCATTATCTATCATCGACATATCCATATCCTCCTACATACGCATAGGAATACCATTATCTGCAAGGTATTTCTTAAGCTCCATAATATCAAGTTCCTTATAATGGAATAGCGAAGCAGCAAGTGCTGCATCTGCTTTTCCCTTAGTAAATGCATCAAGAAAATGTTCTTTACCGCCTGCACCACCTGAAGCAATTACAGGTATTGATACATTTGACGCAATTGTATTAGTAAGCTCAATATCATATCCGGCTTTCGTTCCGTCACAATCCATACTTGTAAGAAGAATCTCTCCTGCACCGAGCTTTTCTGCCTTCATAGCCCATTCTACAGCATCCATATGCATATCAACTCTTCCGCCATTCTTATATATGCTCCAATGACCATCACTATTCCTCTTTGCGTCAATTGCAACTACAACACACTGGCTTCCAAACTTATCAGCTGCATCAGATATGAGCTGCGGATTCATAATAGCTGCCGAATTAATTGATATCTTATCAGCCCCTTCTCTTAAAAGTACCTTAAAATCATCTGTGCTTCGTATTCCACCGCCTACAGTAAACGGAATAAACACTCTTTCTGCCACTCTTCTTACAAGATCAACAGTTGTGTTTCTTCCATCACTTGAAGCTGTAATATCAAGAAATACAAGTTCGTCTGCACCTGATTTATCGTACATTGATGCAACCTCTACAGGATCCCCTGCATCTCTTAAATCAACAAAATTAGTTCCTTTGACAACTCTTCCATCCTTGCAGTCAAGGCATGGTATAATTCTTTTAGTAAACATCAGCAACTCCTTTTAGCAATTATAATGACGCAAAATTCTTTAATATCTTAAGTCCTACATCACTGCTCTTTTCAGGATGGAACTGGCATGCAAACACATTGCCGCTTTCAACCGAAGCATGAATATGTGTAGTATACTCCGTAGTTGCTGCCACAATTCCCTCATCTGCTGCCTTAAGATAATAAGAATGTACAAAATACACATATGGATTACCTTCAAGTCCCTTAAAAAGTCTCGCTTCAGGCTTAATATCAAGAGAATTCCATCCCATATGTGGAATCTTGAAACCATCCTTAGCAGGAATCTTTAATATCTTTCCCGGAAGAATATCAAGACCCTCTGCTCCCGGAGTCTCATCACTTTCCTTAAATAAAAGCTGTAATCCCAAACATATTCCAAGGAATGGTGTTCCATTACCTGTCACCTTCTTAATAGTATCAACAAGTCCGAACTTATCAAGATTGTTCATTGCATCACCAAATGAACCAACTCCCGGAAGAATAACCTTATCAGCCTGTAAGATTGCACTTGAATCTCTTGAGACTAAAACTTCCTCTCCTAATGATACCAGAGCCTTTTCAACACTCTTTAAGTTCCCTGCGTCATAATCGATAATTGCTATCATTGTACTGCCTTTCCGTATTCTTCTATTCTGTAATAATAATTAGTAAAATCTGTATCTGACATTGATGATAATCCTATTGCTTCTGTTTCAGATATCTTAAATGTATCCTGTAAAGCCAATACTATCTGCTTATATACAGCAGTAAACTTATTATCAATGCCTAACTCCTGTGCCTGCGGACGAAGACTATTATATCTGTTCACTCCCTTAATAAGACTGTCAAGTGCTTCTGTCTTCATGTTAAGCTTCATATAATTCTCATATGAATCATATTGTTTCTGAACATACATAATTGTTGAAGCCTGCTCATAAAGAGTCTTATCACTGCCATTAAGCTTTATTCCGCTTAACTTATCATATGCCTTCTCATACTGCTCATTGCTGTAATAATCTTTAGCCTGAGAAACACTGTTGTTATAATAAAAGCCTGAACTTAAAACACTTATAAGTACCGAAACACCCGCCACAAATAATACAAGCATAACAATCGAAACAGGCTTTATCTTAAGAATATCCTGCGGTTTAGGTGGTTCTTTCGGTTTCTTTACCCTCTTAGGCTTTACCTTCTTAGGTTTATTAGCCTTCTGTGCTTTCTTAGCCTCTCCTGCCTGCTTCTTTTGCTCTTTCTTCTCTGCTGCCGCAGCTTTCTTTAATTCCTTATTCTTCTGCTTTTCTTCTTCTTCAAGTCTTTCAGCTTCTTCCTCAGCCTTCTCCTCTTCAATGTGCTTTGCTTTCATCTGTTCAAGCCTGTACTTAAGTCTTGCAAAAAAGCCTTTCTTAGGAACCTGTGACTCATCAAGCGTACTCTTGTTTCCGAACACATCTTCTATAATCTGCTCATTCTCATCTTTAGGTTCATTTCCAGATGAAGTTTTTCCTTTATCAGATGAATCTTTTACTACATTCTCTTCTATACTTTCTTTCTCTCCCACAGCTTCTGATGCACTCTCTGCAGTTTCTGTATCATCCTCAAGACTGTCAAAGAACACTTTCTTAATCTTCTTGAAAAAACCTTCTTTCTGTGGTTTTAACTTTTTCTTATCATCTGCACTAATCGTCTGTGCCTGAGTATCAGCACTTTTTCCATTATGTTCTGTTTCTTTATCAGGAGAACTTCCAAACAGATCATCTATAGACGCACTGTCTGACTTAACATCATCAATAATATCATCAAGATTCATATTCATAAGTCTTTTCATATCGTCATCTGAAAGTTCTGAATTATCATCTGATGTCAACTTTGCCCCCGCTGCCTCTTCTAGCGGAGTATTATCAAGAAGCGCCTCTAACTTAGCGTCTGCATCAGCTTCACGCTCTGGCTCATTAGCCTCTTTAACAGCATTCTCAGCCTCAAGTTTCTCTTTAGCCTGCCTTGCAATTGTCTCTGGATCATTATAAGACTGGCTCTCCTGTTCCTTTTCATTCAGCGCATTAAGCATATTACTAAGATAATCATCCTGCTGTTCATTATCAGCCAAAATTCTTACCTCCCATCCAATCAAAATATACTAAAATATTATCATAAATATTGATTATTAACAACATTTTACAAGTTCTTTTATAAACTGTGCTCCATTCATCTCAAAAGCACATGCCCTGTCCCCGATTTCCTTAGGAATCTGGTAAAATGTACTGTGAACACGATACATCTTAGCCTTCTGATTAATCATCACAATTCTTTCAAATGGCCATCTTATAACATTAGGGTTAGAAAAATCTTCTCCCAGTTCCACAATAACCAGCTTCTTTGCAAGTGAGGATGACAGCCATTTATTGTAGAAATCCCACTGTTTTTCCTCTTCTTCAGCATTATTTTCATTGACCGGACAGACAATTCTTCTTTCATTAAGTCCACAATTCCTGATCGTACCAGCTTTATCAGTAGACACAATAAAGTAATTCACATGTTCCATAGATGCAAACAACTTTTTCAGATTGTCATATATTTCTGTATCATCAGAAGAATATATTTCTTTCCCCAAGCCAAAAAGTACATAATCAGCACTCTTTATATCATCAATTAAATCATTATAAATCATAAGTACCTCCATTTCATAACCATATGATTATAACATCTTTTTTGAATGTTGTCATTGCTTCAGTATTTTGCATGTAGGCGCTCATCGAGGACCTTTTTGTGTGGGCAGCCATATGCCAGAACTGCGTTCCGGCATTGTCGCGGCGTTCCTCGAGAAGCTATATAAAGTTCACAATTTGTGCAAGCACAACTGTGAACTTTCCATATCTTCTCTCATCGCTGCCCGCACAAAAAGGACGCCGCCCATGTCAGGCGGCGTCCCATAAGAGGAAGTGTAAAATGAAGAAAATTATCTGAGTAATTTATCGATTTCTGATACAAGCAGTCCGATTTCCGGCTTTGACAACTGGACATCTGCACCAAGTGATTCTCCCTTTGCTCTCATCTGTTCATTAATAAGTGATGAGAATATAACAACCGGTATATTCTTTAACTTGTCATCAGACTTAATAAGCTTTGTAAGTCTGTGGCCATCCATAAGCGGCATCTCCAGATCAGTGATAACACAGTCTATATCAAGCGGTACTTTTCCTGCCTTGGCATCTGATATAAAATCCCATGCTTCCTGACCATTATGACATAATGTAAGATTATCATAACCTGATTTAACAAGTGAATCAGATATCAGCTTAATAAGAAGAGGTGAATCCTCTGCTATGACAATATGTGCTTCACTTCTTGGTCTGCCTTCAAGCTTGAGAATATCAGAAGTCTTAAGACCTGTCTCCGGACTTATATCTGATACAATACGCTCAAAGTCAAGAATAATAATAAGCTGACCGTTAATCTTAACAATTCCTGTGGCAATTCCGTTGTCAGCAGTACTTATTGTTGTATCTGGAGTAATAATATCAGCCCATGATACTCTGTGGATTCCAACAACTGTATGTACATGAAAAGCGACATTCAATTTGTTGAAATTAGTTATAATAAACATATCCTTCGAAATATCTCCTGAAGGAGCACTTTTAATAACCTTAGCAAGGTCTACAACTGTTATCATTAAATCTCTTGGCATGAATATTCCTTCTACACTAGGATGTGCATTCGGAACCGGTGTAACCGGACTATATGGCACAATCTCTTTAATCTTGGCAACATTAATACCATAATGATTATTCCCTATTGTGAATTCAAGAACCTCTAACTCATTAGTTCCACTCTCTATCAAAATATTAGTTTCCATATTAAATTCCTCCATGTTGTTCACGAACAACTTCTATGTGAAGATTATAACAGAAACATATTAAAAAAACAATGAAATAATGAAAAACTTATCTTACAGGTCTTATAATGCTTCTGCTGCACAGATAAGTTATAAGGAAATATCCACCATAAATAACTGCAACGAATGCGAGCGTAAGCCCGATAGATGCTGCCATTGAACTCATTCCCATAGTTGCAAGAATTATGTTAATAAATTTAATTCCAAACACAGAATGTATAAGTGCGAGAATCAGCGGAAATGCGAAGAATATTCCAATCTGCTTAAAAAGCGCCATATCAATCATTCTCTCATCAACTCCAAGCTTCCTTAACATTCCATATCGTTCCTTATTGTCTGCACTGTCTGACAATTCTCTCAACGCAAGAATTGCTGCACTGCTTATAAGGAATATAATTCCTAAATATAAGGCAATAAATGTAACTAACGCTCCAAGCCCGACACTGCTTTCAGCCAGGTCAATTCTGGAATTCCAGCTAATGAAGCTCTTTTTAAATGATATATTTTTCATTAAATTGTCTAACTGTGTTTCAATAGAATATCTTTCTTCCTTAGTGTCTGCCCTATAGTCAGCACTAAGCCCCATATTGCGTACCTGCTGTGGTTTTACCGCATTATCAGGCACAACAAGAATCCCATCATTCATATTCTGAACACCAATCTTTACAAAACCATCCTTGCATTCATTATATCTTGGTTTATACTCTTTTCCATTGACAGATAATATAATTCCTTTCTTTAATGCCTGATTCCTAATCATAACCATGTTCTTATAATCTGCCACTATAATATATTCATCGTCATTAAGTTCATACGTACTATTACCATACAGTCTTGCAACAGAATTATAATCGCCAATAGTCATTACCGGCATAATAGCATCTGCCATAAACTGATAATCATCTGTATTAATATCCCCTAATGTATCTTTAACTGTCAATCCGGTGTTGTATATATTATATTCTGCAACATCCTTAAAATACTTCTGCGCATCAAATCCACTGTTATTAAGTGTTTCTATTATACTTAATTTGGAATCTTCCAGCATTTCCCTGTCTTTTTCACTCATATCCTGTGATGTGGCATATGCCTCGCTCATCGCATCATATGAATATTTTGCAAGCTGTACATCAACAGGACACATACTGTCCAGATCCTTTGAAAGCGAATCCTTCATTGAAAGTGCTGCAGAAAGCACGCTTATTGTAATAAAAAGCATGATACATATAACAGTTGTCGAGAATACAGTAGTGTTAATCTTGCTGCAGAACTGCCTTAACACAAAGCTGTTCACACCTTTATAATACACACTCTTAATACTTGTGAATATTCTTATCATAAAACCTGAGACTGACCAGAATATTAAAAATGTGGCAACACAGCCAAGTGCAATAGGAATACCTATTTTATCAAAAGTATTTAAAGTTCTAACACCCCTTGTAACCATCCAGTATGCATAAGAAAGAATACCAACACCTATGACGAATACTATTGTACATATAATCGGATTCTTCATAGTAACCTTCTCAGTTTTTTTGCCTGCGTTTAGAAGGTCAATAAGCTTACATCTGCTGATACTGAATGTGTTAAATATCATAACTAACACATACATAATTGCAAAATATATTAAAGTCTTGACGCATGCCTTCATTGAGAATATGAATTTAAACTTAGTCATATCAGCATCAAACATATTAGCAACAATCACGCTCATAAACTGTGAAAGGATTGTACCAATAACAAGCCCTGCCACAAGTGAAACAATGCCGATAAGCAATGTTTCAAAGAAAAGAATCACTGAAATCTTTCTCTTGCTCATTCCAAGTGTAAGATATATGCCAAACTCCTTATTACGTCTTTTAATAAGAAAACGGCTTGCATATATAATCAGAAATCCAAGTATGCACGATACGAATACGCTCACTCCTGAAAGCATGTCATTCATCAGCTTGATAATATCCATCATATTTGCTCTTACATCAAGCATAACGCTCTGACTGTCAATTGCATTAAACACATAAAATATTGCAACACCAAGAATAAGAGTGAAGAAATAGACGGTATAATCCTTTAAACTCTTCCTGATGTTCTTTAAAGATATCTTAAAGAGCATTATTAAGGTCGCCTCCTAACAATGTCACAACATCAATGATTTTATCAAAAAATTCTTTTCTTGTAGATTCGCCTCTGCGTATCTCATTGAAGATTTTACCGTCCTTGATAAATATCACTCTGCCTGCGTAGCTTGCAGTAAATGCGTCGTGGGTTACCATAAGAATTGTTGCCGAAAGCTCAGTATTAAGAAAATTAAAGCTCTCAAGTAACATCCTTGATGACCTTGAGTCAAGCGCTCCTGTCGGCTCATCAGCAAGAATAAGCTTTGGGTTCGTAATAATGGCTCTTGCACTTGCTACCCTCTGCTTCTGTCCGCCTGACATCTGATAAGGATATTTGTTTAATACATCTTCAATACCTAGCTCTCTTGCAGTCTGTCTTACTCTTAATTCAATCTCCCTTGACGGAACATTCTGTATAGAAAGCGCCAGTGCAATATTTTCAAATGCTGTTAAAGTATCAAGAAGATTAAAGTCCTGAAAGATAAAGCCTAACTCCTCTCTTCTGAACTTGTTAAGCTTATTGCCCTTTAACTGTGTAATTTCGTTGTCTCCGACATATATCTTACCTGTAGTCACCTTATCAAGTGTTGATATACAGTTAAGAAGCGTCGTCTTTCCTGAACCGCTCGCTCCCATTATAGAAACGAATTCTCCCTTTCCAACCTCAAACGAAATATTGTCAATCGCTTTGGTAAGACTTGATTTGTTTCCATAATACTTTTCAATGTTATCAATCTTAAGTATTGTTTCCATAATAATAATTTCCTTTCATTTAGATTAATTATGTTTTACCACTTAACTAATCCGGTGTCGTTTGTTCAATATTACGGAACATTACATTTTTGTAACATTACGCCAGTACTATGTAATGATACTACTAACAGGTTTTATTGATAATTCTGCCATCTGATATCTCTATAATCTCATCAGATAGCTGGTCAAGTTCTTCCTTATCGTGGCATGCAATAATTATTACCGCTCCTCTTTTCTTCTGTTCTTCTAATATATCATGAACCTTCTCAACACTGACATCATCAAGTGCATTAATCGGCTCGTCAAGAATAATAATATCAGGATTTTCCATAACTGCTGCCGCAATTCCTAACTTCTGCTTCATTCCCAGAGAATACTTTCTGTAAGTTCTCTTGTCATCCGGATCAAGTCCGATATCTTCAAGTGCCTTTCTTATCTGTTCATCACCAATTCTGTTCTGAATAGATGCCAGCACCTTAAGATTCTTAAATCCTGTATAATTACCTATAAATGCAGGATTCTCAATTAACACGCCTATACTTTCCGGAAATGAGATATCTTTTCCAAGTATCTTTCCATTAATATCAATTATTCCCGAATCCGGAGTAATAAGCCCGCATATTGCACGCATAAGCATAGTCTTTCCTGAACCATTCTTTCCTCTTAATCCATATACTTTTCCACCTGTAAATTCCAGATTGATATCCCTTAATATTGGTGCTTTCTTAATCGTTTTATTAACATCTGTTATTTTAATATACATGTTTTAATCCTCCCTCACAAGAATATCTTTTTTATTAAATCCAATCATTCCAACCACATACACGACAATATACACAACAATGCATACCGCAGCTGACTGCCATACCTGTATTCTCTGTGCATTATACACACTGCTTCTTACCACCATCGAATTATTTCCTATCATAAGCGGATTGTTTATAAATACTGACATAACATTCCATGCCATAACTGCGAGCATGCCAATCATCGGATTCGTAAACATGGAGATTGTCATCTGAACCAGTGCTGTTACCAAAGAAACAACAACCGGCATTACAAGCATATACACTATAATCCACACGTTTGCCGCATTATCCGGAACAGATTTATTACTAATCTTTTCAAAAAGCTCATAATTAATCTTCATACTCAGGTTTCCATTGCATAATCCATATACAAATGCTGTTGCATACTGAATTGCATATACAGAAAGCACAGTCAGGCAGTTCCACAGACATTTACTGTTCCACCACAACCTTCTGCTTCTGCATTTCATAAGAAAATCAATTCCTACGCCTTCACAGTCATCATTGCAATAACTGTATATCATGAATGGAACAAGAAACTGAATCAGCATCCATACAAAAGGAAATACAATCTTTCCCTCCTTAATAATAAGAACAGGATCATAACCGCCCTGAATAAAGAATATCGTATCCATCATTC
>ENA-OVGQ01001426-OVGQ01001426.1-human-gut-metagenome-genome-assembly--contig:-NODE-1426-length-25991-cov-9.188271_pt1 | contig 25991 bp, 19 predicted proteins | sample MGYA00237774_ERZ505427 | MGnify/ENA primary metagenome ERZ505427 (study PRJEB26158, sample SAMN06016404) | human gut metagenome | biome: human gut; feature: ankylosing spondylitis patient; material... | reverse complement strand
ATTTTATTTTGGGGTACTGTTTTGACCGTGTTAAAGTTAACACACCAATTTAAAGAATACGGACTGAAAATCGGCAATTTGAAAGATTGGCGAATATGGATTTTAAATCTTTTAGTCGTTTTCGTGATATTTTTCAATATGCTTATTTCGTTAAAAAGCAGATATACCCCCACGCCATTTGAAATTATACAGATGATTTCCTGTGTTTTCGGTGAGGAATTATTTTTCAGAGGAATTATTTTATCATATTTTAAAAAAACATTTAATAAACCTGCTCTAAATATTTTTATCGTATCCGCGCTTTTTTCATTTTCGCATATAATCAATTTATTTTCACAAAAAAGCACAATATTTATAGCAGTGCAATTGCTGTTTGCATTTTCGTTAGGGCTTTGCCTAACTGCAATTTCTTATTATTCAGGCAGTATTTTATTAACTGTACCGCTACATTTTTTAATCAATTTCACAGCTGTAAACACTGTTGAAATTTATATTTTTATATCGCTGTTTATTTTAATACCAAGTTTAATTATCATAAAGTTACGGGAGCAAAAATAATGTCATTTGGTTCAATTTTATATGCTTTACTTTTTCAGCCTTTGCAAATATTGTTTGAGGCAATATATAAATTCGCATATTCTGTAATTCAAAATAAAGGAGTAGCAATAATCATTTTAAGCCTTGCAATGAACTTTTTGGTTTTGCCGCTATACAGGCGTGCCGACGCTATTCAAGAACAGGAAAGAAACATAGAGGCAAAGCTTGAAAAAGGCGTTTCGCATATAAAAAAGACATTTAAAGGCGACGAGCGAATGATGATGCTCCAAACCTATTATCGCCAAAACAATTACAAACCTACATATGTTTTAAGAGGTGTTACCTCTTTGTTTTTGCAAATTCCTTTTTTCATTGCGGCATACAGATTTTTATCAACTTATTCCGGTATAAAAGATGTAAGCTTTGGACTTATAAATGATTTAAGCACACCTGATAAGCTGTTAACATTATTCGGCATATCAATAAATATTTTGCCGATTATTATGACTGTAATAAACTTAATATCTTCTGCGCTTTATTCAAAAGATTATCCTGCAAAAACTAAAATACAGCTATATATAACTGCACTGTTCTTTCTTGTATTTTTGTATAATTCACCATCCGGATTAGTATTTTATTGGACTTTAAACAATGCATTTTCACTTATAAAAACCTTAACTTTAAAAAGTAAAAATCCTGCAAAAGTCGGAAAAGAATTTCTTGCAATCGGCGGTATAGCATTATCAATATACAGCTTTTTTATTGATGATACATACACTGAAAAATCACTTGTATTTACACTGTTGGGAATTGTCTGCATATTTCCTATTCTTTTTGCTTTGGTAAGAGAAAAAAATCCTGCAAAAAGAAAACCTGAAAAAATCAAAGAATATAAGTACAATACAAAATTATTTGTATCAGGCTGTGTGTTTATGGCAGTTTTGACAGGACTCGTTATACCATCTGCCGTAATCAGCTCTTCACCGCAGGAATTTGTATTTACAAGCTACTATCAAAGCCCATTGTGGTACTTGGTATCTTCCACTTGCATTGCGGTAGGTACTTTTGTAATTTGGTTTGGAGTATTCTATTGGCTTGCAAACAGCAAAGTCAGAGCCGCTTACACCAAAGCTATATGTATAATCTGCTGCTTGGCGATAACAAATTATATGTTTTTCGGCAAAAATTCGGGAATATTAAATTCATCTTTGCAGTACACAGCAGAAACAAATACTATAAGCATATCAGCTAATGAAATGATAGTTAACTTAATTGTTGTTGCTGTAATCATAGTTGTGATGTTAATAATATACAAAAAGCTTGCAAAGCAAATAACATCACTGCTTCTTGTTTGCACAATTGCACTTTGCGGTATGGGTACAGTCAATATTGTAAAAATCAATTCATCAGTTGCGAATATATACACAAACTCGGAAAAAGACAATACCTTTAACATTAAGCTTAGTAAAGCCGGAAAAAATGTTGTGGTTATAATGCTTGACAGAGGGTTTGGCCCATACATTCCGTATTTCTTTAATGAAAAGCCGGAACTTATTAAGCAATACGACGGATTTACTTATTACTCAAACACAATTTCTTTCGGCGGGCATACAAATTTTGCTTCATCTGCATTTTTCGGCGGATATGAATACACACCGGCAGAAATAAATTCACGCAAAAACGAAAAGCTTGTTACCAAACATAATGAAGCACTTAAAGTTATGCCTGCCATATTCAGCAGTAAGGGCTATAATGTTACACTTTGCAACAGCAACTATGCCAACTACCAGTGGATTCCCGATTTAAGCGTTTTTGATGATATGAAGGGTGTAAAAGCGTACAACACAGGTGATGATTATGTTGATAATAAAACCAAAAAGGAAACTATAAAAAACAATCGCAGGAACTTTTTTGTTTATTCACTTATGAAGTCATCACCGATTGTTTTGCAGTCTGACATATATAATAACGGCAACTATTTAGGTTCGAGCGTTTCACAGCACCGCACTAATGATTACATCGCAACAGGTAATTACAGCGAATTCATAAAGGCTTACAGTGTACTTACAAACCTTTCAGACATCACTTCAACAACTTCAAATAAAGTAGGAGAAGTGCTGCTTATGACTAACAATACGACACACGAGCCGCAACTGCTTCAAGAACCTCAATACGAACCTGCAAATCAAATTGATAATACTAAATATTATAAAAATGCAGATAGATTTAATTTAAACGGAAAAAAACTTGCTATGAATAACTTTACACAAATTGCAAGTTACGAAACAAATATGGCTTCTATCATCCAATTGGGAAATTGGTTTGATTATTTGCGAGAAATCGGCGTTTGGGATAATACAAAAATCATTTTAGCTTCTGACCACGCTTTTGAAACTTATCAATTAAACGATTTAATACTTAATGATACCGGCACAGTTACAAACGATATGGAATATTTCACTCCTTTACTTATGGTTAAAGACTTTAATTCAACAGGCTTTAATACATCTGATGAATTTATGACCAATGCCGATATTCCTACAATCGCTTTTGAAAGCACGGTAAAAAACCCTGTTAATCCTTACACTAACAAAAAGATTGATAATCAAGAAAAATATGCACACAAGCAGTATATTATCAGCTCGGATTATTGTACGGTTAACATAAATAACGGAAATCAATTTTTACCTGCCGATTGGTACACAATTCAAGACAGTGTTTGGGATAAAAGCAATTGGAAACTTGTTGCAAAAGATGATGTTTTAACAAATGATGATGTAAAATAATTCTTGATTTCAACCTTTTGAAAGGGGAAAAAATATGAAGTTATATATTGATCCCGGAACAGGCAGTATGCTTTTTGCCGTGCTGATAGGTATTATCGGTGCTGTTGCATATGTGTTTAAAGAATGGGCAGTCAAGCTGAAATTTCTACTTACCGGCGGAAAAAAAGCCGATACAAACGCAGAAAAAATACCTATTGTTATTTTTTCTGATGACAAAAGATATTGGAGCGTGTTCAAACCAATATGCGAAGAAATGAATTCAAGGGGTATTGATGTTGTATATATGACAGCTTCAAAAGATGACCCTGCTTTTGATGAAAATTTGCAGCATCTCGATGCACAATTTATAGGCGAAGGCAATCGTGCATTTTCAAAGTTGAATTTTCTTAATGCCACAATGCTTATTTCAACAACACCGGGGCTTGATGTTTTTCAATGGAAGCGTTCAAAAAATGTTGATTATTATGTGCATGTTCTTCACGCGGCAAGTAATACCTGCGGTTATCATATGTTCGGGATTGATTATTATGATGCAGTTTTAATTTCAGGAAATCACCACGAAAGAGACATCAGAGCGCTTGAAAAAATAAGAAACCTGCCGGCAAAGGAACTTGTTATGGTAGGAGTTCCTTATATGGACGCTATGGTAAACAGACTTGCAGCCGCACCACCTTTGGAAAATAAGGAGCGAACAGTTTTACTTGCTCCGTCTTGGGGCAAAAGTTCTATTCTCAACAAATTCGGCGATGAAATAATTAAAACTCTTTTGGAAACGGGATATCATATTATTATCAGACCGCACCCGCAGTCATTTACTTCGGAAACAGATTTGATGAATCATTTAATGGCAGAATTTCCAAATTCAAACAGTCTCGAATGGAACAGAGATAGTGATAATTTTGATGTTCTCAGGCGTTCTGATATTTTAATTTCAGATTTTTCCGGCATTGTTTACGATTACTCTTTGGTTTACAGAAAGCCGGTTATATACGCAGATGTCGAGTTTGACGACAGCCCTTATGACGCTTGGTGGCTAGACACACCGTTTTGGCCTATTGCATCTTTGCCGAAAATAGGAAAACAATTAACTAAAGATAATATGCAAAATTTAAAAGAATTGATTGACAGCTGCATTGAATCAACTGAATATAAAAACAACATTGATTCTCTTATTGAAGAAACTTGGCAATATAAAGGCGAAGGCGCAGTCAGAACAGCCGATTACATAGTAAATAAGTACAACGAGTTAACAGAGAAAAACAAAGCAAATTTATAGAATTTTAAACATTCATCATATGTGTTTTAAATTGTAAAAATTTTTCAATTGTAAAAACGAATACTTTTCATAAACTATACTTGCAAGAGCGAATTGATATTGTGTGATAAATATTTTGAAGAAAATTTTATTCAAAATATCAGCACGCTTTGCAAATTTTTGATAAGAGAGGTGTTTTAACAATGGCAAAGAATACAGTTCCAGAAGCTAAAGAAGCTCTTAACAGATTTAAGATGGAAGCTGCAAGCGAGGTTGGTGTTTTTTTGCATTAAAATTTTTCAAAACGCCCTATTTAAGCCACTTTTAAGACTCGAAAAATTTGCATAGTGGGCGGTCAAACACATTAAAAACATAAAATTAACGAAAAAAGGTCTACATACCCATTAGAAAAAGCGTTGAAGAAAACAAAATCTTCAACGCTTTTATAATTATACTTGAAATAATTATACTTTGTGGTATAATTATATGTAGAGATACAAATACTATATTGGGAGGTCGGATATAATGAAAAAATTTGTTGACAGATTTCAAGAGCTTGAAACGCTCGAAAGTGAATACAAAAGCAACTCATCTGCCTTTGTTGTGCTTTACGGCAGGAGAAGAATCGGAAAAACAGAACTCTTAAATGAGTTTTCGAGAGATAAAAAATGTATCAGATTTCTTGCAACAGAAGAATCTGAAAAGATGAACAGAGAAGCGTTTTCATCAATAGTAAGTGAATACACGTCAAATCCGCTTATTAAAAAATCAAGCCTTTCGTGGGAAGAATTGTTTTATTTTATAATAGATTATAATACAGACGATAAAAAGCTCATAATCATTGACGAGTTTCAATATATAGGCAAATCAAATCCGAGTTTTATCTCTGTGCTGCAAAAAATTTGGGACACAAAGCTTAAAAATAATAATGTAATGCTTGTATTATGTGGTTCGCTGATAAATATGATGTACAGCCAAACCCTGTCATACGACAGTCCGCTTTACGGAAGAAGAACAAAGCAAATCAGATTAAAACAAATTCCGTTTAAGTATTACAAAGAATTCATTGACAGCACAGATGAAAAATTTTTAATAGAAGCGTATTCCGTCACCGGCGGAGTACCAAAATATATTGAAATGTTTGAGAGCAACGACGACATCTATACTGCCATAAAAAATTCTATTTTGAATTCTCAAAGTTACTTATATGAAGAGCCTGAATTTTTATTAAAAAATGAAGTTCAGGAGGTCGGAAGTTATTATTCAATCATCAAAACAATAGCCTGTGGCTGCGAACAGTTGAGCGATATATCCAATGCGTTAGAAATAAAGGCAACAAATTTACCGAAATACTTAAAGGTTTTAATTGACCTTGATATTATAGAAAGGGTTGTTCCCATAACAGAAGATAAGCCCGAAAAAAGCAAGATGGGGCTTTATAAAATCAAGGATAACTATATAAGATTTTGGTTTAAGTTTGTATATCCTTATAAATCATACATTGAAAGCGAGCACATAGATTTTGTTCTTGATAAAATTAAAGAGGGCTTTATAAAAAATCATGTTGCGTATGTGTATGAGGATATTTGCAAAAATCAATATCTCCCTGAGTTGATTATCAAAAACGCTTTCGGTTTCACTCCCACAAAAATTGGCAAATGGTGGGACAGAAAAGATACAGAAATTGATATTGTCGCAACAGACAATTCAAATAATATAATCTTCGGCGAATGTAAATATACCAAAAAGCCGCTTGATGTTAATGTGTATTATGACTTGCTTGAAAAGGCGAAAAAAGTAAGTTGGAATAAGCAAAACAGAAATGAATATTTTGTATTCTTTTGCATTAACGGCTACACAGAAAAAATGCAAAACCTTGCAAACGAAAATTCAAATATCGTTTTGTACTGAAATAAATACAAATCTTGTAAAACGGCACTGATGCTTAATAAGAGCATTGGTTCTGTTTTTCTTTTCACCGTGAAAGAAAAAAGCCTTTACCTTTCGGCAAAGACTTTGTTTGTATGAGAGTCAATATTTTTTGGTGTTATTTGCTTTTCTTTTTTGCCTTGATAACGCCTTTTATCGTTTCAATGCCGTGAATGATACCCACAAGCGGATGATAAAGCATAATTCTCGGCCCGGAATAGCGCATAACCTCTTTTATTTTTGAACGCATATCGGGTTTGTAGCAATGGCAGGGACATTGCGAGCAGAAGTTTTTATCGTTTCCCCAGCGGCAATGGTCAAGCCTGAAAAGCGCATAATCAGTAAGTTCTTGGCATTCCTTGCAAAGAGTACCTTTTTTTGATTTATGCACACCGTGGCAATAAATTTTTACCATTTCGGGTAACATTTCTTTTTCTCGTGTGATTCTGTCTTTTTTCATGATAATCTGCCTCTGTAAACGGTGTAAGCTTCGTCAGCGATTTTTGCCGTTGACTTTCTGTGAGAAACCAAAACAATGCTTTTGCCGTGCTTTGCTTCGTTTATGGATTTTAAGATATTGCCCTCGTTTAAACTGTCCAAATTGCTTGTGGGTTCGTCAAGCATAATCATAGGAGAGTTGCAAAGGAACGCTCTTGCAAGACCTATACGCTGTTTTTCACCGTCCGAAAGCAAATCACCGAGTTCGCCTACATTTGTGTCGTATCCCTTAGGCAAAGTCATTATAAAATCGTGAATTGAGGCTTTTTTTGCGGCAATTTCAACTTCTTCTCTTGTTGAGTTGTAATTTGCAATTTTAATGTTATTTTCAATCGTATCGTTAAACAATTGAGTTTCTTGGCTTACAAGGCTCTGATTGTTACGAAGTGATGATGTTTTAATATTTTTAATGTTTTCACCCGACATATCAATTTCGCCGCTGTTTACATCCCAAAAGCGCATCATAAGTTTAAGCGCAGTCGATTTGCCCGAACCGCTCGGTCCGTTTATAGCAATGATCTTGTTTTTTGGAATTTCCATATTGAAATTTTCAAGAATTTGCTCTTTGTCATATGCAAAGTCTACATTTTTACATTCCATACCATCAAATTCAACTTCTTTGCCGCTGATGTTTTCTTCAACAACAGGGCTTTCATCAAGAATTGACAGCACTCTTTCGCCGCTTGCAAGGGTGTGAGTCAAATTGCCTGCAAGGTTTGAAAGTGCGGCAACCGGACCAAATGAACTCATCATTGCAACGGTTGAAACAATAAGTCCGTCAAATCCGATTGTGCCATTTTGGTAAAGGCAAATTGCAACTAAAAGCATTGTGATTGAAAAGAATATAATCGAAATATCCGTAATTGAAATATTATGCCCCTCAATTTTCTTTAACTTCTTTTGAAGTGAATTAAGCTCATCGGTTTTTTCGTTCATTTCATTAAGGCGGGCATCGGTTGAATTGTATCTGATTGATTCCAAAAGTCCACGCATACTGTCAAGCACATAGCCGGAAAGTGAACCCGAATTTTCACGGTAGGTCATACCGATATTTTTGTTAAATTTGGATGATACAAGCGGAATAATAATGCCGACTGTAATGTAAGCCGCAAGTGCAACAAGCATAAGACAAATACTGTATCTGCCAATAAATATCAGCATAACAAGGCTTGTTAAAAACGCAATACAAATCGGAGAAATCGTGTGAGCGTAAAAAACTTCTAAAAGCTCAATATCACTTGTTATGAGCGATATCAGATTGCCTTTATCTTTACCTTCAAGCTTTGCCGGTGTTAGCCTACGAAGTGATTTGAATACTTTATCACGAATAAGTGCAAGTAATTTGAATGCAATATAGTGGTTGCACGCTTGCTCGCCATAGTGTAAAAAACCACGCAAAACCGCAAAAATAATAATGCAAATACATCCCGTTTTTATTGCAAGTCCACCGTTTATACCTGCAGCTGTGAGAAGCGTCATACTGCCAAGCACTGTAATTTGAATGGCGCAAAGAAAGCCTGTAACGCCGAGTATAACTGCAAGTACCATGAAGAAAGCAAGCGGCTTAACAAGTTTTATCAACCGCATCATAATTTTGAAACCTGATTGTTTTCTTTTCATTACGCTTCCTCCTTTGCATATTTTTCGAGTTCTGCTTGAGTGGAATACATCAGCTTGTATTTTTTATTAAAAGACATAAGTTCAGAATGAGTACCGCTTTCCTCAATTTTGCCTTTATCAAGCAGAAGAATTTTGTCACTGCCTACCACATTTTCAAGCCTGTGGGAGATAAGAATAACGGTTTTGATTTTAGCCATATTGTGAATAACGGCCATAATGTCGTTTTCGCTTTCGGCGTCTATGTTTGAAGTTACTTCGTCAAAAACATATATCGGTGTGTTGTGAAGCAAGGCTCTTGCAATGGCAAGCCTTTGCCTTTGTCCTCCCGAAAAATTGTTGCCTTGTTGATTAAGTTTAGTATCAAGTCCGTCTTGCTCACTTAAAAATGACCAAAGGTTTACCATTTTCAATGCTTCAATCATCTTTTCGTCACTTGTACTTTTGTCGGCTATGAGCATATTTTCCCTAACCGTTCCTGCAAAAATGTAGGAATTAAAGTTTACGGCAGTGATGTTATTCATAAGTGTTTTTTCATCAATATCTTTTATTTCAACACCGCCGATTGTTATACTGCCAATGTAGCCTTTAGTTGTTCCGCAAAGCAGGGAAGCAAGCGTGCTTTTGCCGCAACCCGATTCGCCTACTATGCTTATAAGCTCGTGCTTTTTAAAGGTTTCCGAAATATCGTTAAGTACGGTTTTTTCGTTGTCGTAAGAAAAGGAAAGGTCTTTAATTTCGATATCCCCGTCAAGATTTTCAGGAATCTCCGCTCCGTGTTCGTCCTCTTTTGTATCAAGCAACTTAAAGAGTTTGTCGCTTGCCGCCATACCGTTCATAGCCACATGGAAAAATGAACCGAGAAGCCTGAGTGGCAAAAAGAAATCAGCCGCAAGCATAATGATTAAAAATGCCTGAGGTAAAGTGATTGTGCCGTTTTTTACCTGAATGATTGCAATTACTACACCTACTGCACTTCCTGCATATGCAACAATATCCATAACGCTTACGGAATTGAGTTGCATTGTAAGAACTTTCATGGTAATTCTTCTGAATTCTTCGGCTTTTTCATTCATTTCAACATTCTTGCGTTCATCCGCCTGATAAACTTTGAGTGTTGTTAAGCCTTGGATATTTTCAAGGAAAGTATCGCCGAGGTTTGTGTATACTCCCCAATATTTGCTAAGAAGTCTTTTGGCGATTTTTTGAACTGCAACAATAGAAAGCGGAATAAGCGGTACACAAATAAGAAGCACCACCGACGCTTTCCAGCTTACGAACGCAAGCACGGCAAAAAGCGTTATCGGTGCAAGCATAGCAAAGAAAAACTGCGGCAGATATTTGCCGAAATAAAGTTCAAGCTGGTCTACACCCTCAACAAAAACCTGAAGCACCTCTGATGTTGATACCTTTTCGCTGTAAGATGCGCCCATTCGTGCAAGCTTTTTATACATTTTTTGTCTAAGCACTTTTTTCACTTCGCTTGAAGCGAAAAACGAAGTTTGTGAACTTGCGTATCCGCAAAGATAGCGCACAAACATAACCGCCGCAATTGCGCCCAAATAAGGCAAAAGTCTTTTAAAATCAAACGCTTTACCGTCGAGAATTTGCGCAAGTAGGTTTGAAAGAATAAAAATCATAACGATGTTTGCAACCGTTTTCAACCACTGCGCAAGAACTGTTAGGGCAATGTACTTCTTTGAAGAAGGCACTTGCTCTATGAGTCTTGTTTTAATCATTTCTTTTCTCCCTAAATTAAGTTATTTATTCAAAAATTCATTTGCGAGGCGGTAATCGCCTTGCCGTGATATTTTACCGTTTTCCATAATCAGCACTCTGTCTGCAAGAGCACCGGCACATCGTTTATCGTGTGTTACGGTAACAATTGCCGTGCCGAGGTTCTTGTTTATTTTATTTACGGTTTCAACCGTTTTACAAAGGTTTTTGTAATCCTGACCCACCGTCGGCTCGTCAAGAAACAGTACGGTCGGCTCGCTTGCACAGACGGCAGCAATGGAGGCACGCCTTTTTTGCCCTTCGGAAAGTGATTGCGGATGCCTCTGCTCAAGTCCCGAAAGTCCAAAGGCGTTTATCATTTTCCTTGCCATTTCCTCGCTTTTTGCCTTAAAGGAAATCTCGCTTAAAAGCGTTGGCATAAAAAGCTGATAGGTTGGATTTTGGTAAACATATCCCACCTTTGAAAACCATTTGCTGTTTGCTTTTTTGCTTTTTGTTATTGTTTGACTCAGCGCACCGTCATTTGGCTTATTCAGCCTTGCAAGCATGCGCATAAGGGTGGTTTTTCCGCATCCGTTTTCACCGAGCAAAACTATTCGTTCGCCTGCCCGAATTTCAATATCAAGCCCATCTATAATATTTCTGTCGCCTGCGGCAAAGAAAAGTTTTTCGCCTTTTATAAGCACTTCACCGGGCAAAGAGCCGTCGGCATGAGGAATTGTTTTTATTCCGCTGTTCAAATCGTTTATATCCGTGCTTGTAAAAAGCTGTTTGTTTTCGATTCGCATAACCTTATCTATGTAGTTTTTCACAACATCAAGCCTGTGCTCAACTATTAAAACGGCGTATCCGCTGTTTGCCAAATTACGAAGTGCTTTCAGCAAAATATGTGCTGTGTGAGTGTCCAAATTTGCAAGCGGTTCGTCAAGAATAATGATTTTTTGCTCCATCGCAAGGGTAGAAGCGGTTATCAGGCGTTGCTTTTGACCACCGGAAAGTGTTTTTGTTTTTGCGTTTTTTTCTATTTGCATAAGCATTGTGAATCGTTCAATGCGTCTGTCTATTTCTTCGGACGCAATATTAAGATTTTCGCAGCCGAAAGCGATTTCTTCGTTTACTAAATCATAAATAATTTGTTCGTCCGCATTTTGAAGCACAGTGCCGATTAGCTTTGAACGCTCGCTGATTTTTAGCTTTGTAACATCCTTGCCGTCTATTTCCACACTGCCCGAAAATTCGCCCGAATTAACGAACGGAATAACACCGTTTATTATCGAAAGCAGGGTGCTTTTCCCCTCGCCGGAAACGCCCGACAAAAGCACGGTTTCACCGTATTCCACGGTGAGATTTATATTTTCAAGCACATTTTCTTTAGCACCGTCATATTTAAAAGAAACTTCTTTCAGTCTTATCGCTATGCCCATATCATAACACCTCCGCCTGCACAAAGCACGATAACACAGGCAAGAAATACGAAATCCCTTGCTTTTATTTTTATTACTTTATATACCGAGCTTGTACTGTCATCAAGTGTAAACGCCCTTGTTTCAAGCGAAAGGGAAAGAGTATCCGATATTCCGATGATTCGCATAACGAGTGGAATAATAAACGCACGGTAAATGCAACTCGGTCGGTACCAATTCATATTTGCACCTCTGACCTTCATCGCCTCCCAGATCTGCTTTATTTCACCCACTAAAACCGGAATAAATTTAAGTGTTACAAGCATGCCGAGCGTTATAACTCTCGGGCATTTCAGCTTTGCAAGACAGCGTGTCAGATCACAGGGTGATGTGCTTACCATCGGCACGGCACACAATCCCAAGAGAATCATTCTTAAAAGCGTTTGCCAAAATGCGTCCAAACTTCTGTTTGTCAAAAATGACAGACCGCCTATAATGAGTCCGCAAATCGCCATTGCAACGGTCATTTTCCATGTGCTTTTAAAAAGACCGAATGCTGAGTAAAGCACAAAAATTGCCGTGGCAAAAGCAAAAGCCAAAAGATTTTTGGAAAAAAGCATTCCGAATATCAGCACTATTACGGAAACTGAAAATGAAATCAGCGGATAAAAAGGCTTTTTAACCTCAAATGTTTCAAGCATTATTATCTTCTCCGTACGGTTTTAATTTGCCTGCCTTTTGAAGTTCTGCGGCGATTTTCATTCCGATTGCCGCACCCAAAAATGCCAATGCAATTGTGCCGATTGATGTTAAAACAGAAATTTTCGGATTTGCTGTAAGCTGATCGTAACTTTGCCCGTTGAGCCAAAGACTGAACAGAACCGAAATCGGAAGTGAAAACGGCATATATATTCCCGTTGTAACGAAAACGGAAACTTTCTTTTGATAGCCTCTGAAAATCAAAAGCATAATCAATTCCGCTATGATTGCGGAAACAAAATTGTTAAAAAACATAACCGTGGAAAAGAAAATCAGCGGTGCGCCCGAAAAAAGTCCGATAATTGTGAGAGCACCCGGCTTTCTTACTTTCATAAGTCCGATTGCAACGAAAATCGAATAAATCGGTGCGGCTGCCATGTTACGCAGTCCGAAAACGGTGGTGTGCATAACAAGCGGCATCGTTATTCCGCCGCACAATGTCATCGCTGCGGATAAGACAGCCAAAAACACAAAATCCTTAACTTGAAATTTCTTAAATATTTTTTTCATACTTCACCCTAATCAGTCATGTTTATTTTTCTTGATAACAGCGGTCATTACAAGCACAAATGCAACCGCACCCACTGCGCCACAGGCAATGGCGATCGGTACTTTTTTATTTTTAACCGTTTCCTCTTTAGGCTCAGTAACGGTTGGTACTGTTGTAGTTGTAGTTGTTGTCGTTGTGGTGGTAGTGGCTTTTTTTGTGGTTGTTTCCTTTTTTACATCTCTGATTTTTTTTGCACTGTCATAATCTATTTTAATTCTTGCAGAAGGTGATAAAGGCATAGCCGAAGCGGCAAATTTTACGCCGACAAATTCATTGTCGCTCTTAATCGGAAATTCAAAAGCCGTTTTATATTCAGTGCCGTCAATTTCAACATTATTCTTTTGCTCAACTTCTACTGTGTCGCCCTCAACAGAGCCGTCCTTGTAATACCAAAATTGCATATCACTTGTTGTTTCGGCAGGAGCTATTGTAAGCGTTTTTTCATCACCGTTAACTGTAAGAAGTGCGGTGTGAACAATATAGCTGTCACCCATAGATGTTCTTTCTTTTTCTGCGTGCCACATTTCAATCGGCACTTCGTAAACACCGTCCTTGCTCGGACCCATTGCAAACGCACTAAACGAAGTGCAGGTAAGTGCAAGTACAAAAACTAATGCTGTCAATGAAATCGATAATTTTTTAAACATATTTGTCCTCCGTATTTAGTTAGCGAAAGCTAACTCAATGATAAAATTTACGGTTAGCACAGACTAACCGAGGCTATTCTATCAAATGACAAATAAAAAGTCAATATTTAAAACTATAAAATAAGTAAAATTTGGCGCATTTACCGCCTGCATTTGATAGACAGTTTGAATAATAAGTAAATTTTCAAAACGCCCTATTTAAGCCACTTTCGAGACTCAAAAAATTTGCATAGTGGGCGGTCAAGCATATTCAAAACATAAAATTAACGAAAAAAGGTCTACATACCCAAAGAAAAAGCGTTGAAGAAAACAAATCTTCAACGCTTTTTTAGTTATTAACACCGATAATCAGTCAACGCCGAGAGCTTTGTAAACCGCATCTTCAGCACTTGAATAAAAAATCATATTAAAACAACCAATCAATTCCGCCGGAACCGTTGAAAGATCCGCAGCAGATGTAATAGGAAGAAGTACTTTTTTCGCTCCGCTATCCAAACAAACCTGCAAACTGTTAGCAAGTTCATCCGCCTTAATGAGTGTTCCTGCAATGCTAATTTCACCAAGAACTGCAAGACTGCTTGCAACAGGTTTACCTAATGCCACCGAAGATAAAGCAATCAGTGTTGGCAATGCCAATTTGTCTGTCATACCAATGCCCTGCAAGTCTTGGTAATTTATGATATAATCCTTTGTCGTCGTACTAATAGAGCCACTGATACGATTAGCATTTGCTTTTAAGAAATTAAATGCCGTATTTGTAGCTTCTTTGCATTTACTGTCTGAGCCGAGACCGGAACGCTCAAATTTACCATTTCCAGCCATCATCTGTGATTCCAGTCTAAATACTCCGAGCATACCTGATTTTCCTTGTGCAACAGTATATACTTGACCCGGATTGCACATACCTTCAGGAATCAGCTTACCGCCACCTTGCTCCGATACAGACACATAGAATTCCTCAAATGTTTCATTATCAATGTATGAGAAATTAACATCATAGAACTCCATACCACCAAGTTTCTTTAACTGTTCTTTTACTCTGCGACGCATCTCAAGAGAAATCCTTAAGATTTCTTCCAGTTCTTCTTTTGTATATTCTCCATCAGGATAAAGCAGCTTGATAAATCCACCGACCATTTTTCTAACAGCAATTGTGTCACGCTGATTTAAGTTCTTTCCAAGACGGAAATATTTATCCAAGGCATCGCCATACTGTTCTTTACGAAGTTCTCTGATAAACTCCGCAAGATAATCGCTAATAAAGCCGTAATCGTCTGTAAAATGTTTAGGCCTAAACTTAGGAATTTCCCATCCCGGAATATAACAGTGCATACGATCAAGAAATGCTGTATCGTTTCCCATTACTGATGGAAAAGGTGCAAACAAACTTGATGTTTTCAATAACACATCAACACTTTGATTTATATTTCCGACAAATACCATTGAGGCAGAAGCTGATTTTTCTTCTTTTCCACGAGCAAAAGAGCCAGATGCCATATAGTCTTTCATTATTTGGATACCGTCTTTATCCTTGAAATTGATACCTGCAACTTCATCAAAAGCTACACAATCCCAAAGACCGACAAGTCCGACTGTTTTTCTTCCCATATTATAGAAAAGGTTTGCAACTGTAGTTTGACCACCGGATACAAGAATGCTATTTGGTGAAATTTCTTTATATAAATGAGACTTACCTGTACTTCTCGGACCGAGCTCACACAAATTAAAATTATTTTCCACGAGCGGTAACATACGTGCAAGAAGCAACCACTTTTCTCTTTCGGTCAGTGTGTCCGGTTCCATACCGATAGAACGGAGCATTACGCTTATCCATTCATCTTTTGTAAATGCCTTTCTCCCTTGTTTCAATTCATTGATGTCAACGTGTGGCATCTGAATCGGTGTCAGTTTACGGATATGGATAGGAGAAGCATTTTTATCTTCCTCTATGTATTCATATTCAAGTTGAACAATACACCAAATGCCACCACAGAGTAAACGGTCATACTTACTTGGATATTCTTCTGATATTGGAATAGCTTTAATTCCAAGATTAGAAAATTCTGCCTCGTAGGTATCTTTTCTAATATTAAGATTAACCGTAATCTTATCAATGACAGTATGACTTCCTCTTTGACGGAGCAGGGAAAGAATTTTCTGTGCTTCGTCTGGTCGTACATAATTGTCTGCCAATATTCTTTTTACATTTGCCACACCATCTTCAATAATTGACGGATCATCCGAACTACAATATTGTCCAAGAAGAAATTCAAGAACATAAACTGGTACGTTAGCACCCTCTTTAATTGATTTGGTCAAGTCCTTGCGAACTATTTTCCCATCAAAGCAGGCACGAAGTTTTTTATTTATTTCTTCATTAGGACTGAGTTCTAATGTACTATTAAATTCGTCCATATTTACCTCCCGCATTATTCAAAGAAGCCGAAGTCATCGGCAAAAGCTATATCCATAATAATTTCGTGACGGAGAACTTCAATATCGTTCTTGTCATCGTATGCAACCAAGTAATACCTTTGAGCCCTGTTGTACTTCTTGTTTTTGAAACTGAAACGCAGTCTGAACATACGCTTTGCAGTATCCTTGTCTTTTTTATCAGCAATAACGATATTTTCGTTAGAAATTTTCTCGTTGTTTTCTGATATGAAGTAAACTCGATAGGTTGTTTCCTTAACCACATCGCTGACCGGTTCTGTCTGAACAAAGTCAAGAGTGGTAATCAAGTTAGTTATCTTTGTTGTAAGGCTTACAAGGGCGATTTCTGCCGTACTTGTTTCTTTCTTGCCTTTATCTACTTTCACATCAATCATTGGTACAAACATTTCCTGCGGCGAGCAGCCACCGTGAACATAATTCTGTCCTGCACCGGCAACTTTGAAAATGTCAGAAGCAAGAGGGAAAGAAATAATACGTTCGTCGGCACTACCAAGCACCTTACCAACCGTTGTATGGAAAACACCGTCTGCCTTGATTTCTTCGGAAGATATGGAATAACGTTGTCCAACGCTGTTTGATTTTGAAGCAGCTCCGGCAATCTTATCAGTTGCCTGAATTTTATCTCTCTTATAAATAAATCCGTGGTCTGCCGTCACAATGAAATGCAATGTATTTGCCTGCGATGCAATCCTCTTTATCAAAGTATAAATCTCTTCAATTGCTTCTTCACAAGCTGTAAAGACTTCATTCTCAGAAGCCGCTTTATCTCCACGGGCATCTATCTGATTATGATAAATATACACAACGTCCTGTCCGGTAAAGATAGAACGAAGGTCAGCCTGCTTCATTGTTTTGAGAGAGTCAAACTGAACACACTTGCTGTTAACTTTATACTCTTGCAGTATTGCTTCTCGCTGTTCGGTTGAAGCACACATTTTTCCGTCAACAAGCACCTCATAAGAATCACTATATTCAATCGTCTTATGCGGAAGTAATGAAGCCATACCTAACGGTGTATAAGATGGAAGAACGCCTTGCATTGCTCCGATAGAAGCATTGCATTTCTCATCTGCCTGCATTTTTTCAAACAGCGTATGTGCAACCTCATAACGGAGTGCATCGGATATAATAACTACTACTCTGTCCTTTGAGTAATTGATATGTCTTGCAAAGAAATCTCTTTGCAATGTAAGTCCTGTTTCTCCGTCTGCATCTGCAAGCTCATTATTCCAGTTCACTGTAATCCGGTTCAAATACTCATTCGTATAGATATTCTCAACCAATTCCCTGATTTTTTCAAACTGCGTGGTATCTTCCAATTTATCAAAGTAAAAATAGAAGTATCTATAATAACGGTCAATCTTATAAGTTGACTCCATATATTCCTTAACCAAGTTTTTGATACCGCTGACCGGCTGATACTTACCTTCAGCAATCATATCAAAGGCATTTTGAAGAATGAAATACTCACTACGGTAGTTCTTTCCAAAATGCCCTTTCCTACGTTCTACACAAAGCTCTGGAATCGTCTTTCCATTCAGCTTTGCTCCTATATCCTCATTCTCAAGTCTGCCGATAATCCAACTAATCAGAAGCTCATCAACACCTGCAAAGATATTACAATCTACAAGTGTTTCCACTTCCATCTTCTCAAGATAATTCTTACCATTGATTGTATTATAGATAATCTCTGAAATCTCATCAAAACGAGTACCATACAGATAACTGTTCATCAGGTTATCCATAAATGCAATGATATTACCGGATTTATAAGAAATAAATGGTTTCCAAGCCTGCGGCATATCCGTGTGAATACTCTTAGCCGCATAAGTAACAAACATCGTGATAACAAGTTTTTCAAGTGTCGGCTTCGGGTCATTATACCCAAATGTCACATCTACCTGCTGCCAGAATGCAGAAAGCAAATCATACTTCTCAAACTCTGTCAGATATTTGTTATCCTGCAATCCATCATCTGTCAAAATTGAACGCAATACTTCCTCAAAAGAAGCAGTCTTGTCCTTGCAAAGAACGCTCATCAAAGCAACTTCTATCGTACTTCTGTTGAAATTTTCTATTTCCAAATCATAGAATTTCTGCGTTCTGTCTTTATTCGCAAAGAATTTAATATAATGCTGAATAACAGGCTTGTACCGTTCATCAATTCCCAAATCAAGCGCAAGCAAAGAAGCACGGTCAGCAAAAAATTCTTTGGAATATCGGATTGTATCTGCAAGATGATTGTCCCTTATATTCGGTTTCGCAAACGGAGCGTATACAAGGTAATTGGTTGTCGTATCCTCTCGTTCTAAGAAGTATTTGATATAGAATTGGTTGTCCGGCTCAAGATGCAGAACCTTTGCATTTTCCAGTTCTATGCTGTCAATATCCTCCTGAAACTCCGCATTGGCATCATACCAAAACACAAGTTTACGAACATCACTTGCAAACCCACTATTTAATTTGTCTGTAATCTGTTTTAAGTTTAGTTCTGCCATAAGCAACCTCTATGAATTATTTTTTAGTTTTATATCATCGACCATATCTTGATAAACATCATATTCTACTATTTTATTTCCTACATCTGTTATCCTTTTTAATATTTTTTGTTCTTCTTCCTCGCTGACAGCACTTGATGCCTGCTCACTTTGTTCAATCCAAAATATAAACTCATTTCCTAATCTGCTCTCTACTATTTGATTTGCCGCTACAATCGTTTTGCTATCATTAAATACCTGAGTCCCTTTCCATACTTCATTATCATTTCTTGAATAAAGAGTCACGATAATAATACCCATAAGATTAGATATTGTATATATAGTATTACCTGAATATCCTGAGTAGGATGTTAAAGAACGATGTATAGTGGTATGTGGTCGTCCGCTTTTAAACAAATTGTCACCGTCTGTTTTTGCATTCATTATTCTGTCAAAAAAGAAAATATGATGTTCAATATTTCCTAAATCATCACGTCTCGATAACAAAAATTCTCGCATAATTTTTTCTGATTGTATCATTCCTTCTAACGCATCAATTTTTAGAGTCTTTTCTTTAACAAAATCTATTATATCCAAATAGAGGCTTCTCCAAGATAATGATGTAAGGAAGTAAAACAATCTTTTATCGTAACCGAATTTATCTTTCTTATCCTTTTTGTATGGGTAAAAAATCGTATTAGCGAAATATCTTTCAGACGCACTAAATAATTCTTCGCAATCGTGACAAAGCATATAATGCTTTTCGATGTCCTGAGCAATTCGGTTCGGATTTTCATGACTGCGAATATTGCCTATCGAAGTATTTTTCAGATATTTCCCTATAAATTTAGGAATAATATGGCTAAGTTGCAGTTCCTTATCTTCGCCACATAATGCACATTTACCCATCATATCCACCTCACTTATATCTTCGCTAAAATCTGCATTTTCTTTCCATCGGCGGTCTGGACTTTTTCGTAATTGACCTTTACACCGTCATCAAGGTCGATGTCGATACGTGAAAGAGCCAAGTGAGCGATTTTAGCATCATAGTCTTTAGTTTCTTTTATCTGTTTCTGGAGCTTTTCTTTACGCTTTGTAGCGTTGGAAATCTCCTTATTGTCGTGGCTATTGTCGATGATTTCCTGCATACGAGTAATCTCTTTTTCATACACACGCTGAATACGATGCAGGTACTCAACTCGAACATTACCAATAGTATCTGCGTTCCAACGGTGCATATAAACAAGAGCCTTAAATCCATTCTGCTTACCACTATCAAAAAGCCAATAAATCGGACGTTTCTGATAAGTTTTAATATGATCTTTGATGAAATCAGTCAGGAAATAATTTCTGATTACTTCACGGCTTGTCTTTCCTTTATTACCAAGGGCATTCGCAATAAAATCAAAGTTTTCTTCAAATGTATCTTCTCCATAAACCTTTTTCAGCCAAGCACAAAACAGACCAACAATATCATCTTCAAAATATTCCTCGTCCGTAATTGGAATGCAGTTATCTGCATCGGGAATAAAGGTTTTATACTTACTTTCGTCCCACTCGCCGCCTGTGTAAGCTAAGCCGTCAACATCGAGAGAATAACGACCAAACATACAACCCACTGCGTAGAACACAAGCGATACGATTTCGTCGTGAAGAGTACGAACATAGTTACTGCCTTTCATACTTTCGGGCACATCATCTTTGCTGTCATATACTCTGTGAACGGTGATATCCTTGTCTGCCACATCAGGAGTCAACTCGTCATTCAAACCGTATATGTCAATAAATATTCTGTTTAACTCTTCTTCGTTTTCTTTAAGCTTGAGGAACCTTTGCTCACATTCCTCTTTCCATTGCACGTATTTATCTGAAATTAGTTTTGACATTGTTATTCTCCTATCCTAAATTGGTTTTACCAGTTAGAACGCTGTCTTTAAATTTTATGTCAATTCCAGTCAATTCTGTTTTAGCCATTTTTGCCATAAAAAGTTTTATATCTGCTTTGGTTGACGAGTCCATCCATGGACTAAAAATAACTGTGATGCTTTTTAGTTTGTTGAAGTTTATAGGAACAAAAAGAAAATCAACATCTGGAATAGTAACACTTTGCGTATCGGCAGTGGTTCGCAAATAGGTAATTAGTCGTGTTTCTTGTTCGTATTTCCACGCTTCGAGCTTAATTGAACCCATTGCAGTTAAATTGTACATTTCTTTGTTTGTACTGGGCGATTCTTGGCATATATATTGTATATGATTTTCCGGTATTTCTTTCGTATCATATAAAATGTCTTTTACTGTATATGTACAATACCAATCAACATTAGGATGTCCTTTTTTCTCATAAGGTATGATCTTATCGTCAGTAGGACTAATTATATTTTCTTGATCATCAATGAAATGCTTTGCAAAATCATTTTCACACAATTCAAATGTCAGACGAACGGATTGCTCTTTTTTTCCATAAATCATCCACATAGGTACACTCTCGTAATCATCATGGGTAAAGCACGATACATATACAAGGTGTGAGATTTCATCATTTCCGAACAACTCGCTTTCCAAGCGATCATTAACCTTATCTATTCTATTAAATTTTAACATTTTATTAGTAAAGATTTTTTTCAAAACCTCGGCTGTTGTATAGTGTGACAATGTGTTTCGTGCTTTACCATTTTCTTGACATGCATATAATGCACTATCGTTTTGGTCTATATCAATGATAAATTGAGAGCCAAAAACTTTTTCTTTTTTCATAATTTCCTTTTTCCATTGCTCATATTTATCTGAAATTAGTTTTGACATTGTTATTCTCCGTTTTGCGCTTTTTTAATTCTTCACAAAATGAATTAATATAATCTATTCCGTTCAACACAAACCACGCTTTTGACATTACATTATCTTTGTCATTTAATTCTTCTTTTGTCAGTTGTTCGGGAATTATCCCTCTCCATAATTCTAAGCAATTCCTTAAATCATTAAGACATCTTGAAATATAAGATTCATCCATTTTTGATATGTCGTGTGGTTTGTTATCTGCATCAAACCAATATTCTTTCATTGTTATCACCTCAAACTAATGGACTTCTTTTGAAATCCCAACTTGTTTCGTATGAATTCCAATCTTTGCGAGATATATTTATACAAGACTCAACTCTTTTTTCTATGTTTTGTTTGCTCTCTTTAGCCGTTACAATAACAGGGATATTTGCTATATCTCCGCACTGATAGTTTATGGTTGGTGCAATAATTTCGAGAATTTTCGTAACAACTTTTGTATTACAAAGAGCCAATAAATATAACAAATTTGTTTGACTAAAACAGCTCATTCCTGCAACATCAAAAATATGCCCCATAGGTTTGAACCTAAATGCTGCAACACTTGATGTTACAAGCGACCAACTAAAACATGGCTTGAAATAAAATGGTCGATTTCTGAGTACAGCTTTTCTGTCATTACGCAAATCTTTTCCATCACGATACCAATTAACAACAAAATCATTGTTCCCATACCATTTTCTAAATTCTCCGCCTTTATTGTATGGATACCATTTTTCAGAACACAGACTTGCTTCTTCATGAGTCTTTGCATCAAATTTGACATTTTCTACACTTACTTCATACCATAAACGCAAATATTTATTATTGTCAGCAGTTGCAATTCCCTGTTTTGAATCCGCTATATTGCCCAATCTATTGCCATTAGTAAAAGAAGCTAATAAGTTTTCACTCACCCAATAAGCGATTGGGGAGCCGGGAATTTTAGAAAAGTTGGTTGTTGGAATTTGATTAAAGCGATTATTGGATACTGGAAATGAATTTGGTGTTCCGTTTTTATTTATATCTTTTAATGTTATTTGATTATATGTACCGATATAATTACTATCTATTTTTAAAAATAAAAACACAATAAAAATCTGATTATCCTCTAAAACACAGTATCTATCAGCATTTTCAAGGAAACAAACACATCAATTTACTACTTATTTACTACCATTGAATGAGCCTTGATACGCAAGTTTTCCTAGATATGCAAAGATATGGTACAGCACATCAGTATTGAAACAAGAAAAAATTGAATATTTCATAGACTATGGAACGCCTAAAATGACGTTCCTTTTCTATTTCCAGCCGTTCTTATTGGACGGCTATTTTATTACCCAAAATGAAAGGAGCATTAGATTTATGAAAAAGACATGGAAACGATTGTGTACGGGCTTCTTAGCTCTTGCAACTGTCGTTACTGCTTTACCGACTACACCCGTTCATGCAGAAAGTAAGCAATACTGGACGGAGTCAAAAGAGCGTGTCGGTATCGTTGAAAAAGTAATGAATGACGGTTCGATTGGTTCTACCTTTAATGAGGGACATTTGACCGTTGAGGGCGAGGACGCTTACTGTATCGACATTAACACAGACTTTAAGAATGGCTACAAGACCAGAGCTGACGCAAGCACCCGTATGAGTGCCGACCAGATAAGCGACGTTGCCTTATCTATCGAATATGTAAAACAGTACACAGACAGCCACAACGGAATAAGCAAAAACCACGCCTACCTTTTAAGACAGCTTGTTGTCTGGCAGAGATTAAGCGTACATCTTGGCTGGCAATGCGATAACGTGCGAGCTTCTTATGATGAAATTCCAAAGGCAACGCAGGACGAAGTTTTCGCTGGTGCAAAAGCCTTTGTCAAAGAGAATAAAGGACGCTATGAATGTGGCGGTTATATCTACTCTGGCGAGGGGCAGGAATTGGGACAATTCTGGGCGAAACTCAATGTTGGAAATGCGAAACTTCAAAAGACTTCCAGTAATACCAGCATTACAGACGGTAACGGGAATTACTCTATCGCTGGTGCGACATACGGTGTCTTTGCTGATAAGGACTGCACGAAACAGCTTGCCACCCTTACGACTGATGAAAACGGAAATACAGATGTCGTAGAGGTAACGGCTGACACAGTCTATATCAAGGAATTATCCGCACCAGCAGGATATAAGGTTGATACAAATATATATTCCTTAAAGGTTGAAGCTGGAAAGACAGCGACCTTGAACGTATCAGATACACCAAAGGTAACAGACACTTTGATTGAACTCTTCAAGATTGATATGGAAACACAGAAAGACAATCCGCAGGGGAACGCTTCTTTAGCAGGTGCGGAATTTACATGGAAGTATTATACTGGCTTCTACAATAAAGACAATCTCCCTGCCGAAGCTACAAGAACATGGGTTACAAAGACAATCGCCGAAACAGACAGCGACGGTACAATCCACTATGTTACAAAATTAGCGGACGCATACAAGGTATCTGGCGACAGTTTCTATATGCAGGACGGCAAAGCCGTTCTTCCACTTGGAACACTAACCGTAGAAGAAACAAAAGCTCCAAACGGTTACTTGCTGGACGGTGCATATATGCAGGCTGGCGATAAGTCCGAACAGATTAAGGGCTTATATGTAACACAGATTACCGAGGACGGCGACCTTGCCGTATTATCTGGAAGTAACCAGTTTTCCGTATCAGACAAGGTTATCCGTGGCGGTGTGAAAATTCAGAAACGAGATTTAGAAACGGGCGATACAAAACCACAAGGAAGTGCCACTTTGAAAGATACTGCCTTTGACATCATTTCCTTAAATGATAATGCGGTACTGGTTGAGGGCAAGCTATACAAGAAAAATGAAGTGGTAAAGACAATCCATACAGACATTGAGGGTGTCGCTTCTACGTCTGCTGACCTTTTACCTTATGGAAAATTCCGTATCGTTGAGAGTGAAGCTCCAAACGGATATTTGACAGACGGTGCAAAACCGATTGATTTTGCAATCACAGAGAATGGAAAAATCGTTGATTTAACCGACGAAGCCCATTCTATCTACAATCAGATTAAGCGTGGAGATATTGAGGGCGTAAAAATCGGAGCAGGCACACACAAGCGTCTTGCTGATGTTCCCTTTAGGATCACAAGCAAGACAACGGGCGAAAGTCATGTTGTGGTAACTGATGATAACGGGCAATTCTCCACTTCTTCTGACTGGGCTTCTCATAAGCATAATACCAACGCAGGAAAGACCAGCGAGGACGGTGTATGGTTTGGAACTTCTAAACCAGACGACAGCAAAGGGGCGTTGCCTTATGATACCTACATCATTGAAGAAATGCGTTGCGATAGTAACAAAGGCTTTGAGCTTATCCCACCTTTTGAAATCGTGGTATCAAGAAATAACCTTGTGATTGATTTAGGGACTTTGACTGATGAATACGAAAAAGAAATCTCTATCCATACCACAGCGACCAGCAAGGACGGCGAAAAGACAATCCTTGCAGGAAAAGAGGTTACAATCGTTGATACTGTCAAATTAGACGGACTTACAAAAGGCACAAAATATCAGCTCAAAGGCTGGCAGATGTTAAAGGAAGAAAACACCGAGCTTCTTATCAATGGAAAGCGTGTAGAAAATGACTATACCTTTATCGCTGATGATGAAGCTATGAAAGTGGAAATTACTTATACATTCAATGCGTCCGAGCTTGGCGGTAAAAATCTGGTAACATTCGAGGAATTATACGATTTGAGCAATCCAGAAGAACCCGTAAAAGTTGCGGAACATAAAGACATTGAGGACGACGGACAGACGGTACTTATCACAGAGCGTATCATCAAAATTCATACGACTGCTACCGATAAGGACGGCAACAAAGAGCTTGAAGCTGGAAAAGAGGTAACAATCATTGATACCGTAACCTTAGAGGGCTTAGAAGTCGGTACACAGTACAAACTTGTAGGCTGGCAGATGTTGAAAGAAGAAAATGCAGAGCTTCTTATCAATGGAAAACGTGTGGAAAGTGATTACACCTTTACCGCTGACAGCGAAACTATGAAAGCGGAAGTTGCCTTTACCTTTGACGCTACTTCTCTTGACGGCAAACAGCTTGTAACTTTTGAAGAATTGTACGATTTAAGCAATCCAGACGAGCCGAAGAAAGTTACCGAGCATAAAGACATTGACAACGAGGGACAGACGATTACCTTTAAGGAAAAACCCGAAGTCCCAGAAGAACCAGAGAAACCCAAAACACCACAGACACCAGATACACCGCATAAAACAGACAGTCCAAAAACGGGCGATAACACGAACCTTTACGGACTGCTTGCATTATTACTAACTTCTGGTGCTGGACTGGCAGGTATCTTCTTCTGCAAACGCCGTAAAATGAAGAAATCATAAGGCGGTAACGATATGAGAAAAGAAAAATCACGTTCTCCGCCGATACCGTGTCGGCAGACTTCCGCTTATTCTGGCTTGTCTGCTACTTACCTGCAAGAACACGGAT
>ENA-OVGQ01001411-OVGQ01001411.1-human-gut-metagenome-genome-assembly--contig:-NODE-1411-length-26223-cov-3.986357_pt1 | contig 26223 bp, 29 predicted proteins | sample MGYA00237774_ERZ505427 | MGnify/ENA primary metagenome ERZ505427 (study PRJEB26158, sample SAMN06016404) | human gut metagenome | biome: human gut; feature: ankylosing spondylitis patient; material... | reverse complement strand
CGTTGTTGATGATCCCATCAATCATGCCGTAGTCATCCTCCATCGACATCTCCGCCGCCTTGAGGTAGTTTTCCTTCTCAAGAGCTGCCATCCAGCTTTCCTTGCTGACACCAAGCATTCCGCCCTTTGCCGCATGGTCGGCAATCTCCTTGGCATCTACGGCGGCGACACCCTGCAAGGCAGTCCACTCACCTATTATCTGAGCCATGAAGCGCGCGATGTCACAACGCTCCCGGCCGCGCTTTTAAACCTCGGCGGGTATGATTTTGTAACGCTCGGCAACCATGACTTCGACTATGGGAAACAGACCATCGAGCGCTATCTTGCCGCTCTGAACGCCCGCTGCCTGTGCGCAAATGTGGAGGGTATCCGCGGCGTGGAGAAAACGGCCGTTGTTACCATGGAAAATGGGCTTCGCGTCGGCCTGACCGGTATGATTACGCCCTTTGTCACACAGTTTGAAAGTGCAGAGAATATGGCCGGCATCACTGTGACCGACGCATTTGCCGCCGCATGGTCCGCACTTTCCGAGTTGCGGCACAAAACAGACCTCACCATCTGCATCTACCACGGCGGATTCGAAGCGGACGTCAAAACAGGAGAAATTCTCTCACAGACCAGCGAGAACCAAGGCTGCCGTATCTGCCGGGAGCTTGGGTTTGATATTCTGCTTGCAGCGCACCAGCATATGCAGGCCGAAAATCTTCAGATCGGCGGGACGTATACCTGCCAGCCGCCGGAAAAAGCCGCAAAGTTTATCCGCATGGACGTAACGGCCGACCGTGGAAGCGTCCATGCCGTCTCCCAGCTGATACCGGCAGGATCGGTCGCGCTTCCGGCTGCCGCAGACGCACTTCAGAGTGCCGAGGCACGGACTGCCCGCTGGCTCGATACACCGGTTGGCCGGCTCGATGTGCCGATTCCGGCGGAAGATCCTCTGACGCTGGCGAAAAACGGCTCCCTGCTCGCAAACCTCATCAATCAGGTGCAATTGGAAGCTTCCGGCGCGGACATTTCTCTCACGAGCCTTTCCAATCGTGTGGTTGATTTTCCGCAGGATGTGACCGTCCGTGCCATCGTCTCGGCCTACGCATTTCCCAACACGCTCCAGACCATCCGCGTCACAAGAGCTGTTCTGACGGCCGCGCTGGAACGGAGCCTTTCCTATTTTGATTTTGCGCCGGACGGAAGCCTTTGCATCAGCGACACATTCCTGCGGCCAATCATCCAGCATTTCAACTACGACTATTTTTCCGGGCTTACCGTCACGGCAGACCTTTACCAGCCGGTCGGCCGGCGCGTGCGGTCCATCGTCTACCAGGGCAGAGAGCTGCCTGATGATCAGACGCTCACGCTCTGCCTCAACAATTACCGCGCCTCCGGCGCTGGCGGCTACGTCTGCTACAAGAGCTGTCCGCTTGTGTCGGAAAATTTGACAGAAATCTCTAATCTCGTCACACAGTATGTGCTGCAGCATCGCGAGATTACCGTCGACAAAACCAAGTGGCTGCAATTTTGCAGCGATTGAACACAGAGCCGCATAACGCGGCACAGGAGGAATGAACTATGGAAAACAACGTATTCAAGGTCGTCTTGCTGCAGGCGCTTCCCGCGTCCGGCAAATCCGAAGTCCGTAACTTTATGGCGAACATCGAGCCCGAACGGCTCAAAAAGGAGTTCCACATCGGCGAAAACCTCCAGCTCGATGATTTCCCCTACGTCCATATGATGCGCCGCATCGACAATGAGCTCGAAGCTATGGGCCAGGCCAGACTCTTCTATCCGGGCGAGGAGCCCTTCATTGACGGAAGAGACTGGGGCACGCTCTGCTGCCTGTTGAACGAGGACTATCACGATCTGCTCAACCGCAACGTGCAGAAGCCCGATTCCTGCGCGCAGCTGCTTTTTGATCGTTACGACAGAGCCGGTCAGATCGTCGGCATTGCGCCGCGGTTCGGAAAGCTCCCGGAAGAAATCCGCAAAAAACTGGCGGAAAAGCTGGAAGCCGAGGCGGCCGCCATGCTGAAAGAAAAACAGGACGCTTATCCCGACTCCTTTGACGGCAAGACCATTATCATTGAGTGCGCGCGCGGCGGACCGGACGGCGCGTCGATGCCGCTGACAGGCTCCGACGGATACCAGTATTCGCTTCCGATGTTCTGCCCGGAAATTCTGGAAAACGCCGCAATCCTCTACATCTGGGTCACACCGGAGGAGTCCCGCCGCAAAAATGCCGACCGCGCCGACCCCAACGATCCCGGCTCGAACCTGCACCATGGCGTGCCGCTGGCCGTCATGCTGGGAGAATACGGCTGCGACGATATGGAGTATCTTGTAAATACGTCCGAGCAGAAGGGCACCGTAACTGTGAAGGCGCACGGAAATACCTATCATGTGCCGATCGGTATTTTTGATAACCGTGTGGATAAGACCTCCTTCCTCCGCGCAGAGCCGTCCGCCTGGGACGCAGCACTGGTAGAAGATGTGACATACGCCATCCGTCAGGCCACAGACACCATGTGGGCCGGCTACCGGAAATAAAGCAATGCATCACAAGCACAAACCGCCCACCGGAAATTTCCGGTGGGCGGTTTCGTTTTATGGCAGATTAAAAGCCGAAGCAGGCACGCACAGCGTCCGCGTAATCACCTCTGCAAACCAGATATGACGCAGCATGATTGCCTCGGAAATAACTGCCGGCATTTTGAAAAATACGAGGACGCAGGGCAATGTCATTAAGTTAAGCTGAAAGCACGGCTGTTGGGGAGTGGAAAGAGGGTTTCCTCTCCTTAACAGCCGTGCTATTTTTCTGCCATATCGTTAAACTAAGGGCATATTTCCTTAGAAAATATATTTTTTGAAATTTTTACTCGCATTTTGGAGAATTGATTTGTATAATGGGAGTATAATCGTTTAACGCCGCGATGAACGGTGTTCGCAAGCAGAATTTGAGACAGCCAAAATGTGAGAGTTTAGCCAAAATTGATTGAATTTTAGAAGTTTTTGATTGCTTTTGTTTGAGAGTTAGCCAAAATTTGAGAGAATAACCCAACAGCCAAAGTAAAAGCAGCGAGCATTTTGAACATCAAGCGTACACGCCCTGTTATGGGTGTGCGTTTGGTGTTTTCTTCTTTCATCCGACGAATTTTCGTTGAAAGGCTATCTCTTTATGTCAATATATTATTTTTTTGCGGCACTTGCCGCCGCTGTCAGCAAGGCCGCGCAATTCAGCGACGGCAAAGATTTCTCTCGTAAAAGCGCCCTGACAGCGGAAACCGTCATACGCCTTTTGATTGGCGCGGAGGGCGGCAGTTTAGCTAAGATATTGCACGACGCGGGCATTCAAGCTACCGCGTCTGCTCTCAGTCAGCGCCGCTCTCAAATCCCGCCCGAGGTGTTCCGTTCTGTTTTCGAGAACTTCAATTCGTCCTGCACCGATGGCGACCTATTTCGTGGCTATAAATTGCTGGCGGTTGACGGAACAGCGGTCAATCTGCCGCGTAACCCAAAATCGCCCTCCTTCGTTCAGAATGACGGTATTCCAAACGGCGTGAATCAACTTCATGTCACGCCGCTTTATGACATTTTCAACCGTACTTTTGCCGATGTTGTCATTCAACCGGAGCCAAAGAAAGATGAAATCGGCGCGTTGGTTGAAATGCTGAAACGCGACACATTCGCGCAAAAAACGCTGATTATAGCTGACAGAGGTTTCGAAAGCTATAATCTTATCGCCCATTGTTTAGAAAAACCGAACACAGATTTTCTCATTCGCATCAAGCAAAGCCGCTCCGCCATGCGAGAGGTGGCGAAGCTGCCCTTGTGCGAACTGGATTGCGACATCGGTTTTACCATCACCACCACGCAGACCAATGAGGACAAGCAAAACGGCTACATTCATCTGCAAGTGCCGAAGAAAAGCAAGGCAGGCTCCAAGACGCGGCGCGGACGCTGGGACTTCCCATCGCCCTATCCGATGAAACTCCGCGTTTGCCGTTTTCTGCTGGACAACGGCGAGTTTGAAACGGTCGCAACCTCTCTGCCGCGTTCGTTCAGCTTGGATGATATAAGAGAACTGTATCATCTCCGTTGGGGCGTAGAAACCTCGTTCCGTGACCTCAAGTACACGCTGGGTCTTGTCAATCTGCACGGCAAATCGGACGCGCTTGCGGAACAGGAAATTTACGCCAGTCTGACCGCATTTAACTTTGCAAGCCGCGTCTGTAATGAAGTCGTTGTCCGTCAACCGAAAAACGGCGTTTACGCCTACAAGGTCAATTTCAAAATGGCGGTCATGCTCTGCAAGGAGTTCTTGCGGACACCCCGCGCGGACGGTGAAAAGCTGTCGGAGGAAATCGCACGGCATACCGTTCCCATTCGTCCGAACAGGCAGGACGAGCGCAACTTGCGTGCCAAGGGATTTTACGGGTTTGTCTATCGCGTAGCCGCTTGACAAAAAAGAGGGGGCGGTGTTTGCGGACACCGTCCCCTCAACGCATTTTTTCAAAAAGCCTGTTTTTCCCCCTCAAAAACGGCGTTTTTCAAAAAAGAAATGCCGCCTTAACTTAACAGCCACAGCGGAAAGACTTGTGAGCGACGCATAGGGGCATATCGGAAGACAAACCGCCCAAGCATACAACAAGTCCGCGCATAGATACCGAAATCAGCGAAAACTACCGCAAACCAGCAGAGCGAAATCATTCCAAGGAAATCTCAACAAGTCCTGCCAATGCTCTGAAAATTCCATCACGGATTTTCTGCGGTCCATCTTTTTTATTGCTCTGTATGGAAACGCATGATATAATGGATTTGGCAGCGGTGAAAGAAACCGGCAAATCGGAAGTTGTATCAGCGTAAGAAGGAGAGCAATATCATGTTCAGAACAATTCGTAAAAAGAAAAATGAAATCAGCATCGACACGGCAAAGGCTCTTTTGCAGTCCAGCCGACGTGGCGTTCTTGCCGTAAATGGAGATGACGGATATCCCTATGCAATTCCTATCAACTATGTCTACGATGACGATGCGCAGAAAATTTATTTTCATGGAGCACGTGCAGGCCATAAAGTAGATGCACTGCGTGCCTGTGACAAAGTATGTTTCACGGTATATGGAAATGAAACCATCAAAGAAGAAGATTGGGCACCGTTTGTGCAGAGCGTTGTGGTATTCGGCAGATGTCACCTCATAGAATCTGGTGCAAGAGCAACAACTCTGTTAAAACGATTTGCAATGAAATACTATCCCAGCGAACAGTTAGTTGATGAGGAAATTGCCCACGCAGGAAAGGCTGTGCAAATTTTTGAAATAGAAGTGGAGTACCTCAGCGGCAAGGAAATACAGGAACGATAAATCTTGATTTGATGAAGTACAAGGCCATCTTTGAGCGCAACGCCGACCGTCTTGTGAACGCCAACACCATTTACGAGGGACAGGTCATTGTCCTGCCCGCCAAGTAAGCACAAGCAAACCACATAACGAAAGCATAAAAAATGCCCACCTCGATTTTTTGAGGTGGGCATCTTTTCGTGTGCACGGATTTGCTTAACTTAATGACATTGGGACGCAGGGTACTCTTTTTTGAAGTCTCTGCTGTCAGTCATGCTTGTGATCCTCCCGAATTCCGATTTATTTCATTATAGCAAAGTCACGCCCAAGGCACAATGCAGCCGCCCAAAACGCTGATATGCTCCCTCCATGCTTGACAGTTTGTTTTTCGCTGTCTCTCATGGAGGGAGCATATCAGACATTGCCCCGGCGGGGCTTTGGCTTATTTATAGCATTCCGGCTTCAGAATGCCGATGTAGGGGAGATTGCGGTAGTAATTTGCGTAATCGAGGCCATAGCCGACGACGAACTCGTCCGGGATCTCGAAGCCGCACATATCGGTCTTGTAGCTCTCGGGATGGCGCGACGCCTTGTCCAGGAACGAGATCGTCGTAATGGATGCGGGGTTCCGTGCGCCGAAGAGCTGGCGCAGGTACTGCATGGTGAGGCCAGAATCGATGATGTCCTCGACGATGACGACATGGCGGCCCGTAATGTTGTTGTCCAGATCCTTGATGAGGCGGACGACGCCGGTGGACTGCGCGGATGCGCCGTAGCTGGAGACAGCGATGAAATCCATGTCAATGGCGCAGTTCATGCAGCGGCACAGATCGATGTAGAAAAACGATGCGCCCTTGAGCACGCACACCAGCACGGGGCGCTTGTCTCCAAGCTTTGCGGTCAAGTCCGCGCCGAGCTGCTCGACGCGGGCGGCGATGGCTTTTTCGGTAAAAAGGACGCGTTCAATGTCCTGTTCAGGCTTTCTGATGAGCATAAAATCCTCCAAAATAGCCGGAAAACCGGCGGTGTCAACTTTTCCATTATAAACAGAGGAATACAATAAGTAAAATAGATAAACCTAATTGAGCATATAATTTCCGCTTATTATAAACATTATAAAACAGACATTTACAAAACGTGAAAAATCGCATATAATCGGCCAGGAATGAAAAAATAAAACAAAAACTGCGGTAAAAAACGGATAAGGAGTTTTGAATTATGAGCAACTGCGCGATCGTAGGCATCAACTGGGGCGACGAGGGCAAGGGCCGGATGGTCGACCTCATTGCAAGAGATTATGACATCGTCTGCCGGTATCAGGGCGGCAACAACGCGGGCCACACCATCGTGAATGAGTACGGCAAATTCGCCCTTCATCTCATCCCCTCCGGCATCTGCCTGCCGGGCGTTGTAAACGTGCTGGGCAACGGCGTCGTGATCGATCTGGAGAGTCTGTGCGGCGAAATTGAGGCGCTGCAGAACGCGGGCGTGCCCATTACGCCGGAGAATTTCAAAATTTCCGAGCGCGCCACCATCGTCTTCCCGTACCACCGCGCCCTCGACGGGCTGGAGGAGGCCCGGCTGAAGGACAAGAAGTACGGCTCCACTCTGCGCGGCATCGCGCCGGTCTATTCCGACAAATATCAGAAGAAGACCATCATGATGGGGGAGCTTCTGTACCCGGCGTATCTTGAAAAGCGGCTGGCCAGCATTCTGGAGTGGAAGAACCTGACCATTCAGAATGTCTACGGGGCAGAACCCTACAAGCTTGAGGATATGCTGGCGTGGTGCCGCGAATTCGGCTCGAAGCTTGCGCCTTACATCTGCGATACCAGCAAGTACCTCTATGAGGCTGAAAAGGCCGGCAAGAGCATCATGTTCGAGGCCCAGCTCGGCGCGCTGCGCGACATTGACTTCGGCATTTTCCCGTATACCTCGTCCTCTTCCTCCAATGCGGGCTATGCCTGCGTCGGCGCAGGCATCCCCGGCAGCCATGTCGACCGCACGGTCGGCATTGTCAAGGCGTATTCCACCTGCGTGGGCGAAGGCCCGTTCACGGCGGAATGGTTCGGCGACGAGGCCGAGCAGCTGCGCGTGGCCGGCGGCGAATACGGCGCATCCACGGGCCGTCCGCGCAGAGTCGGCCCCATCGATCTGGTCGCGACGCGCTACGGCTGCCGCATCCAGGGCGCAACCGAGGTCGCGCTTACGAAGCTCGATGTCCTGTCCTATATGAAGGAGATCCCTGTCTGCACGCAGTATGAGGTCAACGGCGAAAAGACCGACGATTTCCCGTTTACCGCCGTCATTGACGAGGCAAAGCCCGTCCTGACGACCGTTCCCGGCTGGGGCTGCGATATCTCCGGTGTGCGCAAGTACGAGGATCTGCCGCAGGCCGCGCGTGATTACGTTGAGTATGTCGAGCAGGCCATCGGCGTGCATATCAGCTATGTCTCCGTCGGCGCAGGCCGCGACGAGATTATTTACCGCTAAAAGGAGCCGCCATGAAACCGACGTATGAAAGCCCGCTGGCCTCGCGCTACGCGTCGAAGACCATGCTGCACCTGTTCTCCCCGGATATGCGCTATGAGACATGGCGCAGACTCTGGGTCGCGCTGGCAAGAGCTGAACATACGCTTGGCCTGCCCATCACGCAGGCGCAGGTGGATGAGCTGGCCGTGCATGTGAGCCCCATCGATTATGACGTGGTCGCCGCGCGGGAAAAAGAGGTGCGGCACGATGTCATGGCGCATATCTACGCCTACGGCCTCGACGCGCCCGGCGCGAAGGGCGTCATTCACTTAGGTGCGACGAGCTGCTATGTGACGGACAACGCAGACCTGATTTTATACCGTGAGGCGCTGCGGTATCTGGAAAGGGAATTGAAGGCCGCCATGCGGAATCTGTGCGAGTTTGCTGACCGCTATGCCGCCATGCCCGCGCTTGCCTACACGCATTACCAGCCCGCGCAGCTGACGACTATCGGCAAGCGCGCGTCGCTGTGGTTACAGGATCTGATGCTCGACCTTGAGGAGGTGCAGGACACGCTGCGCGCGTTCCGCTTCCTCGGCTGCCGGGGCACGACCGGCACGGAGGCCAGCTTTGTCGAGCTGTTTGACGGCGATATGGCGAAGATCGACGAGATGAACCGGCAAATTGCTGCTGAGTTCGGGTTTTCCCGCTGCTATCCCGTCTGCGGGCAGACGTATCCCAGAAAGCTGGACAGCCGCATCCTGAACGCGCTGTCGTCCATCTGCCAGAGCGCCTGCCGCATGGCGACGGACATCCGGCTTCTGCAGCACGACCGGCAGGTCGAGGAGCCGTTCGAGGACAAGCAGATCGGCTCGTCCGCCATGCCGTATAAGCGCAATCCCATGCGCTGTGAGCGCATCTGCTCGCTGGCCCGCTACGTGATCGCCGACGCACAGAACGCGCCCATGACGGCCATGACGCAGTGGCTCGAACGCACGCTCGACGATTCAGCCAACCGCCGCATCAGTCTGCCGGAGGCGTTTCTGGCGACGGACAGCGTGCTGCGTCTTGTGCAGAACGTCACGAAGGGGCTGCACGTGAATGAGAAGATCGTGGAAAAGCTCGTGCGGGACTATCTGCCGTTTATCGCAACGGAAAACCTGATGATGGCTGCCGTCAAGCGCGGCGGCGACCGCCAGCAGCTGCACGAGATCATCCGCGAGGCATCCATGCAGGAGACGGCAAAGATGAAAAACGGCGAAAGCTGGGATCTGGCTGCCCAGCTGGCCGCCCGGCCGGAATTCGGCATGAGCGCCGAAGAGATCCGCGCCGAGCTGGAGCCTGCCCGCTACATCGGCCGCTGCCCGGAGCAGGCCGCAGCTATGACAAGCGCCTGCCGCGCGCTGATCGGAGCAGACGCACAGCAGGCGGAGGAATTGACACTGTAACAAATAAAACTGTGCCCGCGAGGGACGCACTCAGGCGTCTCCCGCGGGCTTTTTCTCTTCTTCTGTGCCCAGATACTGCGCTTCCGCGTCCAGAATTGCCGCTTGCAGCCGTTCCCGCGCATGACGCGCCTCCGGGATCGTTCCCAGCTCGTCCAGAACCTCATCGATCGCCCCGCAGAGGCGGGCATAGAGCTTTGCATAATCGGTCATAATAGAACCTCCTGTCCAAAAATAATATAATTAGTATAGCACATTTTTTCTGGTTAGTGAACTATCACTAATTATTTTTTTGAAAAAAGATACCATAGTGATATACCATTAGGAGGAATCACTATGGACACACGCGAAGCCATTGCCAGACGAATCCGGGAGCTTTGCCGTCAGCGTGGGATCACGCCGAACGGGCTTGCGACGACCTCTGCGGTTCCGCAGGCGACGATCAAAAGCATTCTGAACGGCGAGAGCAAAAATCCCGGCGCCGTTACGATCAAAAAGCTCTGCGACGGCTTTGAAATTACCCTCGGCGAGTTTTTCTCAACGCCGGAATTCGACGCGTTGGAGCAGGAGATCAAATAAGTGTGAAAAACAGGAGGCGGTGATGGGGTGAAGCTGAATCAAGCAGTCAGCCTGCGATTGGCAGAGCTGATGCAGGCACGGGCCATGACGCAGTATCAGCTTTCGACAAAGAGCGGCGTCCCAAAATCGTCGATCGGCAATATTATGCACTGTGCATACGATTCTGTGAAGCTTCGCGTCCTGCACGAGCTGTGTCAGGGCCTTTCTATCAGCCTGCCGGAGTTTTTCGATTCCCCGCTGTTTTGCGAGGAGAATTTGGAACCATGACGGACGCAGAAGCTGATTGAAGAGGTTACGATGCAATCAGCAATGCAAGAACTCTTCTTGAAATTAGCGACTGCGGCACAGCATTTTCTTTTGCTTCTCCAAAAGAAAAGACTGGGAAAAGAAAACGAGCCCGGAGGGATTTCGATTTCCCTCCGGACCTCCTTGAAGCGACCAGGAAAACCCCTTCGGTTTTCTTGGATCTTTCCCGCGCAAGTTGAAACAGCTCAGAACTTCTGACGCTGATCTTATACGTTTTATAGAGGCGGATGACCCGGTCCGCCGGTTTCTTTGAAAATGCCGCCCCGCCAACTGGCGGGGCGGCTTGCTGTCACATGGAGATCCAGCCGAAGGCGTTTGCGACGGAGCTGATGAGGATGATCGCGGCGAAGAACGGGCAGAGGAAACGGATCATGGCGTTGAAGACCCGCTTCCGGCGGAATCTGGGCTCACTGAGCAGGATCTCCTGCTCAATGCGGCCCACACCGGCGACCCGCGAGACGAGCAGGCAGACGGTAATGGCCGCGATGGGCATCATGACGGAGTTTGTCAGGAAATCAAAGAAATCCAGCAGCTGCATCCCGAGGATCCGCACGCCCGCCAGCGGCCCATAGCCGAGCGACGACAAGCTGCCGAGCACCAGCATCACGACGCCGACGATGGCAGTCGACTTTTTCCGGCCCCAGCCAAGCTCGTCCTGGAAGGTGGACACGGCGCTCTCCGTCAGCGCAATGGAGCTTGTCAGCGCGGCAAACAGCACCAGCAGGAAAAACAGAATGCCGATCGGCGTACCGAGGCCCATGGAATCGAAGACCTTCGGGATCGTGACGAACATCAGAGAAGGCCCGGCCTTCAGTGCGTCGGGGTCGCCGCCGGAGAACGCGAACACGGCGGGAATGATCATCAGGCCTGCCATGATGGCGATGGCCGTGTCGAAAACCTCCACGTTGCGCGTCGAGCCTTCGATGGAAATGTCCTTTTTCATGTACGAGCCGAACGTGATCAGAATGCCCATGGCGATGGACAGCGAATAGAACATCTGCCCCATGGCCGCTACGACCGTCATCCACGAGAAATGCGCGAGGTTCGGCACGAGAAAATATTTTACGCCCTCCAGCGCGCCGGGCCGCGTCACGGAATAGACCGCGATGATCACGGACAGCACGACCAGCACCGGCATCATGAACTTCGACACGCGCTCAATGCCGTTTTCCACGCCAGCGAAGATGATCGTCAGCGTCAGCGCGGCAAACACGACGAAGCAGACCTCCGCCGGGACGCCGTTGGAGATAAACGCGGAAAAATAGCCGTCGGCGGCCAGCGCACTGCTCCGCCCGAGCGCGTAATCGGCCAGATATTTGACGACCCAGCCGCCGATGACCGAGTAATACGGCACGATCAGGATCGGAATAATTGCGTTGATCCACCCGCCGAACCGCAGCCAGCCGGATGTTCCGAACGCCTTGAACGCGCCGACCGGGCTTTTGCCCGTCATGCGGCCCAGAGACGTCTCGGCGACGATCATGGTATAGCCGAACGTCATGGCCAGCAGGATATAGACCAGCAGGAAGATCCCGCCGCCGTATTTCGCGGCCAGATATGGGAAGCGCCAGATGTTCCCAAGGCCAACGGACGCGCCCGCCGCTGACAGAACAAAGCCGAGCTTCCCGGAAAATGTGCTTCTTGTATGCCCTTTTTGACTCATGTCTTTTCTCCGATCTGCTGCGCAGCGCGCAGCTTTTACAGTGTATCACAGAAGTGTGTAAAAAACAATCCCTGTCGGAGAAACGTATCCCCCGGTTTCCAAGCGGAAAACCGGGGGAATTTTGCAGTCTAAACGGCAGATATCAGTTCATTTCCTCGAACTCCGCGTCGACGGCGTTGTCGGTGAAGTCATTGTTCGGGTTTTCATAGCGGGCCGAGCCGTGGTATTCCGCGTTCGGGTCGATGTGCACGCCGGCCTCGTTCAGAAGCGCCTCCAGCTGATCGGCGGCGCCGTTCATCTGCGCGGGATCCTTGGACTTGACGGCGCGGCGGGCAGTCTTGACGGCCTCAGCCAGACGCGTTTTGTCCTCTTTGGAAACATTTTTCGCGTTTCCGGCCTGGAAGATCATCTGCTCGCAGCGGTCACGGGCGGTGGCCTCGGCCTTGAGCTTCGCGTCCTCGGCAGCATAGCGCTGCGCGTCGCGCACGGCGCGGTCAATGTCCTCGCGGCTCATGTTGCTCGAGGCGGTGATGGTGATCTGCTGGGCCTTGCCGGTGTCGAGATCCTTGGCCGAGACGTTCACGATGCCGTTGGCGTCGATGGAGAACGTGACCTCGATCTGCGGAACGCCTCTGGGGGCGCGGCGGATGCCGGTCAGCTGGAAGCGGCCAAGCTCCTTATTCTGGTGCGCCATGGGGCGTTCGCCCTGCAAAACGTGAATATCGACGGACGACTGGAAGCTGGAGGCCGTCGTGAAGATCTGGCTCTTGCGGATGGGGAGCGTCGTGTTGCGCTCAATGATGCGCGTGCACACGCCGCCCAGCGTCTCGATGCCGAGCGACAGCGGCGTCACATCGAGCAGCAGAAGGCCCTTCACGCTGCCGGACAGAACGCCCGCCTGCAAGCACGCGCCCATGGCAACGCACTCGTCGGGGTTGATGCCCTTGAACGGCAGAGAGCCTGTCATCGACTGCACCAGATCCTGCACCGCCGGGATGCGGCTCGAACCGCCGACCATGAGAACCTTGCTGATCTGCGAAATGGATACGCCGGAGTCGTTGATGGCCTGATTGACCGGCTCGCGCGTGGCCTGCACGAGATGGTAGGTCAGATCGTTGAATTTCGCGCGTGTAAGCGGGATCTCCATATGCAGCGGCCCCTGCTTGCCGACGGCGATATATGGCTGCTCCACGGTCGTCTGCGTCATGGACGAAAGCTCGATCTTGGCCTTTTCGGCGGCCTCCCGCACGCGCTGCATGGCGGCGGGGTCCCGCGTCAGGTCGATCTTCGTCTGCTTTTTGAACTCGGAGACGAGATAGTCGACGATGCACTGGTCAAAATCGTCGCCGCCCAGATGGTTGTTGCCCGCCGTGGCCAGCACCTCGATCACGCCGGACGAGATATCGAGAATGGACACGTCGAACGTGCCGCCGCCGAGGTCATAGACCATGATCTTCTGCGACTGCTCCTTATCGATGCCGTAGGCAAGGGCGGCTGCCGTCGGCTCGTTGATGATGCGCTGGACGTTCAGCCCCGCGATCTTGCCCGCGTCCTTCGTCGCCTGCCGCTGCGCGTCGGTGAAATAGGCCGGGACAGTGATGACGGCGTCAGTGACGGGTTCGCCGAGGAAGGCTTCCGCGTCCGTCTTGAGCTTTTGCAGGATCATCGCGGAAATTTCCTGCGGCGTGTATTTATGGCCGTCGATGGAAACCTTGTAGTTGGTGCCCATCTGGCGCTTGATGGAAGAAATGGTGCGGTCATGGTTCGTGACGGCCTGCCGCTTTGCGATCTGGCCGACCATGCGCTCTCCGGTCTTGGAAAACGCGACGACAGACGGCGTCGTGCGTCCGCCCTCGGCGTTAGGGATGATAACAGGCTCGCCGCCCTCCATCACAGCCACGCAGCTGTTGGTGGTGCCGAGATCAATACCGATCGTTCTGGACATACGGAGTTCCTCCTGTGAGATAGGTGCGCTCAATACCAGCTGCCGGAGCCTGTGTCGGAGCCGGTCTGCGACTGGCTCTGACCGGAATAGGTTCCGGAAGCGCTGTAGCTGTAAGTGCGGTAGCCGCAGCTGCCGAACAGCATGGCGACGATCTGGATCAGCAGATAAATGCCGAGCAGCCGCACGAGAAAATTCCCGCGGCGGCGGGTGCGGTGATACGTCCAGCGGTAGCCGCCGGGGCTGTCGTTGTCCTCCTGCTGTTCTTCGCCGGAGGGACGGTAGGTATACCAGGTCTGCCAGCCGTTCCGGCTTTCCTGCTGCCAGTCGTCCGACTGGCTCTGCGCGCCCCAGGAACGGAAGAGATCCTCGAAGGGATTGTACTCCTGATAACCGGACTGGCTGTATTGCTGCCGGGCCTGCTGCTGGGCTTGCTGCTGCGCCTGCTGCTGACGGTAAGCCTGCGGGTTCTTGATCGCGTCATAGGCCGCGTTGATCTCGTTCATTTTCTGCGCAGCCGTCTTGTCGCCGGGATTCAGATCGGGATGGTATTGCTTTGCCAGCCTGCGGTACGCCTGCCGGATCTCGTCCTCCGATGCGTTCGGAGACACGCCCAGCACCTGATACGGATCTGTTCCCATGCAGCTCACTTCCTCTTTGTTTCGATTATGCTGATTATAGCGCCTTTATGCGCAGGATTTGTGAAGCATTTATAAACGATATGCAAAAAAATTGCGGGCTTCACAAAAAGGCAGGATTTTCGCAGTCTGTCCGCCGCAGAAATCAAAAAAATCCCGGCCGTCCGCACAATGCGGACGCCGGGAAACAAAAATCGGGAGCTGGCAGACGCACAGCTCCCGATTTACCGTCCCAACAGCCAATCAACCGACACGTGCAGCGCGTCGGCCAGCGCACAAAGCTCCTTGTCTGTCACGGGGCGCTTTTGTCCTTCCAGCAGAGATAATGCCGGGACGCTCAGGTCCACGCCTGAAAGCTGAAGCTGCGCAAGCAGCTCGATCTGCTTCATCCCGCGCGCAAGCCGCGCCTGCGTGACCCGTGCACCGACAAGATTTTTTGTGCCAAGCTCCAGTTTCCTCGTTTTCAGGCCAACACCCCCCGCTTCCGGTTTGATTATACGAAAAGGATGTGTTGAAATATTTGGTATTACCAAATATAATAAATTTAATACAGCCAAATATGGAGCGTGTGAAATGGAGTATATAGAAGTATCACCTTTGCCAGCGGTTTGCAGGCGCTGTGAGGATCGAAGAAGCTGTTTGGAGAAAAACGAACCTGAATGGTGCTGCGACGAGTGTGATTATCGTCTGGAACGGTTTGTTCCTGCCGCGGCTGTCGCAAAAACGTGGCTGTCTCAAAAGGATGTTTGAGACAGCCCCGTGCGCACAATACCTAGGCTTACAAATCGACCTTTTCGAACCGGGCGGCGGATTTCCGGTAGGCGAGCCAGACCTCCAGCGCGTAGACGGCCATGCCGCCGAGCAGAACGGGCAGTTGCCGGACGAGGTCTGCGGAGGCGTAGCTTTCGCAGACGGTTTTCATGTACGGGACGATGTGGTCGAGCGCCTCCAGCAGCACGATGGCGAAGAACAGCACGATGCTGGAAATGACAAACGGCTTGCCGCGATCGTAGCCGTTTTTGTAGTGCATCGGCAGAAACACCAGATCAAACAGACCCATCAGCATGAAGCCGAAGCCGAGGAAGGCCGGATTTGCCTCGATGCCGACCGGGTTATTGATCTCCGCATAGCCCCTGCGGAGGAGCATGAACGGAACGCAGACGAGCGCCTGCAGAAGCTGGAGCGTCAAGATGGTCGAGAACCGCGCCCGGACCAGATCGCGCTTCGTGAGCGGCAGCAGCGCCATGTAATACACGTCCCGGTTCTCGCGGGCGGCCTGCAGCATGAGGAAAATGCCGAGGGCATTGTAGAAAAACGTTACGTAATACGGATAGCTCGGCACGAGCACCAGCGCGCTCAGCAGCAAAAACAGCAGCGGCACCGGCGTGACGGTCAGCTTCCATTCCTTTTTGATCAGCAGCTTCATGCTTCCGCCTCCCGTTCCAGATGTACCATGATCTGCTCCAGATTTGCCGGGCTGACCGCAAGCCCGGCGGCAAGTCCTGCATCCTCCGCGCGGATGAGCGCGTCCAGCTCGCCCTTGTGGCTGCGCGCGCCGATGAGCCTTGCGCGCAGTGCCGCGCCGCAGGCGGCGTCCGGCCCCTGTACGGACAGATACGCGCCGGTCAGCGCCTGCTTCTTTCCGCTGACGGCGACACGGCCAGACTGGATGTAGGTGATCGTGTCGGCACAGGCATCGAGGTCGGACGTGATGTGCGTGGAGAAGAGGATCGACACGCCCTCCTGCTCGCAGAGCGTCAGGAACGTGTCCAGCAGCTCGTCGCGCGAGACGGGGTCGAGGCCGGACGTCGGCTCGTCGAGAATCAGCAGCTCTGCCTTGTGCGACATTGCAACAGCCAGCTGGTACTTGACCTTCATGCCCTCGGACAGCTCGCACACGCGCTTGCGCTCGTCCAGCGAAAACTGCCGGACGAGCCGCGCGTAGCGTTCGCCGTCCCAGCCGGGATAGAAGTCCTTCGTCACGTCCGTCAGCTCCCGCAGGCGCTTGCGCTGGTAATATGACGCGCCGCCGGAGACGAAGCCGATGCGCGAGCGGATGGCGCGCTCGTCCGTGTCCATATCCAGCCCGCAGATCGTGATCTTCCCGGCGTCCGGGTGCACCAGATGGAGCATGGATTTGAGCGTCGTGGTCTTGCCCGCGCCGTTGCGGCCGATGAGGCCCATGATCGTCCCGGCCTCCATGGAGAACGAGACGTTGTCCAGCCGGAAGGCCGGATATTGCTTGCAAAGGCCGTCAAGCCTCAGAATTTCCATCGTCGTCCGCCTCCTTTGCCAGCCGGAACAGCGAATCCGGCACGTGCAGATCGTCCATGCCGACCAGCGCAATGCCGCGCTTTTTGTCGGCCATGAGCAAAAGCTGGTCGCCCGGCTGAATGCCGAACAGTTCGCGCGCCCCCTTGGGAATGACGATCTGTCCCTTCTCGCCGACCTTGACCAGACTGATGAATTTCCCCTTCGGGAACTGCATCGCCATGAAGATCTCTCCTTTTTATAAAAGTTATACTGAGTATGAAATTTCATACCCAGTATAACACGGGACCACAAAAATGCAAGCGTTATTTTCGCAGCTGCCGGTCGGTACGCAGGAGGACGAAGCAGGAGGCGAAGAATGTAAGAATATCCGCGGCGGGCATGGAGTACAGAACGCCCATCAGCCCAAACACCCTCGGCAGCAGCATCCCAAGCGCCCCGACCAGCAGCGAGGCGGTGCATGGCAGGGCAAACTTCAGCATCAGCCTGCCGAACGGGGCTGTGCCGAGCGAGGCGTTCTGTTTTTCTTTCATTTTGTTTTCCTCCAGACATAAAAAAATTGCGCAAGTCCGTTTGGACTTACGCAAGACTGCTACACAACAGGGAAATCATAGCACAGACGGCGAAAAAAATCAAAGGGGAGTCTGCACAAGCTTTTTTTTTAAACGGGAACTTGCGCGCCATTCCTGCGTCTGATACTATATAGGCAAATGACAGAAAGAGAGGACGCTTTATGTTCGGCTTCGGTTTTTTTGATTCGGTGTTTCCCGTGCTGTTCACGGTGATGTTTGTGCTGATTCTGGGCGTGATCATTGCGACGCTTGTGCGCAATGTCGGCCAGTGGCACAAGAATAATAAGTCCCCGCGCCTGACCGTGCAGGCCACGGTCGTCTCCAAGCGGATGGAGGTCACGCGCCACCACGACGCGAACAGCCACATGAGCCATTCGTCCACGTGGTACTACGCGACGTTCCAGGTCGAAAGCGGCGACCGGATGGAGCTCAGCATCCCCGACCGCGACTACGGCTATCTCGTCGAGGGCGACCGGGGAAGCCTCACCTTCCAGGGCACCAGATTTTTAAGCTTTAACCGGGCGTGACGAAGCAGCAGACAGGCGCAAAGGCTCCCCCCCTTTTGTTCAAGGGGGGAAGCCTTTGCCGCTTTTTTGGTGCTTATACGGGCCGGATGGCCGAGAGGTCGTACGGCGTGGTCTGGTAGACGAAGTAGTTGAGCCAGTTCTGGTACAGGAGGTTTGCGTGACTGCGCCATGTGACCATGGGCGGCTTCGTGTCGTCGTCGTCCGGGTAATAATTCTCCGGCACATGGATGGGAAGTCCGGCGTTTTTATCGCGCAGATATTCCGACTCCAGCGTCCGCGCGTCGTATTCCGAATGGCCGGTGATGAAGATCTGCCGGCCGCCCTCGGTTGCCATGGCGTAGACCCCGGCCTGCTCGGACGAGGCGAGGATTTTCAGCTTGCCGCAGCGCTCGATATCCTCGCGGCGGACGCTCGTGTGCCGCGAGTGGGGCACCATGAACACATCGTCGAACCCGCGCATGAGCATGGACGAGCGCCGCTCGACCCGGTGCGGGTAGACGCCGAAGAGCTTTTCGGGCAGATCGACCTTCCCGATGCCGTAGTGATAATAAAGCCCCGCCTGCGCGCCCCAGCAGATGTGGAACGTGCTGTGCACGTGCGTCCGGCTCCATTCCATGATGCGGCACAGCTCCGGCCAGTATTCGACCTGCTCAAACGGCATCTGCTCCACGGGTGCGCCGGTGATGATCAGCCCGTCGAACCAGCGGTCGCGCACGTCCTCGAACGTCTGATAGAATTTCAGCAGATGCTCGCGGGACGTGTTTTTGGATTCGTGGCTGTCCGTGTGGATCAGCTCCAGCTCCACCTGCAGCGGCGTGTTGCCGAGCAGCCGCGACAGCTGCGTCTCTGTGGCGATTTTGGTGGGCATGAGATTCAGAACGAGAATTTGCAGCGGGCGGATGTCCTGCGTGACGGCCCGCGTCTCGTTCATGACGAAAATATTCTCGTCCGCCAGCGTTTTCGCCGCCGGCAGACCGTTCGGGATCATAATGGGCATGGCGTGGATTCCTTTCTGAGATTATTGCAGCGCCTGATCGAGATCGGCGATCAGATCCTCCGCGTCCTCCAGGCCGCAGGAATAGCGGATCAGATCCTCGCGGACGCCTGCGGCCAGCAGCTCCTCGGCGTTCATCTGCCGGTGCGTCGTCGAAGCCGGGTGCAGGCAGCAGGTGTGGGAATCGGCCACGTGTGTCTCGATGGACGCAATTTTGAGCCGTCCCATGACGGCCTCGGCTGCGGCCCGTCCGCCTTTTACGCCGAAGCTCACGACGCCGCACGAGCCGTGCGGCAGGTATTTCTGCCCCAGTTCATAATATTTGTCGCCCGGCAGGCCGCAGTACTGCACCCACGAGACGTTTTCATGCTGCTGTAAAAATTCCGCGACCCGCTGCGCGTTTTCGCAGTGCCGTTTCATGCGCACGTGCAGGCTTTCGAGGCCGAGATTCAGATAATACGCGCTCTGCGGGGACTGGATCGCGCCGAGATCGCGCATGAGCTGGACGGTCGCCTTTGTGATATACGCACCCGCAAGGCCGAAGCGCTCGGTATATGTCACGCCATGATAGCTCTCGTCGGGCGTGCACAGGCCGGGGTATTTGTCCGGGTGTTTCGTCCAGTCGAAGCTCCCGGAGTCGACGATCGCACCGCCGATGGCGCCCGCGTGGCCGTCCATATACTTGGTCGTCGAGTGTACGACGATATCCGCGCCCCATTCAAACGGGCGGCAGTTGATGGGCGTGGCGAACGTGTTGTCCACGATCAGGGGAACGCCGTGCCGGTGCGCGGCAGCCGCGAATTTTTCGATATCCAGAACGGTCAGCGCCGGGTTTGCGACCGTCTCGCCGTACATGGCCTTTGTGTTGGGGCGGAAGGCGGCGTCCAGTTCCTCAGCGGAGCAGTCGGGGTCGACGAACGTGACCTCAACGCCCATGCGCTTCATGGTGACGGCGAAGAGGTTGAAGCTGCCGCCGTAAATGCTCGACGAACTGACCAGATGGTCGCCCGCACCGACGATATTGAACACGGCGAAGAAGATGGCGGCCTGCCCGGAGGCTGTCAGCATGGCGGCTGTGCCGCCCTCAAGCGCGGCGATACGCGCCGCGACGGCGTCGTTCGTCGGGTTTTGCAGGCGGGAATAGAAATAGCCGCTGGCCTCCAGATCGAACAGCCGGCCCATTTCGGCGCTGCTCTCGTATTTGAACGTGGTGCTCTGGATGATGGGGATCTGGCGGGGTTCGCCGTTTTTCGGGCTGTAGCCCGCCTGTACGCAGCGCGTACCGAGTCCAAGTTGTGCCATGGGGTGCTCCTTTCCGGGGTGAAATTATAATTTACAGGATGAAGTGCTGGGGGAGGCGGCTGCGCTCATCCGCCGAGATTGCACAGAACGCCGGTCAGAATGCCGAGCAGGCCGCCCATGCAGACCTGCAGCGGCGTGTGGCCGACCAGCTCCTTGAGCTTTTCCTGATCGGACAGCGGCTGCTCCAGCTTGGCAAACAGGTCGATGAACTCGTTCAGGAGCTTTGCCTGCTTGCCGGTTTCGAGCCGGACTCCCATTGCGTCGTGCATGACGATGATCGCGACAATTACGCTGATGGCGAATGGGAACGAGTCCAGCCCATAGATAATTCCCGCCGAGGTCGCCACGGCGCAGACCGTGGCCGAATGGCCGCTCGGCATACCGCCGTCGCCGAAAATGCGCGTCAGGTCCAGCGTATGGTGCATGAGCGCGTAAATAATCGTCTTCAAAACCTGCGCCGCTCCCCAGCCGACAAGGCCGCTGATCAGCACGCGGTTGGAGAGCAGTTCCTGAATTGCCTGCATGGTTCTCTTCCTTTCCGAAGTTTTTACAGAGTCGTAATTTCGACCGCCGGCAGTACAGCCTCGATCATATCCCGGCTTGCCAAACACGCGCTGTAGGCTGTCGCACTGCCGCAGGCGGTGCCGAGGCGGAGAGCCAAGGCATAGTCTTCCGTGTCCAGCAGTCCTGCGAGGAAGCCAGCCGTCACGCTGTCGCCCGCGCCGACGGTGGAAATAACCGGCTGCGTGCTGCGGAGCCGTGCCCGGTAAACGCGCCCAGTTTCCGCCAACAGCAGCGCGCCGTCCGCGCCCATGGACACCAGCACGTTCCGCGCGCCCAGTGTCTGCGCCCGCTGCGCAAGGGCAAGCAGCGCCTCCGGCGTGCTTGCCTGCTTGCCAAACAGCTCGCACAGCTCCTCGCCGTTGGGCTTGATGAGCAGAGGACGGAATGCAAGCGCCTCGCGAAGCGCTGCGCCGCTTGTATCCACGACGGCGCTGACGCCCGCCTCCTGCGCGGCGGAAAGGAGTGCGGAGAACGCGCCCGGAGGGCTTTTTTGCAGATTGCCGCTGACGACGAGCTGATCGTCCGGGTTCAGTCCGCGCAGGAACGCGCACAGCGCGTCAATGTCGGCCTGCCCAAGCGCGGGGCCGGAGGCATTGAAGGCCGTTTCGGGGCTGGTGTTGATCTTGGTGTTGATGCGCGTCTGGCCGCTTTGCAGCCAGAACCAATGGCAATCGCAGCCGGTGTCTTTCATGAGCGCTTCGAGGAGCCGCCCCGTCGGCCCGGCGAGATAGCCCAGCACGCACGACGGCTTGCCAAGCGTCTGCAGCATCAGCGAGACGTTGATCCCCTTCCCGCCTGGCGCAAGCAGCTCGCGGCCGGAGCGATTGATGCCGCCGACGCGCAGCGGCGCACGCAGGTCCATATAATAATCAATATTGGGATTCGTCGTAACCGTGTAGATCATGATCCGCTTCTCCTGAAATGCCTGTTTTCCAAAAGTATACGAGTCCTGCGCAAAAAAGTCAACGCCCGGCGGCGCATCAAGTGCCCGGTGCGTTGCTTTTTTCGCAAAAGCCTGCTATACTTGCTCTATCAAGGAAAAAGGGGGCTTCCCTGTGAAGGATTTTTTCTGCCGCCTGTTTACGCCGTGGAAGGCGGGGGCGCAGTTTGACGCGCCGGAGGCGTTTTACGGCTTCCTGCTTGGCCGGGACAAGCTGCTCGGCACGATCCGGAACCTCTGCTTCGCCGCCGCACTGGTGCTGTTGGTGATCGGCTACGCCGTCTCCGACGGTACGGGCGGCTATTCCATTGCCGACATTGCCAACCAGCCGTATTATCTGATCGCCGTGGGCGTGATGGTGCTGGCGCTGCTGCTGTCGCTGGTCATGATCCGGATCGAAAAAGAACTGCCGAAGGAGATGCGTCCGAAATGAACACGGAAATTTTGTCCGCGCTGTTTGAAAACGGCGCGTATACGCTCGTCGTGCAAAAGAACGGCGTGACCGTTCACAAGGACTTTGGCCGGGGCGTCGGCCCGGCGCTGCGGGTATTCGACGCGCAGCCGGAGCTTTTGAAGGGCGCGCTCGTCTGCGATACCATCGTCGGCAAGGCTGCCGCCGCGATCTATATTCTGGGCGGCGCATCGTGCGTCTATGCTGAGACGATGAGCGCCGCAGCGGCGGACTTCCTGACCGCGAACGGCATGGACTGCGCCTGTGAGACGAAGACCGAAAAGCTCCTGAACCGGCAGGGGACGGGCCTGTGCCCGTTTGAGCAGGCCGTTCTGGAGCTGGAGAGGCCGGAGGACTGCCTGCCTGTGGTCCGCGCGACGCTTGCGCGGCTGATGGCCGGAAAAAATAATAAATAATATAAACCTATGCAACCAGCTTCTTCATTTCCTGTCTGTATGGATAGAACATATTTTATGCAGGAGGAACCGACATGAAAAAACTGCTTGCTTTTTTGCTGCCCCTTGCGCTGACGCTCAGTCTGACCGCCTGTGCGCCGCGCGACGAGCGGGAGGATGAGAATGCGCAGTATTCTGCAAAGCCAGTCATCTATCTCTATCCGGAGGAGGAACAGGACGAGGCCTGCGACGCAAAGCCGGTCGCGTATCTGTATCCGCAGACGGAAACAGAGATAACGGTTCGGCTGGACTATGACGGAGAGCTGACGTGCACGTATCCGGCCTACGCAGACGGCTGGACCGTCTCGGCAAGACCCGACGGGACGCTGACCGACAAGGACGGCCAGACCTACCGGTATTTATACTGGGAGGGCGTGTCGGAAACGGAATATGATTTCTCGACCGGCTTCTGCGTGCCGGGAAGCGGCACGGCGGAGTTTCTGGAGGACGCGCTGGCCAGGCTCGGCCTGAACCGCGCGGAGGCCAATGAGTTTATCATCTACTGGCTGCCGCTGATGCAGGAAAACGCCTATAACCTGATCGCGTTCCAGCGCGAGGCCTATACCAAAAGCGCATGCCTCACCATCACGCCTGAGCCGGACACGCTCATTCGCGTCTTTATGGCCTTCAAGCCGCTGTCCGCCCCGGTCGAGATCGCGCCGCAGACGCTCGAAGCACCGGCCCGCACCGGCTTCACTGCCGTTGAATGGGGCGGCGCGGCGTGCCGGTAGCTGCGGAAGCCATTAGGGTGTATCTGAAAACTCCCAACGCACCCGGACAGCGGACCTTTTCACGCTGCGCTGCACCATTTTTCCTTGAAATACGTCAGTATTCCTGCGAAAAAATGTCTTGCTCAGCGCAAAAATTTCTCGCTGCCGGTCACATTGGGAGTTTTCAGATACACCCTAGGCAGCACGTCTTAGTGTGCAGAAATCCCCGTCTCTCCGGTTGGAGAGGCGGGGATTTTTAGGCTTGCTTATTTCTTGTCCGCAGCGGCGGCGAGTTCCTTGAGCGCGTCCTTGCGGGAGAGGTTGACGCGGCCCTTTTCGTCGATCTCGGTGACCTTGACCCAAGTCATATCGCCGATGTTGAGCACGTCTTCGACCTTCTCGACGCGGCGGTTTTCAAGCTTGGAGATGTGGATCATGCCGTCCTTGCCGGGAGCCAGCTCGACAAACGCGCCGATGGGCAGGATGCGGACGACCTTGCCGTAGTACAGCTTGCCGACCTCAGGCACGAAGCAGATATCGTCGATCATCTTCTTGGCGGCGTCGCAGGAGGCGGCGTCGGGAGACGCGATGTGGATGGTGCCGTCGTCGTCGATGTCGACCTGTGCGCCGGACTCGGCCACGATCTTCTGGATCATGGAGCCGCCCTTGCCGATGACCTCGCGGATCTTGTCCACGTCGATCTTCATGGTGAGCATCTTGGGTGCATACTCGGAAACATGGTCGCGCGGCTTGGCGATGCAGGGGATCATGATCTCGTTCAGGATCTCAAGGCGGGCCTTGCGGCAGCGCTCGAGCGCGTCGGCGATGATCTCCATGGTCAGGCCGTCGTTCTTGAGGTCCATCTGGATGGCGGTGACGCCCTCGGTCGTACCGGCGACCTTGAAGTCCATCTCGCCGTGGAAGTCCTCAACGCCCTGAATGTCGGTGAAGGTTCTCCACGTGCCCGTCTCCTTGTCGGAGATGAGGCCGCAGGAAATACCGGCGACGGGACGCTTGATGGGCACGCCTGCGTCCATCAGAGCCAGCGTGGAGCCGCAGATGGAGGCCTGAGACGTGGAGCCGTTGGAGGAAACGACCTCGGAGACGACGCGGATGGCATACGGGAACTCGTCAACGGACGGGATCACGGGCAGCAGGGCCTTTTCGGCCAGCGCGCCGTGGCCAATCTCGCGGCGGGAGGTGGAGCGGCTCGCACGGGCTTCGCCGGTGGACCACTGCGGCATATTATAGTGGTGGATATAGCGGCGCTCGGTCTCGTCATAGATAGTGTCGAGCTTCTGCGCGGCAGAGAGGGTGTTCAGCGTGCAGACGGACAGAACCTGCGTCTGGCCGCGGGTGAACAGGCCGGAGCCGTGGACGCGCGGCAGAACGCCGACCTCGGCAGCCAGCGGGCGAATTTCGTCCGGCGTGCGGCCGTCGACGCGCTTGCCCTCGAGCAGCCACTTCTTGACGATCTTCTTCTGCATCTTGTACAGGCACACGTCGATCTGGACATCCCAGTCTTCTGCATACTTCTCGCCGAACTTCTCCTTGAAGTCAACGACAGCCTCGGTCAGACGGGCCTCACGTACATTCTTGTCGTCGGTGTCGAGCGCGTAGGCGATCTTGTCCAGACCGTACTCGCACAGATCGTCGAGCATATCGTGGTTGACGGCAGCCTTTTCAAACGTGAACTTCGGCTTGCCGATGGCGTCAACGATGGTGTTGATGAATTCCACGACCTTGACGTTCGTCTCATGGGCCAGCTTGATGCACTCCATGAGGATGTCTTCCTTGACCTCGTTGGCCTCCGTCTCGATCATGACGACCTTCTCGTGAGTCGACGCGATGGTCACGAAGCACTGGCAGGCGTTGCGCTCATCCTGCGAGGGGTTGACGATATACTTGCCGTCCAGATAGCAGACATTGGTGGTCGCGGTCGGGCCGTTCCAGGGAATGTCGGAATAGGCGATGACGAGAGACGAGCCGATGGAGGCGACGATCTCAACGGGGTTATCGTAGTCCTGCGCGAGGATGGTGTTGGTCAGAACGACGTCGTTGCGCAGTTCTTCGTCGAACAGGGGGCGCATCGGGCGGTCGATCAGACGGGAGATCAGCACGCCGCGGTCGGAGGGCTTGCCCTCGCGGCGGTTGAACGAGCCGGGGATACGGCCGACAGCGTACATACGTTCTTCGACCTCGATGGTCAGCGGGAAGTAGTCGATGCCAGCCTTGGGCAGGGGAGAGGCGACAGCCGTGACGAGCACGACGGTATCGCCGTAGCGGCAGATGGCCTCTGCATTGCAGAGCTCTGCGACCTTGCCGGTCTCGACCGTAAAGGTACGGCCGCCGATCTCGGTTTCAAAAATGTGGTGATTCGGATACTGCTTGTGGGTGATCATGAAAGAACCTCCTTCGTTTTTTGCGCGCGTGGGAGGTTTAGCACTTGAAACTGGCGTCCGGGCACAGACGCTACTTTCAACTGCTAAATGGAACCCACGCATGTGGATGGGTTGATGTAAAAAAGGGCGGTCGCCCGACCGCCCTTTTCCTATGACTTACTTACGCAGGCCGAGCTTTGCAACGATTGCACGATAGCGGTTGATGTCCTTCTTGGCGAGGTAGTCGAGAAGGCTTCTGCGCTTGCCGACCATCATCAGAAGGCCGCGGCGGGAATGGTTGTCCTGCTTGTGCTCACGCAGATGCTCGGTCAGGGTGTTGATCCGGGCGGTGAGGACAGCGATCTGAACCTCGGGAGAACCGGTGTCGGTAGCATGGGTGCGGTTGGCCTCGATGATAGAGGTCTTCTGATCCTTCTGCATCATAGTTGTGTTTCCACCTTTCTTTTAATTGGCCCGCAGCCTGAGTGCCGGGACGGGTGAAGCGTCCACGGGACTAAGAGCAGGGGCAAGTCCATACGCATCGCAGCGCACTCTGATAAAATACCATAAAATCCTCCGGATGTAAAGAATAAATTCCGAAAAACCGTGGGAAAATCAAAAAATTTTCCGCTGTGGAGGGGACTTTTGCCTCCGACGGCCCACTTTTCCAGCTGCTGGGAAAAGT
>ENA-OVGQ01001367-OVGQ01001367.1-human-gut-metagenome-genome-assembly--contig:-NODE-1367-length-26943-cov-3.916431_pt1 | contig 26943 bp, 27 predicted proteins | sample MGYA00237774_ERZ505427 | MGnify/ENA primary metagenome ERZ505427 (study PRJEB26158, sample SAMN06016404) | human gut metagenome | biome: human gut; feature: ankylosing spondylitis patient; material... | reverse complement strand
TGTAATATTCCCATGCTATGCATGCTTATGTAATGTTTTTGTAAATTGCAACTTTTTTTGTGTTTTCTCTGTATTTTTGTGCGGAATGTGTCGAAAAATAACATGTGCTACTTTTCTTTTTCTGCAAAACGTGCTAAAATAGGCATACGAGAACTTCCAGTGGTGCAGTTTAGGCGTCAGGATGCAGCGCTGGAAGGCCGTTTTTCAATCATGGTATGCGTGAAGGGTATCGTGTATTGATTATAATAACCATTTTCTGACACTGACGCTTTGCTAAGGAGGTTTTTCCTGTGGATGATGCGAAATACCCTGCTTTTGATACCAAACCCTACCGAATCGTGAAGAGCCGCAGTGAGGCAAGCGTGCCTGTGAACGTCGCGCCGACGTACTACATCGTGGCTTCTGATTTACAGGGCTTTCCCCTACAGCAGGCGATTCCGCTCGTCCAGATGTCCACCAGCGCTCAGCTTGCCCCTCGCCCGCCCGAAAATCAACTGCCGCCGCTGCCTGTGCCGAGGCCGGGTACGCCGATGCGGTGGTATATCGCCAGCCTGCTGCGGTGTCTGGGTGTCCCAGCGCGGCTGTCGGGGTTCAACTATCTGGTGGAAACGCTGCTGCTGCTGGTGAATCGCCCGTTTGAGACGCGACTGGTGACGGGCGAGGTGTACCCGGTGGTCGCGAAGCAGTGCAACACCACGCCCATCGGGGTGGATCAGGCGATTCGCACGGCGGTCAACCAGACGTGGCAGGAGCAGAACATACCTGTGTACTGCGCGTTGATGGGGCGGAGTCCCGCGCCGCACGAGCCGCGCCCGACGAGCTGCGAGTTTCTGGCGAATGTGCTGATGTATGTGAGGATTCAGATGGCGGAGTGCCATTACTGATAGGGAACTGACGGCGAATAGAAGAAAGACTGTCTGCGCGGAGCGGGCAGTCTTTTTTGATGAAGAACAAGAAATTTAGCGTTTCCTTATCAAAAACAATTGACATTTTTCGGGGGGGGTATAATAAAAGCAGTAAATCGCAAGGAGGTGTACGGAAAAAAGCGGTACATCGAATGGTGACTGTAAGCATTTTCTGTAATCGAGAGGACGGGACGCAAGAAAGGAGTAACATATGGTGAAAAATCAGATTCTTTCCTTGATGGTGGCACTTGTAATGCTGTGCGGGTGCGCTTCGCCAGCATATGCAACGGAGCTTGGCGACTTTTTCGGTGGACTGAAATCCATCATCAATGCGGATGACAGTGAGACATACGGCGTTGGTGAGGTGGCGGAGCAGGAGGGCTGCACAATCAAGCTGACAAATGTCATTGAAGGGCAGGGCAACAGCTTGTATACGCCGCAAAAAGGCAATGTGTACTTGATTTTTGAATTTGAAATCAAAAATACGTCGAATGAAGAACTAACAATCAGTTCCCTCATGTGTTTTACAGCATGGGTGGATGACACGTCCTATACCATCAGCCTTGAAGCCTTGGCAACGGGTGCGCTGTCCAGCAAATATCAGTTGGACTGTGTGATTGACCCCGGCAAGTCGGTCACGGGAATTGTCGGATACGAAGTGCCGAAGGATTGGAAAGAAGCAAAAATCGAGTTCACGAAAGAGGCGATTTTCGGAGAGAAGACGGTTTTTGCTGTCAGCCAATAAGGAAGAGATTCGTATGGAAAGGGAAAGCAGTCAATATCACCGGCTGTCCCCTTGGGCGTATGTGGGGTATGGCATTCTGTTCAGCATTCCGCTGGCAGGCGAATTCTCGCCATCATCTTTTCGCTGAGTGACGACAACTTGAATTGCCGTAACTTTGCCCGCGCCTATTGGTGCGGCATGCTGCTGGTGTTTGTGATAGCGGTTGTGTTAACCGTTGCAGGAATATCGCTGACAAGTGCGGCGAATAGATAAAACACTCGCGCCTCTCCCGTCATTTCCGGCGGAAGGGGCGCGTTTTGCATCACTTCTGAATCTGCTCCCAATGCTGGGGTCTTTGATTTTCTTGTCTTCCGCAAACAACAGCACCTCCTCGACTTCGGCATGGTCGCTTTCGCAAAATACGGAAACCGGCTCAGTGCCTTCTTTCTCGAAAGGCGACTAAGCCGGTTCAATCAATGATGTGCTTTTACGCGAATTGTACATCCGCCTTAAACTTCCCATTCACGAACACCACACCCTTGCGTCCGTCGCGCAGCGTTACTTCCGCGCGGAGGTCGTCCGTGCCAAACATGAAGTCCACATGCACGCGCGAGTGGTTCAGATTCACGCGATCCCACGCTGCAAAGTCCGTGCCGGAAAGGCCTTTGAACAGAATGTTGAACCCGCGGCCGAGCGCCATGTGGCATGCCGCGTTTTCATCCAGCAGCGTCTCCATGAACAGCAGCCCTGTCTTTGCCAGCGGCGAATCGCACTGCACAAATGCCACTTCGCCCAGATAACGGCTGCCTTCATCCGTGTCCAGCAGGGACTTGAGCGCATCGTACCCCTTTTCGGCATAGAAATCCACCACCTGCCCGTCGCGGAAGGTGAAACCGAAGCCATCCACCACCGTGCCATCCAGCATCAGCGGGCGGCTTGCCTTGACTGTGCCGTTGACGCGGAATTTGTCCGGGCTGGTGGATACCTCCGCCGTCGGGATGTTCGGAAGATACATGTCCGGCGTGTAATCACCGCCCATGGCGCCGACCCACAGCACGCCCGGCTGAAAGCCGACGGTGATATCCGTGCCGATGCCATTGGTGTAGTGGATGCTGTCGATGTCCTCGCGGTTGAGGATGTCGGCGAACTGCCCGTTTTCGCTCATAGCGTCCAGCCAATTGCGGATGGGGGCGTTTTCGTCAATGCGGCAGACGCTGAATAGCACGTCCCACAATTTTGCCACGCCATCCGACACGTTCAGCGCCGGGAAAAGAAACTTTGCCCAATTTTCCGACGGCGCAGTAGAAATGCACCGTGCATCCCATTTTCTGCCGTTCCTTTGCGGAGAATGTTGCGCGTGTTGTTGCCGTGCTGCTGCACGTTGGCAACGCGCTGGGGGTCAGCGCCCTCGAACAACGTCGGATAAGCAGGAAGAATCCGCAGAGAACACGCGCCCTGTTGGATGTATGCCGCGTAGGATTCTGTTTCCCACGGCGCAACGGCGGAAAAATCCTCCTGCGTGTCGGAAAGTGCGCGCTCCCGGTCGACATACGGCTCTGCCCAGTGGATGATGACGTCCTTTGCGCCGCGCTGAAACGCCTCGTGGCTGAGCGCACGGGCGAGCGGGTAGTTTTCTGCATCAATGTCCAGCAGCAGATACTGCCCCTTTTGCAGATTCACGCCCAAGCCAATCAGCAGTTCGGCGTATTTTGCCAGCTTTTCCTCAAAGGTCAGCATGTTTTTCTCCTTTCGGCGCGCATCAGCAAAGCGCAATCGCTTCGATTTCCAGTTCTGCGTTTTTCGGCAGCGCCGCCACCTGCACGCAGGAGCGCGCGGGTGCGTCCGTCGTGAAGAACTCCGCATATGCCGCGTTGATGGTCTGGAAGTTCTTTAAGTCTTTGACGAAAATCGTCGTTTTGACCACCTTGTCAAGGCTGCTGCCAGCCGCTTCAAGAATCGCGGTGATGTTGCGCAGCGAATGCCGCGTTTGCTCAGCGATATCGCCCGTGGAAAGCTGCCCTGTCGCCATATCAATGGGCAGACAGCCCGACACGAACACCAAATTGCCCACCTTGATGCCCTGAGAGTACGGCCCGATCGCACCCGGCGCCTTTGCCGTTGCAACAACCTGTTTTTCCATGTTCCTCTTCCTTCCTATCAATCCAGTTTCAGTTGACTGTAAAGCGGCGTGGACGGACGAAAATCGCATCCGTTCGGCAGCAGCTTCATCAGCTTCTTCCACAATCCCAGTTTCATGCCGTCCGCCAGCGGGTTTTCTGCTGAGTAATTCAGGCAGATAAGTTTCGGATGCTCATCCGTGCCGCCGGAAAGCGTATCAGTGAAAAGCTGGCGCGTCACTTCATCGAAATTGCCGGAATAGACGCGGCTTTCGTCAAACACACCGCTGTCGCGCCCTTCCTGCACATCGATGGCGTTGGCGACCAAGTACGCCTTGCCCTCCTTCGTGACCAGATACACGCCGCTGCCGACGACGACCGAGCCGAAAATCGCCTTCACCGCCGGGTCGGAGCGTTCGCGCGTTGCCGTCAGCCAAGCGTCATAGCCCATTTCGCGCAGCCAAGCCGCCGCAATCTGCACGTTCTCTCGATTACTGTCGTACTTCACGCTTCCGCCACCCCTTCCTTGTACGGAATCAGGTACAATTCTTTCTGCCGATGGCTCAGCAACTCATAGCCGTTCTTCGTTACGACGATATCATCCTCGATATGCGCGCCGACCAGTCCGTTGATGCAGCTGGGTTCAATAGCATAGACCTCGTTTTCACGCACGATGCCTTCTGTCAGCCGGCCGCGTTTCTTTGCCGCAAGCACCGTTCCGCCGTCATGACACGCACGGCCAAGCTGATGTCCTGTTGCAATGCCGGGGTCATTCACGCCGAAATCAATCAGCCGCTGATGATTGAGCAGGTTGATTTCCCAGCCGTGAACGCCCGGTTTCATGGCGGAAAGCACCATATCGATGTTGCCGTTCACGAAATCGAAATAACGCTGCACTTCCTCCGGCGCTTTTGTTTCGCCTTTGCGCAGGGCATAGAAGGTACGACTCACGTCGCTGCTGAAGCCCTTGTGCCAGCAGAAGAAATCCAGAATCAGCACGTCGCCGGGCAGCGTCTTAACCGCCATCGGCCCGCGGTGCGACATGCCGCCGCGCAGGTTCAGCAGCATCGGCGGGGTGTCCGGACCGCCGCCCTCACTGCTCACCAGTCCGCGTTTCTTCATTTCCCGAACGAACAAATCGCTGATTTCCAGCTCTGTCATGCCTTGCTGAATCTCGTCGCGGCAGACGGCGATGCACTCCTCTGCCAGTGCAATGGATTCCCGCAGGCGCTGAAGCTCAATGGGGGATTTCAGCGCGCGCACCGTGTCCATCATTTCCGCGGCGGACGTGACTTTTTGCTCCAGCTCCTCCAATGGCAGGTGGAAATAGCGGAACACATAGGTGAATGCGCCCAGCGTCAGACCGTCGGCGCTCGTGTCGTCCTCGCTGTAATCCAGCGCCAGGCGGGTGATGGGCTGTGCATCCATCAGCGCGGTGAAAGCGGATGCAAAATCTTCCGTGTAGGTTTGAATGGTTACATCCGTAAGCCTGGCAAACTTCTCCGCTTCCGACGAATGTACCAGCAGCGCATGAGCGCCGCTTTGGCGGAACAGCGCTGCACAGAGATGCTCAGTCGTCTGGTCGAAGAGTAGCTCAAAGTAGCCGTCGCTGCCCTGCCGGGAAAGAATCAGAAATGCATCAAAATCTTGCCTCTGCATTTCTGCGCTTAGCTGGGCGATTTTCTCGTTTGCCAGCAGAATATGCTCGTTCATGCCTGTTTGCCCTCCTCATAGCGGAAGCAGGCGACGCTGTGCCCTGGCTTCACCTCGCGCAGTGTCGGCTTTTCCGTGCGGCAGCGTTCCGTGGCATAGGGGCAGCGCGTGCAGAAGCGGCAACCCTGCGGGATGTTGTCGATGCCGGGAATTTCGCCCTGCATGATGATTTTTTCGCGCTTGCGCTCAGGGTCGGTGTCCGGCACGGAGGACAGCAGCATCTGCGTATACGGGTGCAGCGGATGCTCAAACAACGACTGCTTGCCAGCATACTCCATCATTGCGCCCAGATACATGACCGCGATCCGGTCGCTCAAGTGCTTTACCACGCGCAGGTCGTGGCTGATGAACAGGTAGGTGATATGGTATTCCGCCTTCATTTTTTGCAGCAGATTCACCACCTGCGCCTGTACGCTGACATCCAGCGCGCTGACAGGTTCGTCGCACACAATCAGCGCTGGGCGCAGGGCAATGGCGCGCGCAATGGCAATGCGCTGCCGCTGACCGCCGGAAAACTCGTGCGGATAGCGCAGCATCTGTTCCTCGGACAAACCGACTTCACGCAGCAGCTTTATCACCGCTTCCTCGCGCTCCGCCTTCGTCTTGTACAAGTGCTGAATCTTCATACCCTCGCTGATTTGTGCCTTCACGTTCATGCGGGGGTCTAAGCTGGAATACGGGTCTTGGAAAATCATTTGGATGTTTCGGCGCAGGGGGCGAATCTGCCGCGTCGAAAGATGCGTGATGTCCGTGCCCTGAAAGACGATCTGGCCGTCGGTTGGCTCATACAGGCGCACAAGGCACTTGCCGACGGTCGATTTTCCGCAGCCGCTTTCACCCACCAGCCCCAACGTTTCGCCCTCCGCAATGGAGAAGGAAATGTCGTCCACTGCTTTAAGCGTGGTTTCGCCTTCGTCGCCGCCCTTGACGGAAAAATACTTCTTCAGGTGCGATACAGTCAGCAAATCAGCCATTCTCCCACTCCTTTCGGTAGTTCTCATCGTATTTCAGGCAGCGGACGCGCCGGATGATGCCACTTTCATCAGCAGGCAGGGTCATCATCTTCGGCTCCACCTTGCGGCAGCAGTCCTTGGCGTATTTGCAGCGGTTGCAGAACGCGCAGCCGATGGGCATGTTATAGATGCTTGGCACTGTGCCTTCAATCGTTTCCAAATGCTCTTTTTCCTCTGTCAGGCTCGGCATGGATGCCATCAGACCTTCGGTGTAGGGGTGCAACGGACGGTGGAACAGCGGAATGACATCCGCTTCCTCCACAATCTGCCCGGCGTACATGACGGCAACGCGGTCTGCGTTCTCCGCAATTACGCCCATATCGTGCGTCACAAGGATGACTGCCGAATGCGGCTGGGCCTGCTTGAGCTGGCGGAGCAATTGCAGAATCTGTGCCTGTACGGTCACGTCCAGCGCGGTGGTCGGCTCATCGGCAATCAGTATGTTCGGCTGACATGCCAGCGCCATGGCAATCATCACGCGCTGGCGCATCCCGCCAGAGAGCTGATGCGGATATTGCAGCACACGCTTTTCCGGGCTGGAAAGGCCAACCATCCGCAGCAACTCCACGGCGCGCTTTTCGGCTTCCTCCTTGTGCATGTGCAGGTGGAAGCGCAGCGGTTCACACAGCTGATAGCCGACCGTAAAGACGGGGTTCAGGCTCGTCATCGGCTCCTGAAAAATCATAGCGATTTTGTTGCCCTGAATCTTGCGCATTTCCTTGGGGGAAAGCTTAAGCAAATCTGTACCCTCGTAGATAATTTCGCCGCTGCGGATTTTGCCGCCGATGCTTGGCACAAGCCCCATTACGCTCATGCCGCTGACACTCTTGCCGCTGCCGCTTTCGCCGATGATGCCCAGCGTCTGCCCTTCCTCCAAGGTGAAGTTCACGTCACGGACGGCCTGCCCCTCGCGGCGGCGCTTGTAAAAGGAGACTTTCAGGTCCTTGACTTCGAGAATCACGTTTCCCATAAAAGCACTCCTTTCTCAGCGCGTTTTCGCGTCGAACGCGTCACGCAGGCCGTCGCCAATCAGGTTGATGCACAGCACCGTCACCAGAATGCACAGTCCCGGCGGAAGCCAAATCCACGGGCGATTTAGCAGCGTGGTGAGGTTGGTGGCAGCGTTAATCATGTTGCCCCAGCTGGGCGTGGGCGGCGCAACGCCCACGCCGAGAAACGACAGCGAAGCCTCTGTCAAAATCGCGCTGGCAATGGACAGCGTGGCCTGAACGACCACGGGCGCAATGATGTTGGGCAGCACATGCGTAAAGACGATGCGCACATTGCCCGCACCCAGCACGATGCTGGACTGCACATACTCCAGTTCGCGGATTTTGAGAATTTCACCGCGCACCAGACGTGCTGTACCCGTCCAGCTGACTAAGCCGATAATCAGCATGATGGTGTAAATTGTTGGCGTGATGAAGCAGGAGATGGTGATAATCAGGAACATGACAGGGAAGCAGATGACCACATCCACCGTGCGCATGATGAGGCTGTCTGCCAGCCGCCCGCCGAAGCAGGCGAGGCAGCCCGCCAGAATGCCGATGGCGACGGAAATCAGGCAGCTGATCAAGCCGACGCTCAGCGAAATGCGGCCGCCGTAGAGCAGGCGGGCGAACACGTCGCGCCCGATGCTGTCCGTGCCCAAAATGTGCTCGGCGCTGGGGGCGCTGTACCTGTCAATCATGCCATTTTCCTTGTAGTTCTCTGCCAACGGGTCGTAGGTGCAGATTTTCTCCGCAAATACCGCCAGCAGAATCAGCACAAGGAGTATTATGAGGCTGATGACCGCCAGCTTGTTGCGGCAGAATTTCTCCGCCGCGCGCCGTATGGTGCTTTCGCCCTTGACGGCACGAACTGTATTCTGGCGCATGGTCATTCCCCCTTTCCTTTGGATACGCGAATGCGTGGGTCTGCTACGGTGTAGAGCATGTCGGCAATGAAGTTGCCCAGCAGCACCAGCACGGCGGTAATCAGGTTCAGCGCCATCAGCTCGGAATACTCGCGCGCGGTGATGGCCTTGATGCCCAGCGTGCCCAAACCCGGCCAGTTGAAAATTGATTCGACAATGTACGATCCGCCCAGCAGCCCCGGCAGCGACAGCCCGAAGAGCGTGATAATCGGGATGAGGGCGTTGCGCAGCGCATGGACGAAAATCACGCGCTTTTCGCCTAAGCCCTTGGCGCGCGCTGTGCGGATGAAGTCCTCATGGATAACATCCAGCATACTGGAGCGCGCATAGCGGGTAATGCTCGCCGTCTGCGGCAGCGCCATGACGATAGCAGGCAGTGTCATGTGGCGCACAACATCCACAAAGCCTGACCAACCGGTTAGCTCCACGCCAATGGTGCGCATGGCGCCAGTTGGGAACCAGCCTAACTTTAGGCTGAACACATACACAGAGCCAAGTGCAAGGAAAAAACTCGGCACAGCCACGCCGATGAATGCCAGAACCGTCAGGATGTAATCACCGACAGAGCCGGAATGCGTCGCGGAATAAATGCCGAAAATCAGACCGAACAGCAGACTGATGGCGTAGGACGTGAGCGTGAGAAGGAGTGTCGGACCGATGCGCTCGGTGATGATGTCCGTCACACTGCGGCCGCTCATAACGCTGTAACCCAGATTGCCCTGAAGAATCTGCCCCAGCCACTTGAAATACTGCACATAAATGGGGTCGTTGAGTCCCAGCGCATCCTCTGCCGCCTGAATGTCCTCCATGGACAGCTTCGGGTTAATCATCGTCTGCAGCGGCGAGCCGGGCGCGATTTTCATGATGAGAAACGTCAGCAGCGTGATGCCGAAAAGAATCGGAATCATTTGCAGCAGACGTTTGAGCACATAGTGGCGGCCCACAAAGGCACGCACTTTCCTCAGGGTTTTCAAACTTGCGTCACATCCTCGTCTGATGCCACACTGTCCGCGGACAAAAGTATGTCCGCGGACAGCAGGCGGTTTCTGGGGGGCGTTTTGCCCCGATGGAATTATTTCGTGAAGGAAGGCAGGTTCACCAGATTGCTCAGGCTGTTGATGACCACGCCGTCTATCGTGCCGTTTGCAACCCAGACGGTGTTCTTTTCCACAAACGGGAAGAGCAGCGCGTTGTCCAGCATGTAGGTGTTGATTTCGTGGTAGATTTCTGTGCGTTTGGCTTGATCGGTTACCGCCTGACCAGCGTACCAGAGGGCATCGAGGGTTTCATCGCCGCAGCGGTTGAAGTTGAAGCCGCCCTTCGCAGCGTCAAAGTCAGAGCAGTAGAGAACCATCAGCCCGGACGGATCGCCGTCGCCGCCGCCAAAGGTGTAAGTGCCGTAATCCGCTGTCTCCTGATTGCTGATGGTTTCTACCATGACCGACCAGTCCACCAGCTTGATGTTGACCTTAATGCCGGACTTCTTCAGGGAGGACTGCCACAGGGTGAGCAGATCGTTCTGCTCACTGCCGGTGCACAGGGAGGTGAACGCCAAGGTCACACCGTCCTTCTGATAGTAGCCGTCATTGCCCATGACGTAGCCGTCAGCTTCCAGAATGCTCTTTGCCTTGTCATGATCCTCGGTGTAGGAATAGGCGGACTTGTCCGCAGCCCAGTTTCGATTCACGAATACGGAGTAGGAGCCTTCGCCGTAATCGCCGAAAACAGCCTTCGCAATGGTCTCAGGCGTGTAGGAGTACAGGATGGCGCGGCGTACTTCCACATCAGAAAGCGGACCCTTGATGAGGTTCGGGTAGAGCGGATAGCTACTGCCGGAACAGACATACGTCTTGGTGTTGCCCATGAACGCCAGCGTTTCTACGTCCTCAATCGGCGCCTTAAACATGTCGATTTCGCCATTCATATAGGCGTTGACGAACGTCGTTGCGCTTTCAGCAAAGCGGAAAATCACGGTGTCAATCTGCGCCGGTTCGCCTGCCCAGGCTTCGTTCTTGACGAGCTTGATGTATTCGCCGTGTTCCCAAGTGACGAGCTTGTACGGGCCGTATGTCACGGGATGTTCCGCGAAATCGGTCTTTGCCCAGTCGCTGAAGGAAACGCCGGACAGCACATGCTCCGGTAAAATCGCGCCGGGGTCGCAGTAGTAGCCGAGGAATGTGGGATCCCATGCGCTCAGCTGCACAGTCATCGTGTAGTCGTCCACTTTCTGTACACCGCTCATGCCCACTGTTTCGCCGCTGTGCGCTTCCGCATAGCCCGCAATGCTGGACACGTTCGTACTCGCGCCGCCGGTGTAATCCGCGCTTGCCAGCGTGTTGAGTGTGAAAATCACATCGTCGATGGTCAGCGGCTCGCCGTCCGTCCAGGTGTAGCCTTCACGCAGCTTCCAAGTGTACGTCAGCGTGTCGGCATCAAATTCGCAGCTTTCCAGCATCAGTGGTTCGGGGATGCTGGTCTCGTCGTTCCGCTTGAACAGATACGGCATCATCTGCATGATGACCATGGCATCCTTATCCGCCGTATACATATACGGAATGATAGTATCCGGTTCGCCAACCAGACCAATCGTGATCTGGGTACTGCCTTCCGCCAGCGCCGCGCCCGAAAGCAGTGCGGTGAGCAGGAGGCAGAGGGTCAACAGAAAAGAAAAAACTCGCTTCATCGTTCAAGCCCTCCACTTCGTTCATTTTCTGAATCCTGCAAGTTTTTGACGAGCTGGATTCATTTTCTTTCACACACTGGAGCAATGAACTTGCCCTGCGTGTTGACGGTATTCTAACAATTTTTTGTGCCGCAGTCAAGCCTAATTCGCAAAAGATTTTGTACTTATCGTGTTTTTTGGGCGTTTTCCACTCCACTTACTCGATATTATTCAAAATAGAAGTGGAATTTAACTCGGAGTACCAGAAAGTTGCGAATTAGCACACAATAATTTGTGCGTGCGAGCAAAAAACATTTGACATTTGAACAAAGGCAAGGTATAATCAAAACGAATGGAAAATCAATTTTCCATCTTGAAGTTATGCAAAACACGGATTCCCCCCTTTTTTCCCTGAAAGCAAACCTTTCGACGCTGCCTGCAAAGCATCGGAAGAGAATGGAGGAACTTGAGCCATGAAGCAGAACCTTTTCTCTGATGACGCCGTTCGGCTGGATATATTGCGCCAGCGCAGTTACAGTATGCGCTGGGCGAGTTTGCCGGAGGACGTCATCCCGCTGTCGAGCGCTGATCCGGATTTCCCGCCGTCGCAGGAAATACTCGATACGCTGCATGAATATTTGAACGGCGGCTACATGCCGTATGTGCCGCCGCTGGGCATCACGGGGCTGCGCGAGACGCTGGCGGAAGGTATTTGGAAACGCAAGCATGAGAAAACAGAGCCGGAATGGTTCATTCCGACGGACAGCGCGGCGCGCGCCATGCAGATTGCTGCGGCGGCCGTCCTTGCGCCCGGCGACGAAGCCATCATCTTTGATCCGGTTGACCTGATGTTTGGTGTCAGCATCGGAATGGCGGGCGGAAAAGCGATCTACTATCCCTGCCAGAAGCACGGCGGGCATTGGGATTTTTCCGATTTAGAAGGGTACATCACCCCGAAAACGCGGATGCTCTGCTTGTGCAATCCGCATAATCCGCTGGGCAAGCTGTATTCCGTTGCGGAGTTGCGGAAGATTCTGGATATCGCTAATGCACATGGGCTGTATATCCTCAACGACGAGGTATGGTCGGACATTATCTATTCGGAAGTGCCCTTCCACAGCCTAATGGAGTTCCCGAAAGAGGACACGCAGCACGTTATGACAGTCTATGGCTTCTCCAAAGGCTTCTCGATGGCGGGTATCCGCGGCGGATACCTGATTTGTCCGGAAAAAGCGCTCTTTGACCGCGCATTCGACGTGTCGGGCGTGGGCGTGACGGTTGGCGGCGTGCCGTGCCTGACGCAGATAGCGATGAAAGCCGCGTTCGAGAAGGGCTTCCCGTGGGTGGATGCGTTCGTGGCGCACCTGCAAACCTGCCGCGATATGGCGTATGACCGCCTGAACGCTATGCCCGGCATCCATGCTGACAAGCAGGAGGCGACATTCGTCACCTTCTTCGATATGCGGGAGACGGGCATCAGCAGCGACGACTTCGCGCGCTATATTCTGGAGCGCAGCCGCGTGTACCTTGTGCCCGGCAACAAGCAGTGGTTCGGGCCGGGCGCGGCGGGGCATGTCCGACTGTGCTACGCAACCAGTCACGCCATTTTGCAGGAAGGGCTTGACCGTATCGAACGCGGCGTGCAGGAATTGATGAACGGTGAACGGCTTCCTAATTCATAAGAAAGGTGGCAGATTTATGTCCATCCGAAACCGTACTTACCTATCGCAGTTCATCCCCGTTGCACGGGGGCTGCAGCAGTACTTGGGTGATATGTACGAGGTCATCCTGCATGACGTAAGCGAACCGAACGCCTCCATCGTCTTTATTGCGGGGGATTTGACGCACCGTACCGTCGGCGACCCGCTGACCAACGTCGTCATTGAGGAAATGAAGCGCCACGGCGACGACGCGCAGGATATGATCGGCTACCTCTCCGAGCTGCCGGATGGGCGGCACTTCAAGTCCTCCACCGTATTCCTGCGCGACGAATCCGGCATTCTGCGCGGCTGCCTGTGTATCAACATGGATATATCGCCCTATCAGTCCGCGATTGATTTGCTCAGCCGCGCTGTTTCGACCATGAAACCGCAGAACCCGGAAATCTTCACGCGAAACATCACCGAAGTGGTGGATACCATCGTTACCGAGCAGTTCCAGCAGACCCCCGTTTCGCCGGAGGATATGACGAAAACGCAGCGCATTGCTTTTATCAGCGAACTGGAACGCAAGGGCGTTTTTGAGGTAAAAGGATCCGTAGAACGCGTGGCACAGCTGCTGGGCATCAGCGTTTTTACGGTATACAGCTACCTGAAGGAAGTCCAGAAGGACTAACATATAATAGGAAAGGATTGAACGATTATGCTGACCAATCACCGCATTGAAAAGCTGCAGGAAAAACTGCGTGAAGAGAAACTCGACGGCGCTGTGTACGCCACGAGCGCGAGCTTGCAGTACCTCTTGGACGACACGACCTACCCGTGGCAGCGCACGCCGGAAACGGGCTTCTATGTTTTCCCTGGTACGCCGATGTACTCTACCGAGCGGAGCTACTTCCAAGCCAAGCCGGATGTGCTGCTGTTTGTGCCGCGCGAGGGGGCGGCGACCGTGCTGGCAACCTACGAGCGCGCCCGCACCATGCCGAACACGCCTGTGGACATCAGCTGCTATTATGTCATGCTGGCTGCGAATCTGGTGGACGTGGTGCGCGGCTGCAAGCGGCTGGGCGTGGGGCTGTGCGCCTTCACGGCGATTGAGAACATGCTCAAGGAAGAGTGCGCGGAGGATATCGCCTGTGTCCCGGCGGAAGGGCTGGTGGAGGCGCTTCGGATGATTAAGGAGCCGAAGGAAATTGCCGCCCTGCGCCGCGTTGCTGCCTTCACCGATGAGTGCATGGCGACCATCTGCGATATGCTGCGTCCGGGCGTGACACAGTGGGAGGTGGAGAACCGTCTGAATCAGCTGGGGCTGGAGCATGGCTGCTCTGACGTGCCGTTCTCGCCGTCCTGCACATTCACCAAGACCGGCGACCCTCGCTGCCAAGACAAAATCGGTGCGATTCCCAAGGACGAACCCCTAACCCCCGGCACGGCGATTGCCTTCGACAACGGCTTCGTCATGGACGGCTACTGCTCCGACTACGGCCGTTCGTTCTACTGCGGTCCTGCCCCGCGCCACATTGCGGACGCATACAAGGCACTGCAAACGGCGCAGCTGGAGCTGCTTGACCACATCAAGCCTGGTGTCAGTATGTCGTGCACTTTCGCGAAGCTGCACGAGACGCTTTCCCGCCTCGGCTACGGTGAGAACCTGCGCAACTTCGCCAACATCGGCATGATGGGGCATCAAATCGGCATTGATGTGCACGAAATTCCGTGGCTGCACAATACAACGCCGGAGGTTTTTCAGCCCGGCATGGTGATGTGCATTGAGCCGAAGCTGTGGCTGCCCGGCGAAGCGTTCATGCGCACGGAGGACATGGTGCTGATTACCGAAACCGGCTGCGAATCCCTGACGGTGTTCGACCGGAACTGTTACGAACTGCCGCTGGAATAAGCAAAAGAATACTTGAAAACGCCTGCTTCCTGACGATGCGTGAGGGGGCAGGCGTTTTTGCGTGTCGCGGACAGAACAAAAACCATTTTCGGAAACGCTGGATGATTTTCGTAAATTTACAAGCTGAAGCACTTGACATATATCAAGCGTTACGCTATACTACAAGTGAAATGATGCTTGCGGTCAATAAAATGCCATTGGCACCATCAAAGTTATGCCTCTTACGAGGGGAGGATTGGGCGGCATAACGAAGGCAACGTTTTCTTTACGACCGACATGAAAGGAAGGAAGCTACATGAAGAAGATTCTGGCGTACCTCTTGGTACTCGTTTCTTTGATGACGCTGTTCTGCGGAACGGCGGGAGCAGAAGAGACAGGGGCGAAAGAGATATACTTTACTAACAGTGATGCAAATGCCTATTTCGCAACAGTTACTGTGACAGATCTTTCAAACGGAAAAAGCAAAGATGAGCGCATTTACATGGGGTATTGGATGGTAACTGCTACATGTAAATATGAGCAGACGAAGAACTCAATTGCTCCCTTAGCAGCATGGGCATCAAGTGTTGTGAGCGGAACATATAATGCTGGTGGGGACACTCGTCGCGTTGGCGAACCAAGTGAATCAACAAGGACATTTTACGAAGGTTTGAATCGCTATATGGTTGAGCATTATTACACATGTTCGATGGTAATGAACCATGCAAGCTACGCATCAAAGTATGATAGCAATACATCATTCGATAAATATTCGTATGGTCCCAAAACCAGTGTGTATGGAGGGCTTATTAATACAAAAATCCAATTTTTACGTAAGTACTAATAAGTAATAGCAAATGACAGCCGCCCAATCCTCAGATCTGATTATTTAACTATTTGTGACACCAAAGGAGGTTCTCTTGTGCGCCGACTGCTGATGCTTCTGCTTTGCCTGACGATACTTGTTCCATCCTTTTCCGCTGTGGCAGAAGAAGAACCGCTGCATTTGGTTATTGCGGTTACTTCCGAAAGTGATGCGCAGAATCTGCCCATTGAAGAGGCGTTCTTCAAGGCAAATCCGGGCGTTGCCATTGAATATCGTTTGTACAGCACCAATCAACTGAACAGCCTTCTGATGACCAATCAGGCGGATTTTGATATGATTATCACAGGATATGCCGGGCTGATAGACATGGCGGAAAAGGACTATCTGCTGACGCTTGACCAGATTGGCCTGGAAGCGTACCCGGCGGAATTATTGGATATGTCCGAACTACTGATGTACAACGAAAAGCTGTTCGCATTGCCAATTAGTATTGGTCAGGAAGCGTGGTTTATTCACTACGAATTAAGTGAGCAAAACAATATTGAATATCCTGCCAAAGACGGCGCTTGGACGTGGGATGAGTATCTTGAGTTTAGCAAGCGGTTTCCAATTTTATTTGGCAAAAACAGGGAAAAGAACTTGCACATGATGACAGGTGCTTCTTTGCTTGATTATCCAGCTCTGCAAAATGTGCAGGTGGACATGTTCTTGAATTATCTTGCATTGTATCCAAACGAAATTAATCGGTTCTTCACAGACTACTTTCCTACATTCCGCCAGGTGCTGAAATCGGATGCACTGATGCCGAGGGAACTCGATGAATCGGGAATTTTGCGTGAAAATCGGACAAATGATGTACTGATGGTGATAACAAGTGCAGATAATCCCATTGGCATGATGCAGAGTTTCATGGCGCGCGAAGGTTACTTAGACACGCTGGCGCTGATGCATGACCCGAATTTGACATTTTCAGGTGGGCCTACGGAAGAAGAAATCGTGAATGAAATTCTGCCGACGCTGAACAGCTGGATGCTGCTGCCTGTGCCGGTGTTCGACAAGAACGATGTGCGTTATCTGGGCTACATGACCGCTTGCGGCATCATGAAAAACGCGGAACACAAAGAACTGGCGGCAAAATTCATCGAAGCAATGTATTCTCAAGAAGCGCTGGACGTGGGCGTCGTCATGGGGGAAACTGCGTTTATCGGACGCGAATGCCCCAGTCAGTTGATTCTTGACAAATACGCATATTACCCGGTTTTCATGGATGAAAACGGCACACAGGTCTACACAGTGGAGGCAGGGCGGTCGTTTGAGTATATTCCGTTTACGTCGATGTACGCGGAGCATATGTATTACGAAGCGCAAGAGTACCGTTCGCACCTTGCCGTCACCCGCTTCCATGCGCAGCGGGATTTCTACAACGCCGTCTGGAGCTACCTGCAAGAGTGGTACCTCGGTCACATCAGCGACGCGGAGCTTCAGGAGTCCGTGACGTACCTCGTGGAGATGGCATTGGAGGAGTGAGGACGCGAATGCATTCCTCGAAACACACAAAGCACTTTATCTATCCCCGGCGGGACGCATAGTTCCTCCTGCCGGGGTTCCTTGGGTTTGCGCTGTGGTATCTCGTGCCGTTTGGCATGTCGCTGGCGGCGTCGGTCATGGAGAACAGCGCAAACGCGCACTTTGCGGGGCTTGAAAATTATGCCGCCGTCATGCAGAGCAGCTACTTCCGCTTGGGCTTCGGCAATACCCTGCGGTTCTTTGCCGTGGCGGTGGCGCTGTCCCTCGTCATCGGCTTCCTGCTGGCGAACATGATTTTCTGGCATTCACGTCGGCGGATTTCGTGGCTGACGCTCGTGCTGCTCATCCCGATTTTCCTGCCGACGGCGGCGATTGTCCCCCTCTGGAAGGTGATGATGGGCGGCAGCTCGTGGCTGGTGCGCACGCTGAAACCCCGCGACGCGGACTGGAAATACATCACCCTGCTCACCTTGTACTTGTGGAAGAACATCGGCGCGGTGAATCTCCTGTTCCTCATCGGCTTGCAGGGGATTGAACCGTCTGTTTTCGATGCCGCAAGCGTGGACGGAGCGTCGCACCGGACCATCGCCATCCGCATTGCCTTGCCGATGCTGTGCACCGTGACGCTGTTCGCCATTATCTATCTGGCGATGAACGGGATGCGCATCTTCCGCGAGTCGTATCTGCTCTACGGCATGTATCCGCCCAAACCACTCTACTTCATCCAGAACTATGTCAACAACCACTTCACAAAACTGGATTACGGCTTGCTTTCGGCGGGTTCGTCGCTCTTTGCGCTGGTGATGACGGGGCTGTTCCTGTGCATTTGGGGATTCCTTCAGCGAAAGGAGGATGTCTGATGAAGCATGTTCGCCGGATTTGCGCGGTGCTGCTGGCGGCGGTGGTGCTGCTGCCCATCGTCCTTCTTTGCGTGCAGGCGTTCGTTCCGCCCTTCGATGCACTGATGATTTCGACCGGCTCGGAGCCGCTGCGCCTGCTGCCCATCCCGTTTTCCGCAGAGCAGTGGCAGATGCTATTCAACCAGTCCGCCTATTGGCAGGCGTTCTGGAACAGCCTGATTTGGACGGTGGGGGCGTGCGTCGTGCAGGTCATGGTCGCATTCTTAGGCGGCTATGTGCTGGCGAAGTACCCGGCGCGGTGGTGCGTGGCGATTGCGGGCTTGTATACGCTGATGATGCTCATGCCCCCGCAGATGATGCTGCTGCCCATCTACCGCGTCGCCTATGCGAACAAGCTGCTCAATCACCCGATGCTGCTGTATGCGCCGATTGCGTTCGCACCGTTCGGAACGTTCTTTATGCGGCAATGGCTGCTGCGCTGGCCGGACGAGTTGACGGAGTACCTGCGCTTGGAGGGCGGGTCGAGCGTGAAGCTGCTGTGGTACTGCCTTGCGCCGTACTCCCTGCCGGGGATGCTGGCGCTGTTCGCGCTGACGTTCACGGAGGGGTGGAATCAGGTGGAGCAGCCGCTGATGCTGGTGTCGGATTCGCTGCGGCAGCCGCTGTCTGCTTTGCTGAAAGACTTGTCAGCGGGAAACCCACAGATTGTGTTTGCCGCGTCCGTCGCGTCAATTTTGCCGATTGCGCTGGTGATGCTGGCAGTGCTGGTGCAGCAGGGAAGCAAGCGGAAAGCAGCCTGATTGCGTGCTGCGCAGAGAATCTTGCCTCCGCGGAGACTGATGCGTTCTGGCAGATGCGATTACGCTGGTTTGGTAAATCCTGAACGATACTTCAATGGAATGCGGACGATGGTCATCCCCAGAGCAAAATTTCCCCTTTGCTCTGGGGACTTATACTAATTCGATTCCGCTGATTTCGTGGCGGCGACTTGCAAATCCGACCGAGTTGTGCTACTATTTTGTCAGATGTCCAGCCTCCCATTATCGTGCTGAAAAAGCTGCCCGTCACGGACGGCAACCTCTGCGCAATCAATCAAGCGATTGATGCTATTTCCGGATTCGCCCGCGCTGTTTCTCTTCTGGCGTGCGAGCGCAGCACTGCGTTTTATTCACGTCAGCCAGAATGAGAAATTCGCTTCGCATTCCAGCACATTCTTATCTGGAAATAGTATGTAGAACCAGCAATGCTGCTCACAACAAAGAAGGAGTATCCTATGCGTGAATACACCCCCGAACGGCTGCGCCACCTGACCCTGCTGGCGGAAAAATATCCTACTGCCTTGTCCGCGTACAGCGAAATCATCCGCTTGGAGGCGCTGCTCCGTTTGCCCAAGGGCACAGAGCATTTTATGAGCGACCTGCACGGCGAGCATGAAGCCTTCATCCATATTCTCAACAGCGCGTCGGGGGTCATCCGGGAGAAAATCGACCGTCTGCTGGGCGATACGACCCCGCCGGAGGAGCGCGCGGATTTGGCAACCCTTATCTACTATCCGCGGGAGAAGCTGCCGGAATTGAAGGCGCGTCAAAACGACCTCGACGGCTGGTATCAGCGGGTGCTGCTGCAGCTGATTGACCTCTGCCGGCTGGTGTCCAGTAAGCACACGCGGCGGCATGTGCGCGCCGTGATGCCCAAGGAGTGCGGTCACATTCTCGACGAGCTGCTCCACGCGCACTTCGAGGATCACGACAAGGAACAGTATTATGGCGAAATCATTGCGAGTATGCTGCGCTACGGGCTGGCGGATCAGTACATCATCGCCCTGTGCGAGGTGGTGAAGCGGCTGGCGGTTGATCGGCTGCACATTGTGGGCGACCTGTTCGACCGTGGCCCGCGTCCGGATATGATTCTTGAACGCCTGTACCAGTACCACGATGTGGACTTCCAGTGGGGAAATCACGATGTGGTGTGGATGGGCGCGGCGGCGGGCAGCCCGCTGTGCATCCTGACGGTGCTGAAAACGACGCTGGCGTACAACAATGTGGATACGCTGGAGCGCGGCTACGGCATTCCGCTGCGCTGTCTGGAGCATTACGCGGAGGAATACTACGCCCAGAGTGACCTGACCCGCTGGATGCCGCACGCCGACCCGAACGCGACCGACGTCCGCCCGGCGAACCTCGCGCGCGTCGCCCGGATGCATAAGGCGGTCACGGTGCTGATGCTGAAACTCGAAGCGGAGGTGATTGCCCGCAACCCCGATTTTGAGATGCAGGGGCGCGACTATCTGCGCCAAATCGACTATGACGCCGGAACGGTGCGCAGCGGAGACAAAGTGTATCCGCTGCTGGACTGCGATTTCCCGACCGTTGACCCGACTGCGCCGGAGCGCCTGCTGCCGCGCGAGGAGGACATTATCGCCCGACTTGTACGCGATTTTAAGGGCAGCGAGAAGCTGCAAAAGCACGTCGAATTCCTCTTTTCACAAGGCTCGGTGTACAGCTGCGTGAACGGCAATCTGCTCTACCACGGCGCTGTGCCGATGGATGAGGACGGGCAGTTCACCGCCGTGCGTTTCTGGGACGCGGAGTATAGCGGCAAGCGCTGGTTCGACTGCTGCGACCGCTGTGCGCGCATGGGGTACTTTGCGCCGGAGGGCAGCTGGCAGCGGCAGGTCGGGCAGGATTTCCTGTGGTATCTGTGGTGCGGCGCGGTGTCGCCTATCTACGGGCGGAGCGCCATGACGACTTTCGAGCGGCTGTATATCGCTGATCCGGCGACACATGCGGAAATCAAAAATCCGTATTATCGGCTGATTAACGACCCGGCGAATGTCGAGCGCATTCTGGCGGAATTTGGGCTGACTGCGCCGAACAGTCACATTGTCAATGGGCATGTGCCGGTTCGGGCGATTGAGGGCGAGAAACCGGTCAAGGGTGGCGGCAAACTGATTGTCATCGACGGCGGATTTTGCAGCGCGTATCACCAGAAGACAGGCATTGCGGGCTACACGCTGGTCTACAACAGCCACGGCATGACGCTGCGGACGCATCAGCCGTTCGAGAGCATCGAAAAGGCGATTCACGAGGATGAGGACATTGAATCATCAAGCGAACGCATCTACACCGCGCCGCGCCGGATTCTGATTGGCGACACGGACGAGGGGCAGCGCAAGCGCACGGAAATCGACGATTTGGAGGCGCTGACGGAAGCGTATGGGAACGGTTTAATCCGCGAAAAAATGGAATAAACGCAAACGGCGCATCCTCCTGTTCGGAGCGGTGCGCCGCAATGCTTCCTATTATAATGCCAACTCTTCGCCGTCTTCCGTCAGCTTTTCCAGCACGCCGTTGTGCATCAGCCACGCTTCGCCGCACAGCATTTCTTCGTCGTCCCGCGCAAGGATATAGCTGCCGTCGGGCAGAATATAGAACGTATGCCCAGTGCTGTCGGCAGCGGTGATGTCCTCAAAGAGCCGCAAGCCGTCCAGCACGTTGTCTTTCACCTGATTGTAGTGCGGCAGGATGTTCCGCGTCGTCAGCCCCAAGCCGGGGATGAAACGCTGATAATCCGGGTCAACCGCTTCGCCGGGTTCTTCCGGCTGGGCATACACAGTGTCGGCGCAGTTCATACTGCCCGCGCTGATGCCGATGATGACGCCGTCAAAATCCGCCAGCAGGTTACGCAAGTCCATCGACGCGAAAAAGGCGTTTTCGGTCGGCACATGCCCGCCGGAGAGCAGGATTACGCCGCTTTGCGCGACAAGCTCCGCCGCATCATCGGCGTTCCGGCTGTCCAGCACGCACACATCCTCCAATTCGATTTCCGCCGCCGCGAAACAGCCCTCGAACGTCGCCGCCATTTCGTCATTGCCCGCGAAAGCATCCGGGTCGCTGGCGATAATGAGCAGCTGCGCGCCCGGCTCAACGCTGGCGCGGAGGTTCTCGACAAAGCCGTTGCGCGCGTCGAAAATACAGGGAAGGTCAAGCCCTTCGGGAACGTTATTGTCGCAGGGACTGCTGGTCAAAAAGAGCGTCATGCGGGAAAATCCCCCTTCTATTAGTCGCTGAATTGCCGAAAGGATTCGACGCGGAAGACGGAAATTCCTGCTGAATCGCGCGGGCGGGGGCTATCGGCAGAAGAATTCTATTCGGTGGATGAAAAAATCCGCATTTCTTTCGCTTCGGGCGCAAAAAAGGCTTTTCATCCGCACAAATTTGTGATACAATGAAGATGGCTATGCACGCGCATGAGCCTACTTTGCCGTTTGCTGAAAATGGCAGGTGTGTTTTGACTGAATCCGTGCCGCGGATTTGGAAATAGAGAACCCACAGACACCGAAACAATTGGAGGAATTGATTCATGATTACTGCTGGCGATTTCAAAAAGGGCATTACCGTGGAATGGGACGGCGGCGTCTGGACCATCGTTGACTTCCAGCACGTCAAGCCCGGCAAGGGCGCGGCTTTTGTCCGCACCAAGATTAAGAACGTGATGACCGGCGCGGTGGTTGAGCGCTCCTTCAACCCCACCGACAAGATGCCCAAGGCTATCATCGAGACGAAGGAAATGCAGTACGTCTACAATGACGGCGAACTGTACTACTTCATGGACGTGGAAACATACGACCAGATCCCGATGTCTTTGGACAAGGTGGAAGACGCCATCCCCTATGTCAAGGAAGGCACGAATGTGACCGTCCGCTTCTTCAAGGGTCAGCCCTTCTCCGTGGAAGCGCCGAACTTCGTTGTGCTGGAAGTGACCGACACCGAACCCGGCTTCAAGGGCGATACGGCTTCCAACACCTACAAGCCCGCGACGCTGGAAACCGGCTACTCCCTGCAGGTGCCGCTGTTCGTCAACACGGGCGACAAGATCCGTATTGACACCCGCACCGGCGAGTACATGGAGCGCGCGTAATTATCTGACTATAAGTTCAAACCGGCTCGGTGGACAGACTTCCTCCGAGCCGATTGTGATACAAACAAAACCATCATTAGGAGGGTTGGACATGAGCAAACTGACGGACAAAGTGAGCTACCTGAAGGGCCTTGCGGCGGGCATGAAGCTCAACATGGAGAAGGACAGCAACAAGCTGCTGCTGGAAATCCTCGGCGCGATGGGCGACATGGCGGAGGAAATGCAGCGCATGGACGAGGCGCACAGGGAGCTGCAGGACTATGTTGAGTCCATCGACGATGATTTGTCCGACCTGACGGAAACGCTCTTCAGCGACGAGGAAGAGGACGACGAAGAGGCCGACGAAGACGCCGATGACGCGGACGAATGCGACTGCGAGGACTGCGCGGACGACACAGACGATGAGGATGACGCCGCCGAGGAGGAAAATCCCGACGACGACCTGATTGCCTACGCCTGCCCGAACTGCGGCGCTGAGCTGACTTTCCACGCCAACGACGTTGACTTTGACGAGAACACCCTCTGCCCGAACTGCCATCAGCCGATTTTCCCGGAAATCGACGAGGACAGCGAGGAAGAGACGGAAGAGTAAATGCAAAAACAGGAGCATGGATGCAAAACGCCCATGCCCCTGTTTTTGATTGCTAATACTATTTCCAGATGAAAATTCGCGGCGCATCTTGGCACGGGTGAATCTGGAAATAGTAGAAATTACGCGCGCAGATTCCCCTCATACGCCACCAGGACGCCGCTGACTTCCGCGTAGTACGAGCAAAGCCCGCGCAGTACGCCGATTTCAATCTCCGCGTTCGGAAATTTCTCCAGCAGCGCCGCTTTCAGCTCTTCTGCCGCGCTCTGGTTCATGCAGTGGTGGATGTACACCTTCGAGCCGTTCCAGCCCTGTTTCATCATCGTGTTCAGCATGTTCTGCATCGCCTTGTGGTCGCCGCGCGACTTTGACGCAATGACCAATTCACCCTTGACGCCTGCTTTGCCAATCACGCGGATGCCCAGAATGCCGACAATCGCGCCTACTGCCGCACTTACGCGCCCGTTCGCGACGAAATTGTGTACCGACGCGAGCGAAAAAATCAAATTCGCACGGTCACGGAAGGCGGTCACAGCGGCAACTGTGTCCTCGAAGGACAAGCCTTTGCGCACGCAGTCGACAACCTTCTCCACCATTTGTGTGCAGCCCGGCCCGGCGCTCAGGCTGTCAAACACATGCACCCGGCGCTCCGGATGCAGCTCCATGTATTCCTTCGCCGCCAGCATCGCCGCGTTGTAAGTGCCAGACATGGCGCTGGAAATCGTGACGCAATACACCGTATCCGCGTCGCCAAACGCCTTCAGCCAGCATTCCGTGTTCGGGCAGGAAGTCGTCGTCTTTTCCTTATAAGTGCGCAGAAAGGCAATCATGCCGTCAATATCGCAGTGCTCATCGTCCACAAAAACACGGTCGCCCGCATGAATCGTCAGCGGGACGGAGGCGAAGGGCAAATCGCCCAAGGTCAGCAAATCCGCGGAGGAGTCCGCGACAATCTTCGTCATCATCATCAATACCCTCTATCAAGAAAATCAGCCGCATTAGGATTCCAATATGCATATTAGCAGTTTTTCAGAAACTTGTCAAGAGGTCTGAAACTTTTTCTTGACGTTTTGAATAACTTGTGATATGATAAAACAAAAGGGGGTGAGCGTGTGATTGCGCAGATTAGTGAGTTTCGGATGCCGCGTTACCGGGAAATTCCGGATGTGGGGCTGTATCTCGACCAGACAGTGAAGTACATGAACCGCTATTTGGCGCCATTGGGCTGCATGGAAATTACCACGTCGATGGTGAGCAACTACGTCAAGAAGGGGTATATCAACAATCCGGTGCGCAAGCAGTACAGCGCGGAGCAGATTGCGTACCTGCTGTTTATTGCCGTGGCCAAGTCGGCACTGTCGATGGATAACATTACGCGGTTGTTTCAAATGCAGAGGAAAACGTACACGGTGCAGCAAGCATATGATTACTTCTGTGATTCGCTGGAATCGACACTGCAGTACACGTTCGGGCTGACGGATACGATGGAGCGCTTCAACCCCGCGGACATGCCGGAGCGAATGATGCTGCGCGCGACGATTATCGCGGTAACGCACATCATCTATCTGTCAAGCCAGTTTGACGCGATGCAGGGGCAGGGAACGCTGCCGGCGAACGGACATCTGGCCCTGCCGGAAGAATGACATATTATGATACGATTTTCTGCATTCATCTGTGCCGCTTGTTTGCGAATTTAGGCGAATTCTCATTTGGAAATAGTATCAAAGAAGCGATTGCATTCGTGCAGTCGCTTTTTTCGGTGCGGACAGCTAACGTGTTAGCCTAACAGGATGCAAGAGCATCAGCGCGAATCACTTAACAACGGTGGCGGGAATTCATGTTAAGGCAACGGAATGGTTGAAAAACGAACAAATGATACAGGAAAAGAACAAAGGTTACGCAGAAACAATGAAAGGAATTTGTTGAAAATCGCCCAAATTAACCAAAATGGGGTTGCGTAAACCGCGTAAGTGTAGTATAATCAAAAAGAGCAAAGTGCTATTAGCTAATAATAGACTAACAAAAGGGAGCAACGGGTAATGGACAAGCGTGCTACATGCCGGAAAATTCTGCGGAAAACGGCGCTGTCAGTGCTGGCAGCGAGCATCCTGATGACAGGAATGGGCGACGCGGTGCGGGCGGAGGAAACGCCAAACGTACTGCAGACGGTCGAAGCGGAGAGCGGAACGCTGCTGGGCAAGGCGAAAATCGCCGCGACGGGAACGTGCGTGTCGGGACTGGAGCATACCGGCGACGGGGTGGAAGTGACCGTGACCGTGCCGGAAGATGGACTGTACGACATCATCGTGCGGACGGCGGTCATCGGCGGCGGAACGAAAGTCAACGAGGTCAACGCCAACGGGCAGCACGTTGGGGATATCACCAATAGCGGCAGCTGGTCGGACGAGGTTGTGCCGTATGTGTGGCTGGAGGCAGGCGATAATACCGTATCTGTCACGACCAGCTACGGCTGGATTGCGGTCGACTCGTTCAGCATCCGCAGGGCAGCACCCTTGCCGGCTGATGTGTACGAAGTCAAGCCGACGCTCATCAACCCTAACGCCACGGACAGCGCCAAGCGCCTGATGACCTACCTGTGCGATCAGTACGGCAAGACCGTGCTGTCCGGGCAGCAGTCACAGGACGGGGCGTTCGGACTGACAAACGCGGCGGTCTGGCGCGGTACGGGCGGCGATTATCCCGCGGTGCTTGGCATGGACTTGATTTCCTATTCTCCCGCGCGTGTGGCGAAGGGCGACAACAGCTCCAACGTCGTCGAACGAGCGATTGAGTATTGGAACGGCGACGAAGGCAAGCGCGGCATCGTCACGCTGTGCTGGCACTGGTGCCCTGCCGCCCGCTATGACAAGAGCAAGAGCGACCCGTGGGGCACATTCTACACCGACAAGACGAAATTCAACCTTGCCCGCGCGCTGAACGGCAGCGACCCGGACGGCTACCAGATGCTGCTGGACGATATCGACGCGATTGCCGTGCAGCTCAAGCGCCTGCAGGATGCGGATGTGCCGGTGCTGTGGCGTCCGCTGCACGAGGCAAGCGGCGGCTGGTTCTGGTGGGGCGCATCCGGCGCAGATGCGTACTTGCAGCTGTACAAACTCATGTATGACCGCCTGACGAACGTCCACGGGCTGAACAACCTGATTTGGGTCTGGAACGGTCAGGATGCCGCGTGGTATCCGGGCGACGAGTATGTGGATATCATCGGCGAGGACATTTACCCCGGCAAGCATGTGTACACGTCGCAGGCGGCGCGGTTCATCAAGGCGCTGAGCTACACGGACACGCGCAAGCTGATTACCCTCTCGGAAAATGGCTGCATTCCAGACCCGGAGCAGCTGGTGCGGGACAACATCATGTGGAGTTACTGGTGCGTGTGGGAAGGGGAGTTCGTGCTGAAAGCGGCGGGCTTCAACAATTACAGCGAACAGTACACCGAAAAGAACATGCTCAAAAAGGCGTATAAGAGCGATACGGTGATTACACGCAAGGAATTGCCGGATTTGCGGAATTATCCGCTGGGCGACTGAGGCTCGAAGCGCAGCACGCGCATATATAAGGAAGAAAAGTCAACTCAATCGCGAAAAAGGGTCAAGGGAGGAACTCCCTTGCAGGGTGCA
>ENA-OVGQ01001354-OVGQ01001354.1-human-gut-metagenome-genome-assembly--contig:-NODE-1354-length-27084-cov-4.458027_pt1 | contig 27084 bp, 19 predicted proteins | sample MGYA00237774_ERZ505427 | MGnify/ENA primary metagenome ERZ505427 (study PRJEB26158, sample SAMN06016404) | human gut metagenome | biome: human gut; feature: ankylosing spondylitis patient; material... | reverse complement strand
ATTGAAATTTTTATACATATAATGTAATATAATATAAAATTATAATATAATAATGCAGTCAGTGATTTCTTTAAACGAATGTAAATTATTGGCACACTTTCTTGGAGTTGTGTATGGAAAAAATCACAGGTAAAAATAATGAAATAATAAAGGGCGTTAAAAAACTCTTTACCTCTTCCAAGGAGCGTAAGGCTCAAGGCTTGTTTGTGCTTGAAGGGGCAAGGCTTGTTTTTGACGCCCTTAATTCGTCTTATGAAGTTGAAACTTTTTTAATAACCGAAAGTGCTAATGAAAAGTATTTTGACGCGTCTGTTCAAATGCAAAGGAAAAGCAAAAATTCATATTTTATAAGTGATACACTTTCACAAAAAATAAGCGAAACAAAAAATTCACAGGGCGTATTTGCAGTTTGCAAAATGAAAAATGAAAATATTTCATTAAAAACAGGTCAAAAATATATTGCGCTTGATAATCTTCAAGACCCGGGCAATCTCGGCACTGTTATCAGAACAGCCGAGGCGCTCGGTATTTCAAGTGTAATAGTAGGGGGCGGATGCGATGTTTTTAATCCCAAAGTTTTGCGTGCGTCAATGGGTTCGGTTTTAAGGCTTGATGTTTTTGAATGTCAAAGCCTTGCGCCTGTTTTGCAAAAGGCAAAATCTCTCGGCATTAAAACTTATGCCACTTCGCCTGATTCATCGGCTAAAAAAATAAATGAAACGCAATTTCCGAAATCATCACTTTGCGTAATCGGAAATGAAGCTAACGGTGTAAGCGATGAAGTTATGAACATCTGTGACGAAACAGTAACAATCCCTATGCTCGGTCGTGCCGAAAGTTTAAATGCACATGTTGCCGGGGCAATTGTAATGTGGGAGATGTTAAGATGAGTGAAAATGCAAAGTATTGGATATGGCTTCAAAATGTATTTGGATACGGGGCTAAAATATCCAAAATCATTGATGAATTCGGTGGGGCTAAAGAGCTTTATAATCTTGGCGAAACCGAGTGGAGAATGAGTTCGTTTTTAACAAACAGGCAAGTTGAAAAACTTATAAGCACAGATATTGAAAAAGGCAATGAAGTAATTGATTATTGCTTGCAGCAGGGATATAAGATTGTCGATTATGACGATGAGTCTTATCCAAACAGGCTTAAAGATATACCTGATGCACCGGCTGTTTTGTATGTTGACGGAATTTTGCCTGATATTGATAATCTTGTTACTATCGCAATGGTAGGTTCAAGAAAAGCGAGCGAATATGCAGTCAGGGTTGCACGGGTTTTCGGAAAAGGGTTAACCGAAGCCGGAGCAAGTGTTATCAGCGGCGGTGCACTCGGTATTGATTCTTATTCGCACGAGGGTGCGCTTGAAGGCGGCGGTCAAACTGTTGCGGTTTTGGGTAACGGCTTTGGCGACAGCTATCTTGATACAAACAGAGATTTGCGTAAAAAAATCAGTCAAAACGGTGCGCTTGTTACAGAATACCAACCTTTTACCAAAGCAAGCGGAAGAAACTTTCCGGTAAGAAACAGAATTATAAGCGGGCTTTCACTCGGTGTGCTTGTGGTTGAAGCAGGTGTAAAAAGCGGTACTTTTGTTACCACAAAGCGTGCACTTGAACAAAAGCGTGATTTATATGCTGTTCCGGCTCCTGTTCTTTCAGTTGAATACGGAGGAACAAATAAGCTTATTGAAAACGGTGCGGGTGTGGCTATTAACCCTGTTGATGTTGTTAAAGCGTATGCCGATAGGTTTGATACGCTTGATATGTCAAAACTTAGGGAATCAAACCAAATTGCTCTTGATAAATCGGAGCAAGATGTAAATATGGCACGCATTAAACCGAGAACGCAAAATCAAATCAAGCAGAGCAATCCCGATGAAGAAAAATATTCGTTTAAAAATGTTGAAAAAAGCAGAGAACACAGAGCAAAAGTTGAAGAAAAAGCAATTGAGCTTCAAGGCAATGCAAAAATTGTGTATGACTGCTTGGATGATGAATATAACTTTATTGATGATGTTATTGCGAAATCAAATTTGCCGGCGTCATCGGTGCTGGCAGCATTAACCGTTCTTGAAATAAAAAAATTGATTATAAGTGCCTCGGGTAAGAGGTTTAAAAAATCTTGAAAGGCTATGGGAATTATATATGTCTAAATTAGTAATTGTGGAGTCACCTGCAAAGGCAAAGAATATTAAAGGCTATCTTGGCAGAGGCTATGATGTAATTGCATCAATGGGCCATGTACGAGATTTGCCGGCAGCAAGGCTCAGTGTTGATATTGCAAATGATTTTGAACCTAAATATGCAGTAATAAAAGGAAAGGAAAACTTTGTAAAAGACCTTAAGAAAAAGGCTGATAGTGCAGATTATGTATATCTCGCAACTGACCCCGATCGTGAGGGAGAAGCAATTTCTTGGCACCTTGCCACTCTTTTGGGACTTGACCTTAAAGATGAAAACAGAGTTACCTTTAATGAAATTACTAAAAACGGTGTAAAAAACGGAATGGCAAATCCGCGTAAAATTGATATTGATTTGGTCGATGCCCAGCAGGCAAGAAGAATTCTTGACCGTCTTATCGGCTACAAGCTTTCACCGTTTATTTCACAAAAAATCAGGCGCGGTCTTTCAGCAGGCCGTGTGCAGTCGGTTGCACTTCGCCTTATTGTTGACAGGGAAAATGAAATTCGTGCATTCAAGGCTGAAGAATATTGGTCAATTGACGCTAAATTTACCAACCCACCTGAAAGAAAAGTATTTTCAGCCGCACTTTCAACTAAAGACGGCGAAAAAATTAAAATTGAAAATAAGGAGCAGAGTGATACTGTTCTTACTGAACTTGAAGGTGCAAGTTATGTTGTAAAAAGTGTTAAAAAAGGCAGCAGAAAGAAAAATCCTACACCTCCGTTTATCACTTCAACACTTCAGCAGGAAGCGTCAAGGCGTCTTTCATTCCAGGCAAAAAGAACGATGAAAGCGGCGCAGGAACTTTATGAAGGTGTTGATGCAGGCGAGCTTGGCACAGTCGGTCTTATCACTTATATGAGAACAGACTCACTTCGTATTTCAGAAGAAGCAAGGCAGGCAGGTAATGAATTTATTACCGAAACTTTCGGTGAAAAATATCTTCCTAAAAAGCCGAGATACTTTAAATCGAAAAGTAATATTCAAGACGGACACGAAGCTATCAGGCCGTCGATGCCAAAGGTTACACCTGAACAGGTTAAGCCTTATTTATCAAATGACCAGTATAAAATTTATAAGCTTGTATGGGAAAGATTTATTGCTTCACTTATGGAATCTTGCTTGCAGGAAACTATGAAGATAGAAATTGAAGCTAAAAATTATATCTTCACAGCTACGGGATATACAGTTAAATTTGACGGTTTCACAAAGCTTTATGAAGAAAAGGTTGATGATGAAAAGAATGACAGCGCATCTCCGCTTCCGGTACTTGCCGAGGGTGATGAACTTAAGCTAAAGAGTATTCTTGGTAATCAGCATTTCACTCAACCTCCTGCAAGGTATACAGAAGCTTCGCTTACAAAAGCACTTGAAGAAAACGGTGTAGGCAGGCCGTCAACTTATGTTACTATTACATCAACTATTATCAACCGTGAATATGTTAAGCGTGAGGGCAAGCAGTTTGTGCCTACTGAACTCGGCGAAGCAGTAACAAACCTGCTTAAAGATAAAATGCCAAACATAGTTAATGTTAAATATACATCTAAAATGGAAGCAGATCTTGATAAGATTGATTCGGGCGATAAAGATTATAAAGAGATGATTCGTCTTTATTATGATGATTTTGAAAAGCCGCTTGAAAAAGCTAAAGAGGAAATGCAGGGTGTTAAGATAAAGCTTAAGGAAGAAGAAACTGATGAAATCTGCGAAAAGTGTGGCAGAAATATGGTTATCAAAGTCGGCAGATTCGGTAAATTCCTTGCTTGCCCGGGTTATCCTGAATGTAAAAATACAAAGCCGCTTATTTTCAGAACTAAAGCAAAATGTCCTGAATGCGGCGGTGATGTAATTGAAAAGAAAACCAAGAGGGGTTCATCTTTCTATGGTTGCTCAAATTACCCTAATTGTAACTTTATGACTTGGGATGTGCCGAGTGATGAGGTTTGCCCGCGTTGCGGCAAATCGCTCTTTAAGCGCAAGGGTAATGTGCTTTATTGCCCTGATACAGAGGGCTGCGGCTTTACAAAGCCTGCCCCAAAAAAGAAGAAAACAGAAGAATAATAAGTAATATATGAAATTTAGAGTTATAGGTGCAGGCCTTGCAGGTGTTGAAGCTGCTTGGCAAATTGCAAATAAAGGTTACAAGGTTTCGCTTTATGAAATGAAGCCGATCAAAAAAAGTGAAGCGCATAAGTCGGATTTCTTTTGTGAACTCGTTTGCTCAAATTCGCTTAAAGCTTCACGAATTGAAAGTGCCGCCGGACTTTTAAAAGAAGAAATGGCAAGGCTTGGCTCGCTTACCGTTCCTGTTGCAAGGAAATCGAGTGTTCCGGCAGGCGGTGCGTTGGCGGTTGACAGAGATATTTTTTCTTCCCGTGTTACTGAAAAAATCAAATCACATCCCAATATTGAAGTGATAAATGAAGTTGTTGAAAATTTAGAACTTGACGGTGATACCGTTACAGTTGTTGCAACAGGCCCGCTTACAGACGGTAAGCTTGCGGAAAGTATTTCTGAAATAACAGGCGAATATCTTTCGTTTTATGATGCGGCAGCTCCTATTGTTACAGCCGACAGTGTTGATATGACCAAAGCTTTCGGTGCTTCACGCTATGAGCGTGGAGGGGATGATGACTATATCAATTGCCCGTTTAACAAGTCCGAGTACGAAAATTTTATAGAAGAGTTAGTTAATGCCGAGGGTGCAGTCGTTCACGATTTTGATGTTTATGAGGGATGTATGCCTATTGAAAAGCTTGCAAAAAGGGGGCTTGACGCTCCTCGCTTCGGCCCTATGAAGCCTGTCGGCTTGGTTGACCCTAATACAGGTCATAGGCCTTGGGCGTGCGTTCAGTTAAGGCGTGAAAATTCAAAGGGTACAATGTTTAATCTTGTAGGCTTTCAAACCAATTTGAAATTTGGTGAGCAAAAGCGGGTTTTTTCAATGATTCCCGGGCTTGAAAATGCACAGTTTGTAAGATACGGTGTAATGCACAGAAATTCATTCCTCAATTCACCGAAGCTTTTAAATGCCGATTTCTCATTCAGAGAAAAGGATAATCTTTTCTTTGCCGGTCAGATTACCGGTGTTGAGGGATATATGGAAAGTGCGTCAAGCGGCATTATTGCAGGAATAAATGCGGTAAGAAAGGCAGAGGGCAAAACTCCTTTTATTTTGCCCGATATTACTATGATAGGTGCGCTTTGCGATTATATCAGTGATGAAAGCGTTAAAAACTTTCAGCCAATGGGTGCAAACTTCGGTGTGCTTCCTGCTATTGAACCTAAAATAAGAGATAAAAAGGAACGTTATGCAGCACTTTCAAACAGGTCGCTCGCCTATATTGATGAAGTTGTTAAAACGCTTTAAAAATAAAGAAAGGGTGGAATATATTGCCAAAAATTAAAAGAATAATTATTGACGCAATGGGCGGCGACAATGCACCGCTTGAAATACTCAAGGGTACTTTTCTTGCAGTAAAGGAATATGGGATTAAACCTGTTCTTGTCGGCAATGAAGAAGTAATAAAAAAATGCGCTAAAGACAATAACATTGCACTCAATAATACAAAAATAGTTAATTCAAATTCAGTGATTTCAATGCACGATGATGCAAAGTGCGTACTTAAAGAAAAAGCCGATTCATCAATGGCAGTCGGTTTTAAATTGCTTAATGACGGTGAGGGCGATGCTTTTGTAAGCGCGGGAAATACAGGCTGTGTAACAGTCGGCGCAACGCTTATTACCAAAAGAATTAAGGGTGTTAAAAGGCCTGCGATTGCATCTGTTATGCCAAGCGCAAAAAAGCCTTTTCTTCTTATGGACTGCGGTGCGAATGCCGAGTGCAGAAGTGAATTCCTTTACCAATTCGGGCAAATGGGAAGCCTTTATATGAATAAAATTATGAAGTTTGAAAATCCGAAAGTTGCCCTTGCAAATAACGGTGAGGAAAATACAAAGGGTACACCTGTGGTTAAGGAAGCTTACGAACTTATGAGCAAAGCACCTTATAACTTTATCGGTAATATTGAGGGCAGGCAAATTCCGTTTGGTGATGCGGATGTAGTAGTTGCCGATGGATTTACAGGTAACCTTATACTCAAAACTTATGAGGGTGTTGCAAAGGTTTTGATGAACGGTATTAAAGATGCCTTTATGAAAAACGCCTTATCAAAGCTCGCATATCTTGGTGTTAAATCGGGTATTGATGATATGAAAAAGCAATTTGATTATAAAGAATACGGCGGTGCGGTTATGCTTGGTGTTAAAAAGCCTGTTGTTAAGGCGCACGGCTCGGCAGATGCACGCACTTTTAAAAATGCAATCAAACAGGCAGTTTGGTTTATAGATAATGATTTAATTGAAACTATGGAAACTTGGTTTTCTAAAAATTTACAAGAGGCTTAACAAATATTATGGCAACTATTGAAGATAAAATAGGATACACCTTTAAAAATCGTGAATATCTAATGGAGGCACTTACACATTCCTCTTTTGCTAACGAAAGACATAATAAAATCAAGTGTAATGAAAGAATGGAATTTCTCGGTGATGCAGTTCTTTCTATAATCTCGGCTAATTTTTTGTATCATCGTTTTCCCGATATGCCGGAGGGTGATTTATCAAAGCTTCGTTCATCACTTGTTTGCACGCAGTCACTTTCGGATTTTGCAAGGCAAATTTCACTTGGCGATTATCTTTTTTTGGGCAAGGGTGAATCAAATACCGGCGGAGCTGACAGATCGTCGATTTTAGAAAATGCTTTTGAAGCACTTATTGCCGCTGTTTACCTTGACGGCGGAATGGAAAATGCCGAAAAATTTGTGCTTGCTTTTCTTTCTTCCGCTGTTGAAACACATCATATAAATTTTAAAGATTATAAAACCACTTTGCAGGAAGTAGTTCAGCAAAATCCTGATGAAAATGTTAACTATGTGCTTGTGGGTGAAAGCGGGCCTGACCATAACAAAGTATTTGAAGTTGAAGTTCATCTTAATTCAAATGTTATCGGCAAAGGCAAGGGAAGAAGCAAAAAAAGTGCAGAGCAAGAAGCTGCAAAGGAAGCACTTAAGCTTATGGGTGTAATATGAAAAAAGGTAATATCAGTATTTTCGTTCCGCATTTGGGTTGCCCGTGCCAATGCTCATTTTGCAATCAAAAAACAATTACCGGGCATAATAACCAACCGAGTACGGCAGATGTGGATAAAGCAGTGTTAACGGCACTCAAACATAAAGGCTACGATTATGAAATAGCTTTTTTCGGAGGTTCGTTTACTGCAATAGATAGAAAATATATGCTCGCCCTTTTGGAAACGGCGTATAAATATGTAAAATCAGGTGAAGTGAGCGGTATAAGAATTTCAACCAGACCTGATTTTATTGACGGTGAAATATTATCACTTTTAAAAAAATACGGTGTGACAAGTATTGAACTCGGTGCGCAAAGTATGGATGACGAGGTACTTTTGGCTAACAGGCGCGGTCACACTTCAAAAGATGTTGAAATTGCATCAAAACTTATTAAATCTTTCGGCTTTGAACTTGGGCTTCAAATGATGACGGGTTTGTATAAAGACAGTGAGGAAAAAGCGATTGAAACTGCTAAAAAAATCATTTCGCTTAAACCGCAGACTGTCAGGATTTATCCTACTGTTGTGCTTAAAAATACATATCTTGCAGATTTATATTTAAGCGGTGAATACAATCCGCCGAATGCCGAGCAATCGGCTGAACTTGTGGCAAAGCTTGTACCTCTTTTTGAGGAAAATTCAATTAAAATAATTCGCTTGGGCCTTCATTCAAGCGAGGATATAAAGAAAAATATGCTTGCCGGCGGTTTTCACGACAGCTTTGGTGAGCTTGTTAAATCGAGAATTATGCTAAATAAAATTCTTGATTTGCCCCCGGCTGATTACGAAGTGGCTGTTAATTCAAAGTCACTTTCAAAGCTGAAAGGCAATAAAAAGTCGAATATTTATCTTCTTATTGAAAGAGGATATAACATAAAAATTGTTATCAACAATAATCTTGCTGTTGATGAATTGGAGATAAAATAATGGTATTAAAATCACTTGAAATACAGGGCTTTAAGTCTTTCCCTGACAGGACAAGTCTTAATTTCGGTAAAGGTATAACTGCTGTTGTAGGTCCTAACGGTTCAGGCAAAAGTAATATTTCCGATGCTGTTCGTTGGGTTTTGGGCGAAACAAGTTCAAAATCACTTCGCGGTTCTAAAATGGAAGATGTAATTTTCAGCGGTACTTCTACGCGTAAAGCACTCGGTTTTGCACAGGTTCAGCTCACCCTTGATAATACTGACCAAACCCTTAAAGATAAGGGTGAAATTGTAACGGTTTCAAGAAGATATTATCGCTCCGGTGAAAGTGAATATAAAATTGACGGTGAAACCGTAAGAGCAAGGGATATTAGGGAACTGTTTATGGATACAGGCCTTGGTTCTGACGGATATTCTATGGTGGGTCAGGGTAAAATCGACTCTATCATATCTCAAAAAAATGAGGATAGGCGTGAACTTTTTGAAGAAGCGGCAGGTATTTCACTTTTCCGCCATAAAAGAAAAGACGCAACCCGCAGGCTTGACCAGGCACAAGAAAATTTAGTAAGACTTCTTGATATTTTGGGCGAACTTGAAAGCAGAGTTGAGCCGCTCAGAAAGCAAAGCGAAAAAGCACAAAAATTCATTACCCTTTCGGATGAAAAGAAAACGCTTGAAATCGGTGTTTGGGTAAATAAAATAAATCGCTTTACAAACGAACTTCGTGAGCAGGAGCATAAAATTGACGCGGCAAACGCATCATATGATATTTGCGAAAAAGAACTTAAAGCTATTGAAGAAGAAATTGAAGAAATTGCGCAAAAAACCGTTTCAATCAATACCCAAATCGAGCAAATCAGAATGGGCTCAAAAGCTTATGAAGAAGAAGCACTACGCAAAGACGGTGAAGCTTCGGTTTTAGAAACCACATTAAACCATAATAATGAAACTATTGAAAGACTTAAAAATGACATCGGTGATGTTGATAATACAAATCTTTCAATTGATGCTCAAATTGAAGAAAAGCAGAACTTCATTTCCGAAAGCGAAGTAGAGATAAAAGCAAAAAAGCAGGAACTTAAAAATGTTACAGATGAAATGAATAATCTTCTTTCATCAAATGAGGAGTTTTCAAAGCTTACTGTTGAACTTAATCAAAAAATCACTTCTCTTACACTTAAACTTTCCGATTGCAGGGTTAAATGCTCACAGGCACTTACATCCGCACAGGAAATTAAATCAAGGCAAAGCATTGTTGATTCATCAATTGAGCAAGGAAAAAATGACCTTGAAGAAGTTGAAAAGCTTAAAGAAAAAAGTGATGAAAATTTAAAAGCTTTGCAAGCTCGTATTGATGAAAATAACAACTCGATGCAGGGTTATAAAATTAAGCTTGAAAATAAAAACGCTAATGCCGAAAAGCTTAAAGCCGAACTTGAAAAGGCTAACAATGAATATAACCAAAAGACGCAAAAAGCTAAAATGCTTCTTGACCTTGAAAAAAATATGGAAGGTTTTTCAGGTGCTGTAAAAGCCGTTATGCGCCAGGCACAAAGCAAGGCACTTTCAGGTGTTCACGGGCCGCTGTCACAGCTTATCACTGTTGATAATGAGTACAGTGTTGCTGTTGAAGTTGCACTCGGTGCAGCAATGCAAAATATAGTAGTCGGCAATGAAGCAGACGCAAAGCGTGCAATTTATTATCTTAAAAATAACCGTGTCGGCAGGGCAACTTTTCTCCCGATTTCAGCTATAAAGCCAAGAAATCTTGATGAAAAAGACCTTGATGATAATTTGGGCTTTGTTGCAATTGCAAGTGAACTTGTTGATTGCAAGAATGAATATAAAAATATTATTTCAAATCTTTTAGGCAGAGTAGTTATAGTCGAAGATATGGACTCGGCAATAGGAATTTCAAAAAGATATTCCAACAGATTTAAAATAGTTACAGTTGACGGTCAGATTATAAATCCGGGCGGTTCAATGACCGGCGGTTCGCAATCAAAGGGTGCAGGTATTCTTTCAAGAGGAAATATGATTGATGAGCTTAATAAGGAAGCCAAGAAACTTGAAGAAACTGCACAGCAAATTAAAGCTAAATATAAAACAGCACTTGAAGAAGCAAATTTTGCACTTGCTAATTTGCAGGGAGCGCAAGCTGATTTACAGCAGGCAAAAGAGGAACTTATCAGAGCGCAGGGTGAACATAAGCTTGTTTTAGAAAAATATGAGCATCTTTCATCCCAGCTTTCACTTCTTATCAGTGAAAAAGACAGTGCCAAAGAACGAATTGCCGAATTTGAAAACGAATCAAAATCAAGTGAAAATGAAATCAAAGTAATTGAAAATGAAATTGCACAAGCTGAAAAGGAACTTGAAAAAACTTCAGGCAATGCAAGCGAAATAAATGCAAAGCGTGACGAGTACAGGGAAAAAAGCGAAAAGATAAATCTTGAACTTGTTACACTTGCAAAAGATAACGAAACTGCCAAACTTTCTGTTGAAGAACTTAATTTGAGAAAAAATACTCAATCAGACAGAGTTAAAACCATTTGGGATGAAATCAAGGTTATTGAAGAAAGAAATCAGGCTCTTCTTATTTCAATTAACGAAATTAAGGCCAATGCAAATGACCTTAGGATTAAGGCAGAGCAGTCAAATAATGATGTGAGTGCGCAGATAGAACAAAGAAATGAGCTTGAAAAGCGTACAACTGAACTTCGCGGTGAGGAAAAAATTAAAAATCAGGATAGAGAAAAGCTTTCAGGTTCAATCGTTCGTCTTGATGAAAGAAAAAATGCTATGAAAAAAGAGTATGATGAATTAAACGATATGCTCTTTGAACAGTATGAACTCACCAAGCATGAAGCTGAAGCACTTAATATTCAAATTGATGATATGAGCGAAGCAAAGCGCAGACTTCACGAAATTAAAGTTGCAATCAAAGGTCTTGGCTCAATCAATGTAGGTGCTATTGAAGAATATAAGGAAGTAAGCGAGCGCTATACATTCCTTAAAGAGCAAATAGGCGATGTTGAAAAGTCAAAAAATGAACTTATGAAAATAATTGAGGATTTGACTGCTTCTATGAGTGAAAAATTCCTTACTCAGTTTAATAAAATCAATGCTGAATTTAAAGTTTGCTTTGCAGATTTCTTCGGCGGAGGTAAGGGTGAGCTTCTTTTGGAACAGCCGGATAACTGCCTTGAATCTCCTATTGAAATCCGTATTCAGCCACCGGGAAAATCAGTTCAGAATATCAACCTTTTCTCCGGCGGTGAAAAGTCGCTTGCGGCAATGGCACTTTTGTTCAGTGTGCTTAAAGTTCAGCCGGCTCCGTTTTGCATTTATGACGAGGTTGAAGCGGCACTTGATGATGTCAATGTTGAGCGATTTGCAAAATATATGCGTAAGATGACGGATAAAACTCAATTTATTTCAATTACTCATAGGCGAGGCACTATGGAAGAGGCGGATGTTCTTTACGGTGTTACAATGCAGGAAAAGGGTGTATCAAAGCTTATTGAACTTCAAACAGCCGAACTTGCAGCTAAAATGGGACTTGAATAATATATAATGTAATAAATATAAAGGAAGAAGTAATTATGGGCATTTTTTCTATATTTAAAAAAGGTCTTAAAAAAACAAGAGATGAGGGTATCACAGCCCAGCTTGATGAGGTGATGGATTCTTATGAAAAAATCACACCGGAGTTTTTTGATGACCTTGAGGAAATTCTTATAATGGGCGATGTCGGTATGCCGACTGCTGAAAGAATTATTCGTGATTTAAAAAGTAAAATTGAAAATGACAAGGTTGATGATGTAAGGCGGGTACGCGAAATTATGAAAGATATAGTTTCGGGTATTGTATGGGGCGGCAGCTATTTGCGACTTCGTACAAAGCCGTCTGTTATTCTTGTAATCGGTGTAAACGGTGTCGGCAAAACTACTACTATCGGTAAGCTTGCTATGAGGCTTAAAGAACAGGGCAGAAGTGTAATCTTGGGTGCTGCAGATACTTTCCGTGCTGCCGCAATTGAGCAACTTCAGGTTTGGGCAGACAGAGCACAGGTGGATTTGATTAAGCACGCCGAGGGTTCAGACCCGGCTTCGGTAGTTTATGATACTATTGCGGCAGGCAAAGCAAGAAACAGTGATGTAATTATTATTGATACAGCAGGCAGGCTTCATAATAAGAAAAATCTTATGGATGAGCTTAATAAAATCAGCAGAGTTATTGAAAGGGAATTGCCTGACGCTTCAAAAGAAATTCTTCTGGTTCTTGATGCTACAACAGGTCAAAACGCTGTTAATCAGGCGAAAGATTTCAAAGAGGCTGCCGGTATTACAGGCATAGTTTTAACCAAGCTTGACGGTACTGCAAAGGGCGGTGTGGTCCTTGCTATCAATAATGAACTTGATGTGCCTGTTAAATTTGTAGGTGTGGGCGAAAAGATTGAAGATTTGCAGCCTTTTGATGCAGATGCGTTTGCAGCAGGCCTTTTTGATGCTAAAATTCCTGATGATGATAAGGAAATTACGGATTTTATTCAGCACGATGAAGATAATGCAAAAGAAAAAGCAGAGTAAGGGGTGTAAATATGGATTTTATTTTAGCAACAAATAATATGAAAAAGCTTGCGGAAATGCAAAGAATTTTATCCCCGCTCGGTATAAATGTTGTAACAGCAAAAATGCTTGGCGTTACACTTGAAGATGTTGAAGAAGACGGTGAAACATTTGAAGATAATGCAAAGCTTAAAGCAAGGGCGGCTTGTAAAGAAATGAATATGCCGGCTATTGCAGATGATTCGGGACTTTGTGTTGATTATCTTAACGGTGCGCCGGGTATCTTTTCGGCACGCTTCGCAGGTGAACACGGAAATGATGAAAAAAATAATGACCTTCTTTTAGAAAAGCTTTACGGTGTACCGCTTGAAAAGAGGACGGCACATTATGTTTGTGCTATTTGCTGTACTTTCCCTGACGGTCGTGAAATTGTTGTCAGGGGCGAATGCAGCGGCGTTATCGGCTTTGAAAGGGACGGTAATGAGGGCTTTGGATATGACCCTCTGTTTTTGGTTGACGGCAAAGCTTTCGGCAGATATACAGCAGAGGAAAAAGATAAAATCAGCCATAGAGGTAACGCACTTCGCTTATTAACAAAAGAATTGGAGAAAATCATATGACATCTAAAGAAAGAGCAGCTTTAAGAGCAAAAGCTAACGGGCTTGAACCGATTATTCAGCTTGGTAAAGAGGGCATAAGTGAAAATTTGCTTACCCAAATTGATGATACACTTGATACCAGAGAGCTTATTAAAATCAGAGTTCACCTTGAATCTGCACCTGAAACACCAAAGGAACTTGCACAAAAGCTTGCAGCTCCGCTTGGTGCCGAGGTTATTCAGGTTATAGGCGGAATCATTGTTCTTTACCGTGAAATTGATGAAGAGCGAATTGCCGAAAAAAAGAAAAAAAGAGGCTCAGGCACAGCAAAAGCAACAGCTAAAAAGAAAGTAAAGATTAAGGGCAAAAGACAGCGCCAAAGAGAAAAGGAAGCTAAAAACCCTTATGCAAAATATGACAGACCTAAATATTATGGCAGATAAGCTTAAAATCGGAATTTTCGGCGGTGCGTTTAACCCTGTTCATAATGGGCATTTGAATTTGGCAAAGCATTATCTTGATGAACTTGGGCTTGATAAGATTTTGTTTATACCGACTAATATACCGCCGCATAAATCAAACGAAGATTTTGCAGGCAGAGAAGACAGATTTAATATGCTCCGGCTTGCAATAAAACAGTATGATAAATTTGAAGTATCGGATATTGAATTTAAGCGTGACGGCAAAAGCTATACTTATGATACTTTGCTTGAACTGAAAAAAATATATAAAAATGCAGAGTTTTACCTTATAATTGGGGCAGACCAATTGCTTCATTTTGATAAGTGGTATAAGTATAAAGAAATTCTTACACTTGTAACTCTTTGCACAAGTGCAAGGGAAAATGAAGCCGAAAAAGCACAGATAATTGATTTTGCGTCAAGCTTAAACGGACTTGATATAAATAAATTTAAACTTTTGGCTTCACCTGTATTAAAGGTCAGTTCAAGTGAAATAAGAAATAAAATAAAATCGGGTGAGGATTTTTCAAATCTTGTGCCTGAAAAAGTGTATGATTATATAATAAAGAGGCGAATTTATAATGTATGATACCGAAAAATACGCAAAAATTTTGAAAGATACATTATCTGACAGGCGATTTTACCATTCGCTTTGCGTATCACAAAGTGCCATTAAACTTGCAAAGCGTTATGGTGTGGATGAAGAAAAAGCCGAGGTTGCAGGGCTTTTGCATGATATTACAAAAGAAACTGATAATGCTGTTCAACTTGAAATAATTAAAAATAACGGTATTGAACTTCACAGTTTTGATAAAAAGAGCGATAAATTTTTGCACCAAGCATCAGGTGCCGGAATGGCGATTAAGCTTGGTATTGATGATATGGATATTATAAATTCTATAAGGTATCATACCACAGGCAAGGCAAATATGACTATGCTTGAGCAGATTGTGTATCTTGCCGATTTTATTTCAGCCGATAGGGATTATCCCGATGTAGATGTTATCAGAAAAGAAACGGAAAAGGGTATTGAATACGGTTTGCTTTACGGCACTGCTTATACAATTAAGTCGGTGGCAAAAAGGCAAATACCGCTTCATCCTTTGACTGTTGAAGCATATAATTGGATACTTGATGAGTATTTTAAATAGAAAGGGTGAAGTTATGCAGGCACTTAATATTGTAAAAACAGCAGTTAAAGCTATTGACAGCAAGAAAGGCGAGGATATTGAAGTAATCGGTATTACCGATTTAACTGTTCTTACCGATTACTTTGTAATTGCCACAGCTACAAGTTCAACTCAAATCAAAGCTATGGCTGATGAAGTTGAGTATAAGCTTGACGAACTCGGCGTTGAGCCGCACCATATAGAAGGCAGAAGCACAAATTGGGTTTGCCTTGATTATAATTCGGTTGTTATTCATATTTTCCATAAGCAGCAGCGTGAATTTTATTCACTTGAGCGTTTATGGGAAGATGGCGAAGTTTTAGATACAGCAAAATTATTGGAGGATTAAAATAATGGAATACAATTTTAAAGAGATTGAAGCCAAATGGCAAAATATTTGGTACACTCAAAACACATTCGCAGCAAAGCAGGATTTTTCACTTCCTAAATATTACTGCCTTGTTGAATTCCCTTATCCGTCAGGTCAGGGACTTCATGTAGGCCACCCAAGGTCTTATACAGCTCTTGATATAGTTGCCCGTAAAAAAAGACTTCAGGGATATAATGTTCTTTACCCTATGGGTTGGGATGCTTTCGGTCTTCCAACTGAAAACTTTGCAATTAAAAATCATATTCATCCTGAAGAAGTAACAAAGCAAAATGTTGCAAGATTTAAGCAGCAGCTTCAGTCACTCGGCTTTTCGTTTGACTGGACAAGGGAAATCAACACTACTGACCCGAGCTATTATAAATGGACACAGTGGATTTTCCTTCAACTTTTCAAAAAGGGACTTGCTTACAAAAAAGAAATGGCTGTAAACTGGTGTACTTCTTGCAAATGCGTGCTTGCAAATGAAGAAGTTGTAAACGGTGTATGTGAGCGTTGCGGCAGTGAAGTTATCAGAAAGAACCAGAGCCAGTGGATGCTTAAAATTACCGAATATGCTCAAAGGCTTGTTGATGATCTTGATGACCTTGATTTTATTGACAGAGTTAAGGTTCAGCAGAAAAACTGGATCGGCCGTTCAACCGGTGCAGAAGTTGATTTCGGCACAACTTTGGGTGATACTTTAACTGTATATACTACCCGCCCTGATACCCTTTTCGGCGCAACATATATGGTTATTTCACCTGAACACCCGCTTGTTGAAAAGTGGGCAGATAAGCTTAAAAATATTGATGAAGTTCGTGCTTACCAGCAGGAAGCTGCACATAAGTCGGACTTTGAAAGAACTGAACTTAATAAGGATAAAACCGGTGTTAAGCTTGATGGTGTAATGGGTATCAACCCTGTAAATGATACTGAAATTCCTATCTTTATTTCAGACTATGTACTTACATCTTACGGTACTGGTGCGATTATGGCAGTTCCTGCACACGATACTCGTGACTGGGAATTTGCAAAGAAATTCGATTTACCTATTATCGAAGTTGTTGCAGGTTCAAAAGTCGGTGTTGAAAACGAAGCATTTACAGACTGTGCAACAGGCAAACTTGTTAATTCATCATTCCTTACAGGTATGACAGTTGAAGAAGCTAAAAAAGCAATTACCGAATGGCTTACTAAAGAGGGTAAAGGCCACCAAAAAGTAAACTTTAAGCTTCGTGACTGGGTATTTTCACGCCAAAGATATTGGGGCGAGCCTATTCCTATTGTTAAGTGTGACGATTGCGGATATGTTCCTGTTCCTGAAAGTGAACTTCCTTTAAGACTTCCTATGGTGGATTCATATGAACCTACCGATACAGGCGAATCACCGCTTGCAAAAATGACAGATTGGGTTAACACCACTTGCCCTTGCTGCGGAAAACCTGCTAAAAGGGAAACAGATACAATGCCGCAATGGGCAGGTTCATCTTGGTATTTCTTAAGATATATGGACCCGCACAATGATAAAGAACTTGTTTCAAAAGAAGCGGCAGAATATTGGAGCCCGGTAGATTGGTATAACGGTGGCATGGAGCATACTACTTTGCACCTTCTCTATTCTCGTTTCTGGCATAAATTCCTTTATGACATTGGTGTTGTTCCTACTAAAGAACCATATCAAAAGCGTACATCACACGGTATGATTCTCGGTCAAAACGGTGAAAAGATGTCAAAGTCAAGGGGCAATGTTGTTAACCCGGATGAAATTGTTGACCAATACGGTGCAGATACAATGCGCCTTTATGAAATGTTTATCGGTGACTTTGAAAAAGCTGCACCTTGGAACAGTGATTCTATCAAAGGTTGTAAGAGATTTATTGAGCGTTTCTGGAATTTGCAAGAAATCGTTAAAGACGGTGATGAATATTCACCTGAACTTGAAGCTCTTATGCATAAAACAATTAAAAAAGTTACAGATGATATTGATAATCTTAAGTGCAACACAGCTATTGCATCAATGATGACCCTTGTAAACGAAATGTATTCAAAGGGTGTTAATAAAGCCGAACTTCGTGACTTAACTATCATTCTTAACCCATTTGCACCTCATGTTACAGAGGAAATGTGGGAAATAATGAACTTCGGCGGTACTGTACACGAAGCAAAGTGGCCTGAATTTGACGATGAAAAGACTAAAGAAAACAGTGTTGAAATCGCACTTCAGGTTAAAGGTAAGGTTCGTTCAAGAATTGTTGTTCCAATTGATATAAGCAAGGAAGATGCAATCGAACTTGCTAAAAAAGATGAAAAAATTGCCGCTGAAATTGCAGGCAAAGAAATTAAGAAAGAAATTTATGTTCCGGGCAAGCTTGTAAATATTGTTGCAATATAATTGGCAAGTGCCTTTTGAGGTGATATTATGCCTAAGAAAAAAATATATACAGTCGCAACTTCACACCTTGATACAGTGTGGAGTTGGGACTTTGAAACTACTGTCAGCCAATATATTTATAATACTTTAGTTGATAATTTTAAGCTTTTTGAAAAATATCCTTCATATAAATTTTCTTTTGAAGGTTCATATCGCTATGAACTAATGGAAGAATATTATCCTGAACTTTTTGATAAAATGAAGGATTATATTGCAAAGGGAAGGTGGAATGTCTGCGGCTCTGCATTTGAAAATGGGGATACAAATATTCCGTCACCCGAAGCACTTTTCAGAAATATACTTTTCGGCAATTCCTATTTTGATGAAAAATTCGGCAAAAGAAGCGTTGATATTTATCTGCCGGATTGCTTCGGCTTCGGCTGGGCACTTCCTGCAATTGAACGCCATTCAAACCTGATGGGATTTACTACCCAAAAGCTTGCCTGGGGCAGTGCATACGGTATTCCGTTTGATATAGGCAAATGGCAGGGCGTTGATGGAAGCGAGGTTTATGCAAGTATTAACCCACACGATTATTATTACACTCTTACAAAACTTCGTGATTGGGATTTTGTTCTTAATAAGTTTAAAGAAAATGAAAAGTATGACCTTAATGATACATATATTTTTCACGGTATAGGTGACAGGGGCGGCGCACCTGATGAAAAGAGCGTTGCTTTTGTTGAAGATGAAATCAAGAAAAATGATGAAAGTGATATTGAAGTAATTGCGGCAAGCGCAGATGAAATATATCACGATATTGAAAATAATTATACCGACGAGCAAAAGGCTAAACTTCCGGTTTGGAAAAATGAACTTGTAATGCAAAACCACGGTGTAGGCGGTTATACATCGCGTGCAATCGGTAAGCGATGGAACAGAAGATGTGAAGAACTTGCGGATATAAGTGAACGCGCAGGTGTTATTTCGTCATATCTCGGCTTAACCGATTATAACCAAAATGCAATTAACCGTTCATGGAAACGCTTTATTGCACATCAGTTTCATGATGATATGCCGGGTACAAGCTGCCAAAGGGTATATAAACGCTCATGGAATGATTATGCGGTTTCAATGAATCAGTTTACAAATGAACTTGAAGCTTCAATGTCGCCTGTTTCATCACTTATGAAAACTGATTTTTGCTCCGGTATTCCTGTAATGGTTTATAACCCTGTTGAAGCGGACAGGCGCGGTGCGGTAACACTTCGCCTTGATGATGTTTCATCTTCTTATGTAAGGGTTTATGATGAAAAGGGCAGAGAAATTAAAAGCCAGGTAACTCCGCTTGAAAACGGAGTGCTTGAACTCGTTTTTGTTGCCGATGTTAAAAGCCTCGGCACAAGGGTATATGATGTTCGCCCGAGTGACAGGCCTTGCTGCGTTAAAAGTGAAATCTCAATCAATTCCGATAACGCAATGGAAAATCAAAAGTATATTGTTACTCTCAACCGAAAGGGTAATATATCATCAATTCTTGATAAAGAACTTGATGAAAAAGAAATACTTAAAGAGCCTATTACTCTCGGCTTATTCAATTACACCGGTTCAAAAGAATGGCCTGCGTGGGAAATGAATTTTAAAGAAGCAAATAAAGATGCAGACCGTATTCCTAATGTAGTAACCGTAACTGTATTGGAGCAAGGCCCTGCAAGAGTATCATTTAAAGTTGTTCAAAGTGACAGAAAAAGTACATTTACTAATATTATCGCCCTCACAGACGGATGTGATATAGTAGAAGTATATTCCGAAATTGAATGGCAGAATTTGAGAACTCTTGCCAAAAATAAGTTTTCTTTTACTGCGGAAAATGAAAAAGCTACTTTTGATTTGGGACTCGGTGCAATTGAACGCGGAAATATGAGCGAAAAGCTTTTTGAAGTTCCTGCTCAAAAATGGGTTGGTTTAACAGATAAAAGCGGCGAGTTCGGTGTTTCTGTTTTAAGTGAATGTAAATACGGTTGGGATAAGTATAAGGATAATACACTTCGCCTTACCGCAATTCACACACCGAAGCGCAATTATCGTATTGATTCAATGCAGTCGTTTATGGACTTGGGGCTTAACAGATATTCATTCGCAATTTTCAGCCATAAGGGCAAGGCACAGGCTAAAACTCAGCTTGAAGCAAGAAAATTTGTAACTCCTATGACTGCTTATGTAACAACTAAACACCAGGGTAAACTAAAAAATGAATATTCTTTCGGCTCTGTTTCAAGTAATGATGTAATTATTCGCGCAATCAAAAAAGCAGAAAAGAGCGATGAAATTATCGTTCGCCTTAATGAAGGTGCAAACAGCGAGGTTGAAAACTTTACATTAACTTTGGGTGAGGGTATTCAATCTGCCAGAGAAATTTATGCAAGCGAAGAAGAAAAGGGCAGTGCTGTTGTTGAAAACGGAAAGCTTGTTACAAGCTTCAAGCCTTATGAAATCAAAAGCTTTGCACTTAAATTGAAGCCAAGCAGTATTGATTCGCTTAAAACAGAAAGCGTACCTGTTTTGCTTAATTACGATAAAAATATTATCACAAAAAAAGGCGAAAAAGGTGATTTTGAATATACAATTCCAAGCACACTTGTGCCTGATGAAATTATGGCAAACGGTACTTTATTTAAATTAAATAAGGGTGATAAAAACGCTCTTATTTGCCAAGGCCAAAAAATTAAGCTTGGCGGTAATGCGAATAAACTTGTTTTGCTTTGTGCTTCAATGGCAGGGGATAAAAAGGCTGAATTTATACTTGGAAGCAAAAAGGAAGAAAAAACGGTTCTTTCGGCATTTGAACGCTTTGCCGCTTGGGATTTATATGACTATGGCGAAACAGCTTATATCAAATCGGGTAAAATCGGCTATGAATTTACACATTGCCATAAAGACGGAGAAGTTCAGTTTGCAAAGCAGATGTACTTTTTCCTTGTGGAATTTGAACTTGGCGGTGAAAACGAAATCACTTTGCCTAATGATTCGGATATTGTGATTTTATCTGCAAGTGAGGTTAATGCACCATACGGTAAGCTTGTAAGCCCGACTTATGACGAGGTTGAAAAAAGGCCGTTTTCTTTTAAACTCAATTTAAAAGAAAAAATTCAGTATGCATATAATAAGTGTGTTTGGCAACTTCACGATAAAGATAATTTTATCAAAGATAACAATAAGGGCAAGGATTACTGATAAGGGGAAATATTATGGCTAATAATTTTGAAAAAAACTGGACAACCAATAATAACAATTATCCGCTTGACAGCAAAGAGGTTGAAAGATACCTTTCTGTTAAGCCGAGTGAAAATCAACTAACTCTTGTTGACAAGCCATTTTATACCTTTATGCACTTTGGTATGAATACCGCCACCGACAGGGAGTGGGGTGCAGGTGTTGAAAAAGCATCTGATTTTACTATCAAATCAATCAATGCAAAGCAGTGGGTTGATACTGCAAAGCAGGCAGGTGCAACAGGCGTGATCCTTACTTGTAAGCACCACGACGGTTTCTGCCTTTGGCCAAGTGAATACACAGATTTCTGCGTTAAAAATTCATCTTATAACGGTGATATTGTAAAAGAAGTATCCGATGAATGTCATAAGCAGGGTATGGATTTCGGTGTTTATCTTTCACCTTGGGATATGCACGATGAACGCTATGGTACAGATGCGTATAATGATTATTTTTGCAATCAGCTTACAGAACTTCTTACTAATTACGGTGAAATTTTTGAAGTCTGGTTTGACGGCGCAAAAGGTTCAAATGCTAAAAAGTTTGAATACGACTGGCAAAGATATTATGACCTTATCCGTAAGCTTCAGCCAAAAGCTAATATTGCTATTTGCGGCCCCGATATTCGCTGGGTAGGTAATGAGGGCGGCAAGTCAAGAAAGAGCGAATACAGCGTAGTTCCTTGCGCACTTCGTGAAGCTGACAGAATTATGGCTTTGAGTCAGCAGGATGAAAATCAGGCATCTTCTCTTCAAAAGTATAATCAAATGGATGAAGATTTGGGTTCAAGAAAAATTCTTGAAAAAAACGCATATCTTTGCTGGTTTCCTGCTGAAGTAGATGTTTCTATCCGCAAGGGTTGGTTCTTCCATGAAAAAGACAACAGAAATTCGAAAAGTGCTAAAAAGCTTTTTAAAATCTATCTTAATTCGGTAGGCAATAACTGCACGCTTCTTCTCAACATTCCGCCAAATGCACAGGGTGAAATACATAAAAAAGATGTTAAAAACCTTGAAAAGCTTGGTAAAATGATAAATAATATTACTCAAAATCCTATTGTTTATCAGGAACTCGGTGAACTTACCAAGGATAATGGATTTATTGATTTTACATTCAATGATGTTCGCAAGGTTAATTATGTTGTGTTGCAGGAAGATATTGCAAACAGCCAGCGTGTTGAACTTTTTGACCTTTATATTCAAAAAGCAAACGGTAAGTTCAAGCGTGTTTATAAGGGTACTGTTATCGGCGCTAAAAAAATTGTTAATCTTAAAGGCAAAAAGGCAAAGGGTATTCGCTTTGTAATTCGCCAAAGCCGTTCAACACCTATTATTAAATCAGTTGGCATTTACGAATGATTATACACCTGTATAATTTTGTATAAGCTAAAATTGTAAAGTTTAGAATTAGTTTAGCCTCTTTTATTTTTTGCGTGATATAATTAAAGCGTGATAAATAAGGGAGGCTGATTTTATGACTGATAAAGTTGAAAATGAAGAAAAAGTTGTTGAAAAAAACAAGTTTGCAAAAGATTTGTGTTTTGATAAGATTGTTTGGATTTTTATGATTAGTTGTATAGTGGGCTTTCTTGTTGAAACACTGTGGTGTTTAATTAAGCACGGATATATCGAATCGCGCCAATCTCTTGTGTGGGGGCCGTTTTCGGTAGCTTACGGTATGGGTGCAGTTGTGTTAACTCTTGCACTTTATAAGGTTAAGGATGCACCTGTTTGGAAAGTGTTTGGCATATCATTTATCGTAGGTACAATAACTGAATATATCTGCTCACTCGGGCAAGAAATTGTGTTTGGCTCTGTTGCGTGGGATTACAGCAAAATGCCGCTTAATATTAACGGGCGTGTTTGCTTCTTATATTCCTGCTTTTGGGGGCTTTTGGGAATACTTTGGATTAAGGCAATTTATCCTATAATGTCAAAAGTTATTGAAAAATTGCCGGTTAAACTCGGCACAATTATAATGTGGGCATTTATTGTATTTTTTGTATTTGATTCATTTGTTTCCGCTACTGCGGGGCTTCGTATGGATAAGCGTGATGCCGGCCAAGCACCTAATAATGTTTATGAGCAGTTTCTTGATAATCATTTTCCTGATGAAAGAATGAATGAGATATACGCAAATTCCCAAAAAGTAACTAAATAAGAACGCAGCGTTGCCGTGTCGGCACACCGCAATAAAAAAGCAGTTCAAAAATCGAGTTGCCTTTTATTACATTTACAAATATTGACAAATACTGCACTGCAAGATATAATAAAACAAATCTGATATACATAGGTTTTTATATTTGTTTTGAATATAAAATTAAAAGGGAATCTGGTGCGAATCCGGAGCAGTCCGAACCTCTACCGTATTTGCTGACGAGAAATATTCGCTAAAGGCGGCCATTGCTCTTTTGAGTGAGAAGGTTTATTTTAAGGTTGAAGCATTAGTCGGGAGACCTGCCGTGTATATGGTTTTTGCAGTGCTTTAGGTTGGAAGTCGGCAGTATTTAACATATGGGATAACTATGCCCATATGCTTTTTGCGATACAATTTTTATGCACTGTTTTAAACGGTGCATTTTTTTATGCTCTAAATTGAAAGGAGAAAAGATGAAAAAATCAATTACAAAGGCTTTGGCAGTTTTTATGTCGCTTATGCTTGTACTTATGAGCGCACTTCCTGCTATGGCTGAAAATTCAAGCGAGGTTGAGGCGTACCTTAACAGCACATACGCAAAGGCAATCGACCCGTACGGCAACCTTAAAAAGGATGATGAGGGCAGATATATTATCCCTCTTTCCAAAACAAGTGTTTCTCTTAAAAAGGACACATCATCAAAGCTTTATACTTCCTCTTGGAGTTCAAGCGACGATACTTATGCAAAGGTGACAAACAGCAGCTATTCCGCTTCTGCAAAAATTACTCATCCGTCATATAATGAAGGTGCTAAGGTTGTTACTCTTACTCTTAAAATATTAGATAAAACCGACGGCAAAACTGTTTTAGGAACAAGAGATTATGTTCTTTATATTGAAACAAAACTTGCTACTTATTCTCTTGACGTAACTGCTAAGAATGAAAAAGGCGAGATTATTGACGACGCAAAAGTCAGTGTTTTTGACAGTCGTAATATTGAACAAAATCCGTCGTCACTCAACGCTAATACCGAATACACTCTTACCGTTTCGGCTTTGGGATATGTTCGTGACATAAGAAAAATCACTTTAACTCAAAATACTAAACTTGATGTTATATTAAAAGAGGGCGCAACAGTTGATTTTACCGTTAAACTTGCAACGGGAGCTAAAACGGATAACGCTACCTTAAAAGTAACGTCAGCAAACGGCAGTCAAACATATTCTCCGATAGAGGACGAATACGGCTATGAAACTTCACAGTTTGAGCTTACCCCCGGCGAATATAAATACTATGCAACTTATCAAAGCGGCAGTCAAACGGCAGCGGGTACATTTACTGTCGCAGAGGGTACAAAGTCACTTAATATAACGGTAAATCTTAAATATACCGAATATAAGGTTAAATTTGACGTTACACCCGAAAATGCAAAAATCACACTTAAAAAGAACGGCTCAAGCGGCGCTTACGGCGACGAAATTTTACCTGATGAAAACGGATATTATACGATTGTTTACGGTCAATACCGTTATACCGTTGAAGCAAAGGGATTTATTACTGTAAGTAAGACGTTTAATGCTACCGATACATCTCTTAAAAATAATAACTATGTAATTACCGTTAAACTTGACTCGCTTTATGATTCACTTCTTAATAAAGCAGACGATTATCTTTTTGCTCAGTCGGGCGACGGAATGATGATGACTGAATTTTCAGGCGTTCATACAGACGGCGATTTCGGTTACGTTTCTGATGTTGACTCCGATTATCAAGATACAAACGTTATTGAAACAGTTGAAGAAAAAATCAATTCAAATGTAAAATCCGATGAAAAAATCACGGTTAAATTAAACGCCGTTAAAAATATTGACGGTGACGATGATAATACAGTTATTTTCAAAAACGGCAATATCTATTATAAGGGCGTTGATTCTTCAAATTATGACGAAGATTTTTACGGCGCAGTTTATGACCTTTCACTTACTTTAACTTGCAACGATAAGACTAAGGAAAGCGAGGTAAGAGTAGTAGTTCCTTATCATACGTATACAAGGCTTCAAAGACTTGACAGTGCTGCTCTTTATGCCGTAAACTTTGCAAATATTAAGGGCGAAAACAAGAGCGCAGCTGATGTTACCCGCAATCTTGATTTGATAAATACTGCAGATACGGATGAGTACAGCTATTATTCAATTTGCTCAAGCTGGGTATCCGATCACCCTGAAATTATTGATGCAAAAACAGGTAAGGTAACAAGACCTGAAAAGGATACTATGGTTAAACTTACGGTTAAAACATATTATTCAGCTTCGTTTGTTGAAGAAACAGATTTCTTCTTTGATCCGGGTCCTTTGGGCGATAATGCGGCTTACAGAAGTGTAAGAGTTATGGTTAAGGGTACAAAGCAGGACGAGGTTAAGGACAGCAAACCTGCAACAAAGCCGAGCGAACCTGCAACAACTCCTGCAACAACTCCTTCAACAACTCAGCCTACAACAAAACCGAGCACAACTAAGAACACTGAGACGGTTAAGCCTAAAAAGACGTTGATTAAAAAACTCAGTAAAGGCAAAAAGAAATTTACCGTTACTTGGGCAAAAGTAAGTGGCGTTAAGGGATACCAAATTCAGTATTCTTCCGATAAAAAATTTAAAAAGAACAATAAGAGCGTTACTGTTACTAAGCAAAAGAAAACAAAGGCTACCGTTAAAAAACTTAAGTCTAAGAAAAAGTATTACGTTCGTGTTCGCACATACAAAACGGTAAACGGTAAAAAGATATATTCATCTTGGTCAAAGGTAAAAAGCGTAAAAACCAAGTAAGATTTATTTTTGTTTAACGACGCAATAAAAAAGACAGCCTGATTTTTTAGGCTGTCTTTTGTTATATTCTTTTCTATTTAACTTCAAGATAAAATTCCACACCGGCAAGCGTTTTTGATTAACTTTCTCTCAACGCCTTGTTAATCGCATTTAAAACTCTCTTTTTATCCGCTGACCAAAGCGGTGCAATCAAATCTTTTTTTGCTCCGTCGCCGGTAAGGCGGTGAATTACAATATTTTTCGGTATAATTGCAACACATTTTGCAATCAGCTCAACATATTCATCAAATTCAAGGGTTTTAAATAATCCTTTTTCGTAGTCTTTTGCAAGGTCTGTTCCTGCTATTATGTGCAAAAGCTGGAGTTTAATTCCGTCTATTTGGCTTTGGCAAACATATTTTACGCTTTCAAGCATATCTTCTTCACTCTCATTCGGCAAGCCTAATATTATATGTACCACGATATTTACGCCAATGTTTTTTAGCTTTTTAACAGCTTCGTTATATACTTCTAAACTGTAACCTCGCCTTATATACTTTGCACTATCGCTATGTATTGTTTGCAACCCAAGTTCCACAAAAACAGGTTTGATTTTATTCATTTCATCAAGAAGTTTTATTACATCATCACCCAAGCAATCGGGCCTTGTGGCAATTGATAGTGCAACAATGTCATGGTGATTTATTGCTTCACTGTATTTTGCTCTTAGTATTTCAACCGGTGCATAAGTGTTGGTAAATGCCTGAAAATATGCAATATATTTCCCGCTTTTGATTTTCTTTTCCACTATTTTTTTGCCGCTTTCAATTTGCTCGGTAATGCTTAGATTTCGGTTTTGTGCAAAATCACCACTTCCGCCTTTTGAACAAAAAATGCAACCTCTTGTATCTATTTTTCCGTCACGGTTTGGGCAGGTGAATCCGCCGTCCAAACTGATTTTGTAAACCTTTTGCCCAAATTTATCTTTCAAATATTTGTTAAAACTTAAATATTCCATATTTATCCCTCATATTATAGTAAATAAAGTATACTATAAAATATATATAATTAAAATAAAAATTCA
>ENA-OVGQ01001286-OVGQ01001286.1-human-gut-metagenome-genome-assembly--contig:-NODE-1286-length-28127-cov-10.993837_pt1 | contig 28127 bp, 19 predicted proteins | sample MGYA00237774_ERZ505427 | MGnify/ENA primary metagenome ERZ505427 (study PRJEB26158, sample SAMN06016404) | human gut metagenome | biome: human gut; feature: ankylosing spondylitis patient; material... | reverse complement strand
ACTATATTTCAATTATTTCAAAGACCAATTCCCATTTTTAACGGGACAGTAGTGATTATCATTCAATAATTGGGTTTCAATGTTTTTCTTTGTGGACGTCAATTTATCCGTTTGTTCTTTTGTCCATTTTTTCAAGAAAAGAACAGAACTCTTGACTCCTGCACCATTAGCTGCAAAAGCTGTCTGAGGCATACTGATAACCGCTACAATACGAAACCAATCCTCTATTTGGGTACGAACATATTGCATACTGCTGTTAGTCAAAACTCCATCAGGCAAAACTATGGCAAGATAGCCTCCTTCTTTCAGAAATTTATAATCCTGCTCTATAAAAAGCACTTCCGTACTTTGCCCATCACGAGTATCCAACGGTCGTGCAGCAACAGCCAACCAATCTTCTTCTTTTTTCCCAAGCTGATAAGTTTTGAGATATGCTTGCTCTGTTTGGCGTACTGTACTTCCAAAAGGAGGATTCGTTATGATAAAATCAAATGTGCCATATTTGAATCCCTGATTATTTGTTCTGCTTATGATTGTGTCGTCTGAAACAAGGCCGTCCGATGTAATGACATTGGTATGTCCATCATCATGGATAATCATATTCATTTTCGCAGCACGCGAAATTTGTTCGCTAATTTCAATTCCATACAAGTTTTTTTCTGCAAAATCGTGCCAATAAGAAAACCAATGCTTGTATTGTCTGGTATCAGTTTTATATTTGGGGTATAACTCTGTTGCTTTTTCACGTACTTTATTCAACGCATAAAGCAAAAAACCTCCACTACCACAAGATGTATCAAGAACCTTTGAATCATGTTCAATGGGCAGAACATCAACAATAAACTTGACTATTTCACGAGGTGTGAAATATTGTCCGAAATTACCTCTAAAGAATGACCCCATAAAGGTTTCAAAGGCTCGCCCCTTGCTGTCCAAATCGGTTTCTCCCAAATTGACACTTTCAAGATAGCTTACTACAGTCCTTATTTTTTCTGGAGTCAATCGGATGTTATCACGGAATACTTCCTGATCTTTCTTTCTACCTTCTTCATATAATGCCATAACACGCTTATAAAGATTATCATTCTCAATAAGCCGTCTTTTAGTTTCGCTTTTCTCCACCTCTTTGGGAACAGTTATAATCTGGAAATCATATGGTTCCCCCATTCTTCTTGGCTTTCGTTCATCCCATATCTTGCAGAATATAAGTTTATCCAATTCATCAAATGCTTCAGATGGATTAAGTTGTCCGCCTGCCCAAAGTGCTTCATGTGCTTGCTTGAATCTACGAGTGAGTTCAGACTGGTCAATAACAGCCAAATCAAAGAATCGTTGTTTTCCAGTTTCCTCCGGCAAATACTGAGCTTCATATACATACTTATAGGAAGCAACATTTTTAACTCCGAATTGAGGAATATCAGGCATCTGATTTCTGGTATTCTGATTCTTGTCAACTTCAAAATAATCAGATTTAATTCCGGAAGTTACCCATACATATTTGACATCACAAGGCAGGGCAAATGCATAACTATATGCCTGTTCTATTGCTTGCTGATATTCTGCCTCACTAACCTCTTGCCGTTTACATTCAACCAATATATGTGGAATCGTGCACATGTCATTTTCATATACCACAATGTCTGCTTCCTTGACCTCTCGTCCCATTGTGACCGGAACGAATTGTCTTATCCTGTTTTCAGGGTAATTATAATCCAATATCAATCGAAGAAATGTTTCAGCTTGAACCTTTTCTTCCGGATTATTGAAGTTACGTTCTTTATTTTGGAATACATAAGTAATTCGTGACATATCTTCATTAAAAGATATAAGATTTTTCTCTATTCCAATTTTTATATAGTCTTTCATATATTTCACAATTTATAGTTTTGTAGTAATAATCAGTTCTTGAACATTAACTTCTAACAGATTTGCGACTTTAACAAGTGTTGCCAAGTCAGGCTGAGATACATTAGAGCACCATTTGGAAACAGTTGACGGATTTTTCCCTAATTGCTCTGCCAGCCACTTTCCTGTTTTCTTTCTTTCTACTAAAACTAATTTAAGTCGATTTATATCCTCCATAATAATCACTATATTGAACTAAATGCAAATTTAATGATTTCATTTGATTTAGCATTCAAAGTAAAATAGTTTATTATTGGTGAATATTTTCCTCCAAAGTCGGAAAATATTTTAACAAGTAGTTTTGAGGCACCCGAAATGTTTCCGGTGCCCCAAAACACGACTTGCCAGTTCGCTTGAAATAAAAAGTAATACTTGGAAATTACGTCATCTTTTGTCTAAAACGAATAAAATAATGAACAGAAACCAGTAAGTACGAACTTATTGGTTGCACATAACCAATAGATCAGTAATACAACCAACCAGTCAGTCATTCACTCACATATTCAGTCACTCGGTCAAAATACCATTTACGATGCTATTTAGCAGGAACAAGCCAAAGATTTTCAGGATAACCGAAATACGCTGTGCATCACTTTTAGGTAAAGCACCAAAGAAGATGATGAGGAAACGCCATCCCCAAAGCATATCAAAAATAAAGAAAAGATTATTTTCTGGAGGGAGTGCAGTTTCCCGTTTGCCACCATTTCGTTGTGTCCTAATAAAAAACTCTCCTTTGTTCAGAATAAAATTCCAGAAACGCAAACATATAAGCTTATGTCATATACATCGTTAATAGTTTGTTTATTGACGATTCTTTTCCGTCAGTCATTTGTTTCCGTAACCATCATCGTCCATTGTACAGACATGAAAGGGAAAAGGTTTTTGGGCTGAATACGCTCTGAAAGAGGAAGATTCCACCCGAAACGACAAAGCCGCCTTACCTTTTTGCTTTCAATAGAGTCTGTACTAACTTCAATGGACGAGCGAGGAAATATGCGACTGACGGTTAATTGTTATTATAAAAAGGGTTGAATGGCAAACGACCGTCATTTCACGCTATGGAAACGATGTGTTTCAGTACAATCATATAGCCCATACCGTATTGGTGCGACATTTCTTTTCAGTGCGCAGAAAAACTCGAAATCATTGATAAATGTTAGATTCAGTTCTTTAAGTGGAATATCATTCCGCTTGTAAGTGTTCGGAATAAATTCGCAAAGATGCTTGTAAAAGGTTTTGTAACGTTGAAATATACCTTGCGCCCTGCTGTGCCCGACTTTCTTGGCAAACTCACTGTTGTGTTGCTCAAAGAGTTTCAACAGAGTTTCCTGCTTTACTCCGATACCGATATGCAAAACAGTGTAATACACCAATTTAGCTATAAATTTCCTCCATTACTTATGGTAATGATGTGGTAACTGAACTCTTGCACCGTTTGGCTATATTATAGTTTTTCTTGATTTCTTGCCAAAAAAAGAATATAGCGTAAAAATTCTTACTCAGTAAGTTCGCTACGCTTTTCTCAATTTTGTATTCTCGCTATTTGTTTATTTTAAGTATTTCACAGTAAAGGCCTGCAATGGCCAAGATTTAGAAACTGTTTTGAATTTCTACAAAAAGTTTTTTTCCTGCTTGATGTACTCGTTTTCGTGTGTGCTTTGGGCGATTTTCCGGCCTGTTTCGCTTCTGTTCTTCGTCAGATAGCTCGCTATCTTCCTCATCACGGAAGCAAAACTGACTCGAAAACTCATCCCAAATCATCGCACGATAAATTCAAAACAGTTTCTAACATAAATCACTGAACAGTCACTTGCTGACAAAATCCAACACCAGCGGAAGATGGTCACTGAATCCGCCCTTGTATACCGGCCCCTGATAGGTACGGAAGGGCTTCAGACCACCGTAAGTGGCATCGGGTTCGCACAAGAATGGAAACGCGGCCACCCGGTAAGCTGAGGGATTGGCACGGAAAGACGAGCGGTCGTCAAGCAGCGAACCGCTGACCAGGATATGGTCTATCGTCTCCCAGATTCCACGATAGCGGTATGAGCCTTTGACATCCTCACTGCATCGGAGCGGCAAAGCCCAGAGCTGTCCGGCCGAATCGGGAATCAGCGTGTCGCTGCCGTATTCCTTCACTCCCAATAGCTCGCGCAACACTTTCTGCCGGATACCGGCATTGCAGTCGCCCATCACCAGCATCCTGGCGGAAGGCCGGACACGGCGCACGGAATCCATGGCCTGTTTCAGACAACCGACGGCCAATGCACGGTGGCGGTCTGACTGCCGCGTATGACCGGCACGACTGGGCAGATGGCACACCCATACGTGCAGGGTGTCGCCTGACACGATGCGACCGCAGACGTAAAGGAGGTCACGGGTAGGCCGGAAACCGGACACTGCAGAAGGAATCCTTATGGAACGCGTGGACAGGACGCTGAAGGTACCCGGCTGGTAAAGCAAGGCCACATCAATGCCGCGACGGTCGGGCGATTCGGTCACCACATAGCGGTATCCGAGGGTACGGAGAGCCGAACGGCGGGTCAGATCGTACAGCACGCTGTCGTTTTCCACCTCACACAGGCCGATCAGATCGGGAATATGCGTTTCCGACAAAGCGGCCACGACTTTCGACAGGGCGTTGTGCTTACGCCAGTAACGGGAGTATGTCCACCGGTTGGTTCCCTCAGGCAGGAACTCGTCATCTTCTTTGAGGGAATCATCCCTGCAGTCGAAAAAGTTCTCCACATTGTAGGTTACCACACGAAAAACAGGCTGTGCGGCAACCGTTCCTACGGTCACCGCACAGCTCAGTATTATCGCCAACAGCCCGGTTCTCATCAGGGCTGCGACTTGAATTCATAACATCCGGCATCGGGTGCCGCATCTTCCAGACGTGACTGGCCGTCATAATCCGCCGGACAATCCTCCGCCCATTCCTTCGCACCGATATTCCTTGCTGCGGAAAGGGAATCCAGACGGAAGTCGTAGAGATAATTGTCGGTATCGAAACGCCGGAAATGCTTCTCCTGACCGCCTTCATTACTGTCCTTGTCATAGACAATGCCGACAAAACGGACTGCATCGTCGCTCTCGACCGTGCGCAACAGGCAATGGCCGAAATAATAGTCCAGATTCTGATCGGGATCTTCAAGCCCGCCCATCACCACATCCTCGGCATAACCGGTGATGAGGCAGTTGCGAAAAGCCGCATGCTCAAGCGGATAAGGCGCCGACAGCCATTTGTTGGCCAGATAGAGTGCATCGCCTCTTTCGGCCGTCCAGGGATAGAACTGGGCGATCGTGCAATGCAGGAATTCCGTCCACCCGCCGACCACCGACACGCAGTTGCCCTGCGTATTGCTGATCTGTGTATTGCTGACATACGACCGGCAATGGTAAAGTCCCAGACCTTCCCCGCCGATGTTGTGCAGCACGCTGTTGGTCAGCGTCAGCTTGGTACGGTCCGTAGCGGAACTGTCGCACCGTATACCGAACGACGCACTGTGAATATCGGCATAATCGAAGGTATTGTCCATGCTGGAGGCGTAAAGGATAATGCCGCCCCAACGCGAAGGCGTATTGTCGTAAGGCAGGTAATCGAACATGTTGTCCGTACGGTCACCGCGGAACACGACCGGCTTTGCATGCGTACCGGCCGCCTTCAGCGTACCCCTTACCAGCAGGTTGGCACCGTCATGGAAATAAAGCTGCACACCCGGATTGAGCGTCAGCGTGGCACCTTCCGCCACAACCAGACTGTCATAGATGACAATCGGACGGACCGTTTCACAAACGGTATCAGCCTGTATGACCTTGCCTCTCCACATATAGGCATCCTGCCCCACTGCGGTCAGGATCACCCGCTGCTGCACACCGCTTTCCAGCATGAACAGCAGCGTATCCGTCATCTCGAAAGGCGCATCCTGCATCCGGGACGGCACGGTCACTTCCGCAAAGACATGAATGCTGTCCTTGCCCCGCACTTCAAAATCATAAGCCCGGGCGCCGCTTTTCGGTTCCAGATAGGTGCCGTCCACATTGACCCTGAAGGGCGTCCTTTCGCCTTTCTGCAAAGAGACCATGGCTATGCGGACACCTTTGTCATTGGGGTTGTAGACCTGTATCCGGCGCGTACTGGAACCTACTGTCGTGATCACGGTATCAAACCTGATGGTATCCGTCGAGAAACTCAGCAGAGCGCCGGCATCCGTCGTGAACGAGTCACTGTCGTCACAGGCCGACAGTCCGGCCAGCACGACATGCAGCACGGCTGCCAGACTGATCAAAGAGAATATTCGGTGCATAACGTGGAGATGTTTTTTTAGAAAACAGATATTCAGCGGACTAAGCCTTTTCAGGAATCCGTTCCAGAATGGCTTTCAGATGGTTCCATACCTTGGCCACGGTAGGCACGAGCAGACGCTCGTCAGGTGAATGGACACCGCGCAGGGTCGGACCGAACGAAATCATGTCCAGACCGGGATATTTCTCGCTGAAGAGTCCGCACTCCAGACCGGCATGTATGCCCAGCACCTTGGGTTCGGCATCAAAAAGTTCACGGTAAGTCTCTACCGCAATGCGGAGGATCTCAGAATGAGGATTCATCTTCCAGCCCGGATAGCCTTCGCCCACTTCCACTTTGGCACCGGCCAGTTCGAATACGGCCTGAATGGTGTCACTCATATTGTGACGTGCGCTCAGGATACTGCTGCGCTGGCTGCTGTTGACCACGATTCTGTTGCCATCCACCAACTTGATGCTGGCCAGATTGGAACTGGTTTCCACCAGATCGATATCCTGCGACATGGACAGTATACCGTTGTATACGGCCTGCAACGCCCAGATCAGTTTTTGGGCTACACTCCGCTCTACAGCCTGCGGCCGAGCTGACTCGCTCTGGAGCAGGAATTCCATGTGCGGCTCCGTCACGCGGTATTCTTCCTCCACATCCGCACTGAACAGATTCCAGTCCACACGGATGCTCTCCTTGTCCTTCATCGGAATGGCGCAGACCGCAGCAGCCTCGCGCGGAATGGCATTGTGAAGTCCTCCGGCCTGGATGTCGCACAGGTAGAGATCGTATTTGCGGTAACTCTGATAGAGGAAACGTGAAAGCAGCTTGTTGGCATTCGCGCGTTTCTTATTGATATCGTCACCGGAATGTCCGCCGGTCAGTCCCTTGATCTTGATCTCAAAGAAGAAATAACCGGCCGGTGCGGCAATCGGTTCAAAGCTGAATTCCGCCTCGGTACGTGCACCTCCGGCACAGCTGACAAAGATCTGTCCTTCATCTTCCGAATCAAGATTGAGCAGATAATCGCCCGACATGAATCCCGGCTGCATGCCGAAAGCACCGGTCAGTCCGGTCTCCTCATCCTTGGTAAAGACACATTCCAGAGGGCCGTGGGGGATATCCTCCGCATCAAGCAAGGCCAGTTCCATGGCGATGCCGATACCATCGTCGGCACCCAGGGTCGTTCCTTTGGCACGCATCCACTCTCCGTCCAGCTCGGTCTGTATGGCATCCGTCATGAAATCAAATTCCACATCACGGTTTTTCTCGCACACCATGTCCATGTGGCTCTGCAGAATGACCATCTTACGGTTCTCATATCCCGGCGTAGCAGCCTTGCGGATAAGGACGTTACCCACTTCATCCACCTTGCAGTCCAGATGGTGTTCACTGGCAAACTGCTGCAAATAGGCTATCATCTTTTCTTCCTTCTTTGAAGGGCGCGGCACTTTGTTGATCTCCGCAAAGTATCTGAAGACACTTTCCGGATCAAGTTTGATCTGTTCCATATATTCTTACTTAATTTAAAAACTTTTTGTTGCTAAAATTAGTTAAAAGCGCAAGAAGAGTTCAATCACAATCTTTTAAAGTTTATCTTTGCACCACAAATATACATAAAAATGTTGAAGACGCTATTATTAACGCTCATAATTGTTGCAGCGAGCATGTGCTTTCTGGCCATCAAGCTTATCCTGAAAAAGAACGGCCGCTTCCCTAACCTCCACATCGGACACAGTGCGGCCATGCGCAAAAGGGGCATTACGTGCGTACAGTCCATGGATGCAGCGGAACGCATAGACAATCCCCACCGCATCGCAGAACATTCAGCAAAGAACAATTAATCAAAACGTATCAAAATAACAATGAAGAAAAGTGTTATCTGCATCAGCCTTCTGGCTGCATTAGGTTTCTCCGCATGCCAGCAACAGGCTCCGGAAGAAAAAACCAACACACAGGCCACGGAAATTCCGGCAGGCGGACTGAAAATAGCTTATGTGGAAATAGACAGCCTCATGTCGCAATATAATTTCTGCAAAGATTACACCCTGCTTATGAACAAGAAGGGAGAAAACATCCGTGCCACACTGGCGGCCAAAGACCGCGCACTGCAAAACAAGGCGGCCGAACTGCAAAAGAAATACGAATCCAACCAGTTCACCACCCGTGACCAGGTGGAACAGGCCCAGATGGCACTGGCCAAACAGCAGCAGGATCTCCAGACCCTGAATGACAGACTGATGAATGACTTCGCTGCCGAACAGGCCAAATACAACACTGCCATGAGAGATTCCATCCAGGCTTTCCTGAAGGAATACAACAAGACCAAGAAGTTCGACTTCATCATCAGCAAGGCCGGCGACAACATCCTGATGGCCAACGCCAAGTATGACATCACGAACGATGTGGTCAAAGGGCTTAACAAACGCTACAAGACCGATCCGTCGGTAGCAGAGAAAATCGGAAAGAAATAATCCGGACTGTTCCGGCAGAAATCATAAAATAAATCCTGAAAAGACGGTTGTGCTTCAACATCTTATCAGGATTTGTTGTTTTATTCCATTCACACCGGATTTGCTCCGTACGAGTCATCAGAGATGACAGAAGAAAGAGACAAACATCGGCATGCTGACATCCAGCAGTATACCGTGGAAGATGGCTACCGGAATCACCTCAGGACCCGAAAAGCGGGTGATGACAGGGAGAACCACATCCATGGAATTGACTCCCGCAGCCGTTATCGGCGCCAGACGACCGAAATATTTCCGGAACAGCGGCGCGCCCACCAGCGACATCATCTCACGGAAAATATTGGCCAGCAAGGCAATCGTACCCAACTCGGTAGCCAGTTTGATACCCATGCTGGCTTCTTTCAGCTGCACAATCAGCACGGAAGACAATGAATAATAGGCAAAACCGCTGCCTACCGCCATACAGTCGAACACACTCCAGCGCGTCAGCAGAAAACTGGCCAGAGCCGAGAATACCAGTGTGCCGACAATAGTGGAAAGCGGAATCAGCAACACCCGCCAGTTGAGCTGGCTGACCAGAGATTTCAGATTGACACCGGAACCGATACTGATGCCGACCTGGAAAATCAGAACGTATAATACGTACAGCGAAACATGATCGCCCGTAAGCAGTTCCGGTCTTAAACCGGCTACACCAAGCAGACCACCCAAAACAAATACCGCAACAACCAAAAGACTACTTTTCATCCTGACCTCCTTTCTTGAAAAACAAATGACTAACTAACGCCAGTACCAGCAGACTGCCTGCCAGACCGGCGGCAGCAAGCACAAATGCCTGCCAACCGAACTCACCCAGATTCTGAATAAGTTCGCGGTCGGAACCAATCTTCAGACCAAAAATAAACAGCAACAGCAGAATGGTAAGAAAAATACTTTTCTCAACCTTCTTCAACTCCTTGACTGCACGAAACCGATAGCCAATGAGCACGCCCACCAACATGATACCTATAATAGAAAACATGATTTTCCGTTTTTAATCCGTAAAACAATAATTACCCTTGTTCGCATCAGTTGTTTCCGACCGTACCGGATGACACAGCCACTGAAAACCGTACCGTCCTGACGACCCGGAGAACCGTTGAAAAAACGTGAGGAACACCTATACAGGTTTTCTCCACAGGAGAAAATCCATATACGCATTGACCCTCGCTAAAAAGAAAAGGAAATAATAATTCTACGAAATAAAACCGCTGTACCAATGGGCACAGACCTGAGCAAAGTCAGACCGCGAAGAGCTCCGCTGCCTTGCTTCATTCAAATCATATATAGACATACTTCTCATTGATACACCTGAATTTAATAATTGACTATGCAAAGATAATACTTTAAAATACAGCCGCCAAATCTCACGATCCGGCGGCTGACATTTTTATATTAATTTAATTTATTTTAAGTAGCAAGAGGGCGTTTACTATTCCCATGATACCGTCTGACGCTTCAACGGCATGAATATGGGCATGACGAAGATCAGCGCCAGAATGGAAAACAGCAGACCGCCCGACGTGCCGATGGCAAAGGAGAACCAGAACGCCTCCTCCTGACCGTCCCAAAGGAACGGCACCAGACCGAGCACAGTGGACAGCGTGGTCAGAAACACGGGAATGATCTTGTGGTTGTAAGCCTTGACGTAAAGCTGCGACAAGGCCCGTCCGTGACCGGCAGCCCGTTGCTGGTTGTATTCGTTGATGATGTAAATGCCGGCGTTCACCACCAGACCGCTGAGCAGCACCAGCGAAGCAAAACCGCCTGTCCCGAATTTGACGCCCGAGAAGTAGAACGTCAGGAAGGTGCCGATGAACGACACGGGAATGAGCGTAATGATGACAAAAGGCAGACGGAGCGATTCGAACAGGATGGCGCACATGAAATAGATCACCAGCACGATAACCAGAATCAGCCAGTATTGGGTACCTTCGTCCTGATACCAGTTGGGCGTGGTGTTCAGACAGCGGTAGCCTACCGGAAAACCGGCATTCAGCTCTTCCGTCAGCTCTTCTATGTAGTTGGCCGTATAGTTATAGGATCCCAGCACGTTGAAAGCCACTCTCAGCACATACTCCTGGTTTTTCTTGGGGATGCTGTTCTTGGCCTCACGCCTGTTCATCTCCATGAATGACGGCAGCCACACGTTCCCGCCGGGCGTCCTGACCTGAGTGTGCTCCATGTCCCACACATCGAAACGGTCGGTCTGTGCGGAGCGCAGGCTGATCTCAGTACGCATGAACTCATCCTCATACGGCTCTTCTATCTCCACACCCGACAGGATCTCACCGAGCGAGGCGTGCATGGCCGCCGGTGTCTGGCCGTAAAGGGCAAAGTTGCGTGGTGAATAGACCATGTAGAGTTCGTCCTCCTGACGTTCGAAACCCGGTGTCTCGATCACGACATCCATCACACGGTGGTTCTGGCGGAGCCGTGCGCAGATATCCTCGGCATAACGGTACAGCACGTTATAGTTGTAACCGGCTATCTCGATCCGGTTCGAACGGTACTGCAGGTTGAGCGAATTGCTGAATCCGCGCTCACTCACGCCTGACGTGCTCCAGTCCGCCCCGCCGATGGAAATGACCTTGCCGATCACCTTGCTTTCGAGCACATAGGGAAACGACGTGTCACGGAATTCGTCCTTGAACTCCACCGTCACGGTAGCGCCCCACCATTCCACTTTCGTTTCGAAACGCCTGATCTGGTCAAACTGCGTGAGGAAGTTCTCCAGTATCTGCACTTTCTCATTGAGTTCGTGTACACTGCCTCCCAACGGCATCTGCGCACGGATGAGCAGTTTCATCTCCTCTTCTTCCCTGGCATAGGTATTCCCGTCCAGCGAACCGGCAAACAGCCTCATCGTACCGCCCAACGCCAGACTCAGCGGCTCCTTCAGTTTCTGCTGGAAGAAACGGGAACCGAAAGTCGCGTTGTAAGCCTTCTCGTACCAGGTTTCCGGCGCTTTCTCCTGATAATACACCTGTTCCTTTCCCCAGTGGTCGGGCAAGGCATGGATGGGGATACCGAAAGCCAGTATCAGCAACACGTAATAAATCCATTTGTGTTTCTGCGTGAACCCGATATAGCGGTTATAGAAACGGCTCCACTTCACCAGACGCAACGAACGGCTGACCTGCCGCACGGGCATGCGGCTGCTGTAACCGAACTGCGTCACCAGGGCCGGTACGAAGAACAGGGCCACCAGCAGAGCCACCGTCAGGTTGATGATGATGATCCACGAAAAGTCGTAAAGGTCGCGCTGGATATACTCAGGCATGAAGAACACGATCACCAGTGAGCCTATGGTGGTCAGCAAGGCGGCCAGGATGGCCAGAAACGCCTTGCGGTTATGGTAGTAGCTGTAGTGGTCCACCATGACGATGGCCGCATCGATGATCAGTCCGAGCGACACGGTGATGCCGGCCAGCGAGAAGGTATGCAGGCGCATGTCGAACACATAATAGGCCATCACGGCCATCAGGATATTGGCAGCCAGCGTAATGGCGATGATGGACAGATACTTCCAGCTCCGCCGCACCAGCCAGACAAAAGTCAGCAGGATGGCCAGCGACATGAGCGTGCGGGTAATCAGTGTCTCCAGTTCCGACTGCTTTTCCTTGGCGGCATCATAGGTAAGGGTCAGATACAGGCCGTCACGCAGTCCGGGTTTCAGTTCCTCAATCTTCTGCCTGATCTGCCGGGAGAGTTCAATCTCGTTGGCATCGGCATCCACGATGATATTCATGTAGATGGTGTTCAGGCCGTTCACCCTGAAATAACGGCCGGGCAGCCTGTCCTTGTATTCAAACGTGGCCAGGTCGTTCAGGTAGATGATTTTCCCGTCCACCGTTTTCAGCGGCATTTCCCCGATCTGGCGCGCAAAGCGCGATGTTTTCAGGTACAGGGTGACACGGCTTTCCTCCCCGTCGGTGTCGGGATACATCACGTCCCCCACGATGTCGGACTTGCCGATAAAGCTCCTGATGCCGTCGGCCACGTCCGCCACGGTCAGCCCGTAATTGGCCACGACCAGCGGATCGTAAGTGATCTCCAGATATTTGGACGTGCCGCCGGTCACTTCCACCTTGCGGACATCTTCCCAGGCCCGCACCACCGGCTCCACGTTCTTTTCCATATACTCCTTGATCTGCTCGTCCTTCAGGCTGGAGTTGACCTGATAGGTCAGCAGCGTCCTCACCGTGTTTTCCTGCCGGCCCTCTTCCTCGTTCACCACCTCGCCGCCGGAAAGCACCGGATAGGACACGCCCTCAGGCAGTTTTTTCCTCACCTGTTTCAGGAGGGAGGAGATCTCGAATTTCACGGCCGACACATCCGCCTCCTTCTTCAGCACCACGGTCACGCGGCCCGAACCGAAATTGGACAGCGAGGAAACCTCGGCCACTCCCTTCACGGCCGACACCAGTCCCTCGATCCGCGAAGTCACTTCCTGCTCCACCACCTTGGGCGAAGCATTCCGCCAGCCGTAGCTGATGGTCAGCGTCTTGCCCTGACGCGGGCGCGGCGAAGAACCGACATCCACCAGCGGAATCAGGGCCGCCCCGATAATCATCAGGATGATCATGGTGAGCAGCAGGCTGAACGGCGAGATACGGTCTAATATATTGGTATGCTTCCGATTCATTTTCTTTTCCTGTATATCACATAATAAAACAACGGAATGAAGAACAGGCTCACCAGCGTACCGGCTATCATGCCGACAATCAGGGTGAGCGAAAGCGGGAACTGCAACGCCGATCCCATGTCACCCCGGCTGAGGAACGGCAGGATGGCCAGTATGGTGGTCAGCGAAGTCATGATGATCGGTCGCAGACGGCTGTGTCCGCCCCGCCAGATAGCTCCCAGCACGGAACAGCCTTCCGCCCGCAGCCGGTTCATCGTGTCGACTTTCAGAATGGAGTCGTTGATGATGATACCGCTCATCACCACGATACCGATCATGGACATGATGTTCAGCGACTCGCCCATGAGCCACAGCACGAGGAACACCCAGAACACGTCGATCACGATCTCCGACAGAATAAGCAGCGGCTGGACAATGCTTTCGAACTGTGCCGCCAGGATGAAATACAGCAGGGCGACCGCCACGGACAGCACCAGTACAAGTTCCCAGATCATCTCGCGGCTGGAATAGTAGTTGCCGGAGAAAGAGGCGGAATAACGCGGGTCGGTCTTCACGAAGTGTTCCGTAAAGTCCACCACCTGTTCCACCGTCCGGTCATCGGCCTCTATCCGGACCGGATAATAGTCGCCGCCGTTGCCCGAATACAGGCGTTTGAAATCCTCGCCCTGCGTCTCCTGCACCAGATAGCTCAACGGAATCTCTACTCCTTCTGTGTTGCGCACCGTGTTCTGCAGCAGTTTCCGTCCGTCCACGTCCGGCTCACCGATAATGACCGGCAGCGAGCGGGCACCTTCGTTGATGGCATACACTTCGTTCTGGTTCACCAGCATCTTCAGCCGGTCGAGCAGCGTGGCATACGGCACATGATACAATGCCATCTGCTCCGTGTCGGCCATATACTGTATGTTGCGGTCGGACACGACAGGCTGTATGGCCAGATCCGGGAAATGCCGCGAGAGCGTATCGAGGAACGCGCGTGCCTGCCTGACATCCGGCCGGCCGCCGTCCTGGCGCTGCAGACGGATTTCGAGGTCCGGCTCCTCGCTGGAGAATATCAGGTCGAAGATATTGCCTGACACGCCGAAATCCACCGTTCCGCGGGGATAGTGGGCTTTCATGTAAGCCTTGATGTCGTGTTCCACCTGACGGAGCGTCTCGCCGTCCTCGGTCTGAAAATACACCACGGCCTCCGAAGTCGTCAGGTCCTCCGTATGCGAAAGGACAAAGTCCTGCACGCCGATCATGGACGTTGACGTCTGGATGCGGCTGTCCACCTGCTTCAGGATCTCGCCTACCCTGCGGTCGTTCTCGTCGACGGAGATTCCCGCGTTCCAGTCTATCTTTATCAGGGCGTCGCGGTGCTCCATATACGGCAGACGCTCTTTCTCCAGATGGCCGTAGATCAGGAATATGGCCGGTATGGCCGCCAGAAAGGCCAGGATGCTCTTCACCGGATGGCGCAGCACCCATCTGATTCCTTTCTCATAGGGCGCATAAAAATCAAAATGGAACTTGCGGTCGAGGATATCGCCGTCCGGACTGACCGTCCGTTTCTTATACAACACCATAAAATATACCGGGATGACCAGCACGGCCACAAAGAGCGAGGCGAAAAGGGCTATCGTCACGCCCATGGCCTGGTCGTAAAACAGCGCGCCGGCTATGCCGCTCAGAAAAATCAGCGGCACGAATACCGAACAGGTGGTCAGCACGGAACTCAGCATGGGCGTAAACACCTCATTGGTGCCTTTCACGATGGCGTCCAGCAATGTCCTTCCCTGCCGCCACCGCTGCATGATATTGTCGACGACGATGATGGAGTTGTCCACGATCATGCCCACTCCCAGAATCAGACCGGACAGCGAGATGATATTGAGCGAAATGCCCAACAGATGGAAACTCAGCAGCGTCAGGATCAGCGAAAGCGGGATGGTGATGATGATCAGCAACGGCAGCCGCCAGTCTTTCATGAAAAGGAACAGCACCAGACAGGCCAGCAGGGCACCCACATAAAGGTTCTGCTTCAGGTTGTCGATGGAATAAGTCAGCAGGCTGGTCTGGTCACGGGTCAGGTCGAAATTGATGTCAGGATACTCCTTTCTCAGGTCCTCCACCAGTCTGGTGATGCTCGCCTGCAGGTCCTCCATCTGCGCGTCGTTCTGCTTGATCACCGCCATGGTCACGGCATTATGCCGGCCATGCCTTACCAGACCGACCCTCGAAGCCAGTTTCTCCTCTATCCGGCACAGGTCCTTGAGTTGCACCAGTCTTCCCTCGTGGTTGATATAGATGTTCTCGATATCCTCTTTGGTGAGCAGCTGCGAGTCGAAATGGATGTTGTAGCGGTAAAGCCCGTCCACCACCGAGAGCGCCCCCAGCGTGATATTGTTGGCCTGTATGGCTTTCGAAAGGGTTTCCACATCCATTCCCATGGAAAGCAACTTGTCCTCGTCGGGGATACAGATGATTTCCGCCCCCGTCGTGCCGGACAGGTCCACCATGGCCGTCTGCGGAAGCTGTTCGATACGTTTGCTGACGATGTTGCGCGCGAACTCGCCCAACTGCGAAAACCGCATGCCGGCGCGGGGCAGGCTGCCGTCCTTGCCGGAAGGTTCATCCTTGAGCGAGAGGTCGAGATAGAAGGCCGGAATATCCATGGCGCTGGCCTTGATCACCTTGGGTCTTTCCAGTTCCTTGGGCATGTGGGTCATGGCCCGGTCTATCTTTTCGTTCACTTCTATGAAGAGCAGGTCGATACGGCTGCCCGGCTCAAACGACAGGTAGATCGTGCCGGCATCCATCTTCGATTCGCTGTGTATGTCCTTCAGTCCGGCCACCTGCATCAGCTGGTTGCGCAGCGGCGTGACCACCCTGGTGTCGACCTCATGCACCGAGGCGCCCGGACAGGTCACCTGCACCGTGATTTGCGGGATGTCAATGTCCGGCATCAGGGATACGGGAATATATTTGAATGAGATACAGCCGATGACGATAAAGGCGATGAGGCACATTGTCACGGCAATCGGCCGTCTGATCAGATTGCGTACTATCATCTTACTCTCCTTTTTGCGTTTCGGACTGTGCTTTCTTGCGGCGCGGAATCACCTCCGTACCGTCGGCCAGGTTCAGGTTGCCTGACGTAATGACCACGTCGCCGTCGGCGATAGTGGTTTCTTTGCGTTCGCATCCGGTGACGGCATACGAACTGATGTTGGCATACACCACGTCCACATACGTCCATACGGCACGGCCTTCCTGGTAACGGAACAGGACATGGTAGCCGTCACGCATCACCACGGCATCCTTCGGAACCACGAACATGTCCGGCACGGACTTGTCGATGACCACCTTCACGTTCATGCCTTCCATCAGCAGGCCGCCACGGTTACGGATACGCGCCCGGACCATGACCTGTCCTTTCTCGTCGATGGACGGATTGATCTCCACCACGCGTCCTGCAAAGACCTCGTTCTCCCTTACGAAAGGCGATACCGTCACGTGCTGTCCGATCCCCACCGACTGGAGTTCGGCCTCCAGGATGCTGAATTCCACATCGAATGAGGAGTCGTCTATCAGCGTGCAGAATTTCTCCTTCGGCTGCTGGTAAAGCTTGCAGTCCATGTCAGCCACCCTGCCGCTGAAAGGCGCGTGCAGGTCGCAGCGTTCCAGATTCAGCCGGGCCGTCTGCAAGGCGTATTCGGCAGCCGTATAGCCCGACGTGATCTTCGCCCGTCGGAGGATCTGCTCCGGCACGTTCTCCTGCCCGTCGTCATAACCCTGTCCGATCAGTTTGTCCACAAGCTCCACCCGTGCCTTCTCCATATCCTGTTCCGCTTTCTCCAGTTCCCTTTTGGCGTCGCATTTGTCCACGGAAGCCAGCAGGTCACCTTTTTTCACGGCCGTACCGTTTTTCACGTAAATGGCGTGCAGCACGCCGCCGGTCGGCATGGCCAGTTCGCTCTTGGCGACGGCCCGCAGCTTGCCGTTGCATTTGATCTGCTTGTTGAACACCACCTTATGCAGTACCATGGTATCCACGAAGTTCTCATTCAGTTTCTGCACGGTGGTCTCCATGGTCTGGCTCTCCCCGTCTTCGTTTCCAGTCTTGTCTTTACAGCCGCACAAGGCTCCGCATACCGTCAGCCATACCATTCCGGCTCCTATAATCCGTCTCATATCTGTCATCAGTTTATTAAGTCGTTAAAGTTTACTTCGATGTTCTCATTTCTGATAAAGTCGTACAACGTCAGTTTCTGGATGCCGTAATAATCCGTCCAGAAGGACTGGAGCTGGCTGATATACTGATGCTGTGCGCTTTCATACTCTTCCTGTGCCGTATTGAGATCCGTCACGGTGACAGATCCGTTTTCAAAACGTTTTTTCATGATGTCATAACGTTCGGCCGCTATGTCCTGCGCCCTCAGCGAGGTACGGCACTGTTCAGCCTGGTTGTTGAACTGCATGACTCTGGTCCGCACATCGTGGGCAAACTCTATATTGGCCTGTTCTATCTGCGTTTTGGTGATCTCCACGTCAGTCCGCGCCATCCTGACCTTGCCCCGTCCAAGCCCCCAGTCGTACACCGGGATGGTCATGGTCAGTCCCACGGTCTCGTAATCTTTCAGGCTCCGGTAAACGGCAGGGAAGTCATTGGCCGACTGGCTCAGTCCGACCTTTCCCCTGAATTCCACCTGAAGCCCCCTGCTGGCTTTAGCCTCGGCCAGTGCCCTTTGTGACTCCAGCAGACTGAGCTGCTGGGCGATAAGGTGCGAGGAGTTGTCCCATGCCTTTTCCAGCACGGTTTCCGCGTTCATCTCTATTTCCGGCATATAGTAAGGCGGCAAGAGCTCTATGTCCTGATAATCCACAATACGGAGATAAGAAAACAGTTCGAACAGTCGGGTACGGAGTGTCAGGCTGTGGCTGTTGACGTTCATCTTGGCGTTCAGGAGCGAAAGTTCCAGCTGCAGGAGCTCGCTTTTGGTCGTCGTGCCCAGTTCGAGCCTCTTTGTGGCTATTTCGAACAGATGCTGGCGGTCTTCGTAGTCCGCCACGCTCTGCCGGTAGTTTTCCTGTGCCGAAAGGACCGTAAAAAACAGGTTCGTCACATTGATGGTAATGTCCTGCATGCTCTCAAGGTAGGCCCGTTGCGCGTTCTCATATTCCAGCGGCGCCGTTTTCTTTCTCCATTTCAGGGCATTGTAAGCCCTGATGGGTTGCGTGTAGTTCAATATCAGCGGCACGGAATTATAGGTTTGCAAGTCATAGCTGAACTGGTCGAGCCTCGACAGCGACGACTGCAGCGAAAGCGTTCCGCCCAAGAAAGGAATGTTCTGGTCGATGGAGAGGGTCAGGTTATTGGTCAGCGAATTGTTGTCCACATAGGATATCCGTCCCGTATCCGGATCGCGGGCCTCCACAATCGAACGGTCAAAATTCATCACCCCGCCCGAAAGGTTCAGCGAAGGCAGAAGCTCCGCCTTGTAGGAACGGAAGTTCCAATACTGTCCCAGGAAACTGTAGCGGGCCACCTGCGCTGCATAAGAATCCCTTTTGGCAATTTCGATCGCCTCCGTCAGCGACAGCTTGCGCGCCTGCCCTGTCGCGGCTGCAGCTTCCACCGTCCCATAACAGACGATGGTCAGACAAAAAGTCCTTAGTAACCTATTTTTCATAATATTCAGATTTTCCTTTGTTATTAATGATTAATGAGTTGCCATGCTTCGGCTTTCATCTCCCTGACAGCAGGTGAATCCACCTTGGGCTTCAGCGCCACGATGCGTCTTGCCGTCTGCCTGGCCTTGTCCGTACGTCCCACCGACTGATAAAGCCCCATCAGCCGGTAAAGCGGATAAAGACGGTCCGGCAACATGTCGAAGGCCTTGGTATAAGCCTTTTCGGCCTCCGCCGGTGCGCCCAGCGCCCTGTAATTGTTTCCGATCAGGACATGGAACATCGGGTCACAGCTGACCATCGTGCCCTGATGCAGGACTGCGTTACTGTCATTATGACGTCCCACTGCCTGCAAAGCCTTTCCAAAAGTAAACAAAAAATCCGGACTGGCATACAAATCCTTATACATTTCTTCATAATCATCCAAAAAAGCTGCATCCTGTATGCCGCTGATCCGGCGAAAGGATTCATATACGGCCACCTTGTGCGCCATACCGGCCGACAGATCCCAGATCCAGACCATGGCCACCACTGCCGGCGGCAAGGCCACCGCTTTCTTCCACCAGCGTCCGGGAACTGTCCCCGCCGCACCGGAAACGGCCATTGCCAGCCATCCGGCAGCCATCAGCCGGAAAGGCCATAACGCAAAAGGATAGGAAAACTGCGAAGCCACCAGCAACACCAGCCAGCCTGCGGCCGTCACCTCGCCGCGACGCCATAAGGCGGCCAGGCTCCATACACCAAGCCACAGCGCAGGGACAATCCCCGCCAGTCCTTGTTCCACCGCCACGCCCAACAATCCGTTGAACGCAAACTCCGGACTGCCTGCCACCCCCGCCAACGGCGAACCGGGACGGGCAGCAAAGAAGGCCGCCTGAGCCTCGCCATAAGCATGGACATAGCTGCCCAGTCCATGCCCCGTAAGCCAGGCTTCCGTCCAGGCCCGCCCGGCTACGGCTGTCATCAGCCAGCGGCCGTCGGCCGACCCTTGCTTGAGAAAGTAAACCGCCACGCCTGCCACCGCCGCTACCGCTACGCCTGCAAGTACGGCCCGACGGTGGCGGTGCCACAACAGGCAGACCACGGCTATGGCCAAAGCCAGCCAGGCCGTGCGGCTCCACGTGGCCACCAGCACGGGAATACCCACGACGGTCAGTGCGCCTACGCTCCATATCCCGACCTTTCCCCACCGGCCATACCCGGTACGGTCTTTTACAGCCCTGTACCACAGGGCAACGGCCACGGCCAGTACCACGGCCACAAAAACAGCATACGGGCCGGGATTGAAAAAAGTGCCTGTCACACCGAACAGATGATGCCGGGAAGCTTCACACCCTGCCAGTTGCATGCCCCCCTTCCAAAGCTCATAACCGCCGGCCAGACATAACCCGATCCTCCAGATGCGGGTAAAGGCCCGACCGCAATATGGAACAATCAGCCGCAACGACATATAGGCCACCATCATGGCTGTAGCCTCACCGTAGACCTCCGCAGCCGGAAAGGACGGCAAAAAGAGGAAATTCAGCGAAACGGCAACCCACCAGAACAATGCCATGCCGTCAGCCCAATGCAGGCGTGGCAACCGCCGGCCAAGACAGACCGCCGTCATGGCCAGGACCGCCAGTACCGCCACCGCCCGATAGCCCCAAACGTCTGACACGGAAGGAGCCGGATCCGTCCGACATACGACAGGACCGCACAGCGTTGCCACCGTTGCCGCCGCCATGACATATCTTATCCTATTATTGTATGGTTCCTTATTCATATCATTGTCTTTAATATCGGATACCGGACAAACAGACTTGTCCCTTATTCATCAACCGTCAGTTTGAGTCCGCGGCGTTCCTTCCGTTCGCGTCCCGTTGCAGGATGGTGCGACTCCACTACCCGATCCACCACACCCACGATGTATTCCTCCGGCACGAAACCCCAATAGCGCGAATCCTTCGAGCCATAAGCCATGTCGCCGCATACGAAATAATAGTTCTTTTGGAAATGGTAATACGGCATGGGCCGTCCGTCCGACAGACATTGGCCATGCCCTCTGTCCCATGTCAGCCTACGCCCCGTCTCCCACTCTATTGTCCGGCGATAGATTTCCACCTTGCGCCAGTCGTCCATCCGCAGAATGTCTCCCCTGCGCGGCACGTACACCGGCGGAATGTTCTTGATGGTATAGCCCAATACCGACCATTCCACCAGGATATTGCGCATGGCATACCACGGTATCAGGCTGTCGGGCGTTTCCTCCAAACGGCGTTGGGCCTCCGGAAGTCCCAGCACACCCTCATAACGGCTGTTCACCGGACGACTGTGTACGAAAGATATCGTGTCGCCCGGCAAGGCCACCACGCGCTTCACGTACACGTAATTCATCTTGAACCCGATACGCCCCTTGTCATTGACGGGATAGTTGAACACCACGATATCATTGTAACGCAGGCCGCGCCGACCCCGTGTGCGGACGCTCTCCATCCGTCCGTCCGTGAAGTCCAGCGACGTGTAGAGCCGCGCCCCGAATATCGTCTTGTCCACCCGCACCTTGTCGCCCGGAAGCAACGTGGGCGACATCGAGTCCGACGGGATGATGAACGTATCGGCCATCAGGGCGCGCCAACCGTAGTGTACCGCCAGGACCAGGATCACAACGCCCCAAACGGCGCATAAGGCGTACACCGACTTACAGACTATGTTCCACGCTTTCATCGGCCTTATCCTTTCGCTCTATGATACACACCCCGGCCGTCACAGCAAGTCCCAGCACCAGACAGAAGGCATACCGCCACAACACCCCTTCGTCGCTCTTCATCAGATCGCCGGCCGTCGCTTCCCGTTCCGGACGGAACACTGACAGGTTGCGCTTGGCACGTACGATGCCTCCGTCCACCACCACAAGGCCGGCTTCCGCACGCAACAGCGACTTCAGCGTCACCTTGTCCGTATAATAGGTATCCAAACCGGTCCTTCCGTTCATACCCGGAAGTGTCCACAGGCAGAGGGCAATCCGCCCTGCTTCCGCCTCGGCACGCAGGCCATAGAGTTTGCGTATCTCATCTTCCACGAGTTCATGTGGTGTGACTACGGCCACCAAAGGTCTTTCGCGGGATACCTCCAACAACGAGTCTGTGACCTCTTCATACTCACTGTCGTACACCCCAAAACCTGGAATTTCAGACAAGTCAGCCCCACGGCCGAAAGGCAGGAAATCCACCGGAGGCAACCACACCGCCGAGTAAAGGGGTATGGCCAGGGAGAATACCGCACAACAGGAAACCGTGCGCCATCCTTGCAGACCAGCCCAAGACTCCGTCCGCACGACCCGCAGATGCCAGAGAGCTAATGCCAAAAGTGCCACATTCTTCAATAAGGTGGCTTCATGTCCCAACGTGAAAGCCTCGCCAAAACAGCCACAGTCCTGCACCGACATCCCCATGGGCGAGAAAGCCAGCCAGGCCGTCAGCGCAGTAAAGGCAGACATCACCGCCACCGCACACCAGGCCACGGCCTTACGGAACATGCCTGTGAGCAGAAGCAGCCCGAGGCACAACTCCCCGGCACAGAGACACACGGACCATGCCAAGGGATAGTCGGCCACAAAGCCGTTCCAGCCCCATACGCGGAAATATTCCGACAGTTTCAACGACGTGCCGTAAGGATCCACGCCTTTCAGCCAACCGGAGGCCACGAAGCACGTGCCCAACAGCAGGGAAGGGATATGACGGAGGATGGGTTTCATATTATTCTCGTTTGCCTAATTTTTCTTCCACGATTTGCCAGAACATTTCCTCGATCTTCTCGTTTTCCAAAGGATTCCCGACCAACAACACGTTGTTGTTTTCATCCAATAGAAAAGTGTGAAACATTGGATTACGCGGTAAATGGGGATTTGAACGTTCAAATATGCCAAGTGTGTCTATATAAATGGGATATTCAGGCGCATACGTCCTTACCGTCCAATCAAAGCCAAGCCGATCTTCAGTAGAAGGAGAAAAAATAAAATAAAACTTCAAATCCTCTCCATACATCCCAACTTTTCGTAACAGTTCATCCCATTTATACATTTCACTCAATTTACAAGATGAACAAACCAAAGAGTCTGCATATACAACCCATTGAAAAGATGGAGCGTTTATTTCAGAATCAACCTCCTGCCCTCTCTCTACGTACTCCATACTATCCAAACATAAAGTAATAATCTGAGACTGAAATGCCTCTAATTCCCCTTTTACTTGTCCTTTCTTGCTACAAGAGAAAAAGAGAATACTAGAAAACAAACTCGCTAATATGTATTTCAAGACCATGGAATTCATTATTAAAGACTAAAGAAGGTAGGGGTATTTAAAATACCCTCTACCTATTTTCACAAAAAGAATTTTATTTCACCGTATAAAACAATAAAACCCAATCCCCTTCTTTAATACTATTTTCAACTTGATGATCAGCACGCCTAAATCCTTTTCGAACCAATTCATCATATATATCATATCCAGGTATCACACTTACAAATTTATTTTGATAGCATGAAATTGGTGACAACATAGCATTACTCCAATTTTTTGCGTCATCTGAAGGATTACGGTAAAACATTGAATCTTTTCTACAATAAAGATAATTCTCTGAAAATTCACCTTCTACAACCTCCATTGCAATATAATTGCTACAAAAGAAAGGAACTCCAGCCAAATAATTATAACTTCCTTGCTCTACTTTCTCTGTATCATATCTATGCTCTTCAGGGATTTTATTCTCAAAGTCAATACTTACACAAGTATAGTTCTCTGGATTCTCCTTTGGAAATATTGTAACTCCGTCAAATCTCCATGAACTGAAGTAAACATTATCACCATAATTGGTAAAATAGCGAATATAACCTATCGGCTCTGAATAATTTTCATCATACGGAAGTAGACCTGTAATGACATTGAACTCGTTATCTGTTATATAAATAAGGTACTTACTCTGTTTTTCTTTCAAATTGCCTCCACTATTAGGAACAAAAGTTAACAAAAATTTTCCATCTGAAAGAGTTGCTATATCCCATGCCACAATGGACAAATCTTTTTTACCCTTATATTCCCCTGTATAAGCATCATAAAGATAAACTTTACGCCGATAATTATCCAATATGTATATATTGTTTTTATCTACAGTAAAATTCCTTATTTCTTGATATTCCTCCTCTCCATTTCCAAATTTGTTAAGGACAAAGTTCACATTTCCACTCATGTTGCATACGGTAATTTTACGAGTTCGAAAATCGCCTATATACATCATTCCGTTTTCACACAACATTTTATCAATATTGCGAAACAAGGCCTCTTGCGTAAGTTTTAAAGGAAGATAAGTAACAGAATCCACACAATCTGAAATACTTCCCATTTCCTGTTTCTCAAAATCTAAAACCTCAGTAATTTTTATAATTCCATCCTTTTCAGACTTTTGAGAACAGGCAGCAAAAAGCACCACACATATAAAAAAAATTATTCTCCTCATAATAGATCAGCTCTTACCTATGTACAGGACATTTTCTGGTATCACACCCACTACCTCCACCTGGACAAGTTACAATTTTGGCTCGACATTTTTTCAAACCTCCAAGAGATACTCCACAGTCAAAAATAACTTGGTATCCATTAGGATACTCATAAGAGCCTTCACCCGAAGTTGCCAACGCCTCCGCATTCGCCAACAACAAATCACTTTCACTCGCTCCATTATACGCATCATAAGTGCGATACCCGGCATAAGCAGACAAGCCCAACACCACTGCGCCCATCAAAGGCGCAAAGAATTTCTTTTTCATTGCTTTTAAAATTTTTAAATTATACCCTTTGCAGATTTCGCGGCTTCATTCTCTTTTGTGCCGACCACCTGTGTGGGATTCGGCACAAAGGAAATACAAAATTTTCATAAACCAACGTCTACAAGCGTCTTTTTTCGTCTGCAATTTTGAAGACATCTGTCTACACGGCGTTTCATCCTTATTATCAATAAATTAAGACTATCTTCTGCATTGCATCTACGAAGTATCTACAGAACGTCTACACGATTTTCATGCTGAATTTTATGTTCTATTCTTTCATTCCAAGCCATAACGGATCTTGAAAAGCGAGAAACAAAGGTCAGAAAAGGTATGAAACAGTCATGGAATATTGCTTCTGACCGGATAGAGACACTCCTGACCACACACGCTAATACTCCGACTGATTCAACGACATGCCGATCCACGCCCTTCAGCCTGCAGATGGACCAAAATACATCATCAATGGCATTTCTTCTGACAGGATAGCGGACATTCTACATGGATGTTGCCACAACCTCTTCTACAGATCCTTATGAGAAGTATATACCAGGCAGATACGTCCGGAAGTATCACTGACCACATCAAAAGGCATGGATTTCAACGCCAGACGGGTAGAATATTTTATGTTTCTTATTTTAGTCTTGCTGCACCCCAGTTTTTCACATAGTCCGGATTGAAACAACTCATTGAACTTTTCCAATGACAAAGCATGATCTTCCTTACGTAACAAGGCATCCAGAAACACGGCAACGCGAGGAGGGATCTTGACCACATCGCCTTCATAAGACACATATCCATCGGACATATTGACCAATAAAGAAGAGAAAACGGAAGGCGACGGCTCTCGGGCAGATGCACCGGAGCCTTCTTCATCCGTTAATTTTAAAAGTTCCAAACGGCCAACCAGAGAACGCCAGAAAATAACAGCGGTCAGCACCAACAGGCCGATCATGGAAACACAAAAAGCATACAGCAGCTTAAGATGAAGCCCGTCCACCCGGCAATCTTCCGTAAGCGTCAGGTTATGACGCAACGGATAATCATGCCATTCTTTCAGCATAAGGAAAAAAAATATAAATTCACACAGCCACAACACGCCCCATAAAGCCGGGGCCTGCATCAGTTTTAAAACCGGTTTGCTTAATCTTATCATAATTTGACGAATTGATTATTACCAGAATTTTTGTTTACCATTCTCATATTCGAATATACGTTCGTCCACACCGCGCGAACGGTTTCTGAGCAGCAAGAGAGCATCAAGTGGTATGTCGCGGTAGAGAAGCGAATCCGACTGCGCCACCTTCACCCCGGCTGACTTCCACTCACCACCGTCACACACGAACAGTTCGTATGTGTCGCCAGGACGGACAAAGTTATCGCGGTGACGTGGAGTGTAAACCACACTGCCCACGGCTTTCTTCACACCTAAATCCAATCCTACCCAACCGTCGTAGAGTGTAGGATAACCATACGAAGTCGTCAGATCGCCGTCCATAGCCTTGAAATAAGACCATTCGCCGTATGCTCCACGCTCAGGACCGATTATGCGGCCCTGCAAGGCAGAACCGTCGGGAGCACGGAACGACACTTCCGCCACATTGCAGTAACCCTTGTATGGGCCAAAATAGCGGACGTAACGGTAACGCTTCGTCGTGTCAGTACGAACCACCGTGCAGAGACGGGACGGAGTCTCGTCGATGAGATAAAGCGTATCACGGTGGAGAAAGTCGGGCGTGTCGCTGCCTTCAAACACACCACCGACCATGCGTCCGAGGTAAAATTCGCCGATCATGCCGAACTTGCTCAACAACACGACATCCCCTTTACGGTTTCCAGGAGAATGAAAAGTCAAAGCCCCGGTTTCCTTATCCATTACAAAAGGATGGGACACAGTATGCATGCTCTCTGAGGTTTCATCATAAACGGCCAGACAATATACCGTACCTCCATGACAGTCAGGAAAACAGGCCTCGCGGCCGTCATAGGCTATACAAGCCACCGGTTTCCACTCCAGGCGAGTTGACATGCAAAGGTAAAGAGGATTTCCCTTTTCCACGGGAACTGTCAGCCTGCTGTCCGGAACGCGTACAGCAAAGGTTTTCTTCCCGGCATACACTTTGGTGACATCCTCAAAACAGGGATAACCGAACCGGGGATGGCGGCTTCCAGGAGTCCCGGGAATACTCTCGGCCAAAGAGCGGTTCAGACTGAAACGCTGGCGGAATACCTTGCCATACACGTCACCGTAGTCTTCGGGTTTACCGAGACGCTGGCGCCAATAAAACAGCGAGAACCACCACGTCTTCCCATGAGGATCCACAAAGAAGTTCCAATAATGGGCCACGTTGTTGTCGCCACGCAAAGGCAGTTCCTCCACGCCGCAGGGAATACCCAAGGCACGGAACACGTAAACAGCCATGTGACAGAGGTCCAAACAACTGCCGGACTTCCATTCAACGATTTGCGGCCCGATATGCACCTCACTGCCCATCTGCCCCGTAAAACGGTAAGGCGATTTGAAAAGACTGTCAAGCAGGATATCAGCCGCATAGGCCGGGTCTTCTATCCTCGGATCATCAAGATGCCGTTCAATGGCTGGCATGAACTCATAATAGAGTTTCTCACGCCAAGGCTCCAGCTTTTCGTTGCCTACACGGTAAGGCAATATGTACTCACAAAACTGGGCGAACGAAATATTCTTTCCCCACGGCTGTTCACGCCATACCTTGAATGCCCATTCTATATTACGCACCAGATAGCCGGGATCAATATAGGTATCTTTCTTCCAGCTGACTTTACGTACACCAGACGTGCCATACAGGCTGAAAGCGGAATCCATCGCCTGCTGGTAACTGTAGCGACCGGTAGCAAACAGTCCGTAGGCCGTATACAACCCGCGCATGTCGGCACTGTCCACCCCTGTATGATAACCCAAATTGTCTATCAGGAAAAGGGCTGCCGCGTGCTTCAGGCTGTCTCCTTCATACATTTTCAGCACAGCTTCCAGACCGGGATTGGCTTCCAATATGGTCGACCGGACCTTTTCCACATCATAGTTATCAGCCTTTTTCGGCAAGCTTAACAACAGACCTGCTGACGTGCATGCCACCACACTCATTCCCAAATACCATATCTTATGGTTTCTCTTTTCTCTTTTCATACATTTATTTTTATGGATTTTATGATATATACGAATGAAAAGCAGATTTCACGCAAAAAAAACACCAATCTTAACACATATTAACAATCAAACAACTATAGAACGGCACTGCAATATCTCTTTAATAATAGTTT